>Ga0209219_1000012_pt1 | contig 98804 bp, 95 predicted proteins | sample BlaSpr_A8_OM1_M1_FD_187973 | JGI IMG/M metagenome (GOLD analysis project Ga0209219, IMG submission 187973) | Forest soil microbial communities from Thunder Bay, Ontario, Canada - Black Spruce, Ontario site 2_A8_OM1_M1 (SPAdes) (version 2) | ecosystem: Environmental > Terrestrial > Soil > Boreal... | reverse complement strand
GATGCCGTCGTCGCCCTCGACGCGGTCATCGCATCGGGCTCGGCGGCAGCGACCGCGAGCGCCAACCTCGTGTACCCGGCCGCCCTGCTGGTCGCGGGACAGGAGGAGGTGGCGCAGCAGTCCTACAAGGAGGCACTCGGCACCCTGCACAAGCTGGTCACTGCATTCCCGGCCACCACCCAGGCGGCGCAGGCGCAAGCCATGCTTGCGGCTCCGGTCTCCGTGTCGGGCACGCTGGTCGGCCGTAACGGCGCGCCCGTGCCGGCGCCCGTGCGGCTGAGCACGAATTACAAATCCTTACCCGGGGGGACGTACCGAACCAGCGGTCCCTTCTACTACTCGACCGCCAACGCTTCCGGGGATTTCACGTTCCCCGCGGTGCCTGTGGGTGGTCCGTACATTCTCGAGGTATTCACCGGCGGCAACTGGACGACGCTGGTCGATCCGACCAGCGGGCAACCCGCGCATCCGGTGAAGGTGAGCGCGCTCGTTCCGGTCGATCTCACCTTCGTGGTCCTTCCCTCGTGAGCACCACCCGTCCGCGTACGATGGCCAGGTCATGGGAGGGGAACCGGGGGGAGTAGTGCGTCTTCGACGCACGCCGCGAGCCCGGGTTCGAGCCCAGGCGACCGTCGAGTTTGCGGTGGTCGTACCCGTGTTCCTGCTCTGCCTGATCGGTGCGATCGATGCCGGTCTCTGGGCTGTGCAGACGTCCGCGGAGGTCTCGGCGGTGGAGCAGGCGGCGATGGTCGCCGCCTCTGCCGGCTCGAACCCGACTGCCGGGACCGCGCCCGATGCCCGCGCGGTCACCACCGCCATCACGGCAGAGTTGCGTTCGGCGCTCTTCGGCACCGGGATCACCAGCTGGTGCGTCCCGGATCCGCGCGGTGCGTGCAGGCCGGATTCGGCACAGAGCTGTCCGGCCACGCCTGCCGAGGTGCAAGCCAGAGAAGGTCCGCGGGTGGTCGTGGTGTGCGTCAGCGAGCATGACCCGCCGGCGTGCGTGACCCCACCACCCGGCGTCCCCCCACCGTATCCGCGCGGCTGCACCGATTCGCCGATGATCACGGTGCGGGTGATCGGTTTTGTGGCGGCGTTCGTGCCTCCGGGCTTCGGTCCGGGCGCCACCGGCTTCGAGCTTCCCGCCGACATCTCCGCCAGCACGCACACGCTCCGCTTCGCTCCGTGACCCGCCGGGGGCGGCGCGGCAACGACGCTCAGGCGGTCCTCGAGACCGCGCTCGTGCTGCCGATCCTGCTGTTCCTCGTCTGCAACTTCATCGGCGTCATGGTCCACGTGACGGTGCAGCAGCAGCTCAACTCCGCGACCGCGCTGGCGGCGCAGTCGCGGTTCCAGGCGCCGAACAACGCGGTCGATCCATCCGGGACGCGGTGCTGCGGTGCGAGTGGCGCGGTCCTCTCGACCGCCGGCCTGCCGACGGGGTGTCGCTACGCCGCCGAGACCTTCTACGGAACCATGACCACCTACACGGGCCTGCTGGTGTGGCAGACGGGGCCGCTGTGCACCTCCGGTGGCGACAGCGGCAACGCCACGCACCCGCAACTGCCGGGCACTCCGTATCCCGGTTCGCCGCCCCACTCCGAGGTGTCCTGCGACATCGGCTCCATCGGTCCGGGGGGCGTCGTGATCCCCGGCTTCCTCGACCGCACCCTCGATCCGCCCGCCGGTCTAGCGGTGGTCATCTGCAGCGCCACCACCAAGCTCGACTTCTCGCACACACCGCTGGCGTGGGGTGTCTTCTGGACACCGACCGTGCACGCCCAGGCGGAGGCGCTGCCGCCCCCGTTCCGGCAGTGATCGCCCGCCGTCGCGCCAGGGTCCGTGCACCCCAGCGAGGCCAGACGCTGCTCGTGTTCGCCCTCGGCTTTGCGCTCTTCCTCTTCAGCCTGACCTGCATGGTTGCCGACAGCGCCTACCTCTACGTCTGGTCGGGGCGCGTCCAGGCGGCCGCACAACTCGGTGCTCAGTCGGGCGCCGACTCCGTGGATCCTCGCTACCTCTATGGACGTGCAGCGCCATGCACCCCTCCCACCGCGGGCGCGGGGTGCCCTGTGCAGATCGTCGACATCAGCCAGCAGGACCGGCAGGGGACGCTCTACGCCTTCGAGCGCGCGTGCATCGAGGCCGGCGACCAGTCGGCGCAGGTGCCGCGCAGCCCGGCTGACCCGCTCGTGCTCAAGCGGGCCGGTGACCCGCAGCAGCCCGATGGCACCGCCTGTGGGAGTGACGGCTGTCAGGTCTACGCAGTCGTCTCCCGCGTCGTGCACCTGCCCATACCGATTCCCGGCTTCCCCGACACCGTCACCGTGCGTGGCGTCGGCTACGCCGCGCCGGTGGTGGGAACCAACGCTGCGACCTCGGTGTGCACCGGCGCGGTCTGGGTGCCGCTGCCGCCGCACTGAGCAGGGCGGTGCTCCCGCCCTGCTGAGTGCTCAGGTCAGGCGATCTCCCGTTCACCTCCAGCGACGCGCGGTGCACGCGTCCCCAGCACGGGGAGCCGGACGCCGAGGTCGCGGGCGATCTGACGTCCGTCCGGGCTTCCCCAGCCGCTGGCGAGGTCCCAACCGCGTCCGGCCCGGTATGGGCCGCCGGTGTCGCCGGCGGTGACGTCGTTGAAACCGCGGCCACGCCGGGCGTAGAGGGCTGGGTGGGGGAGGCCGATGCGATGCCCCAGCTGGGCCGACACCAGGGTCCACAGCGCGGTGTACATAGGGGCCACGGCGCTGGTCCCGCCGGTGGAGCGGAGGCGGCGCAGGGCCACGACGTTCCAGCCGGTCAGTGGGTCGGCGTTGCCCGAGCCGTCGGGGAGTCCCCGGCCGGGTGCGCCCCCGTCGGCCGAGCGGGGATTGATGCCGAGAGCCGCCTGATACGCAGGCACCGGGAATGCCTTGCTCACGCCGCTACCGGAGGCGCCGGCGCCTTGTGACAGCTCATTCCAAACGGTCTCGGTCCGGATGCGTCCCCGAGCCGCGAGCAGGGTCGTGCCGCCGCAGGCCCACACGTGTGGGCTCGAGGCCGGAAACCCGGGATGCTGATGGCCGTCGAGCTCGTCGTTGGTCGACCCCGAGTCGCCGGCCGCCGCGCTGAACGTGACGCCGTGCAGCGTCCCGGTCGCGAACGCGGCGTCGAGCCCTCTGATGCCTTGCTCCGACCAGTTGTCCTCAGGCGAGCCCCAGCTGATCGACACCGCAGCCGGATGGCGAGCGGCGTCGGCGGCGGCTGCGGCCGCTGCATCGATGAACCCGCGCTCGCTGTTCTGCGCGTTGTAGGTGACGATCGTGAGGTGCGCCTTCGGTGCCATCGCGGCGACCATGCCGCCGATCACCTGGTAGTCGAGGGCCACCTCGACGTCCGCGCCGTCGGGATCCGGCATCGGCTTCGCGCCGTCGATCCAGACGTTGGTGATGTCCGGCGCCGGCAGGCCGAGCCGGGCAAAGGATGCCGCGAGGTCGAAGGGATGGACCACGCCGCCGAGCTCGATCATCGCCGCCACCAGCTCGACTCCCTCGCCACCATTGGGAAGTCGCGGGTAGTCGTAGAGTGCGGCGATCTCCGGCGGGTCGTAGGCGAACACGGCCTCGCGGCCGTCAGCGAGCGAGCGAACGTGCGAGCGCGCGACCGGTCGGTCGTCGAGCCCGAAGATGCCGTCGATCACTCCGCTGAGGTGGGCGGGAACGTGCACCGGTCCGCTGTGGCCTCGGTACTCAACGGCGCGGCCGTCGGCCTGGTCGCAGCGGAAGCGCTCGAGGTCGACTTCGAACGCGCGCGCGAGCTGCTCGGTGGTGCCCCGCACCATCACACGTCTGGTCGCGGCGTCCTCGAAGGTGAGCTGCAGACCAGCGGCGGTGGCCCAGCGCACCACCCGATCCCGGTCCGATGGTGCAAAGCCGTGGCGCGCGGTCAGCTGGGCGAGGTCGAGGTGGCGGGCGCGCGCATCCGGGAGCGACTGCAACCAGGCGAGGCTCTGCGCGACGGTGGGACCGTCGGGGCGTTCGCGGATGAGGAGCGTGACCTCCGCGTCCGCGTGCAGCTCAGCGGCGGTGAGCTTCCGGATGCGTTTGTGGCCGGCGCGGGTTCCTCCGGCGGGGTGATAGGCGCTGCCTCGCAGCGCGATGGAGTCGGGCATGGTCGGTCCCCTCTCGAGGACGTCGGGCGGGCGCCGTCGTGGCGGCGGCGCTGCATCCCGACGCGGAGCCGCCCATCATCGAGCGGGTGTCCGGACTCTCCACGGACGTCGCACGACGCCGAGGCTGATTGCGCCGGTCGGATCAGTGCGGCGTACGCACCCGCTCGAGCGCGTCGATCGCGCTGCGATTCTCCAGCGACGAGAGGTCGCCGGGATCGGTGCCCAGGTAGATGGATCGGACCACCCGTCGCAACACCTTCGCGTTGCGTGTTTTGGGCAGCTCTGACACGATCTCGACGGCGTGCGGGGCCAGCGCCTTGCCCAGGTCCTCGGCGACCCGGCGACCGAGCGCGCCGCGCAGCTCGGGCGAATCGGTGACACCGGGCTTGAGCACGACGAAAACGACGAGCGCCTCACCTTTGAGCGGATCGGGCACGCCGATGGCGGCTGCCTCGGCAACGGCGCTGTGGCCGACCAACGCCGACTCCACCTCCGCCGGGCCGAGGCGTTTGCCCGCGACCTTGATGGTGTCGTCGCTGCGCCCGCGCACGTACCAGAGGCCGTCGGCGTCGACCTCGACCCAGTCGCCGTGCACCCAGATGTCGGGCCAGCGCGACCAGTAGGTGTCGAGGTATCGATCACGGTCTCGCCAGAACCCCTGGGTCATGCCGGGCCACGGGGCGCGGATGACCAGCTCACCGACACGACCGCGAACGCTGTGGCCGTGCTCGTCGACGACGTCTGCAGCCATACCTGGGCACGGCCCCGCGAAAGCGCAGGGTTGCAACGGGGTGAGCATGTTGCCGGCGAGGATGCCCCCGGAGATCTCGGTGCCGCCCGAATAGTTGATCACCGGCAGCCGGCAACCGCCGATCTTCTGCTGATACCAGAGCCACGGATCGGTGTTCCACGGTTCCCCGGTCGAGCCGAGCACGCGCAGCGACGAGAGGTCGTGCGCGGCCACCGGTTGGTCCCCGTTGCGCATCAACGCTCGGATCACCGTGGGTGCGATGCCCAGCACAGTGACCTGGTGCCGATCGACAACCGACCAGAGACGATCCGGCCCGGGATGGTCGGGAACACCGTCGAAGAGCACCAGGGTTGCGCCGATGCTCAGCGCGCCGCAGATCGCCCAGGGACCCATCATCCAGCCGATATCGGTGAACCAGAGCAGACGGTCATGCTCGCCGACGTCGAAGCAGTGGGCCATGTCCTGGGTGGCCTTCAACGGGAATCCGCCGTGAACGTGCACGGTCCCCTTGGGCCGGCCGGTGGTGCCGCTGGTGTAGATGATCATGAAAGGGGTGTCTGCATCGGTGTCGGCGACCGGAGGCGCGCTGTCGAAGCCGTCCGGCATCGGCTGGAACCGGACGTCGCGCCCGGCCTGCATGGACACGCTGGCGTCGCCGATGCGCGGCACCACCAGGATGTGGCGCAGTGACGGGAGCTGTGCTGCCGCCTCATCGGCAACCGCCTTCATGGGCACGATCCCACCGCGCCGCCTGAATCCGTCAACAATGACCAGAACCTTCGCGTCGCAGTCGTGCAGGCGTGAGACGATCGCCCCCGCCCCATAGCCGCTGAAGAGCGGGACGACGATCGCGCCGAGCCAGGCGCACGCCAGGAAGAGCGATACCGTCTCGGGAACCATGGGGAGGCACAGGCCGACGGAGTCGCCGCGATGGATACCGAGCCCCCGGAGCACACTCGCCGCGTAGGCAGTCTCGCATTCGAGGTCCGCATACGTCCATTCGCGTGTCGAGCCGTCGTCGCCCTCCCACACGACCGCGGTGCGCTCCGGCGCGCGCCGGGCCCATCGAGTCACCGCGTTGTGCGCGAGGTTGAGGCGTCCGCCAATCCAGAAGCGCGTCCATGGCAGACCGGCCGACGTGTCCATGGCGGCGTCGAACCGGCGCGTCCACTCCACGCCGATGTCGTCGACCATCGCCGACCAGAACCGGTCGGGCGCAGTGGTCGCAAGCCGGGCGACACCTTCGAGGTCGGCGACGCCGAGCGCGTCGATGAAGTGCTTGAGACGTGACCCGTCGGCCTGAGCCGGTGTCGGTGTCCAGGCGAACCGCGAGCCGGGCACGCTCACCGGTCGATGGCCGCCATGTCCCAGTGCCGGTCGCCGCGCACCTCCTCCGGCCGCACCACCTCCTCGATGCGCACCAGGTCCGACGCGTCGAGCTGCACCGAGGCAGCCGCCGCGTTCTCCTCGAGGCGGCTGCGATGCTTGGTTCCCGGTATCGGGACGATATCGGGGCCGCGGTGGAGCAGCCACGCCAGCGCAAGTTGCGCGGCTGTCAGCTCCTTCTCGGCGGCGAGGTCGCCGAGCCTCGCAGCGATGGCCGCGTTGGCGTCCAGGTTGCCGTCGGCGAAGCGTGGGAACTTGACCCGCCGCGAGTCGGATTCGGGCAGCGTTCCCGCGCGCACGCTCCCGGTGAGGATGCCGCGCCCGAGCGGGCTGTAGGCGACGAAGCCGATGCCCAGCTCGCGCATTGCGGGGAGCACGCTCTCCTCGACGTCTCGTGAGAAGAGCGAGTACTCCGATTGCACGGCGGAGATCGGGTGGACGGCGTGCGCTCTGCGGATGGTCGCCGCACCCGCCTCGCTGAGCCCGAGGAAGCGGATCTTGCCCTCGCGCACGAGCTCGGCCATCGCCCCGACGGTCTCCTCGATGGGGACGGATCGATCGACCCGGTGCTGGTAGTAGAGGTCGATGGTGTCGATGTCGAGGCGGCGCAACGACGCATCACACGCGCGGCGGACGTGTTCGGGCCTGCCGCTGAGGGCCTGCGAGCCGTCTGCCTGGCGCACGAACCCGAACTTGGTTGCGACCACGAACTGGTCGCGGCGCCCGGTCAGGGCCTTGCCGATGAGCTCCTCGTTGGTGAAGGGGCCGTACATGTCCGCGGTATCGAGCATCGTCACGCCCAGCTCGGCGGCGCGATCGATGGTCGCGATCGACTCACCGTCGTCCCGCTCCTCCGGGGTTCCGTAGAAATCGGACATACCCATGCAGCCGAGCCCGATCACCCCGACCTCGAGCCCCTGCTTCCCCAGGCTGCGCTGCTCCACCTCGGCGTCCTCCTGCGGCGGTGTCCTCGCCGGCGCGGGAAAGGATGACCGCAACCGGGTTGCCTACGCCAGTTGGGTGATCGGGGGCGCTGACACACGCTCAGCGCGACGCGTGTCCGCCCACCCGTAGATGGTGGCGGCGACGCCGATCAGCCCGGCGACCAGGAACGCCAGCTGGGTCCCGCCCTGCTCTGCCAGCCACCCGGCAAGGAGCCCGCCCAGCGGAGCCGTTCCGAAGAACACGTACCCGTAGAGGCCGAGTACCCGGCCGCGCAACTGGTCGGTCACCGCCAGCTGCAGGGTGGCGTTGGATTGCGACGCGTAGAGCGTGAAAGCGATCCCCGTGACCACCAGCACCAGGCCGGCCGCCCACGCGACATGGAGGGGAGCCAGCGCGAGCTCGGAGACCGAGAGGAGAGCGGCGCCGACGAGCAGCGTGTGCCGGCTGGCGCGACCGAGTGATGCGGAGAACAGCGCTCCGAGCAGCGCGCCGAATCCGAAGAGCGCGGAGAGGATGCCGAACACCTGTGGTCCGCTGTTGAGCGTTCGCGCTGCCAACACCGGCAGAAGCACGTTGAAGTTCATGCTGATCATCGCCATCACCAGCATCATCACCAGCACGGATCGGATGATCGGCGTCCGCCACGCGAACCTCAGCCCTTCGACGGAGCCGCGAAACACGTTCTGGTGATGTTTGTCCCTGCGGACCGGGAAGAGCTCGTGCACCCGCATCAGCCACAGCGCGGCGAGCACCGCGAGGTAGCTCAGTGCATTGATGAGGAAGCAGACACCGACGCCGGCGATCGCGATCAGGGCGCCGGCGAGCGCGGGCCCGACGATGCGCGAGGCGTTGAACAGGCTGGAATTCAACGCGACCGCGTTGGGCAGCTCGTCGCGGCCGACCATCTGGATGGTGAACGCCTGGCGGGCCGGGGTATCGAGCACCATCACCGTCCCGGTGATCGCCGCGATCACGTAGACCTCCCACACGGTCGCGTGACCGCTCAGCGTGAGCACTGCAAGCAAGGTCGCGGTGACCATGAACGCCGCCTGGGTGCCGAACAGGACGCGGCGTTGATCGAGCCGGTCGGCGATGGCGCCGCCGAAGAGGCCGAGGAGCGCGTACGGTCCGAACTGGCAAAGGGCGAGGAGGCCTACCGCAATCGGCGAGTGCGTGTTCTGAACGACGAACCACGCCTGGGCGACGCCCTGCATCCACGTGCCGCTGATCGACACCACCTGCCCGAAGAAGTACAGCCGGTAGTTGTAGTGGCGACGCAGGCTCGCAAAGGTTCGTGAGGTGGCATTGCCGATACCAAGGCTCATTCCGCCTGCACCAGCAGCGCCTCGAGCGGGCCGATGGCGGCGGCCACCGCCGCGAGGTCGACGTCGGCGAGCGCGCTAAGCCGGGCGGAGAGCCAGGCGGTACGCTTCGAGCGGATCAGCCGGAGGACGCGCAGGCCCTCAGGCGTGACCTCCAGGTCCACGCGCCGCCGGTCGCGCTCCGCCTGCCGGCGGGTGACCAGCCCCGACCCCTCGAGGCGATCGATGTGGCCGCAGACGGAAGGCATCGATGTGCCTTCTCGGGCGGCGAGCTCGGCAACCCCGATGCCAGGCTTGTCGCGAATCGCGCCGAGCACTGAGAGCTGGCCCGCCGAGACCCCCGAGGTGTGCACCTCGCGACGGAGGTGCCGATTCAGGTGAAGGAGCACCGGGCGGAGACGGTTGGCCACCTCCACCGGGGTGTTGCTCACGGGCGCCATGAAATTGATTATATAACCTAACTAATCTTCTTGCAAGCCTATGGCCGCGTCCGGGAAGGCGCCCTGGGAACAGAAGGCCCTCAGCTCGCGTCTCCACCTCCGCACGATGAATCCGAGTGGAGGTCAGTGGTGATGCGCAAGATCCTGTTTGCCGGCATGGGTGTGGGCGCCGCGCTTGTCCTCCAGGCGGGGCACGCGTTCGCGTGCGGGGGCCTCGTCGCACCCGATGGCGATGTCCGGCTCGCCAAGGCGACCACCTTCGTGGCGTGGTCCGCGGGCATCGAGCACTACGTCACGAGCTTCGCCTACACCGGCGCGGTGGTCGACGTCGGTTGGATCGTGCCACTGCCCGCTGTCCCGACATCGGTCACCGAGGCGGGCAAGTGGACGCTGCAGCGGCTGGAGCGCGAGTTCGCACCTCCAGCCCCTGTCAACGATTTCGCGGTGCCGGCGCTGGCGTCCGCCGCAGCGCCGGCGATCGTCGTCGAACAGGTGCAGGTCGAAGCACTCGACGTCACCGTCCTGCGGGGGAGCGGTCAGGCGGTGATCGACTGGTGCAGGCACAACGGGTTCCTGGTGTCGGCAGAGATCCAGAACCATCTGCTCCGCTACGCGAGCACCAGCCCGGTGTTCATGGCCGCGAAGTACAACACCTCGATCGCCTTGCAACGCCACCAGGCTGCAGGCGACGGCGTGCCGCTGCTGATCACCATGCGCACATCGCAGCTGTGGGTGCCGCTCGAGATCCTCGCGAGCGCGGGGACGCCGGTGAATGCCGACCTGTTCCTCCTCACCAACCGGCCGTTGCAGACTCAGAGCGGCGTGGCGGTCGTCTCCAGCGCAAGCAATGGGGCAACCGTTGACGGCGCACCGGGGTTCACCGTGGCCGGCGCCGAGCCCATCAACGCGACCCTGCATCAGGATCTCGCGGGCGATCGGAACATGTCATGGGTACCGGACTCCGGGTATGTGACCTACCTGACCCTGAATGCTCCCGGCAGCGGCGTGACCTATGACCTCGGTATCGATCGCAACAACGTGATCCGGCTCGCATCCTTCGGTTCGCAGATCGCCAACCTCGCCGGCGCGAGTCCAGTCGCCCCCGGGCCGGCAGACTCATCGTCATTGCTGGTTCCGGCACTGCTTATCGCGGTCACGATGCTCGTCGTGGCCCCCGTGTCGGTGACCGCGTGGCGTCGTGCGAAGGTCGCCGCCGCGCTCAGAGGTTGAGGATGTCCACCGGCTCGATCGTATCTGCGAGCGGGGTACCGGTCACGGTGGCGAAGAAGTAGAGCTGCGCCTCCGTCGAGCGGGCGATGTTCGCCGCCTGCCGGAAGCCGTGCTGCTCGTCGGGGAAGGCGATGTACGCGCAGGTCTTGCCCGCCGCTTTGAGCGCGGCGAACATCAGCTCCGCCTGCGCGGCCGGGACGACCGGATCGTCAAGGCCCTGCAGCAGGAGAACCGCCCCATGGACTCGATCGATGAAATGCACCGGCGAGCGCTCGTACCGTGCGTGACCCGTCGGATAGGGCGCGTCGTAGTGCGACTCGAACTTGTGCGGGTCCTGCTCGAAAAGCAGCTCGAGGTCGGCGATGCCGAAGAGGCTCGCGCCGGCGTTGAACACGTCGTGAAAGGTCATCGCGCAGAGCACGATGTATCCGCCTGCGCTGCCGCCGCGGATGAACATGCGATGAGGATCGACCGCTCCGGTGTCGGCGAGAAAACGTGCGCCCGCGACGCAGTCGCCGACGTCGACGACGCCCGATTGGCCGTTGAGACGTTCACGGTAGGTGCGGCCGTACCCGGTGCTGCCCCCGTAGTCGACGTCGAGGTATGCGAATCCGCGGCTGGTCCAGTACTGCACGGCCGGATCCAGCGCGCAGTTGCTCGCCGAGGTCGGTCCTCCGTGGGCGCCGACCAGCAGCGGCGGTTTCCATCCAGGCTCCGGCCGTGCCGCGTCGTTGTGTGGTGCGTACAACCACGCGTGCGCCGGCGCCCCACCATGACCCGGGAAGGTCAGATGGCGCGGTATCGATCGGATCGACTCGTCGATGACGCGGTCGTCGCTGACCGCTCGAACCCTTCGGTCCTCGCCGGTGCTGAGGTTGTGGCGCACCACACTCGCCGGCCCGTCCGGTCCGCCGGCGAGGAACAGCACATCGTCGCCGCGCGCGCTCACCTGCAGGTCGAATTGCGTGTACGGGACGTCGATCCGAGTCAGGTTGCCAGAGCTGTCCAGCGCTGAGAACTCCCACGATCCGTCGCGACACGCCCAGAGGACGATCCGTCCATCAGCGCAGAAGGCGTAGGCCGAAAGCGCGAAGACCCACTGCGGTCCACCGCATTCGGCATGCATCGGCGCCAGTGCAATCCCACTGCCGCCGTCATCCCGATAGAGGTTCCACCACCCGGTTCGGTCCGACGTGTAATGCAGCACCGACTCGGGCGACCACGACGGTTGGAAGATCGACTCCAAGGCACCTCCCGCCACCAGCCGTGCGTCCTGCGGGAGTCCCGCGCCATCGATGGAGGAGGCCCAGAGCTCGCAGCCGTCCCAGGGCATGTTGGGGTGGTTCCAGGTGAGCCACGCGAGGCACCGGCCGTCAGGGCTGATCCTCGGCGTCGAATAGAAGTCGTTGCCGCCGATGATGGAGACGGGCTCGCCCCCGGCCAGAGGGATGGTGCGGATGTCGTTGAGAACAGCGGGCCCGCGATGGTCCTCGACGACGCACAGGATGCGCTCCCGAGCTGTGTCCACCTCAAAGTCGGCATAGCGCACGTCACCAATGTCGGGGGTGAGCGGCTCGGGTCCCCCGTCTCCGATTTTGTGGACCGTGCCATCCCCCGCATTCGAAAAAAGGACCTCGCCCCCATGGACCCGCATCGCGCCGCCGCCGTACTCGTGCACCCTCGTACGAGCTGAGAACGGTGCGTCGATCAGGTCGGTGATGAGGCCGGCGTGCTCACGGACGATCACGCAGCGTCCCGCCTCGGCGGGGCGGCCCTCTATCCAATAGGCGTCGTCCCCATCGAGTTGAACATCGCTGACCCGGAGCCGTCCCGCGGCGGCCTGGTGCGCGCTGATCGGAGAGGGCCACAGCCCGGGCGGCCCGCCCACGACGCCGTCCGCACGACTCACGCAGTCGGGACGACGACGAACTGCTCGGCGAGACGCCCGGCCTCCAGTCCGTTCATCGTCGCGGTGGCCTCCAGCCAGCCGCGCACCCGCTGCTCGAGCGCCTCCCAGTCCGTGTATTGACTCCGATGTTGACGCAGCGCCGCGAGCTTGCGATCGGCTGTGTCGGTGACGTCGATCACCCGGATGTCCTGGCCGGGGGTCAGCACAGCGCTCATCCACACCTCCGCGACGGACCAGGGCTCGAGCCCTTCCTTCTCGAGCAATTCCATGTGGGCAAAGGGATTTCGCGCATCCGGATAGACGGCGCACAGGGTCGCCTCACCGGCCGCGAGGTGATCCGGATGACTCGCGAAGATGCGCGTGAAGTTGCGCACCGGTGATTGCGTGATCACCCGCTGCGGCTGCTGCTGCCTGATCACTCGCGAGATGTCTCGCCGCAACTCGATGCTCGGAGTGAGGCGTCCGTCCGGATACCCGAGGAATGTGAGGTCGGTGACCCCGACCTCGGCGGCCGCGGCGGCCTGCTCGATGCGCCGGATGCGCGCCATCTCCTCACGCGTGATGCTGCGATCGGAGCCACCGGCGTCGCCGTCGGTGACGAGGCAGTAGGTCACGGTGACACCGGCGTCGGTCCATTTGGCCGTGGTCCCGGCGTTGCCGAAGTCGCAGTCGTCGGGGTGCGCAACCACCACCAGGACGCGTTCGATTCCATCGATATCCGTCACGACCAACGATGGTAGCCGTAAGCCGAGGCCGGACCTCCACGGGGCCATGCGAAACTCGGGTCATGATCCCGCCTCCCAACACGCATCCCGACCTCGGCCGGCTCGCCGACCTGCTCGGCGACTGGCACGGCGTCGGCGATGGCCAGTGGGGCGGGGGCGAGCCCTTCCACTATCGGGAATGGGTGACCTTCACCCACAACGGCAAGCCGTTCGTGATCTACGCACAGCGCACCCAGGCTGACGACGGTCGAGCCCTCCATGCCGAGACCGGGTACTGGCGCGCCGCCCCGGACGGCGCCGTCGAGGTCACCATGGCGCACCCCATCGGGGTGATCGAGATCGAGCTCGGCCGCTGGGAGGGGAGCGCGCTGCACCTGCGCACCTCCAGAATCGAGTGCACCCCGACCGCCAAATTGGTCACCGGATTGGAGCGCGACCTGGAGCTCGACGGCGATGTGCTCCGCTACCGGGTACGCATGGCGACGGATGGCGGCGAGACCCGTGCCCATCTCCGCGCCGAGTTGCGGCGGGTCACATCCTCGTGATCGGGCTGCCCCTGCCGCCGGCCGTGCAGCGGTTGCTCTACCGTCCCTTGCCCTACGCATCCCGGCCATCGCCGCTTCGCGATTCGACCCCCGATCCGGGAATCTTCGGGCCAGGTTCGGTGACCTGGCGGGTGATGCGGGAACCGCGACTGCTTGCCGCCGCCGGACGTGCGCTCCTGATGCAGGCGGCGAATCCCCTGGTGGCCCAGGGCGCCATCGACCACAGCACCTACCGGACGCACCCGTACGGGCGCCTGGAGCGCACCGTGAACTGGGTTACGGTCATCTGTTTCGGGACCTCCCGGGAGGCCGAACGCGTCGCCGGCCAGGTCACCGGCCTCCACGGCCGCGTCTCCGGGACGCTTCCGGCTGCGAATGCGACCTCGAGGGTTCCCGCCGGCACCGTCTATACGGCGGGTGACCGCTCGCTGCTGCGCTGGGTTCACGCCTCCTTCGTCGACACCATGCTGGTCGCGCACGACGCCTTCGTGGGCGGTCTGACCACCGCCGACCGCGATGAGTTCGTGCGCGAGTGGGATGTCGTCGCTCACCTCATGGGCCTGCCGCGACGCAGGTGCTGGGCCGACCACGCCGCACTCCGGCGCTACGTTCAGCGCGAGGTCCGGCGCGGCCCGGCGCTGCCCGGCGCCGGATCGCTCGAGGTCGCACAGACGGTCCTCCATCCGCCGGTTGGATCGCCATGGGCCCGCACCGGCATGGACATGCTCGCATTCGTCTCCACCGGTCTCCTGCCCGATGACCTGCGGCGGGGCTACGGGCTCACCTGGACCCCGGCGCACGCAGCCGCCTTCGCGACCCTCACCCGGTCGGCGCGCCTCGCCAACGCCGCGCTGCCCCGCCGCCTGCGAATCTCCCCCGTATACGACCTGGCGCTCGCTCGATCGGAGGGACGCTGGCCTGACTCCCGCGCCGCCTGACGTGCCCGCTTCGAGCCGGCGGGTCTCAGCCCTGGCGGTGATCGTCGGCGTTGGAGCCGCACTCCTCGCCGCGTGCGGTGACAGCACCACCGCCGTGGTCCATGTCACCAAGACCTCGGCAACCTTCGCGGAGCAGCCGACGGTCATCCCCAATTACATACTCCCGCTCGCGTCAAGCCAGTTCTTCAGCGCCGCCAATGTCTTCCAGTTCCAGTATTTGATGTACCGGCCGCTCTACTCCTTTGGAAGCAACGGGCAGGTGCTCCTGAACGACAGCCTCAGCCTTGCCGATCCGCCGGTATACCCATCGGGAGGGAAGTCGGTGACCATCACCCTCAAAGGGTGGAAATGGTCCGACGGCACGCAGATCACCGGACGCGACATCCAGTTCTGGCAGAACCTGGTCAGCGCGAACAAGGCGTACTGGCCGGCTTACGTGCCCGGCGAGTACCCCGACAACGTCGTGGGCTCGACCATCGATCCCGCTCACCCGCTGCAGATCACGTTCGCCCTCAGCCAGCCATTCGGGTCGTACTTCTTCACATATAACGAGCTCAGTCAGATCACCCCGCTGCCCCAGCACATCTGGGACCGGACGTCGGCAACCGGGCCGGTGGGGAACTTCGACCAGACCAGCGCGGGCGCGAGTGCCGTGTACCGATTCCTGGATTCCCAGTCGAGGAGCGTGAGCACCTACACCACCGATCCGCTCTGGAAGGTGGTGTCCGGGCCGTGGCGGCTGAAGTCGATGGACACGGCCGGCAACGTCACGTTGGTGCCGAACCTCGGGTACGGCGGTCCGGTCAAGCCGACCCTCAAGGAGTTCATCGAGGTGCCGTTCACACAGCAGACCGATGAGGTCGGCCGGCTGAGGTCCGCGAGCTCGGTCGCGTCCACCACCGTGGATTTCGGCTACATCCCGACCAGCGATGCTGCGGAGAAGACCTCGCTGAGCCGCGTCTACACCTTCAACCCCTGGAAGACGTGGTCGATCAACTACGTCGCCGAGAACTTCACCAACCCGGTCAGCGGACCGGTCTTCAGCCAGCTCTACTTCCGCCAGGCGATGCAGCACCTGATCGATCAGCGGGGGATGATCCAGAAGGCGTTCCTCGGCTATGCGAACCCGACGTACGGACCGGTGCCCACCGAGCCTCCGTCAGCGTTTCTCGATGCCTTCGAGCGCGGCAACCCATATCCATTCAGCCCGACCGATGCGGTGTCGTTGCTGCAGAACAATGGGTGGACGGTCAGGCCGGGCGGTGTGAGTACCTGCGCCAAGGCCGGCACCGGCGCAGGCGAATGCGGCGCCGGCGTCAAGCAGGGTCAGGCGGCGTCCTTCAAGCTCGAGTACGTCAGTGGCACCCCGACGGCGACCCAGGAGATGCAGCAGCTGGCGCCCGACTTTGCCCTGGCCGGCATCCAGATCACCCTCGCGCAGGCACCGCTCAACACGATCCTCGGCGCCGCGACGCCATGCGCGCCGGGTGCGAAGTGCACGTGGGACATGGAGTACTGGGACACCGCCTGGATCTACGCGCCTGATCACTTCCCGTCGGGCGACCAGCTCTGGGCGTGCACCGGCTCAGGGGCCGGGGCGGTGTACGCGGGCTCCGACGTCGGGGGCTATTGCGATCCGCAGGCCGAGGCCGACATCGTCGCCACCGAGACCGGCAGCGCCCTGCAATCGCTGTACGCGTACGAGGACTTTGTGGCGAAGAACCTCCCGGTCATCTGGTTCCCTGTCCAGGATTACCAGCTCGCCGAGATCAACAAGGCCCTGAAGGGCGCCGCGCCGCTGGATCCCCTCCTGCAGATCTACCCGGAAAGCTGGCACTGGTCGTAGAGGGAAAGATCACCCCGGAGGGGGAGGCACTTCCTCGGGTAGGACGAATATGATCGGGCGAGGTGGACCCCATCTGGGCCTGCGGCGCAATCATGGCCGCCCGTGAACCAGGGGTCGCAAGGAGGTTCCTATGACAGTGCGAAGCGTACTGGGTCGAGGCATCGGCAGATCGCGCGGCAGCATGACCCGGAGGGTCGGTGTCGTAGCGTTCGCCGCAGTGGCGGTCGCCGCCTGCGGCAGCGGCTCGACAACGACACCAACCGGTTCGGGGTCGGGCACCGATCTTTTCAACCCCGTCAACTTCGACACGTCGACGGTCTCGTGGTTGTCCGGCAACGTGAACGCGTCCGGCACGCCGGTCATGGGGGGCACCCTTAAGATCGAGGGCAGCACCGACCTCTCGGCGGCCGCCGATCCCCAGGCGGAGTACGAGACCATCGGCTTCGGCCTCGAGCGCGCGTATACCCGCCAGCTGGTCGAGTATCCCGCGTCGGCGAACCTCAACAAGGCGGTGACCCTCGTACCGGACGCCGCTTCGGCGATGCCCACGGTGAGCGCTGACGGCCTCACCTACACATTCACGCTGCGCTCGGGACTCATGTGGAACACCAATCCGCCCCGCGCAGTGACCTCGCAGGACTTCCAGCGCGGCGTCCTTCGTAACTGCGATCCCACGCTGTCCCCGAACGGCAACCCCGGGTACTACGTGTCCACGATCGCGGGATTCAAGGCGTTCTGCACTGCCTTCGAGAGCTCAAGCCCGTCGGAGAGCCCCGCGGCCCGCGCGACGTTCATCAACAACGGCATGACCAGCGTTTCGGGCATCAAGACCCCCGACGCCTCGACCATCGTCTTCACGCTCACTCAGCCGGCGACCGACTTCCCCGCGATCATCTCGCTCCCCTTCGCGTCAGCCGCGCCGGTCGAATACCTGAGGTACACCCCGCTCGCCCCCGGCAACGTTCTGTACTCGGACGGCCCGTATGCCATCACGACGTACAACGTCGGCCACGAGATCATCCTCACGAAGAACGCCTCGTGGACCCAGAGCAATGACCCGATCCGCCATCAGTACGTGAATGCGATCGACGTCAAGCTCGACCTCGCCGGCTCCGCGGCGTCGACCCAGGTGCAGCAGGATATGCAGGCCAACACCGCTGACCTCGCATGGAACACCGTGGTCCCGACTGCGGACATCCACGGTCTCCAGACTCCGACGTGGAATCCACAGCTCGGCACCTTCCCGGCACCAGGCACCACCAACCCGTATCTCGTCTTCAACGTCCAGAGCCCGAACAACAGCGGCGCCCTGAGCAACGTCAAAGTCCGCCAGGCACTGGAGTACGCAGTCGACAAGGTGGCCCTCGGCAAGATCTACGGCGGCGCGACCATCAATCAGCCGCTCAACCAAGTGATCGGGCCAGGCGCCGAGGGCTTTCAGCTGTTCAACCTGTACCCCTCGACGAACAATCAGGGCGACCCCGCCAAGTGCAAGTCGCTCTTGCAGGCCGCCGGCTTCGCGGCGGGCAGCATCACGCTCAAGGACTACTACCGCAACAGCGGTAACCACCCGGCTGTGTTCCAGGAGATCCAGTCCGACTTCGCCAAGTGCGGCGTGACAGTCGTGGGCACCCCGATCGCGACCGGCTACTACGGCTCCTCGGGCATCGGCGTCACGTCGCCCACGGGCCTCAAAGCCGGCAAGTGGGACATCACCGAGCCCGGCTGGGTCCCCGACTGGTTCGGACCTACCAACGGACGCGCCACCCTCCCGGACCTCTTCGACGGCCAGCTCAGCTTCCCGGGTACCGACTGGGGCGGCTATGACAATCCCGCGGTGGACACGCTCGTCAACCAGGCCGAATCCGCGACCTCCGTCTCGGCGGCCGCCTCCTTCTGGCACCAGGCCGACATGCAGATCATGAAGGACGCCGCGTTCATCCCATTCCAGACCCAGTTGACTGCGATCTTCCGGTCTGCTCGGGTGCACAACGCGATCTATGTGCCCTTCGCTCAATCGTACGACTACACGCAGCTCTGGGTCTCTCCATAACGAGTACCAGTAGACGCAGCTGAGGAAGATGCCCGTCGCATATGCGGCGGGCATCTTCATTCAGTACCATCGAGGCGCAGATGCCACTGCTTGCCGTAGACAATCTGACTGTCTCGTTCCCCACTGCGGATGGGACGGTCCAGGCGGTCCGCGGCCTGTCGTTCTCTGTCGACACCGGCAAGACCCTTGGGGTGGTGGGCGAGTCGGGATCCGGGAAGAGCGTGAGCGCGCTCACCATGCTGGGCCTCAACCCTGGGGCGGACATCACCGGCTCGGCGCTCTTCAACGGCAAGGAGCTGCTGAAGATGAACCAGCAGGAGCTGCGGTCGATCCGCGGGGCCGACATCGCGATGATCTTTCAGGATCCGCTGTCGAGCCTCCATCCCCATTTCCGGGTGGGCTGGCAGATCGCTGAGGCGATTCGCGCTCACAGCGATGCCAGCAAGGAGGATGCCAGGAGCCAGGCGGTGGAACTCCTGCGGCTGGTGAACATCCCCCAGCCCGAGCGCCGTGTCGAAGCCTATCCCCACGAGATGTCCGGAGGCATGCGCCAGCGCGTGATGATCGCCATGGCGCTCGCCCTCAAGCCCAAGCTGCTCATCGCCGATGAGCCGACCACCGCGCTCGACGCCACGGTGCAGGCGCAGCTCATGGAACTGCTCATCCAGATGCAGCGCGAGGTGGGGATGGCGATGATCATCATCACCCACGACCTCGGGGTGATCGCCTCCATCGCCGACGAGGTGCTGGTCATGTATGCGGGCCGCGCGGCCGAGCGCGCTGACGCGCGAACAGTGTTTTTCACGCCCCACCATCCCTACACGCGAGGCCTTCTGGGGTCGGTTCCCTCGGCGACCGGGGTGATCGGGGGCCGGCTCACACCAATCGTGGGCACGCCGCCCAGCCTGATCAGCGTGCCCACAGGGTGCGGCTTTCATCCGCGCTGCCCGTTCGCCATGGAGATGTGCATTGACGTGCAGCCTGATCTCGAGCCCATTCCCGCGGGGCCGAACCACACCTCCGCGTGCTGGCTACCCCCTGAGATGACCGGTGTGGGCATCGCCATGGACACGGCGCGGCAGCGCTACGCGAGCACGCACCGTGGCGTCAGATCGGCGAAGCTCCCGGGCGTCATCGCCGCGGTCGAAGGAACGGAGGTCTATGCCTGACCCGGCGCGAGACGGGGACGTCCTCCTCCGCGCAGAAGGGATCGTGAAGCACTTCCCAATCAAGGAAGGGATCTTCTTCAAGCACCAGGTGGGGAGTGTCAAGGCAGTGGACGGGGTAAGCCTCGACGTGCGGCGCGGCGAGACGCTCGGTCTGGTGGGGGAGACCGGGTGCGGAAAGTCGACGCTGGCGCGCTGCATCATGCGGCTCTTTCCACTCACCGCCGGGCACCTCACGTTTGATGGCGCGGATCTGAGCACGCTGTCGCGGTCCGAGATGCGCCCCTACCGCCGGGGCATGCAGATGATCTTCCAGGACCCATACGGATCACTCAACTCGCGCCGGCGCGTCGGTTCGATCATCGGGGATCCGCTCGCCATCCACGGCATCTCGAAAGGGGTGGAGCGCAGGAAGCAGGTGCAGCAGCTCATGGAGGTCGTCGGCCTCAATCCCGAGCACTACAACCGATTTCCGGCGGAGTTCTCCGGGGGCCAGCGCCAGCGCATCGGCGTGGCCAGGGCCCTCGCCCTGCGACCCAAGCTCATCGTCTGCGACGAGCCGGTCTCAGCGCTCGACGTCTCGATCCAGGCGCAGATCATCAACCTGCTCGAGGACCTGCAGGGCGAGTTCGGGCTGACCTACATCTTCATCGCGCACGACCTCGCTGTGGTGCAGCACGTCAGCGACCGTGTCGCCGTGATGTACCTCGGCAAGATCGTCGAGGTCGCCGAGGTCAAAGACCTCTACAGCACACCGCGTCATCCCTACACGAATGCATTGTTGTCGGCATCGGTGGTCGCCGATCCAGACAAGGCGCGGACCCGCGACCGCATCATCCTCAGCGGGGATGTGCCGTCGCCGATCAATCCACCGTCGGGATGCCGCTTCCACACACGATGCCCGAAGGCGCAGGCGGTATGTTCCACCGAGGAACCGCTGCTGAAGAGCGGAGCGGGGGACTCCCCCACCCACGTGACGGCGTGCCACTTTCCCGTTGCCGAGGGTGAGAAGCTCGCCAGCGAGAAGGCAACGATCCTGCATGCTGTCGAGGGATTTCTAGCGGAGGCGCCGACATGAGCCTGTCCACGGTAGAGACCACAGCCAGTCAGGTCCCGGCTGAGGACCCGGCGGTCAAGGGCATCGAGGGCCGGACTCCTCTGCAGCTGGTGGTGGCGCGGCTGCGCACCGACCGCGTGGCGCTGCTTTCCGTGCTGGTGATCGTGCTCATCGTCGCGCTCGCGATCGCGGCACCGTTGGTCGCTGCGCTCACCGGACACGGTCCGACCGACACCAATGTCGACACTGGCACCGACGCCAACGGCCAGCCGTTGCCTCCGGGGTCCGCTGGGTATCTGTTGGGCACCGATAACCTCGGCCGCGACATCCTGGTGCGCATCGCCTATGGGGCGAGGATCTCGCTGCTTGTCGGCGTGGTCGCCACCGCGATCGCGACGATCGTGGGCGTCGTGGTCGGGCTCTTCGCCGGGTACTTCGGCGGCTGGCTCGACAGCATCCTCGCCCGAATCATGGACGTCGTGCTGTCGTTTCCCTACGTGCTTTTCGCGATCGTCCTGGTCTCCGTCTTCGGCTCCAGCCTGCCACTAACCATCCTGGTGATCGCGTTCTTCTCCTTCGCCGCCATCGGCAGGATCGTGCGAGGTCAGGCGCTCTCGCAACGCGAGAAGGAGTATGTGGAAGCAGCGCATTCACTCGGTGCGGGCAACATGCGGATCATGTTCGTCGACATCCTTCCCAACCTGGTGGCGCCAGTCATTGTGTTGGCAACGCTGCTGATTCCCACGGCGATCATCTTCGAGTCAACGCTCTCCTTCCTGGGCCTCGGCATCGCTCTACCCACGCCGTCGTGGGGCAACATGCTCTCAGACGCGCAGGGCGTCGGGTTTCAGGCGTGGTGGTTCTACATCTTCCCGATGATCTTCCTGCTCCTGACCACGCTCGCCTTCAACCTCCTCGGTGATGCCGTGCGCGACGCGCTCGATCCCCGGACGGAGCGCATCTTCGCGGCAAGAAGGAAGAAGAAGGCGGCAGCATGACCCGCTTCCTCATCCGCCGCGTCGTCTTGGGCCTGATCACGCTGTGGGTGATCATCACGCTGGTCTTCGTCCTGTACTACGCCCGGCCCGGGGTCGACCCTGCGCGAGAGCTCGCGGGACGTGCGGTGACGCCGGCGCTGCTTGCCAACATCAACAAGGAGTACGGGTTCGATCAGCCGGTCATCGTCCAGTACTGGCACTACCTCGAGCGCCTGGTGCCGTTGCCCGGGCACTTCAACCTCGGCACTTCGAACAACAACCGTCTGCCGGTGACCACCATCATCGCCCAGGCGGTACCCATCGACATCTCGCTTGCTGTGGGATCGGCCGTCGTATGGATGGTGCTCGGCATCAGCGTCGGCGTGCTCGCGGCACGGCGACCACGAAGTCTCTGGGACCGCGGCGCTACCGTTTTCGTGCTGACGGGAGTCTCGATGCCGACGTTCATCCTCGGCCTGCTGCTTCTCTATGTCTTCTATTACCTGCTGACCATCCACGGCTGGGCGATCTTCCCCAAACCGGGGAGCTACACACCGTTCACGTCGAATCCGTTGGAGTGGGCACACGATCTGATCCTGCCCTGGATCACGCTCGCGCTGATCACAGCCGCCACCTACTCGAGGCTGACGCGAAGCTCGCTCCTCGAGACGCTCGGCGAGGATTACATCCGGACGGCACGCGCCAAGGGACTGAGTGAACGGCGCGTTGTCTACCGCCACGCACTGCGCAGCTCGTTGACCCCCATCGTCACGCAGTTCGGCATCGATCTTGCCACCGTGCTCGGCGGCGCCATCATCACCGAGAGCATCTTCGGACTGCCCGGGCTCGGGCTTGCGGTGGTGCAGGCAATCGAGGTGCAGAACCTTCCGGTCGTGATTGGGATCGTGCTGGTCGCTTCCTTCTTTGTGGTGGCCGCGAACATCGTCGTCGACGCCGTGTACGCGGTCCTCGATCCGCGCGTGCGAGTGAGTTAGGACCGCCGCAGCGCAACGGTTCGGCGTGCTGAGCTGAAACGTGATGGTGACTGCAAGCAACTTCCTTTCGGAAGGGGAGGAAGGCGAATTCGTCGGCGTCCGCGGTCTGCGCATTGAGTACAGGACCTGGCAGCCGTCGGGCAAGCCTCGGGGAGCGGTCGTCATCGCTCACGGGTTCGCCGAGCACAGCGGCCGCTACGCGCACGTCGCCGAACGCCTCGTCGCTGAAGGCGTCGCGGTCCGCGCTCCCGACCATCGCGGTCATGGTCGCAGCGCCGGCAGGCGGACGAGCGTCCGGCGATTCGACGATTACGTCGACGACCTGACGACGGTCATTCAGCAGGTCCGCAAGAAGTGGCCGCGCCGGGTGATGCTGCTCGGACACAGCATGGGTGGTTTGATCGCGTTACGCCTCGCCGTGCGCGCAACCGTCCCCATCGACGGGCTGGTCGTCTCGGCGCCGGCAGCATGTCCCCGCGACGTCTCGAAGCTGACGCTGACCGTCGGCCGAGCCCTGTCCTGGCTGGTTCCGAATGCCGGGATCATCCGCCTGCCACTCAACCGGATCAGCCGCGACCCCCAGGTCGTGGCTGCCTACAGACACGATCCCCTGGTGTTCCGTACGCCGATCCGCGCGCGACTCGGCACCGAGATGCTCGCCGCAATGCACCAGGTCGAGGCAGGGCTACCCGGGTTGCGCACGCCGCTGCTGGTCATGCAGGGAACAGCCGACGGACTCGTGGACCCCGGGTGCGGCCCGCACGTCTACGAACGTGCGGGCTCTCCCGACAAGACGCTGAAGATGTACGACGGCCTCTGGCACGAGATCTTCAACGAACCGGAGCGGGATCACGTGCTTGATGACCTCGCCGGCTGGGTGCGTGGTCACCTGGCCTGACGACGACGACGAGAGGTGGACTAGAGTTCGACGCGATGCGCGAGCTCTGGGCCGTGAAACCGGGGTCCAAGGTCAATATCGCAGCACTCGACCCGACGGACACTGGTGGGCTCAAAGGAGGCCGTGCAGTCGCTGCAGCGGTGCTGAAGGCAGACCAGGCAGCGCTGGTCGAATGGCAGACCCGGCTCTGGGCGGAGAGCAAGCGGTCGTTGCTGCTGATCCTCCAGGGCACCGATGCGTCAGGAAAGGACGGGACCATCGCGCACGTCTTCAGCGGCGTCAATCCGCAGGGCACCCGGGTGACATCCTTCAAAGAGCCGACCGCGGAAGAGATCGCTCACGACTTCCTGTGGCGCGTGCACCGAGCCGTCCCTCGTGCCGGCGAGATCGGCATCTTCAATCGCTCCCATTACGAGGACGTGCTGGTGGCCCGCGTGCGCAAGCTCGTTCCCAAGCAGGTGTGGAAGCTGCGATACGACGACATCACCGCGTTCGAATCGCTGCTCTCTCAGGACGGGACGCGGATCGTCAAGTGCTGCTTGCTGATCTCCAAGGACGAACAGAAGCGCCGCTTCGAGGATCGACTCAAGGATCCGCAGAAGCGCTGGAAGTTCCGGCGCGGCGACCTCGAGGACCGCGCACTATGGAAGGAGTACCAGGCCGCGTACTCCGAGGCGTTGGAGCGCACCTCGACCAGGAGTGCCCCGTGGTACGTCATCCCATCCGATAACAAGTGGTATCGCAACTGGGCGGTGAGCCGGCTGCTCATCGAGACGCTCACCGACATGGACCCGAAGTACCCGGATCCTCCGGACCTCGCCGGCATCACCGTCACGTGACTCGCTGCATGGACATCCAGCGATGCCCCTCGATGTCCTCGGCGCGATAGCGCCTGTGGCGACCCCGATCGGATTCGAACCGACGATCTCCACCTTGACAGGGTGGCGTGTTAGGCCAGGCTACACCACGGGGCCGTGGAGCACCCGATGATACCAACCGCCGCTGTACGGTTCGGCGATGCCGCGCCGGCCGTTGCGCCCCAATGAGATCTCGGCCGGAGGGGTTGTGGTCCGGCGGTGCGACGCGGGCCACGAGGTCTGCCTGGTGAGCGACGGCCGCTACTGGGGCTTCCCCAAGGGGCTGATCGAGCCCGGGGAGTCGCCGGAGCAGGCGGCCGTGAGGGAGATCTCCGAGGAGACGGGGATCCCCCGCAGCGCGCTGACCCTCCGCGCTCCGCTGCCCTCGAGCGAGTACGTCTATCGGCGTCGCGACACCGGCGCGCTGATCTTCAAGCGCGTGCACCACTTCCTCGTCGAGGCGCCGGCGGACACGGCGCTGCAACCCGACCCCGCCGAGATCGCCGAGGCGGCCTGGCTCGGGTTCGACGGCGCGCGGGCGCGCCTGAGCTTCCGGAGCACGATTGCAATCCTGGACGCGGCGAGACAGCTCGTCGAGGGAGGCCCGGAGGGCGCACCGTAGAATCGGCGGGCATGCAATTGTTCGACACCGCTCGCAATCAAAAGGTGCCCTTCGAGCCGATCGGCGGGCGGGTCGGGATCTACGTATGCGGGATCACGCCGTACGACTCCTCGCACCTCGGTCACGCCTTCGTCTACCACGTCTTCGACGTTCTCCATCGCCGTCTCCGCGACCTGGGCGTGAGCGTGCGCAGCGTGCGCAACGTCACCGACGTCGACGACGACATCCTGCGTGTCGCGCGTCTGCGCGACGTCGATTACCGCGCGCTCGCCGACTCGCAGGTGGAGCAGTTCGACACCGACATGGCGGCGATCGGATTGCTCCCGGTCGACGTGGCTCCTCGCGCCACCCAGCACGTCGCAGAGATGGTCGACTGGATCGCGCGCATCGTCGACGGCGGCTACGCCTACGCCGTTGAGGGCTGGGTGTTCTTCGACTCCAAGGTGTACCCGGACTACGGGCGTTTGAGCCGGCTCGACCGCGACACCATGAAGCGGCTGTCACGAGAGCGAGGTGCGGATCCCGACGATCCGCGCAAGCGAGACCCTCTCGACTTTGTGCTCTGGCAGGCATCGGCGCCTGACGAGCCGAGCTGGCCGAGTCCGTGGGGCGCCGGGCGACCCGGGTGGCACATCGAGTGCACGGTGCTGTCGACCGGCGCGCTGGGACACCCGATCGACATTCACGGTGGCGGGGACGACCTCATCTATCCGCACCATGAGTCGGAGATCGCACAGGCCGAGGCCGCCGGGGTAGCACCGTACGTGCGCCACTGGACCCATGTGGCGATGGTCAATCACCAGGGCGAGAAGATGAGCAAGTCATTGGGAAATCTCGTCTTCGTGCGCGACCTCGTCGGGCGCGTGCCCGGCGCCGCGGTGCGCCTCCTCCTCGGCGCGCACCACTACCGCACCTCCTGGGCGTACGACGACTCCGAGGTTGACGCTGCCGCGGCCCGCCACCGGCGCTACGTCGATTCGGTGCGATCGGGCGGCAGGCTGTCGCGCGAGGCGGCGACCGGGCACGAGCGCAGGTTCTTCGAGCGTCTCGACGATGATCTCGATACCCCGGGAGCGCTCGTCGAGCTCGACGCCCTCGCGGAGCAGGTCAGTGGGGGCGGAGCGGGCGGCGGTGATGGCGTCAACGGCGGCGACCTGCTCGCCAGGCTGCTCGGGATCCTCGGAGCCGAGACCGAGCCCGTCGCGGCGTGAGCCGGCTACCTACCCCAGGGAGCGCGGTCGCCGCGGTTGCGGAATCGGAGCACCGCGGCGGAGATGTTCTCTTCCAGGAACCGGTAGAAGAGCTGGCGCTGGGACACGTCGATGGCGGCCTCGACCTCGTGGTCCTCGCGGCGGCGCGCGATCCACGGCGGGACGCCGTCGGCGACCATCTCGGTGCCGACCTTCACATGGACGAGCGAGTCGTTGTCCTCGGACACATGAACGGTGACCTTGAGGACGAGCCCGGTGTGCTCGACGATCCGCCAGGCCCGTTCCCAGCGAGCCTTGCGAGCCGGGTCATGGGCGAGACGGACGGACTCGTCGACGATGACGCTCTCGCCGCTGCGCGCGGCACGGCCGAGGAGGCGGCGGATGCTCTCGTCGAGGTCCCGGGCGATCCAGTTGACCAGTGACGGGGCGCGATCGTTGAGATCGGGAAAGCCGTTCGGATCCTTGGCGAGCTCACCGATCGCCTGGACGGTCCCGGCGTGCCGCCGGCAGTACGTGATCCCGGCAAAGGAGACCCGATGGGCGGGGCAGAACGCCGCCGGGCACCGGCGCCCGCGCCGATCAAGGTAGGCGCACGGCTGCGCTCCGCTGTTGGTGCATCCCCGCAGGGAGCAGGGTGTTTCAACGGGCGCGGCCGAGTCGTCAATATCCTTCGGGCTGAACCGGAACGCTGTGGTCATCGGCGGCACTCCACGACGCCGATCATCCTACCCTGGGGTTCCGGTCCTCACTGGTGACGGAGCTGTTGCGACCTGTCGATCCAGTGCGACGGCCAGCCGCCTGATCGAATTCATCAGGTCGGCGAACATGGCGGGGGTCAGTGACTGGGCACCGTCGCTGAGGGCGTTCTCGGGATCGGGATGCACCTCGATCATGAGCCCGTCAGCTCCGGCGGCGAAGGCGGCGAGCGCCATCGGTGCCACCAGCGGGCGATGCCCGGTCGCGTGGGACGGATCGACGATCACCGGGAGGTGGGAGAGAGACTTCACCACCGGCACGGCGCTGAGGTCGAGGGTGTTGCGGGTCGCCGCCTCGAAGGTGCGAATCCCGCGCTCGCAGAGGACGACGTTGGGATTGCCGTGAGCGACCACGTACTCCGCCGCGAGCAGCCACTCCTCGATGGTATTGCTCAGCCCTCGCTTGAGCAGCACGGGACGCCGCGCGCTGCCGACCGCCTCGAGGAGGGCGAAGTTCTGGGCGTTGCGGGTCCCAACCTGGAGCATGTCGGCGTGCTCGGACACCACTTCGACATCCGCCGGTGTGAGGACCTCGGTCACGATCGGCAGCCCGGTCTCGGCCCTCGCCTCAGCGAGGTGACGCAGCCCGTCGAGCCCGAGCCCGCGGAAGGAGTACGGGGAGGAGCGCGGCTTGAACGCACCGCCTCGGAACATCGAAGCGCCCGCGGCCGCAACATGCCGCGCCGTCGCAAGCACCTGTTCGCGGCTCTCGACCGCGCATGGGCCGGCGATAACGGCGAATGACCCGTCACCGAAGCGGACGCCGGAGACATCGACCAATGTGGGCTCAGGATGCCACTCCCGCGTCACCTGCTTGTACGGCTTGCTCACCGGTATCGCATCGACTACGCCCGGGAGATCGCAGATCGCATCACGGATCGCTCCCGGGTTGCTTCCGAGCACCCCGATCGCGAGGCGGTCGATCCCAGGGAGCTCGATGGGCTCGAAGCCGCGTTCGCGCACGTGCTTGATGACGTTGGCAACCTGTTCGGGGGTCGCCTGCATGTTCATGAGGACGAGCATCGGGTGATCGTACGGGAACCGGCCGTCAGCCCCACCTCCAGCCGTCAAGCACGACCTGCAGCGCCGCCGTGTCGTGCGCGAAGCTGGCCGCCGCGGTGTTGAGCACGATGTCGTAGGTGTTGCCACCGTGATTAACCACCATGTCCTCGTTCGAGGACGTGGCGCCCGACGGCGTCGTGAGCTTGTACGTGATCACCACGCCGGAGGCGCCGCCGACGTTGATGGGCACCGTCTGGCTCACGCTGGTCGCGCCGTTCTGGCCGACACTCTCCAGGTACTGAGCGAGCTGATCGTCCGGAACCGGTTGCGGTGCGGTCCGAGCGTCGATGTGACCGCCGTCCGGCGCCACCAGCAGCATGAGCACGATGCCGCTGCCGCTCACCGCTGCAACGGCACCCTGGTTGGCGGTTTCGTCGGTCCACCCGCTCGGAACGTTGGTGTTGAACCCGGCGGCCCTGAACACTCCGCCCCCCGACACGGACCCCGGGGCCGGGGAGGTGCTCGAGCTGGGGGTCACGGTGGGGACCGGCGCCCCGCACGCGCTCACGGTTGCTGCGCACGCGCACGTCATGAGGGCGCGTTTGACGGAGGGAGGCAAGGTCACGCCGTCGAGGATAGCCGAGGCATCCAACCTGAGCAGGCTCCGATCCGGGCACAATCCAACTGATGACGACACGCTCTGCGCTCCGGGTGACGCGGCTTGGATCGGCGGATGCCGGCCGCCTTGCCGCGCTCATCGATCGCGAGCCGGTCACCAACGCCTATCTGCGCAGCGAGCTCAGGCTCGGTTTCGAGGTCGGCGACTGGTGGGGCGCCTTCGAGGACGACACGCTCACCTCCGTCGTGCTCGGGTGGTCGTTGGTGGTCCCGTACATCCCGGATGTCGACGCCGCGCCGCCACTCGCACAAGCGCTCGCGGCATCCGCGCACCCCCGAATGGTTGTCGGTCACCGCGCCTCGGTGTTGGCTCTGCACAACGCCTTTCGGCCACCGCGCCCGGCGCGCGAACTGCGCGACCCCCAGCCGCTGCTCATCATCGACGAAGGCGATTTGCGCGCGACGCCGTCCCCCGACGTTCGCCTTTCCACTCGCGACGACCTCGAGGCGCTCATCCTCGCCGCCGCGCGCATGCACCGCGAGGAGATGGGCGTCGATCCCCTGGCGGTTGACGCGCCCGCCTGGCGTACCCGGATGATCAGCCTTATCGAACGCCGCTGGAGCTGGGTCTGGACCCGCGGCCACGAAGTGCTCTTCAAGGCCGAGCTGTCCGCATGGACACCCGACGTCGTGCAGATCCAAGGGGTGTACACGGCGCCGCAGCATCGCGGCCGCGGCATCGCACGCGCCGGGCTCGCGGCGGTGTGCGAGCAGATCTTCAAGGACGTCCCGCGCTGCAGTCTCTATGTCAACCAGTACAACGTCGTCGCCCAGCGCGTGTACGCGCGGCTGGGATTCAAGCCGGCGGATGTCTTCACGACAGTGATGTACTAAGCGGCAATGCCACCAGCGACCACGACCATCCGATGATCGAGACACGCGCCGACGTAACTCTCCCGGTGCCACCCGAGGAGGCGTTCGCGGTGGTCGCCGACGTCGAGCACGCTGACTGGCTCCCGGCGGTTCGCCGCTTGCGTCATATCGGAGGCCCACCAAGCGGAGTTGGGGCGCGCTACGAGGTGGAGGCAGGCCTTGTCGGGCGCCACCTCCGCGGCGTCCTCGTCTGCACCGAGCTCACCCCGCCACAACGCATGGTGCTGACTCTCGAGGAGGGACTCGACCTCACCCTCGAGGTCACCATCACGCCGGTGGTGGGGGGCTGCTCGGTGGTCATGTCGGCGCGCTACTGGGTCGGAGGCCCGTTCGCAGGCGCAGTGGAGATGGCCTCGCAGGGGCCGGCGCGCAGGGAGACGGCTCGCGCCTGTGAACAGCTTGCCGCGCGCTTCGGCCGCAAGACCAACGTCAAGACCTCGGCACGGTGAGACCGTGAGCGCCAGGGAGGTCGACACGCCCGAGCTCCTCGCCGCCCAGGCACGGTCGCTGCCACCGTTGAGCGATACCGAGACGGCAGCGCTCATCACCGAGGTGCGCGAGCGCGGCAAGGGGCGGGCGCTCGACCGGCTCGTGGAACAGCAGCTCGCAGCGATTCTCGCCGAAGCGGAAGCCCGGAAGGGCCGCGGCGTGGAGGTCGGCGACCTCGCCCAGGAGGCGGGGATCGCCAGCGTCGTCGCGGTGACTGAGTACGCCGCCCGGGGCGGCTCCGCACCCGGGCTCGCGCAGTTCGTGATCCGGTTGGTCGGGTTGCACATGGACGAGACCATCGAGCTCGCCGCGCTCGAGCGGGCGAGCGAAGAGGCATTCATCCGCGACGCCGAGACCTACGAGCAGGCGGAGGTCCGGATGCGCCGCGAGCTCGGCCGTGAGCCGACCGCGCTCGAGCTCGCCGCTGAGCTGGGATGGCCTGACGAGCGGGTCGCGATCGTGGCGGGGATGCTCAACGAGGCGAGGGCTCGGTACGACAGCGAGATCGTCGAGTACCTCGACGACGTCGAGGAAGACTAGCTCGGTTCACGACGCCTCAGCGGCGCAGGTCGTCGCCACGCCAGTCGAGGTCGTGGAGCCCGTCGCCGGTGCCGCGACGGATCGCATCCGGCCCGAAGCGCTTGCGCAGGCGGTCGAGGGTGTGATCGATGCGGTCATTGACCGGTTGCGCAAACAGGTCGAGTTGAGGCGCCTCCTCGAGGCCGCTGACTCCGACGCCGAGCAACCGCACCGCGTCACCGGACCAGGCGGTGTCGAGCAATGCGACCGCAGCGTCGCGAACGGTGGTGTCGGTCGCGGTGGCGGATGCCAGGGTTTCCTGACGTGTGATGGTCGTGAAGTCCGCGTAGCGCAACTTGAGCGTGACCGTCCGCGCGGTCCATCCCCCGGTGCGCAGACGCGCGCCGACGTCGCCGGCGAGCTCGGCAATCCGCATGTGCAGCGCCGATCGTTGGGCGACGTCGCGCGCGAAGGTCTCCTCGCGCGACACGCTTCGGGGCGCGCCGGGGATGGTGACCGGCGTGCTGTCGATGCCCTGCGCGCGCTCCCACAACGATGTGCCCGAGGCGCGTCCGACGCGGCGCTGCACGGTATCCAGCGGCAGGGCGGCGAGCTGACCCAACGTCGAAATACCGAGCCCCTGCAACGCGCGTTCGGCCGATGGGCCAAGGCCAGGGAGGCGGCGCAACGGCAGTGGCGCGAGGAACGCCGCTTCGTCGCCCGGCTCGACAACCACGAGGCCGCGCGGCTTGCGCAGGTCGGAAGCGATTTTCGCGACCGTCTTGCACGTCGCCACGCCGAATGATGCATGCAGGCCGCATCCCGCGAGCACGCGATCACGGATCTCCTCCGCGATGTGTCGAGCGCTGCCGAAGCGTCGAAGCGATCCGGTGACCTCGAGGAATGCTTCATCGAGTGAGAGTGGTTCGATAAGTGGGGTGTAGTCGCGAGCGATGTCGAATACCGATTTCGACGCCTCGCGGTACGCCCGGAAATCCACCGGTACGATGATCGCCCGGGGGCAGAGGCGCACGGCGGTGCGCAGCGGCATCGCGGAATGCACGCCGAAGGTGCGCGCTTCATAGGATGCTGCGCTGACCACGCCACGATGCAATTGGGGCGTGCCTTCGGGCGACGGCGCGCCGCCGACAATGACCGGAAGACCGCGCAGCTCGGGGCGCCGCAACTGTTCGACCGATGCGTAGAAGGCATCGAGGTCGAGGTGGATGATCGAGCGCGTCGTCACCGATACGCTCCGCGCGGTCGGCACCTCAGGTGCCGGTGTGCTGCCTCCACTCGTCGATATCCGCCTCGCGCACGTAGCCGGCGCGAATCATCAGTTCCATATAGGGAACGGCCAGGTGCGGGGCGGCCCGGCGCAACACCCACGGTGGGGGATTGTCCTTGTTCTTGTTGACGCTCTGGTAGAAGTAGATCTGGTTGAGATCGCACAAAAGGGCAAGCCGATGCAGGGAAATTCCCCTCTCCGCGCACCGTTCTTTGACGTACTCCTTGAACTCCACCTTCAACCCCAGTATAGGCCGATGGACCGCAGAGCACCCGTCAGTTCGTCGAGTTTGGCGATGACGGCGTCAGCGGCACTGCGCGCACGTGTGCCGGGTGAACGGAGCAGCACCGCGCGCATTCCGGCCGCATGCGCACCGGCGATATCGTGCACCTCGCTGTCGCCGACCATCACGGTCCCGGAGGCTGCTGTCCCGAGCGCGTGCAGGGCCGCGGTAAAGATCCTCGGTGACGGCTTGCGCCAGCCGACCTCTGCCGAGAACGTGACCGCGTCCAGGTGGGTCTCCAGGCCGACGTGGGCGAGCTGTGCGTGCAGGGAGCGTATCCGGTACGGAGCGTTCGAGCAGAGGCCGACTCGAACGCCGTCTCGCCGCAGTGCGTCGAGCAGCGGCGCCGCCGCCGGGTCGACGTGCGCGCCTTGCCACCACGCCTCCTGTTCGATGCGCAGCACCTCGTCGAGCACGGCATTGTCGAGGTCGAACCCGGCGTCCGCGTAGGCGCGGCGTGCTGCGGCGGCGACGCTGATCTCCGCGAGCTCGCCAGTGCCCTGGTGGTCGAGCACCTCACGTTCGACCCGGTCGAGGATGGCGCCGCGCAGCGCTGTTGCCGATGGTGCCGGCTTCCCGGACGCCGCCAGGAGGGCCACGATCTCGCCGTCGGCGGCGGCGAGGGCCGCGTCGGGCCGTTTGAAGTGGACGAGCGTCTCCCCGTAGTCGAAGAGCACCCCCTCGAGCTCGCGTGCCTCGGATGCCGCGGGTTCGCTCACGCCGGAGCGCCACCACCTCCACCACCACCACCTCCACCACCGCCGCCGCCACCGCCTCCGCGTCCGCCTCTGCCTCCTCGGCGCTTGCGCCCGCCCTGCCAGCGTCGTTTGGGTCGCTTGCCACCCCCGGCGCTGCGAGATGCGGGCGACAGCTTCTCGAGGTACGCCTCCCCGGGATGGGGCTCGTTGGGATGCCCCGCGCGAGCTCCAGGGGCGGCTGCGACCCTCGCCTCAAACTCCGCAAGCACCGCCTCGAGCGGGCGTTTGTCGCTCGCCGGGGGAGCTGCGGTCTCCGCCCACGGTTGCGCCTTCGGACTGGCTTCTGCCGCGATCAGGTCGCTGCCGGGGATCTCCGGGACGGCGTCGAGAACCGACTCGATGGCACGAGCGATCAGCCGGTCAGCCTCGAGCCCATCCTCGAGCGGATCGTCAGGCATCGGCGCCGATGCTCCATCCGGCCAGAGCAAGGCCCGCGATGGTCTTGACGTCCACCTCCCCGGCGCGAATGAGTGCGACCACCTGTTCACGGCTGTGGCGGGCAACGTCCATGCGCTCATCGACGTCGCGATCGGTGGGCCCGGCGGCGAGACCGGTCGCCAGGAAGAAGTGCATCACCTCTGTGGAATAGCCGGGGGTCAGCGGAGCCACGGCGAGGGGCCGGAGATCGCCGGCACGCAGGCCCGTCTCCTCGGCGAGCTCGCGGTCAGCCGTCCGCAGCGGCGGCTCCCCCGGGTCACGGGTGCCGGCGGGCAGTTCCCAGAGCGCCCGACCGAGCGCATGGCGCCACTGCCTGACGAGGACGACGTTGCCGTCCACGTCGATGGCCACGATTGCCACGGCGCCGGGGTGAGCGACCACCTCGCGGGAGGCGGGCGTCCCATCGACGAGGCGCACATCGTCCTCGTGGACGGTCAGCAGGCGGCCGCTGTAGACCGTCCTCCGAGCCGTCGGGGTCTCGCGGAGGTGCTCCGTGGAGTCCACCGCCCCGGCGCCCAGGTCAATGCTCACTCGCTGAGTTTGACGCCCCTAGCCGCGATTCAGGCGCATGACCACTCGTGTGCCTGGCCCTTTGCGAACATCTTCGCGGCGATGTTGGCCTGGGCCACCGGATCCCAGATCGTCGCCGCGGTCCCGCCGTTGGCGATGAACGTCGACATCAGAAACTGGAACACGCCGATGTACGGCCCGCTCGGGTTGACCGAGTTCCAGTGAAAGTGGGATTCACAGTTCGCGGTCCTCAGCATCCACGCCACGTTGACGCCGTACCGCTGAGCGGCGGCGGTGATGTCGGCGACGACCTGCGCCTGGCTGACCGAGAGGCCTTTGGGGACCACGAAGCCGGGGGTGCGCTGGCCGACGCTGTGAAGGTGGATCCGCGGTGCCGCGGGCTTCGGACGGTAGGCGCTGGGCAGGATAGGTTCCCTAACCCGGAGCATCATCGGACGGACGATCACGTTGGTGAGGCGGTCGACCTCACCGATCGACGAACGGACGAGGGAGGCGGAGGCGGAGGCGGCGACTCCCTGCGAAGGCGCTGTGATGAGCACGGCGGTCGCCGGTCCCGCCACCATCATGAGGCAGCCGAGAACGAGGCCACGTGCCCGTTTGGGCAAATGCAACGTGGGTCACTCCTGTCTTCGGTCGGGCTCCCGGCGGCTCCCCGTGCCGGGGCTTGCGGGCTCGACCCCTCCTGCCCCCCTGGAGACTCTCGTCTCGACGGGCAGCCGGCGCCTGAGCCGTGGCCGACCCTACCACACCCGCTACGTGTCCCTGCAACTGGCGCAAACGACGCAGACACACCCTACCAGCGGGTTGAGGCGCCCAGACTGCAGGAGGCAGGTGCGGCGTTGAGCACCACCGGAACGTCGACCGCAAGTGTCGCTCCCCCCTGCCAGACCATCTCCGCTGACCCGCCGCCGAGGATCGTGCCGGCCCGGTTCCGGCAGGTCGCGAACCCCACGACGGCCGTGCCTTGAGCGATCGGTGACGACGGCCGCAGCGTCCCCGTGGCGTCGCCGAAGCCATGCCCGGCGTGACACGGCCGGCAGGAGTACGCGGCTGGGACGGTCGCGAAGACCGGCCCGACGAGGGTCGACCATGTGCCCACGCTGACCGTCACGCCGACACTGGTCGCCCCGTTGCAGGCGTCGGTGCAATCGGCGGTCACCGCGAGCGTCTCGCCTGGCGAGAGGTTCACCGGCACCGTGTCGAGCGACCCGAGCGTCCGGCCGGTGCGATGGGTGCTGAAGTGCGCGACCACTGAGGTGGCGCCGTGGAAAGCAGCGTCGTTGTGCAGGTACGCGACCGGGATGGCGGCAAGGTCGTACGTTCCGACGCCGGTGGCGATCACCGCGACGGTCATCCGGTCCGGCGGTAGCGGCGTGGGCGTCGGAGCCGGCGAAGGGGTGGGGGTCGGGCTGGAACTCGGGCTCGGAGTGCTCGCCCCGGAGCAGGCGCCCAGCAGCAACGTGCCGACGCTCGCCAGGCAGAGGAGCGAGGATCGGCGCGAAAGCACGTCACCATCGTAGGTGCCGTGACTCGTAACCTGAGCGCCCTGCACGACGTCTTGGTATCTGTGAACAAGCCGAGCCTCGCGGGACTTGCAGTGGTCGCGCCGCTGATGCTCGTGGCCTGCGGATCGTCAGCCCAAGGATCACCCGCGGCACTCACCGCGACCGCAACACCGACAGTGACGGCAACCCCCACGCCCAGTCCGGCTCCCAGTCCCACACCAACCGCCGCCCCGACGCCGACCCCGACCTCGGGCCCGACGTCGTTCCCGGTGGCGGGACACATCGTCGTGACCTCCCTTGGCATCAGCGCGCCATTCACCGCGTCGTGCGGTGACGACTTGAGCTACGTCCCAACCGGAAGTACGATCTGCTACTGGAACTTCACGAGCCCGGGCGGCGGATACTTCGAGTTCGCCGGAAGTACCACGGGCCCGCTGGCCGTTCTGAGCCACGCGCACGCGGGCGCGGTGGTCACCTGGACGGTCGCTGCCACAACCTACGTGCGCAAGCTCTCGGGCACCGGTCAGGTGCTTCCTCGCGATCCCGCCACGGGGCAATTCGGAGGGCACGGTGTGCCCCCCGGGCAACACGTGTTCCTCGAGGTACGGAGCAGCACGCAGGAAGTCGAGTACGACGGTGCGCCCTAAGGGCGCGTCGACTATGGCGACGCGTGGTCGTGTGCACCTGACTCGGCCTGCGCATCGGCAGCAGCGGCCAAACGACGCATAGACTCCGCAACACAGAAGCGCCCTCGGAGGAAACGCCGTGCAAGACCGCATCCTCGGCACCACAATGCCCGTGCTCGAGATCATGCTCGACCCGGGCGAGACCATCTTCTCCGAGTCCGGAGAGCTCTCATGGATGACGCAGACGATCGTCATGCAGACGTCGACGCAGATGGGTGGCGGCGGCGGCATCGGCGGCGTCTTCAAACGCGCCGTCGGTGGCAGCTCGATCTTCATGAGCGAGTTCACCGCGCAGGGGGGACCTGGCATGGTGGCGTTCGCGGCGCGCCTCCCCGGGTCGATCTTCCCGGTCGACGTCGCGCCCCAGCCGGGAATGGGGTACCTCGGCCACCGTCACGCTTTCGTGTGCGGCCTGAGTGGCGTGCAACTCTCCGTCGGGTTTCAGCAGAGCCTCGGCGCCGGGTTCTTCGGCGGCGACGGCTTCCGGCTTCAGAAGATCACCGGCCAGGGTCGAGCATGGTGCGAGTTGAGCGGCGAGGTCCTCACCTACGACCTGAAGCCTGGCGAGAGCTTGCGCGTGCATCCCTCCCACGTCGGGCTGTTCCAGGACACCGTGCAGTTCACGATCACGACGATCAAGGGGATCAAGAACAAGATCTTCGGCGGCGACGGGATCTTCCTCGCGCTGCTGACCGGACCAGGGCGGGTCTGGCTCCAGTCCCTGCCGCTGCAGAAGCTCGCTCAGGCGGTGTCCGAGTTCTCGCCCGGTCAGGCGGCTGAGGCGGGAGCCGCGGGAATTGCGGGCGGCGCGGTCATGCGCGGGATTCTCGGGCGCTGAACTCAGTGCGCTGGAACAGCGCGCGCAGCTCGATCCCCGCGCCCTCGAGCGCTTCGCGGCCGCCTTCCTCGCGGTCGACGACGCAGAGCGCACCCACGATGGTCGCGCCGGTGGCGGCAACGGCATCGCGTGCCTGCAGGAACGTCCCGCCGGTGGTGAGGGTGTCGTCGACGAGCAGCACGCGCTGACCAGGGCGCAGCGCAGGTCCCTCGATGGCGCGGCCGGTGCCGTGTGCCTTCACCTCCTTGCGGACGATGAATGCAGTGATGGGTTGCTGGCTTTCGCCACTCAGCGCCGCGACCGCGGCAGCGATGGGGTCGGCTCCGAGCGTCAGGCCTCCAACCGCATCGATGTCCTGCGCTCGGCACTGCTCGAGCGCGAGGCGCGCGACCAGGTACAGGCCGCGCCCGTCGAGCGTCACCTGCTTGCCATCAACGTAGTAGTCGCTGTGCCGCCCGCTCGTGAGGGTGAAGCTGCCGTAGGTGAACGCGCGGACCGCGACGAGCTCGCGCAACTCGTCGCGCAACTCGACGTCGGTCGCGCTGGTCACGGTGTCCAGCGCAGCACCGGATGGCGCGCCGCAAGCACCTCGTCAACCCGGCTCACCGGCGTCTCGTGCGGCGCCGCCTGCACGAATGCAAGGTCGCGTTCCGCCTCCTCGACGATCGATGCGCAGATACCGGCGAGCCCGTCGAGGCTCTGCTTCGATTCTGTCTCGGTTGGCTCGAACATCAACGCCTCCGGGACGGTGAGGGGGAAGTACACGGTGGGCGCGTACACCCCGTAGTCGAGCAGTCGCTTGGCGACATCCATCGCGCGCAGCCCCTCGACACGTCCTCCTTTCGTGGACGCGACGAACTCGTGCATGCACGGCGTCTCGACCGCCATCGCGAAGAGTCCGGAGAGCTGCGACTGCAGGTATCGCGCATTGAGCACCGCGTCCCGCGCGACCCACGAGAGATGTTCGCCGTACGCGCGGATGTACGCGTATGCGCGGACAAGCATCCCGAAGTTGCCGTAGTAGGAACGAACTTTGCCCACACTCTGCGGCCGCTGATAGTCGAGAAAGAAGCGGTCGCCGTCGCGCTCCACCGTGGGCGTCGGCAGGAAGTCGATGAGTCGCTCGGCGACGCCGACCGGGCCGGCCCCCGGGCCGCCGCCCCCATGTGGTGTCGAGAAGGTCTTGTGGAGGTTGAGGTGGACGACGTCGAATCCCATGTCCCCGGGACGCGCAACCCCCACCAGCGCGTTGAGATTGGCGCCGTCGTAGTACACGAGCGCGCCCGCCTCGTGAGCGAGCCGGGCAATCTCGACGATGTCCTTCTCGAACACCCCGAGCGTGTTCGGATTGGTGAGCATGACCGCGGCCACCGTCGAGTCGAGGTGTTTCGTGAAGTCGCCGACGTCGACGGTGCCGTCACGATTGCTCTGCACGGTGACGACCTCGAGCCCGCAGGCTGCGGCGGAGGCGGGATTGGTGCCGTGGGCTGAGTCCGGGATGAGCACGCGCGTGCGTGCGGTGTCACCGCGTTGCGAGTGGTACGCCTGGATCATGCGCAGGCCGGTCCATTCGCCGTGCGCGCCCGCAGCCGGCTGCAGTGACATGCGCGCCATACCGGTGATCGATGCGAGCAGACGATCGAGCTCCCACATCAGCTGCAGCGCGCCCTGGGTGTCGTCCTCGTCCTGGTAGGGATGAAGGTTGGCGAAACCGTCGAGCCAGGCAAGCTGTTCGTCGACAACGGGGTTGTACTTCATGGTGCACGAGCCGAGTGGATACATTCCCTCGTGGAGATTGTGGTTGCGCCGCGCCAGGCGTCCGAAGTGACGCGCCAGCACCGGCTCGGGGACGTGGGGGACCGCCGCCGGCGTGGAGCGCAGCAAGCCCGGTGGTATCGCGGTGTCCTGCATGCTCACCGGCACGCCCGCGGCGGTGACAGCCGGTGCGCCGGTGTAATCGGTGCTGAGCTCGAACACGAGCGGCTCATCCACCGCCCAACGCGCTTCGCGGGTCGCCGGCGGCATCGTGCTGCTCATGCGTGCGCCAGTGCGGGTGCAACCCGATCCGCGGCAAGCACCGCGGCTGCAGCGGCGGCGTAGCGGTCGATGGCATCCGGGGTGGTGAGCTCGGTGCAGCAGACCAGCAGCTCGTGCTCACGTTGCGGATCGACGCGACTCAGCGGGAAGCCGGCGACGATGCCGTGCGTGCGGAGCGCGGCAGCGAAGGCATCCGCGCTCCCGGGTGTGCGCAGCACGAACTCCCAGAGGAATGGAGACGACGGGTGCGCCAATCCGAGCCCGTCCACAGAGGCGAGCAGGTTGGCGAGATGGTGCGCTCGCTGCGCGCTCACCTCGGCGACGGTGCGCATGCCGCCCGCGCCCATGTGTGCCATGTAGACGGTGGCGGCGAGGGCGATCAGCGCATGGTTGGTGCAGATGTTGGAGGTTGCGTGCTCGCGGCGGATGTGCTGCTCGCGCGCCTGCAGGGTCAGCGTGTACGCCCGCCGTCCGTGATGATCAAGGGTCATCCCGACCAGGCGGCCGGGAATGCGTCGCATCTGCGCCTGGGCAACCGCCATGAAGCCGACGTGCGGGCCGCCGAATGATGCCGGGATCCCGAGCGGCTGACCGTCGCCCACCGCGACGTCGAACCCGCTCTCGCCGGGAGGGGTGAGCAGCGCGCAGGCGTGGAGATCGGTGGCGCAGATGGCGAGCGCTCCTGCGTCGTGCGCCGCCTCGGCGAGCGGCGCCAGGTCCTGGATGGTCCCGACGAAGCTCGGCTGCTGCACGATGAGGGCGGCGTGGTCGGGGCCGAGTGCGGCGCGCACCGACTCTGGTGAGAGCACGCCGCCATCGGTGGGGATCACGTCGATGGCGATGCGCCGGCCCTCGCCAAACGTACGGAGCACCGCGATGGTCTCGGGGTGGACGCTGTCGGCGACCGCGATGCGGGTGCGGTGGTTCGCCTGGACGGCGATGACCATCGCCTCCGCCGCCGCGGTGGCGCCGTCGTACATCGACGCGTTGGCCACGTCCAGCCCGGTCAGTGCGCAGATCATCGACTGGAACTCGAAGATCGTCTGCAGGGTGCCCTGCGACGCCTCGGCCTGGTACGGGGTGTATGCCGTGTAGAACTCCGGGCGGGAGATCGTTCCCCGCACGATCGCCGGGCTGAACCTCCGGTAGACGCCGGCGCCGAGAAAGCTGTCGTACGCACTCAGCGACCGGTTGCGGGCCGCGAGCCGGTCCAGCTCGGCGACCAGGTCCTGCTCGGCGAGCGGCGGCGGGAGGTCGATGCGGGGGTTGCGCAGGGCTGCTGGGATCGTGGTGAAGAGGTCCGCCTCCGAGGCCGCCCCGACCGCGTCGAGCATCTCGCGGCGCTCCGCGTCGGAGTTGGGGAGGTACGCCATGCTCAAAGTATGCCCGGCGATGGGAGCCGCCCGGGACGCGCGGCACGACGTGCCCGATGAGGTTTGCTCCGGGCGAGCGGCGGTAGACTGCTAGAGATGTCCAAGCGCGCCTCCACCGTCTCCATCGAAGATCTCGTCGCCGCGATCGAGACCGCTCGCGACAAGGTCATGGCCGACGAGGTGAAGAGCCTCGTCAAGCTCGGCCTCCCCAAGACCGTGGCCTACAAGATGGTGGCCGACAGGTATCGCCAGCGTGCCGAGGGTGATGACGGAGAAGCTGACTCCGCGAGCCCCTGGCCCGACATGTCCTGAGCCGGGCTCACCCCTCCGCGCTCGCTCCTGTCGCCGTCCTTCGCTTGCCGCGGACATACCAGACGACCACGGCGATGGCGACCAGCAGCGCGATCACGATCGCTGCGGTGCCGAGCGGACCTGACACCTTGGTGTAGTTGACGCCCACTTCATATCCGAGCACGGTGAGGAAGGTCACCCAGACGGTCGACCCGATGAGCGAGAGCACGGCGAACCAGACCGGTTGGAGCCGGGAGAGCCCGGCCGGGAACGAGATGTAGGTGTGGACAACCGGGAGCATCCGCCCGAACAGGACCGCCGGCAATCCATAGCGATTGACCCAACGGTCGGCGAGATCGAGATGCTCCGGCGAGATCCCGATGCGCTTGCCGGGCCCGAGCAGCAACCGGCGTCCATACCGCCTCGCGAGCCAGTACGCGAGCAGCGCACCCAGCCAGTTACCCGCAACCCCGGCGACGATCGCGATGACGATGCTGAAGTGACCGGTGGCCGCGAGGATGCCTGCGATCGGCATGATCACCTCGCTCGGGATGGGGACGCCGCAGCTGTTGATGGTCATGAGCAGAAGCACGACGAGGAGGCCGCCGCTGGTGACCCACTGGCCGACTGTTCCGCCCATGGCTTGGGATTGTGGCCTACGCTGCCGCGAGCATGCGCCGAACGCTCCGTCCGTCATCGCTCCCGCCCTGGCCGGCGGCATTCGACACCTCAGTGGAGCTGGACTGGGGAGACCCTGAATTCGCCCGGCGCCTGCTCCGCGAGCACCTCGACCAATCCCACGACGGCGCCAGCCGGCGTCGCACCGTCATCGCGGGGCACGTCCGCCGCCTGAGGCACCTGCTGCCCGCGCCTCCCGCGCGGATTCTCGACGCGGGAAGCGGTCCGGGGCTGTATGCGGTGCCGCTGGCGGTGCTCGGGTACCGGGTCACCGGGGTCGACGTGAGCGCGGTGGCGCTCCGCCATGCTCGAGACCTGGCTCGAGCGGCCCGCTTGCAGCGAACCGCGCGCTTCGTCCGCGGCGACCTGCGCGACATGCACCTCCCCGACGGCGGCTTCGACGCAGCGTTGCTCATTTACTTCGTCCTCGAGTCGTTCAGCCGCATCGAGCAGCCGGCGGTGCTCGCACGCATCGCAGCCGCGCTTGCACCCGGCGGCGTGCTGGTCGCCGAGCTGCGCCTTCGACCGCCGCAACCGCCCGGGCGCCTCGACTGGTGGGACGTCGTCCCCCACTCCCTGCTCTCCGACCGGCGTCACGTCCTCCTCGGCGATTCCGTGTACGACCCGCGCCGCCACACCTACGTCCTGCGCGACGTGGCGGTGTTCGATGACGGGACGGTGTCGGTGCGTCAGACGAGTGGCTGGCTCTGCCCCTTCGGGTCGATCCCACGCCTGTTCAAGCGCGCGGGGTTCGGGAGCGTCGCGATGTACGACGGCTGGACTGGAGCGCACGCCTCTCCGCTGTCCGAGAGTCTCCTGGTGGTGGCTCGGCGCTGACGGCGCTGTGTGGGGCTCAGGACACCTGAGGAGGGGCGGTGCGAGCCGCTACCATTCGTCTCCTCGGTCCGGGAGTCCTGTCTGGAGTTTGATTCACCATGCCGACGCCCACACCTGATCGCATCCGCACTGTCGCCGTCGTCGGTCACAGCCACGACGGCAAGACGACCCTCTGTGAGGCGTTGCTGCACACCGCGGGCGCGACGCAACGAATGGGGTCGACGGAGCAGGGAACCTCGCTGTTCGATTTCGAGCCCGAGGAGCAGCGCCACTCGATGAGCATCGGGCTGTCCGTCGCCCACTGCGACTGGAACGGCCACCGCGTGAATCTCATCGACGCGCCCGGGTTTCAAGACTTCGCCGGCGAGGTCATCGAGGCGCTCGCGGTCGCCGACGCCGCGGTGCTCGTCATTGCCGCGACCGGTATCGTCCCTGTGGGCGCCGAGCTCGCGTGGGAGATGATCCACGCTGCCGGCGTCCCCGCGCTCATCGTGGTCAACCGCATGGACAAGGAGAACGCAGCCTACGAAGCGACCGTCGACGCGCTTCGCGAGGCCTTCGCGCGGACACCCATCGCGGTTGCGGTCCCAGTCGGATCGGCGGACGGTTTCCGCGGCTACGTCGATCTCGTCGACGACCGAGCGCACGACTTCGACGACCACGGACGCGCCGTCGACGCGCCGCTGCCCGAGGAGATGAGCACGGAGATCGAACGCGCCCACGCCGCGCTCGTCGACGCCGCGGCGGAGAGCGACGACGCGCTGCTCGAGAAATACCTCGAGGGCACCGAGCTCAGCGACGAGGAGGTGCGGACGGCGCTCCACGCAGCGACGGCGCGCGGATCACTGGTGCCGATCGTCTGCGCCGCGGCGGCGAGCGAGAAGGGTGCTGGGCTCGTGCTCGACAGCATCGTTCGATACCTGCCCGGCCCGACCGAACGCACCCGGGTCGGGTTCGACGCGAAAGGCGCTGAAGCTCCCATCGCCTGCGACCCCGACGGCAAGCTGGTCGCGCACGTCTTCAAGACCACCGTCGACACCTTCGGCAAGGTCTCGTTCTTCAAGGTGCTGCGCGGGAGCATGCGCGGCGACAGCCATCCGTTCACGGTGCGTCTGGGCCAGGAGGAGCGCTTCGCCCAGCTGGGTCAGCCCAACGGCAAGGCGATCGTCACCGTGCCCGAGGTCATCGCCGGGGATGTCGGCGTGGTCACCAAGCTCGCCCACACGCAGACGGGCGACACCCTATGCGCCAAGGAGTCGCCGCTGACCATGCCGCCACTGCCGGTGCCGGCCGCGACCGCGTCGGGCGCGATCGTCGCCAAGACCAAGGGCGACGAGGACAAGATCATGAGCGCGCTCGCTCGTCTCACCGAAGAGGACATCACGTTCTCGACGGACCGTGATCCCGTCACCAACGAGGTCCTCGTCCACGGGCTCGGCGATGTGCATCTCGACGTCGCCCTGGAGCGAATGAAGCGCAAGTTCGGGGTCGACGCCGAGTTGCATCCTCCCCGGATTCCGTATCGAGAGACGATCACCGGCACGGCCCGCGTGGGCCACAAGTACAAGAAGCAGTCGGGAGGCGCCGGGTTGTACGGCGACGCGACCATCGAGATCGAGCCGCTGCCGCGCGGCGGCGGCTACGAGTGGGAGGACAAGATCTTCGGAGGCTCGATTCCCCACCAGTTCCGGCCGTCGGTCGAGAAGGGCGTCCGTCAGACCATGGAGCAGGGAGCCGTCACCGGCAACCCGATCGTCGACGTCAAGGTGCGGCTGGTCGACGGGTCCACCCACGCGGTGGATGGCAAGGACATCGCGTTTCAGATCGCGGGGGCGATGGCCATGCGCGAGGCGGTACAGAAAGCCTCTCCGGTCATCCTTGAACCGATCATGAATGTGAACGTGACCGTGCCGGAGCGCTTCACCGGCGACATCATGGGGCTGCTGAACTCCAAGCGAGGCCGCGTCGGCGGCATGAATCCGCTCGGTGACGGGCGTGCCGAGGTGAGTGCGCACGTTCCGCAATCGGAGATGTACACGTTCCCGGTCGAGTTGCGCGCGATGACCCAGGGTCGTGGCAGGTATTCGATGACCTTCTCGAGCTACGAGGAGGTGCCAGCCCACGTCGCCCAGAAGCTCATCGAAGCGCACAGCAACGAGCACCCGGCCGCGTGAGCCGGCATTTGAGGTAAGGAGTGAGCAATGGGTGAGACGGTCGAATTCCCCAGCAACGGGCATACCTGCACGGGTTACCTCGCCACTCCGAGCAGCGGCCGTGGGCCGGGCGTGGTGGTGATCCAGGAGTACTGGGGGCTGGTCCCGCACATCCGCGATGTCTGCGATCGATTCGCCGCCGAAGGGTTTGTCGCACTCGCGCCAGACCTGTACCACGGCAAGGAGACCAGGGAGCCCGACGAGGCCGGCAAGCTGCTCATGGAGCTCGACCTCCCAACCGCCGCCCGCGACATGCTCGGTGCGGGCACGTGGCTGGCTCAGAGCGATCGCACCGCGGGGGAACGGGTTGGCATCGTCGGTTTCTGCATGGGAGGCGCCCTGGCGCTCTACGCCGCCACACTCAGCGACATCTTCGCCGCGGTGGTGCCCTTCTATCCGTACCTGGGGCTGACCGAGGCAGCCAAACCCGATGTGCGCAAGATCAAAGGGGCGGTGCTCGGCCACTTCGCCACGAAGGACCACGCGTACACCCACGAGCAGGTGGATGCTCTCGAGGCAGAGCTGCACGCCGCCAGCGTCGACGTTGAGTTCTTCTGGTACGAGGGGACGGACCACGCGTTCTTCAACGACGCTCGCCCGGAGGTGTACGACCCAGACGCCTCGAGGCTCGCCTGGGAGCGGACTCGGGCCTTTTTCCGGACCCATCTCGCGACCACGGTCGCCCCGGTCTGAGGGGCCGTTCCGGACCGGTACCGGGGTCGGCGGCTGAATTCGGCTCCAATTCGGGCCCGATGTGTCTAGAATGCCCGCAACCTGCCTCCGAGCAGTCGCAGAACCACCCACCCACCCGGAGGAGAGCACATGGCCACTGGCTATTGCCTCAAATGCAAGGAGCAGCGCGAGATCAAGGGCGCTGAAGCGATCACCATGAAGAATGGCAAGCCCGCGACCACCGGGACCTGCCCGGTCTGCGGCACCAAGATCTTCAAGATCGGCAAGGCCGCCTAACGATCGTCCGCCCTGGGTGGGATCGCCCACCCCTGGCGCTGCGCGTACTGGTGACGGGGTGCAGGCGCGCCCCCACACCACACCCTCGAGCCTGTCGCCTGGCGGTCAGGCCTCGAGTGCGACCACTGCGCCGACCCCGGCGATCGACGCCACCCTGTCGCCTTCGTCGAGCCGCATGATGATCACGCCCCGTGTCTGCCGTCCCGAGACGCGCACCTGCTCGAGCGGGATGCGGATCACCTGACCCATGGTCGAGATCACCATCAGCTCCTCGGACAGATCCTCAACCACACGCATACCCACGATCTCGCCGATCTTCGGAATCGCCGTCTGGTCGACGGTGTACACCCCCTGGATGTTGCGGCTCTTGACCGGGTAGTCACTCATCGGGGTCAGCTTGCCGAAGCCGTTCTCGGTGATCACGAGCACGTGCCCCTCGGGGTTGACGATATCGAAGCCCGCGACCTCGTCCCCCTTGCGAAGGCGGATGGCGCCGACACCCATGGTGTCGCGCCCCATCGGACGCACTTCCTTCTCGGTGAAGCGAGACCCCTTGCCCCTGCGGGTGACCACGAGGACCTCATCGCCGCCCGAGGACCTGCGCACCCAGTTGAGCTCGTCGTCGTCCTGGAGGTTGATGGCGATCAGCCCGTTGCGACGCACCGAGGCATATGCCGCCGCCGGGGTCTTCTTGATCTGGCCGAGCTTGGTGACCATGACGAGGTACTGCTCGTCGCTGAACACCTCCATGTCGATGAGCGCGGTGACCTTCTCACCCTGGTCCACGTCGATGAGGTTGATGATCGGGATGCCCTTGGCCTGCCGCTTGACGTCGGGGATCTCGTGGGTTCGCAACCGGAACACGCGGCCGCGATTGGTGAAGAAGAGCATGTCGCTGTGCGTGCTCGCGGTGGTCGAGTGCTCGATGTAGTCCTCGTCGGTGGAGCGGCGCGCGCCGACGATGCCCTTGCCGCCGCGATGCTGGGCGCGATACGTGTCCAGGGGCATGCGCTTGATGTAGCCGCGATGCGTGAGGGTGACGAAGACCTGCTCCTGGGGGATGAGGTCCTCCTCGTTCATCTCGAGCTCGTCGTGGCGGATCTCGCTGCGACGTGGGTCGGCGAACCGCTTCCTCAGGCCGAGGACCTCGTCCTTGATGACCCCGTCGATGAGGCGCGGATTGGCAAGCAGGTCCTCGAGTTGGCTGATTCGCTTGATCAGCTCCTCGTACTCCTCGCGGAGCTTGCCGCTCTCGAGTCGTGTCAGGCGCCCAAGGCGGAGGTCGACGATCGCCTTCGACTGGCGGTCGGTGAGCCCGAAGCGCTCCTCCAGGGACGCCTGCGCCGACTTCTCGTCCTGCGCGGCCCGGATGATCCTGATGGTCTCGTCGAGGTTGTCGAGGACCTTGATGAGTCCCTCGAGGATATGCGCACGGTCCCTCGCGGTCTCCAGCTCGTGCCGCGTGCGCCGTGTGACAACGTCGCGTCGATGGCTGATGTAGTGCTGGAGCATCGCTTTGAGGCTCAGCACCTGCGGGCGACCGTCGACGATGGCCAGCATCAGCGCGCCGAACGTCATCTGCAGCTGGGTGTGCTTGTAGAGGTTGTTGAGCACGGTGTGCGGGCGCGCGCTCGACTTCAGCTCGATGACGATGCGGACCTTGTCCTCGCGTCCTGACTCGTCGTGCAGGTCGGCGATGCCGTCGATCTTACGGTCGTTGACCAGTTCCGCAATCGTCTGCATCAAGCGCGACTTGTTCACCTGGTACGGAAGCTCGCGGACGATGATCTGCTCGCGTCCCGACTTCGACTCCTCGAAGTCAACCTGCGCGCGCATCACGATGCGTCCGCGCCCGGTGCCATAGACGTTGGCGATGTCGCGCGTGTAGATGATCCCGCCGGTGGGGAAGTCGGGCCCCTTGACGATCCGGATGAGATCCTCGGTAGCGGTATCGGGGTCGTCGATCAGGCGAACCACCGCGTCGCAGATCTCACCGAGGTTGTGCGGCGGGATGTTCGTGGCCATGCCCACCGCGATGCCACTCGCTCCGTTGACCAGAAGGTTCGGGAGCAGCGACGGCATCACCACCGGCTCGCGTACGCCCGGCACGTTCGCGAAGTTTGGGCCGAAGTCGACAGTATCCTTTTCGATGTCGTCCACCAGGCTCATCGCCAGCGCGGTCATGCGCGCCTCGGTGTATCGATATGCCGCGGGCGGGTCGCCGTCGACCGAGCCGAAGTTTCCCTGCCCGTCGATGAGCGGGTAGCGCATCACCCACGGCTGGGCCAGCCGCACCAGGGTGTCGTAGACGGCCTGGTCACCATGGGGGTGGTACTTGCCGAGCACTTCACCGACAACCGCTGCGCACTTCTGGTAGCGGGCTCCGGCGGTCATACCGGTGTCGAGCATCGCCCAGAGAATGCGGCGCTGTGCCGGCTTGAGTCCGTCGCGGATGTCGGGCAGCGCGCGGCTGATGATCACGCTCATCGCGTAATCCATGTAGGAGGCGCGCATCTCCGCCTCGAGCTCGATCGGATGGATCTGACCGGGTTCGAAAATCGCCATGGCTAGACGCTGACCTCCGCCGGAGTTCGGACCGAGCTCGCGATCACGCCGCTGACTCCCTGGTCGGCGGCGCGTGCGGCGACCCGGATCGCGTTCATGGTGGCCTCGGCGTCGGAGCGACCATGAGCGATCACGACCTCACCGGCGACGCCGAGCAGCAGGGCGCCCCCGGTCTTCCGGTAGTCGACGCGATCGCGCAGCGGGCGCAGCTTCGGCTTGAGCAGCGCGCCGCCCACCTTGCCGCCGAGCGTCTTGCGAGCCTCGCGGGCGATGCTCGCGAACAGGAATTCGCCGATACCCTCGGCCACCTTGAGCACCACGTTGCCCGTGAAACCGTCGGTGACCACGACGTCGCACCCGCCGCGAAAGAGGTCCTTGCCCTCGACGTTGCCGATGAAATGGATGGGAAGCCGGGCGAGCAGCGGGTACGAAGCGTGAACCAGCTCGGAGCCCTTTTCGGCCTCCTCGCCGTTGCTGAGGAGGGCAACTCGCGGACGCTCGATGCTGAGCATCGTTCGCGCGTAGACGTGACCCATGACCGCGAACTGCGCGAGCCACTCCGGCTTGCAGTCGGTGTTGGCTCCGACGTCGAGGATGAAGGTCTGCCCGGCGTCACTGGGGAACGACGCGCCGATCGCCGGTCTTGCGATTCCCGGGATGCGCTTGATGGTGAACAGCGCAGCGGCGAGCATGGCGCCGCTGTTGCCGGCGCTCACGATGGCGCGCGCATTGCCGGAGGCCACCATTGCGCACGCAGACACGAGCGACGAGTCGCGCTTGGAGCGCACCGCACTCGCCGGGTGCTCGTCCATCTCGATGACCTCGCGAGCGTCGAGTACCGAGATCGCGCCGCCCGGGGCGCTGCCGGCGGCGCGCAGCTCGGACTCGACCGCATCAGCGCGCCCGACCAGGGTGACCGAGATCCCGTGCTCGTTGACCGCGCGCAGCGCTCCCCGCACGATCTCAGCAGGGGCGTGGTCGCCGCCCATGGCGTCGACCGCGATCGGGAGCTGCATCAGATGTCGAGGTTGCGCACGCTCGTCGCGTGGGTCTGGATGAAGCGCTTCCGCGGCTCAACGTCTGAGCCCATCAGCCGATCGAAGATGTCATCGGCCTTGAGCGCGTCCGCGACGCCGACCTGGAGCAGGACTCTGCGATCGGGATCCATCGTGGTTGCCCACAACTCCTCGGACATCATCTCGCCGAGACCCTTGTAGCGCGACACCTCGGTGTCCCGGCCCATCGACTTGACCTTGTCATCGCGCTGGTCGTCGCTGAAGGCGTACTCGGTTTGCTTGTTCCGCCCTTTGCCCTTCTCGAGCTTGTAGAGCGGCGGCTGGGCGAGGTAGAGGAACCCACCGTCGACCAGCGGGCGCAGATGGCGCCAGAAGAAGGTGAGCAGCAGCGTGCGAATGTGCGAACCGTCGACGTCAGCGTCGGCCATGAGCACGATGCGGTGATAGCGGAGCTTGTCGACGCTGAAGGTCTCGCCGAAGCCACCGCCGAGCGCCATGATCAGGTCCTTGATCTGCTCGTTGCCGAGGATCTTGTCCGCACGCGCCTTCTCGACGTTGAGGATCTTGCCTCGCAGCGGCAGGATCGCCTGGTTGCGGCGCTCGCGCGCCTCCTTGGCGGTGCCGCCCGCCGACAATCCCTCGACGATGAAGATCTCGCAATGCGCCGGGTCGCGCTCGCTGCAGTCGACAAGCTTCCCGGGGAGGGTCGCCGACTCGAGCAGCGACTTGCGCTGGACGAGGTCGCGTGCCTTCGCCGCGGCTTGACGCGCGCGGGCGGCGGTGAGCGACTGATCGATGATCTTGCGACCGTCGCTCGGGTTCTCCTCGAGGTACTGCATGAGCGCATCGCCCAGGACCGTCGAAACCTGTCCCGCCACCTCGCTGTTGCCCAGCTTGGTCTTGGTCTGTCCCTCGAACTGCGGCTCGCGAAGCTTGACGCTGATCACCGCGGTGAGCCCGTCGCGAACGTCGTCGCCGGTGAGGTTGGGATCCTGTTCCTTGAGGATCGCGGCCTTGCGCGCGTACTTGTTCAGGGTTGCGGTCAGCGCGGTGCGGAATCCGGTGACGTGCGCGCCACCCTCCTCGGTATGCACGTTGTTGGCGAACGCGAGGACGTGCTCGGTGAACACGGTGTTCTGATACTGCAGGGCGATCTCGACGACGTTGCCGTCAATCTCGCGCTCGACGTACATCGGCTTGACGTTGATGACGTTGCGATTGGCGTTGAGGTATCGAACGAACGACTGGATCCCGCCCTCGAAGTGGAACGTGTATGCCATGGCGTCGCGCTCGTCGGCGAGCTGGATGGTGATGCCCTTGTTGAGGAACGCATAGCTGCGCAGCGAGTTTTGGACGACCTCCCACGAGAAGTCGATCTCCGGAAAGATCTCGGGATCGGGCCAGAAGCGGACATAGGTGCCGCGACGATCGGTCTTCCCGATCACGCCGACAGGTCCGTCGGGAACGCCGCGCGTGTACTCCTGGTGATGAATCTCGCCGTCGCGGTACACCTCGACCACCAGGCGCTGACTCAGCGCGTTGACCACCGAGAGCCCGACTCCATGCAGGCCTCCGGAAACCTTGTAACCACCGCCGCCGAACTTTCCACCCGCGTGGAGGGTGGTGAGGACGACCTCGAGCGCGGAGCGCTTGGCAGTCGGATGCATCCCCACCGGGATGCCGCGTCCGTTGTCGAGCACCGACACCGATTTGTCCGCGTGGAGATCGACCTTGACGGTGTCGCACCAGCCCGCGAGCGCCTCGTCGATGCTGTTGTCGACGAGCTCGATGACGAGGTGATGCAGGCCGCCAAGATCGGTCGAGCCGATGTACATCCCAGGCCGGCGACGCACCGGCTCCAGACCCTCGAGGATCTGAATCTGGTCGGCCGAATACGTATCCGTCGAGGCCCGGCCATTGCCGGCGGGATTGGGGCCCGAGCCGCCTGCGGAGGGGCTCGAGGTTGGCTCGTCCGCCCCTTGGTCGGGGCGGTCAGGGCGTGCGATGTCGGTTATCGGTGGTGCTCCGGTGGTGACGTGAGTGTTGGAAGTGGGGCCATTGGTGAAACCGCTCGATTAGTCAGCGGGACCGCTCAAATCGGCCGTTCCAGATGCTTCTATTCTACCAGCCTGACGGCCAAGTTCGCTCTTTTTTGGAGGTGCGCTGCACTAGCATCAGCAGCGTGAAGCACACTGTCCGCGTCAGGGCCATGGCAGCCCGTCCAGCGGGTCGCGAACGTGCCTGAACAGGCACTTGAAGAGTACCGCCGGAAGCGCGATTTCAAACAGACCCCGGAGCCGAGCGGGGACGCCGTCGAACGCGCGGACAGCGACCCCTCGACCTGGGATCTCCTGCCTCACGGCCACCGGTTCTGCGTGCAGAAACATCGAGCGACACGCATGCACTTTGACTTCCGGCTTGAGCACGACGGTGTGCTGCTCTCCTGGGCGGTTCCGAGAGGCCCGACCCTGGATCCTGCGAAGAAGCGGCTCGCGGTCCAGACCGAGGACCATCCCATCGACTACGGCGAATTCGAGGGCGTGATCCCCTCCGGTTATGGCGCTGGGACGGTGATGCTCTGGGACATCGGCACCTTCGAGTGGATCAAGGAGAGCGCAGATGACTTCGAGCGATCCCTGCGTTCCGGCGACCTCAAGTTTCAGCTGCACGGGACCAAGCTCTCCGGCGAGTTCGCGCTCGTGCACATCGGGGAGCGAGGCCGCCAGTACGGTGGGAGCAGCGACGGCGCCAAGAACTGGCTGATGATCAAGAAGCGCGACGCGTCCGCGGTGCCGGGGTTCGAGGCGCTCGATCTCGACGTTTCGGTCAAGACCGGCAGAAGCCTGGCAGAGATCGCTCGCGACGGCGGGGGTGATCCGCGCGAGATGCGGCGCGCCCGCGCACGAGGTGAATCAGCCGCTGCAACGAACCCGCCGGCGAGTGGCGTCGACCCGCCGCTCGCGCCGGCTCCGATGCTGGCCACCCCCGTCGACAGGCCCTTCTCGCAGGAGGGATGGATTTTCGAGCTGAAATACGACGGGATCCGAACCATGGCCAGCGTCGCTGGGGACGCGATTCGCATCACCGGCAGGCGCGGCGGCGACGAGACGCCGCGCTACCCCGAGGCGCGGGCGATCCGATCAGGAATCAAGGCTCGTGAAGCGATCATCGATGGCGAACTGGTTGTGCTCGACGCCGATGGCCGCCCGTCGTTCGAGCGCCTGCAGCAGCGCATCAACGTGTCCCGTGAACCCGACGTGCGTCGCGTCGCCGCCGAGCACCCGGTGACGTTTGTCGCGTTCGATCTCCTTCGGCTCGAGGGACGCGACCTGCTCACCACCGAGCTGCGCATTCGCAAGAAGACGCTCCGCGAGACGATCGTCGATTCGCCGCACATCCTGTTCGCGGCTCACGTGGAGCGCGACGGCACCGGGCTGTACGAAGAGGCTCGAAAGTCGGGCATCGAGGGCATCGTGGGAAAACGCGCGGACTCGCCGTACAGGCCCGGAGTCCGCAGCCCGGACTGGGTGAAGATCAAGTCATGGCGCAGCCAGTCCTGCGTCATCGTGGGATACACGGCGGGACGCGGACGCCGCTCCAACCAGCTTGGCGCCCTCATCCTCGCGGTTCTCGACGGCAACCGCCTCGTCCACTGCGGCCAGGTCGGCACGGGCTTCGACGAAAAGACCCTGCGCGACCTCAAGCAACGCCTCGCCCCACTCATCGTCGACACGTGTCCCCTCGACCCCGTCCCCAAGACCTCAGAACCCGCGACCTGGGTGAAACCCGAGCTCGTCTGCGAAGTCCGCTTCAGCGAATGGACCAGGGAAGGCATGCTCCGTCACCCCGCATTCAGAACTCTGCGGCTCGACCAACGCATCGAAGACACCTACCGGGAGCTCGTGCCAGCAGCGCAGTTCCCGGGTGGCGACGCGGGGGGCAGCGCCACCGGAATGTCGGGCGACGAGGATGCGTCGCCCTCCAGCAAAGACGATAAGCCGAAGGAGACCCGACGTGGAGGTGGCGAGGGGGCCCCGCGGCGACAGGCCCCGGGAACCCGTGCGCGGATGTCACAGAGCGAAGAGACCAGGCACGTAGGCGGGGAGGGGCCCCCGCGGCGACAGGCCCCGGACATCATCAGTGCGCTGGAAACACTCAAGACGCTGCACGGCAACGCGCACTGGGAGATCGCAGGTCGCCGCCTGCCACTTACCAACCTGGACAAAGTGCTGTGGCCCGCTGAAGCTCTTACGAAGCGCGACATGATCGCGTACTACGTGGGGATGGCTGACTACATGCTGCCGTATCTTCGGGACCGTCCACTCTCGATGCAGGTGTTCCCCGACGGCATCGACGGTAAATCCTTCTGGCGCAAGGATAAACCGTCGCACGCGCCCGCCTGGATCGACTCCTGGACCTACCACGGCGAGAAGACCAAGACCTACATCGTCGTCAACGAGGTTGCGACGCTGGCGTGGGTGGCCAACGCGGGAGTCATCGACCTGCACCCGTGGCATTCGCGGATCGATGAACCCAATGCACCGGATTGGGCGGTCTTCGACCTCGATCCCTTCGAGCCGGCGACGTTTCGCGACGTCATCGACATCGCCAAGCTCGTGCGGGCAGCGCTCGATCATTACTCCATGCACGGCGTTATCAAGACGAGTGGACAGACGGGGTTGCAGATCTACGTGCCGATCCGGCGCGGTCCGGATTACACAGCGGTACGCAACTGGGTGGAGGAGGTGGGCCGGGCGATAGATCAGGCGGCGCCGGGAAGGGTGAGCTGGGAGTGGGCGGTTGCAAAGCGCACCGGGCGCATTCGCATCGACTACACGCAGAACATCATCAACAAGACGCTCGCCGCGCCATATTCACTCCGCCCTGCGCCAGGCGCCCCGGTGTCGACTCCCATCGCGTGGGTGGAGCTCGACGACCCGGAGCTGCGTCCCGACCGTTGGAACATCGCCACGATCGGGCAGCGAGTCGCCGAGGTTGGGGATCTCTTCGCGCCCGTTTTGCGCGCGGACCAGGAGCTGCCCAAACACGCATGACATGTGCATGATCCGCCCGCAGCAGGTACCCTCCAGCGCAATGCAACGCAGGCTCATTTCGTTCGCGGCAGTTGCGGCGGTGGCCGTTCTGGCAGCGTGCGGTTCTGATTCGTCGGCCACGACGCCGACCGCAACGCCCACGGCGACGTCGGTGGCCACGGCGACGCCATCTGACACGCCCACACCGACACCGACCCCGACCGCGACTCCCGCCCTGCCGTGTATGCCCGGGCAATTCGATATCACCATCAACAATCAGCAGGGCGCAGCCGGCACCATCTACACGACCTTCGAGATTCGCAACACGTCAACGAGCGACTGCACCGAGAACGGCTACGCGCATCTGCAGATGCTGTCGTCGAGCGGCGCGAAGCTCCCGGACACCTGGACGAACGACAATTCCAAGGCTTCTCCCGGGTCGGTCGACCTAGCACCCGGCACGGAGCCGCTGGGAGCAGTCGGCGCAACCGGGCATGGCTACTTCCTCGTGTGGTGGAGCGACGTGTGTGCCGCGTCGTCAGCCACGTCGCCGAAGTACTGGCAGATCACCCTGCCGACCTCCGGCTTCCAGACCGACGTGACCGCGACGGCGCAGAGCGGTGTGTGCAGTGGCGCCTTCAAGGTCGGTCCGATCAAATCCGCCCCCTACACGTGAGCGGGCGCCGTCCCGGCGTCCAACCCCACTCGCCCAATTCCCAATAGAATTCGGCCATGGCAGTGCTGCTGCTCAATGCATCGATGCAGCCGCTCAACGTGATCAGTCACCGGCGGTTGGTGGTGCTCCTGACCAAGGAGCGGGTGGCGTTCGTCGACGAGGCTGCCGAGCGCGCTGCGGCCGAGGCACTCGCCGGCCGGCGGCTGCCCGACGGCGTGGTCATCGTCCGCCTGCTTCGCACCATCCACGTGCCGCGGCGGCTGCTCCGTCCCAACCGTCGCAACCTGCTCCTCCGGGACGACCACACCTGTCAGTACTGCGGACGTCTCGGCAGCGCTGCCGAGCTCACCGTCGACCATGTCATCCCGGTGTCCCGCGGCGGCGCACCGGACCGCTGGGAGAATGTGGTGATCGCTTGCCGCAAGTGCAACTGGCGCAAGGCCAACCACCGTCCTGAAGAGGTCGGGCTCCACCTGCGGCGCAAGCCGGTGCCACTGACCCAGGAGTACGCGCACATCATCTTCCTGCGCTACCCGGAGCTCAAGCTGGCGTACGACCGGCTGCTCGCCGCCGCCTGACCGGCGACCGATGCACTTCGCCTGATCCGGATCGTCCAAGCCGATCCCACGCCCCTATACTCGATGCGCCATGCCTCGATCGATGTGGCGCGGGGCCATCAGCTTCGGCATGGTGGCGATTCCCGTGCGACTGTACCTGGCGACCGAATCGAAGAGCGTCTCGTTCCGGTTGTTGTGTCCGAACGACCAGACGCCGGTGCGCAACAAACGCTGGTGTCCGAGCGAAGATCGCGAGATCGGCTGGAGCGATGCGCTTCGCGGCTTCGAGGTCGGCAAGGACGAGTACGTGGTCCTCACCGACTCCGATCTCGATGAGCTCCCGCTGACGACGACGCACACGATCGACATCATGGAGTTCTGCCCCGACTCGGAGATCGAGGCCGGTGTCTACCTCAAGAGCGCGTATTACCTGGAGCCCGAGGCGGTCGGCGCGAAGCCATACGCCCTGCTGCGCCAGGCACTCGAGAAGACGGGCACCGTCGCCATCGGCAAGATCGCCCTGCGCGACCGGGAGCATCTCTGCCGCCTGGCATTGCACGAGCGGGGGCTGCTGCTCAACACGCTCCACTGGCCTGATGAGATCCGCTCCGCCGCTGAGCTGGCGATCCCCGACGAGGCCCCTGATGTCAAGAAGGGCGAGCTCGACATGGCGGTGATGCTCATCGAGAACCTGAGCGCCCACTTCGATCCCGCTCGCCATCACGACGCCTATCGCGAAGCCCTCCTCCGTGTCGTCGAGGCGAAGCTCAACAACCAGCCGCTGGAACGTCTTGAAGCCCCAGAGCCCGCCAAGGTCACCGACCTGATGGCCGCTCTCAAGGCCTCCGTCGAGGCCGCCAAATCGCGCAGGTCCGAGACCGCAGCCGGCGACGAGGCTTCCTCTGACGCCGCCGAGTCGGCGGAACCGGTCCGCCGCCGCCGGGCCTCCTGAGGCTTCGCGGAACAGGGGTGTCGACCCGGTCGCAATCGTCTCGTGCCGCCGCGACGGCGCTCGCCGAGCCGCTGCTCTTTCGGACTCCGACGCGCCCGCTCCTGCCCGGCCACATCCCGCTCGAGGCGTCGGTGCCCTGCCTGGAACCATTCGACGATCTCGATTGGCTGTTCAGCGTCGACTGGGACGGCGCCCGCGCGTTGCTCTTCCTCGATCCCACCGGGCCCGTCCGACTCCAGGGGGAGGTCCTTACCGATCTCGCCCGGCGCTTCCCGGACGTTGCCGAGACGGTGGTCGCCCCCGGACGCCGCCCGGCGGTGCTCGACGGCGTCATCGCGGTCCTCGACGCCCAGGGACGCCCGGACCTGGTGGCGCTGGGCCGCCGCCTCGCCGCCGGCCCGGCACTGGCAGCCGACCTCCCCGCGGTGTACCTGGCGTTCGACGTTCTTCACCTGGATGGCCGTCCAACCACCAGCTGGTCGCTGGATCGCCGCCTCGACGCCCTGAATGGGTTCGCCGGCAACGGAGACGTGCTCCAGGTGCCGGACCACGTGCGCGGACGTGGGGTCGCGCTGGCTGTAGCGGCGAACGCTCGGGGCCTGCCCGCGCTCGTCGCCCGGCGTGGATCGGCCCCCTACCGCCCGGGTGTGGGATCGCCCGATCGCCTCCGCATTCAGCTCGCGGAGCAAACCACCTGCGTCGTCGCAGGCGTCGTCGAGCGCCGCCGGGGCGTCCCGCGGCTCATCCTCGGCGAGCACGTCGCCGGACGGCTCGTCTTCGCCGGGCAGGTCGATGGCCCGGATGACCAGGTGGTCGCGCAGTGGCTGGCGCGCCGCATCGCCGCGCTCAGGGTGGGCGCCGCGATGCTCGACGGGGTGCAGCCGATGCACGCGACCTGGCTTCGGACCGAGCTCACGGCGACGGTTCGCCATCACGGACGGGGCACCGGCGGCGCGCTGCTCCGCCCCGCGCTCATCGCCGTCCGCGACGATGTCGATCCGCGGTGGTGCCTGCGCCGGCCGGCTGTCCCGCCCCCAGCGCCGATGTCGGATGGCACCGGGTTCGCCCCGACCCTGCTCGTCCCTTTGCCGCTCGGTGACACAGCGCTCCTGCCCAGGCCGCGGGTATGACCGGGGCCGTGCTCATGTGCCGGCCGGACCACTACGGGATCGAGTACGAGATCAACCCATGGATGCACGTGGCCGTGCAGGTTGATCACGCGCTTGCGCAGGAGCAGTGGGAAGCGCTCCATGGCACGTACACGGACCTCGGGCTCGAGATCAAGCTTGCCACTCCGGTCGCCGGTCTTCCCGACATGGTGTTCACCGCCAACGCCGCCGTGCTCTGGGATGGCAGAGCGGTGCTGAGCAATTTCCACCACCCCGAGCGCGCCGGCGAGGAGCCGCACTGGCGCCGCGAGCTCGAGGGGCTGGGGTTCGAGGTCCACGAGCTGCCCCGGTCCCTCTCGTTCGAAGGCGCCGGCGATGCGCTGTTCCTCGGTGATCGCCTGTTTTGTGGCTTCGGGTTCCGGACCGACCGCGAGTCACACCGCCCGGTCGCGCGCATTCTCGATGTCGAGGTGGTGTCCCTCGAGCTCATCGATTCGCGCTTCTATCACCTCGACACCTGCTTCTGTCCGCTCGACGCCACCACCGTGCTCGCCGCTCCGGACGCCTTCTCCGAGCAATCGGCTCGGCTGATCCGCCAGCTGGTGCCGAACCTCATCGAGGTGCCGGTCGAGGTCGCGGCCGGCTTTGCATGTAATGCGATGCCGATCGGCGAGCGCGTGGTGTCGTCGCTGACCATCGCCCAGCTGGAGGAGCCGCTGCGCTCCGCCGGTTTCACCACCGTGCCGCGGCCGATGGGGGAGTTCCTCAAAGCGGGCGGTGGCGTGCGCTGCCTGTCGCTCCCGCTCGGCATCGGTCAGGGCCGGCGCGCGGCTCCCCCAGCGTAATGCCGGAGGAAGCTCCAACCAACCTCTGAGCCTTTTCCCAGACTTCCGCGCGAAGATGGGTCCGTGGCAACAGCAAACGGTGCCGAACCGAACCGCATCCTGGTCGTCGACGACGAGCGCGCGATCACCGACCTCGTGGCGATGGCGCTCAAGTACGAGGGATTCTCGGTGCAGACCGCTGACACGGCGAAGCACGCCCGCCACGCGGTTATGGACTTCCGTCCCGACCTGTTGATCCTCGACGTCGGCTTGCCCGACGACGACGGCTTCACGGTGGTGCAGCGCCTGATCACCGACGGCGTCAAGGTCCCGGTGATCTTTCTCACCGCCCGCGACGCCACCGACGAGAAGGTTCACGGGCTGACCATCGGTGGCGACGACTACGTCACCAAGCCCTTCAGCATCGAGGAGCTGGTCGCCAGGATTCGGGTCGTCCTCCGGCGTCACAATCCCGCCGGAGGCTCCGCGAGCAGCAAGCTGGTGCTCCACGACCTCGAGCTCGATGACGAGACCCACGAGGTCTTCCGAGGCGGCACCGCCGTCGATCTGACCCGCACCGAGTTTCGCCTGCTGCGCTATCTGATGATGAACAGCGGCCGTGTCCTCTCGCGCACGCAGATTCTCGACCACGTGTGGGACTACGACTTCGGCGGGGACGCCAGCGTCCTGGAGACATACATCAGCTACCTGCGCCGCAAGGTCGACCAGGCGGATCCACCATTGATTCACACGGTTCGCGGCGTGGGCTACGTGATGCGCGTGCCCCGCTCCAACCCCGCGAAGGCGTGACCGTCGCGCCGGCCTTCCACCTCGGACCCTAGATGTCGCTGCGTCTCCGCCTGCTGCTCACGCTCGCACCGCTGTTCATCATCGGCCTTGCCGCCGCTGATGCGGGCACCTATGCGGCGGTGCAGACCTCCCTGCTCCAGAACGTCGATAAACAGCTCATCGACATTCAAGCGGGCGCGGTCAATCTGCTCGAGCATTCAACCGACCTGCATCCAGGCGGTCCAGGCGCTCAGCAGCTACCCCCGGGAACCTATGGCGAGCTCGTCACTCCCGCCGGTGTGCTGGACATCGGCGGATCCCTCTACGGCGGCAACGTGTCCACGTCGGCGTCGCACCCCATTCTGCCGGCCGATCTCACCAAGTATTCCGGTATGACCTTCACGGTTCCCGGCACCGGCACGTGGGACTCGTATCGCGTCTACGTCGCCCCACCGAGCGACCCGCAGGTCCAGGGATTGGCGGTGGTTGCAGTGCCGCTCGACGGTGTCGACGGAGTCGATCACACCCTGAGCACGCTGCTCCTCTTCGAGATCAGCATCAGCAGCGGCATCACCATCCTCGTCCTCGTGGCGACATGGCTGCTCGTCCGCCGCGGCATGCGCCCGCTGGAGCGCATGGGCGCGACCGCTCGGAAGATAGCGTCGAGCGGTCTCGGCAGCCGCGTCTCTCCCTCGAACGAGCGCACCGAGGTCGGCCGTCTCGGCCTCGCGCTCAACGACATGCTCGGTCAGCTCGAGCGCGCCTTCGCCGAGCGCGACGTGGTGGAACAGCGGCTCCGCCACTTCGTCTCCGATGCCTCGCACGAGTTGCGCACGCCGCTCACGTCGATGCGCGGCTACGCGGAGCTGCTCCAGCGCACTCCCGACATGTCACGGGAGGACGTGCTGCTCGCGGTGCGCCGTATCGAGGACGAGACCCGGCGTATGGGGCTGCTCGTCGACGACCTTCTCCTACTTGCTCGACTCGACCAGCGGCGGCCGCTGGACAGAGCACCGGTCGATCTCACATCGATGGTCAACGACGCGGTGAGCGATGCCCGCGCCGCGGACCCGGAACGCATCGTGCTCGCCCGCATCTCCACACCGATGGTGGTCACCGGTGATGACCTGCGTCTCCGTCAGGCGGTCGCCAACCTGGTGCGCAACGCGCTCGTTCACACGCCGCCGGGAAGCCCCGTGGAAGTGAGCCTGCAGGGACAGAACGGCCACGCGGAGATCGACGTCATCGATCACGGGCCCGGAGTCCCGGCGGCACAGCGCGAGCGCATCTTCGAGCGATTCCATCGCGCCGACCCGCTTCGCAGCCGTGACCAGGGGGGCAGCGGGCTCGGCCTCAGCATCGCCGCCGCGGTGGTGAGCGCCCACGGCGGACGGATCAGCGTCGATGAGACACCCGGGGGCGGCGCGACCTTCCGCGTCGAGCTCCCCGCATCGTGATCTGATGTCCGATCAGCTGCTCTGGTACACGACCCGAGGCGCAGGCGCGGTCAGCCTGGTGCTGCTCAGCGCGGTCGTCGTGCTCGGACTCCTGGCCCGCCTTCGAGTCGAAGGCCGCGGCTGGCCGCGCTTTCTCAGCGCAGCCGTGCACGGCGACCTGGCGCTCATGACGCTCGTCTTCCTGATGCTGCACATCGTGACCGCGGTCGTGGATCCCTTCACGCACCTTGGAGTCGTCGCCGCGGTTGTGCCCTTCGGCTCGTACTACCGCACAGTCTGGCTCGGTCTCGGCACCATCGCTTTCGAGCTGCTGCTCGCGATCGTCGCAACCAGCGTGCTCCGTCACCGCATTGGCGCGCGCACCTGGCGCACTGTCCACTGGCTCGCGTACGCGAGCTGGCCGGTCGCGGTGCTTCATGGCATTGGAACCGGCACCGACAGCGCGGCAACCTGGATGATCGCCATCGACGTCGTCTGCGTCGCCGCGGTGCTGCTGGCGCTCGCGTGGCGCACATTCGCCGCACCGCCGGATCCGCTCGCAGGCGAGCGACGCGACGCCGCGGAGCGTGCCTCGTTCGGTGCCGGACGATGACCCCCGCCTTGCTGTCAGGGCCGCCGCCCGGCAATGGGATGGAGGGGTACGCAGCGCACCTGCAGCGTCTTGGTCCGCTACCAGTGGGAACGCCGGTGCTCATTGATGTCGTCGAGCGCAGCGGCCTGCGCGGCAAAGGAGGCGCCGGCTTCCCCGCTGCGATCAAGTGGCGCGCGGTGGCGTCGCAGCGCGGCGGCAAGCCCGTGGTGCTCGCCAACGGCGGCGAGGGAGAGCCCTTGAGTCGCAAGGACCGCACACTCATGGAGCAGCGGCCCCACCTCATCATCGACGGCGCCCTCGCGGCCGCGGGCGCGATCGGCGCCCGGGAGATCGTGCTCTACGTCGGCGCCGAGCACAGCGACGCCATCCGCGCGATGGAGCACGCCGCGGGCGAGCGTCCGCGGTCGGAACGCGGTCGCTTGCGCGTGGTGAGCGCGCCGGTGCGTTACGTCTCTGGCGAGGAGACCGCGGCGGTCCATTTCATCAATGCAGGCCTGGCGTTGCCGACGTCGATCCCACCGCGGCCGTTCGAACGCGGAGTCGACGGCCGTCCGACCCTGGTGCAGAACGTCGAGACCCTCGCTCACGTAGGGTTGATCGCGCGCTTCGGCGATGCGTGGTTCCGCTCGCTCGGAGCCGGCGACGCCTCCGGGACGACGCTGGTCACCGTCGGCGGCGCGGTGCCGCAGACGGCGGTGATCGAGGTGGCCCACGGAACCACCGTCACCGACGCCGTGAACGCGGCCGGTGGCCTGACCGCCGAAAGCGACGCCGTCCTGCTCGGGGGCTATTTCGGCGGCTGGGTCGAATCGTCGCAGGCCTGGGGGCTGGTGATTGACCCCGAGCCGTTGCGCACTCAGGGTCACTCTCTCGGGTGCGGTGTCATCGCTGTGCTGCCGGCCGGACGGTGCGGCGTTGTCGAGACCGGCAGAATCCTCGCGTACCTCGCGCACGAGAGCGCCCGCCAGTGCGGCCCATGCACCTTCGGACTTCGTGCGATCTCAGCGGCCACCGGGCGCATCGCCGCGCTCACCTCCAGCGATGGGGACCTCGAGCACATCCAGCGCTGGGCAGGCCTCCTGCCCGGGCGTGGCGCTTGCAAGCACCCCGATGGCGCGGCCGGTTTGCTGGGCTCGGCGCTTCGCGTCTTCGCCGACGAGTTCCAATCCCACGAGCGTCAGCGCCGCTGCAGCGCGGCAGCCGCCGTCGCGGTGGCGTCATGAGCGATCGCCTCACCATCGCCGTCGACCGCATCAAGTGCGACGGCCATGGTGTGTGCGCGGATCTGCTGCCGGAGATGATCGAGCTCGACGAGTGGGGCTATCCCATCGTTCGACCGGGTGCGATCGCGGCTGCGGCGCTGCCGCATGCGCGCCGGGCTGTCTCCGGCTGCCCCACGCTCGCGTTGCGCCTCGAGGCGATCGCCGCACGCCGCTGACGATCAGCTCACAGCAGGCTCCAAGCATCCTCGCGGCCGGAGCCAAGACGCGAGCCCCAGGCTGAGGCCCATGAACGACCACGTGCCGGCGGCGTCGAAACCCGTCGTGGACATCGCCATCCCCGTGCACAACGAGCAACGCCAGCTCGAGGCGAGCGTGCATGCGCTGCATGCGTATCTCGATTCGAGTATTCCATTCCCAACTCGCATCACGATTGTCGACAACGCCAGCGAGGATGCGACCCGGCTGATCGGCGCCCGTCTCGCCCGCGACATCCGCTGTGTCCGGTTCATGCGCATCGCGGAGAAGGGACGCGGTCGCGCCCTGCGCAGCGCATGGCTCAGCAGCGACGCCGACGTCGTCGCGTATATGGATGTCGATCTCTCAACCGACCTGGTGGCGCTGTATCCCCTGCTCGAGCCGATCATCTCCGGGCACGTCGACATCGCGATCGGGAGCAGGCTCACCCGCGGCGCGTGGGTCACCCGCAGCCTCCAGCGCGAGTGCATCTCGCGTGGCTACAACCTCATCCTGCGCGCGGCCTTGCACGCGCGATTCCGAGACGCCCAATGCGGGTTCAAAGCGATGCGCGGGCAGGTCGCGCGGACCCTCCTGCCCATGGTCCGCGACCAGGGCTGGTTTTTCGACACCGAGCTGCTCGTGCTCGGCCAGCGTGCGGGCCTGCGCATTCGCGAGGTTCCGGTGCGCTGGATCGAGGATCGCGACTCGCGGGTCGACATCCCGAGCACGGCCATCACCGATCTCCGCGGCGTGCTCCGCCTGATGCGCGAAACGCCGCGTGTACCGGCGCGGCTCCGACCGCTCGCTGCGAATCCCCAGGACCCGCGCTGATGGCAGCACCCAAGCGCCGTATCACGCCGGCCGAGCGCGACAGGGCCTTGCGCCTGCGCACCAGGCTCATCGCCTCCGCAGGGGTCGCGGGCACCGTTGCCGTCGCAGTGCTGGCAACCGCGGCCGCACGGACGCACGCCGGTACGTCCTCTGCGGGGTCGGCGGCATCGACCACGACCACGATCGGTACCAGCACCACCACACCCTCGCCGACATCAAGCAGCTCCTCGTCGAGCAGCTCCTCTTCGAGCAACTCTTCGTCGTCGCTGTCGCCGGGCTCCGCCAGCTCCGGCAGCTCGTCGTCAGCAAGTACCGTGACCGGCGGCTCATGACAGTCATCGCGTATCGAGGAACCGCCTTCGGGACGTCGATGCACGTCGTGGTCACGAACCCGGAGCATCTGGGCGCTGCCACCGCCTCCGTCGAACGCATCGTCGAGTCGATTGACCTTGCGTGCAGCCGCTTCCGCGACGACAGCGAGCTCAGCCGGCTCCTCGCCGGCAGCGGTCCTACGGACGCAATCGTCTCGCCGCTCCTGGCGCAGGCGCTCGCCACGGCCCTGCGCGCCGCCGAGATCACCGACGGCGCGGTCGATCCGACCGTCGGCGCGGCGGTTCGCGGCGCCGGCTACACGGTGGACTTCGGCTCCCTGGCTCCGGACGGCGCTCCCATCGACCTGCTGGTCCGCCCGGTGCCGGGCTGGCGGCGGATCCGGTTATACGCCGCCTCCCGGCGGATCGAGATCCCCGACGGCGTCGAGATCGATCTCGGCGCTACGGCGAAGGCGCTCGCCGCCGACCTCGGAGCAGCCGCCGCCCGCGATGCCATCGACGGTGGCGGCGTCCTGGTCAGCCTCGGAGGAGATGTCGCGGCGGCCGGTGCGACGCCGGAGGAGGGCTGGCACGTGCAGATCGCCGAGGACAGCCACGCTCCGATCACACCCGACGGGGAGACCATCGCGATTCGCTCAGGTGGTGTCGCCACCTCGAGCACCACAGTCCGGCGCTGGCGTCGGGGCGGCGTTGAGCTGCATCACATCATCGACCCCGCAACCGGTCTTCCCGCAGAAGGGCCGTGGCGGACGGTGAGCGTGGTCGCCGGGAGCTGCGTGGATGCCAACATCGCGGCAACCGCCGCGATCGTGAGGGGAGCCGCGGCGACGGCGTGGCTCGAATCGGCTGGGCTCCCGGCGCGGCTCGTCGATCGAACGGGCGCGGTGCTCCGGGTGGGCGGCTGGCCCGCGCCGGTCGCTCAGACGTCCTGAACGATCAGCGCCTGAACTTCGCGCTGGTATCGACGGGTGTCGTCGTACACGCCGTGCGTCGCCACGCTCGCATCCCCCTGGTAGTAGCCGGCGAGGGTCGCTGCGACGTTGGCCTCGTGCTTGGTCATCAGGTGGCGGAGCAGCAGCGCACCGGCGACGACGTTGTCCTGGGCGCGCCAGATGTCGAGATGGATCCCGGCGATGTGCCGCGAGACCCATTCACCGGTGAACGGCTCGATCTGCATGATGCCGACCGCCCCGGTGGGGGAGACACGCTCCTGGGACCACTGCGACTCCGCCCATGCGACCGCGCGGAGTAGTCGGGCATCGACGCCGGCATCGGTGGCGACATAGCTGACGAGCGCGTTCATCCGCGTCAGCCGGCCCGGTACGACCAGCTCATCGCCCTCGGCGATGGGCGCGTTGACGCCGATCCCGTTGGTTCGTGCCAGCGCGGTCGGGTCGACGCCGAAGCGCCGAGCGGTCTCGAAGACGCCCTCGCCACGCCCGACGCGGTGCGTCTCTGAGTCGGTGGCGCCACGGGTGTACGCCGGCAATGTCAGTGATACGTCCGGGATCTGGAGCATCTGGCCGACCCGGATGAGCTCGGGCGCTCCGATGCTGTTGGCGTCGAGCAGCGCGGCAACAGTGGTGCCGTGCCGCATCGCGATGTCGGACGCCCTATCGCCAGGACGGACGATGTAGGAGCTCGCGAACACTGCGGCGGGAATGGTCGCGACGGCGGTGGCACCGAGCGCAGCAGCGGCTAGACGGGACGACTTCGTCGGCATCGGGTTCCTCGTGTGGTGAAACGTTGGGGGGATGGGGGAACCGGCCGCCCGCTGGCGACGACCGCAGCGTAGGCACACCCAGTCGTTGCCGTCAAGGGTTGCCCGGGCGCCGTAACGGTTTCGTCACAACGGAGTCCCGCGGATGTGAACTGTCAAGTCCGGCGCCCGAGTGTTACGCTGCATCTCGAAAGCGATGCGACTCCCGAGTCTGCCCCGGACCTCGTTGCCGACTACGCTGCTGGCCGCGACCAGCGGTGTCGGACTGGGACTGGTCACCTTCGTGGTCACCGCCTGGCTGCACAGCGTCGGCGCCCACAGCGCCGCCGCGCTCCTCGCCGAAGCGGCGCTCCTCGCCGCGCTGGCGTGCGTCGCGGGCTTCACGCTCTTCGGCGGGAACGCGCGGCTTCGTGGGGCGCGTGTCCCGATCAACCGGGCGCTTCCCCCGTCGTGGTGGCCCCGGGAGCCTGACTCGGTCTCGCTCCTCGCCGCGTGCGTCGGCGCTCCGCTGGTCATCGGCGCGGGTGCCGCGGTGCTCCTCTTCCGGTAACGCTGGTTCGCTGAGCTTCGGCGCTAGCTCGTCAATCGAGCGATGCTCCAGGCCGCGGCTTCGCGAACCACTGCATCGGGATCCTGCTCCGCGCTCCGTCGCAGCGCGGGCAGCGCCGTCCGGCTCCCGGCGTTGCCGAGCGCGATCGCGCAGTTGCGCGCCAGGCCGGCGCGACCGGTCCTCCAGACGGCCGTTCGCCGGAATCGTGCGGCGAAGGCGTCATCGCTGAGCTCGAGGCACTCGATGAGATCCGGGTGCGGCACGGGTCCGGCTTGGGTGCTCGCGGTGGTGTCGTCGAGTGGCTGGGGCGCGAGACGGTGGTTGATCGGACACGCCTCCTGACAGAGATCGCAACCGAACGCCCACGTCCCCATCAGCGGCCGCAGCTCATGCGGGATGGCGCCGCGGTGCTCGATGGTGAGGTACGAGATGCAACGGGTCGCGTCGATGACACCGGGTGCGGTGATCGCGCCGGTGGGGCAGGCGGGGATGCACGCCCGGCATTGCCCACAGCCCCGCCGCGACGGCGCATCGGCTGGAAGCGCCAGCGATACGGCGATGCCCGCCAGCATCACGTAGGAGCCGGCCTCGGTCGTCAGGAGCGACGCGTGCTTGCCGGCGAATCCGATGCCGGCGCGCTCGGCGATCGCACGATCCAGAGCCCATCCGTGGTCGACGAATCGCTTGGCGGTGACGCCGTCGACGCGGGCTCGAAGCCACTCGACGAGCGCGTCGCATCCTCGCGCCAGGAGGTCGTGGTAATCGACGGTCCGCTCACCGTCGTCGATGCACGCGTAGGCGGCAAACCGTCCGCGGATCTGCGTCGCGGTGCTGGGGAGCACGCCCGCATCCAGCGGCCGAGCCGGCCGGTAGGGCCAGGCGAGGGCGACGATCGATCGCGCCCAGGGATAGCGGCCGCCGATATCCGCCGAGGCCTCGACGCGCTCGCGGGTGTACCACGGCATCCCGTCCATGCGTCCCGCATCGATCGCGGCGAGCGCTCGCGCGCGCGCCTCCGCAAAGGGGCGAGCCGAGGTGATCCCGCACGCGGCGAACCCGAGGCGTCGCGCCTCCTCGCCGAGCTGTGCCTTGAGCGCTGCGGGATCCATCGTGGGCACCATCTTGGCAGTGATCCTGTCGCCGGCCGGGACACCGTAGGATCGAGTAATGGAGGCGAGTGCCGGGGTCGGGCAGCTGCCGCGTCTGCTCTGCGTGATGGGCTCCGGGGAGACCACACCGACGATGGTGTCGGTCCATGCGGATCTGCTCGTGCGGCTCGGCCCCCGACCGGTCCCTGCGGTGCTCCTCGATACCCCTTTTGGATTCCAGGAGAACGCCGAGGACATCAGCGAGCGCACGGTCGCGTATTTTCGCGACCGGGTCGGCTTCCCGCTCGCTGTCGCATCCTTTCGCAACAAGCAGACGGCAACCGCACTCGAGTACGAGACCATGCTCTCGCGAGTCGCCGAGGCGCGATACGTGTTCGCGGGCCCGGGAAGTCCGAGCTACGCGCTCCGCCAGTGGCTCGGCACGGCGGTCCCCGACCTGCTCCGGGCGAAGCTGCGCGACGGCGGATGCGTGACCCTCGCGAGCGCGGCCGCGGTGGGTATCGGGATGTACGCCCTCCCCGTCTACGAGGTGTACAAGGTCGGCGAAGAGCCACGCTGGCTCGAGGGCCTCGACCTGCTCAACGCCACCGGCCTGCGCGCCGCCGTCGTCCCTCACTACAACAATGCCGAAGGCGGCACCCACGACACCCGCTATTGCTACATGGGTGAACGTCGCCTGCGCATCCTCGAGGAACTCCTGCCCGATGGCGTCGATATCCTCGGCGTCGACGAGCACACCGCGGCGATCTTCGACCTCGACGCGGGAACCGTATCGATCCGCGGCCGTGGCGTTCTGACCCTGCGCCGGCGCGGGAGATCCCAGCGTTTCGAGAGCGGCACCACGATGGAGATCGGCGACCTCGCCGGGGCACGCCTGGCACCCGCCGGCAACGGCACCCCGGCTGCCGGCGATCCCGATCCCGGCGCTGCAACGGAGCTCGCACCACCACCGGGCGGTGAGTCCCCGTTCCTTCAGGAGGTCAGCAACCAGTCCGCGGCCGCCGACAGCGCCCTGGCATCACGCGACGTCGACGCGGCGGTGAGCGCGGTGCTCGCCATCGACACGCAGATGCACGACTGGTCGTCGGACACGCTGGACTCGGACGAGCAGGACCGTGCGCGTGAGGTGCTCCGGCGCTATGTCGTGCGCCTCGGCGACCTGGCTCGAAACGGCGGCGCCGATCCGAGCGACCTCATCGCGCCGGTGGTCGACGGCATCCTCGCGTTGCGGGTCCAGATGCGATCCGCGGGCGAGTACGCGCTGGCCGACAGGCTTCGCGACGTGCTGGTGGAGGCCGGGATCGAGGTGCGTGACGCTCCCGAGGGATCCACCTGGGTGCTCGCCGGCGCACCGACCCCTGGGTGATGCGCGCTCAGGCGGTCGCCTCATCGCGCGCTTCGGCGTCGAAGCCGGGCTCCTCGGGGCGCCCGAGCCAATAGCCCTGGCCGGCGGTGACCCCAAGCTCCTGCAGCTGATTGGCGGTCTCCTCGTCCTCGATGCCCTCGGCGATGACACACGACCCGGAGCTGCGCGCGTAGGCGACGGTAGCCTCGATGACGGCGCGGGGCCCGCGCTCACCGCACTCCTGGGTGATGCTCTTGGCGACCTTCACGAACTCGGGAACCGCGGCGGCAAGCAGCTCGAGCGTGGAGTGCCCCTCGCCGATGTCGTCGAGGGCGAACCGGAAACCGTGCTCGCGGTAGCTGGCGAGGACGAAGCGCAGACGCTGTTTGTCAGCGATCGACTCGCGTTCGGTGATCTCGAGGACCATGGTCTCCGGGTCGCGTTGCGCCCAGCGCGCGAGCAGCAGCATGTGATCCACCGGGTGCAGCGGATCGAGCAGCATCGCGGCCGAGACGTTGAGGAACAGGGGATCTGCCGGGGGCAGCGCCGACGCCGCCGAGATGGCGATCCGCCGGCAGATCCAGTCGACCTCCTTGGTGACCCCACGCCGGTGGGCGAGGGCGAAGACGTCCTCGACGCCGTCGAGCGGGTCGCGAAGACCGGGCACGCGGGCGAGCGCCTCGTAGCCGAGGACCCCGTGATCGGTGAGGCGCAATATCGGCTGGAAGGTGGCGCGGATCACCCGTCGCTTGCTCAGGATCGCGTCGAGCATTTCGCTGGCATCGCCACCGCCACCGAGCAGGCTCGGCAGCGAACGATCGCCCGCAACCACCACGCGATCGCGGCCCTCCTGCTTCGCCCTCGACAGCGCCTCGTCTGCGGCCAGCCACAACGCGTGCACGCCGCCAGCGCCCGCGGCAACGCCGGCGCTGATCCGCGCCCTTCCGTGCGGCAAGGCGACACCGTGCAGCGACAATCGCATGCGTTCGGCGATCGCGACCGCCTCATCCTCAGTAGTAGCGTCCATGATTGACACGAACTCATCACCGCCGATGCGAAGCAGCTGATCACCGCCGCGCAACTGCGCGCGTAACGTGCGTGCGACCTCGACGAGCAGCGTGTCGCCGGCCTCATGGCCGAATTCATCGTTGAGCGGCTTCAGGTGGTCGACGTCGATCGCCACGACGGCAGTCGCGCCGGTCATCTCGCCGAGACGCTCCTCGAAGGCGCGCCGGTTGCCCACCTTGGTGAGCGGATCGGTGGTCGCGTGAATCGCCTTCTCCTCGAAGAGGCCGGCGCGGGCGACCGCCACCGCGGCCTCATCGGCGATCGCCTGCACGACGGTCAGGTCGTCGACGTCCCAGGCCCCGCGGCGCGCGTGCGAGACGAGGACGAGGACGCCGATCACGCGACCACCAGCGGCGCGCAGCGGCGCCGAGACGAAGCTTCGCGAGCGGCGCCCGCCACCGAGGTTTGCCAGCGCATCGAGCCCTGAGTTGGGAAGCTCCGCGTGCGCCTGCTTGATGTCACGCGGCGTGCGCAGCAGGCAGGCCTCGCCGGTGGAATACACGCGACCGATCACGCCCTCTCCGGCAGCCATCGTGACCAGCGGTCCGGAGGCGGGGGTCACGCCACCGGGCCCGAGGATCAGTGGCAGGGTCGCGAGCGCGCCGGAATCGGTGTCGAAAAGCAGGACGCGACCCCAGGACGCATCCGGGTACGCCTCGTGACAGCCCCCGAGGACAGCGGCGGCGACGCCACTGGAGTCGGTGGTGAGCCCGAGGCGTCGGGCGACGTCTGCGACGGCGCGGAGGCGTCTCGATTGCGCCTGATAGTGACGATCGGTGAGAGACCAGTTGGAATACGCGAGGACGACGACACCGATGACCAGCGCGTCGACCTGAATCAATCCCTTGATGCCACCCGATGCGTACAACCCTCCCCACCACCAGACCGCCGCGAGTCCCGCGCACGACGCCAGCAGAATGGTCCACAGCGCGGCGGGGCGTACCGACGGGTCGACCGTCAAGAGCACCGCCACGAAGCCGAGCACGATGAGTGGGATCGGATGGGTCAGACGCGGAGCGGAGAGCCCAAGGATGAGCGTGCACAATCCGACGCTCGTGAGTCCCTGGACCAGCGCCGCAATCGACGGACCCACCCAGGCAACGTGACGCAACCGAATCGTGATCTCGAGCATCACCGCCGCGACGGCGACGACCTCGATCTCGACGACAATCAGGGTCGGCGGCAGCGCGGAATCGACCAACTGCCATCCGGTGATCCCGAGCAGAACGGCTGTCGCGAATATGGGCAACCAGCGCCGAGCGGCGCTCTCGGTATGCATAACCCTCTCGGAGCAACAGCGTAAGGGGAGCACTTTCGGCCGGATTGACGCGTGACAGGCTTGTGTCCGACTCCTCCGAGTCAGGGGCTGGCTACTGACAGTGACCCCGAGAGCGCGGCACCGATGGTCCTGGGCCCGTCCATCGGCGATAGCACCAGCTGGGCAGTCCCGGCCGAACCCACCTCGAAGAAGAGCTGAACACTGATCGACTCCTGGCTGCTCAACGAGCCGCCGCACGCCCTGCCGTTGACGAAAGGCTGGTTGTCGATGTTCTGGAAGATCGCGCGCCGCGGTGTCAACGGCCCCTGAACGAGCGCCCCAACGCAGATCCTTCCGATGACGGGGTCACCGACGTTGTCGATCGCCAGGTCGATCTCGAGCTGCTGGTCGGCTCTTGCTGTTGTCGGCAGCGTGCCGCCGAGGACCGCCATCTTCGGTCCGGAGGTCGCGAAGAGCGGCGTGACGACCGCGAGAAAGAGCCCGAGGAGCACCAACCCCGTGACCACCAGGAACACCGTCCGCGGATTCGCCTTGAACCAGCGTCTGATCGCAGACAACACCCCGGATCAGATCGTCGCGGGCGGGTGATATTCGCCGAACACCGCGCGCAAGGCACCCGAGATCTCACCCAGGGTGGCCTCGGCGCGCACCGCGTCGAAGATGCGAGGCATCAACGAGTGCTCCGAGCTCGCAACTTCCTGCACCGCACCGAGCGCGACATCGACCGATGCCTGGTCGCGGCGAGCCCGGTGTGCTGCCAGTCGCGCAGCCTGCTCCGCGATGATCCGCTGGTCGGGTCTGAAGAGCAGTGGCGGATCCGCCTCCTCAGTCTCGGTGTACCGGTTGACACCGACGATCACCTTGTCGCCGGCAGCGATCGCGCGCTCGGCGCGGTACGCCTCGTCCTGGATGAGTTGCTGCATCCATCCCGACTCGATGCACGCCACGGCGCCGCCACGAGCGTCCACCTCATCGAGCAGTGCCTGGGCGCGACGCTCGAGCTCGTCGGTGAGCCACTCGACGTGGTACGACCCCGCCATCGGGTCGACGGTGTTGGTGACGCCGGTTTCCTCGGCGAGAATTTGCTGTGTCCGTACCGCTATGCGTTGCGCCTTCTCAGTGGGTATCGAGAGCGCCTCGTCGTAACAGGAGAGCGCGAGTGACTGCACCCCTCCGAGCACCGCTGCGAGTGCCTCGACAGCCGCGCGCACGATGTTGTTCTCGGGCTGTTGCGCTGTGAGTGTCGAGCCGCCGGTCTGCGTGTGCGTGCGCAGCATCAGCGAGCGCGGATCGCGCGCCCCGAAGCGATTCGCCATGACCCTCGCCCACATCCGCCGCAGTGCGCGGTATTTCGCGATCTCCTCGAAGAAGTCGATGTGGGTGTTGAAGATCCAGGAGAGCTTGGGGGCGAATTCGTCGACGTCGACACCCCGATCGACCGCAGCCTGCACGTAGGCACAGGCATTGGCGATGGCGAACGCCATCTCCTGCGCCGCGGTGCTCCCTGCCTCGCGAATGTGATACCCGGAAAGCGAGATGGGGTTGAACTTGGGTGTGTTGACCGTGCACCACGCGATCAGGTCTGCAGCGAGCCGCAACGACGCCTGCGGCGGGTAGATGAACGTGCCGCGCGCGATGTACTCCTTGAGGACATCGTTCTGGACGGTCCCCATGACCGATGCGGCGTCGAGACCCTGGCGTTCGGCTGCGACCACGTACATGGCGACGAGGATCGGCGCCGGGGCGTTGATGGTCATCGAGGTGCTCACCGCGCTGAGCGGGATGTCCTCGAAAAGCTCCTCCATGTCACGCACCGAGTCGATCGCGACGCCGACCTGACCGACCTCCCCGGCGCTGCGCGGGTCGTCGCTGTCGAGCCCCATCTGGGTCGGCAGGTCGAACGCGACCGAGAGCCCGGGCTGTCCCTGGGCGAGCAGGTAGCGAAAGCGTGCGTTGGCGTCGGCCGCGGTGCCGTAGCCCGCATATTGGCGGATGCTCCAGAGGCGGCCGCGATACATCGTCGGCTGGATGCCTCTCGTGAAGGGCGGCTCGCCGGGGAAGCCCTCGTCCCGCAGCGGGTCATGGCCGGCCAGGTCGGCGGGCGTGTACAGCGGCGCAACAGGGATGCCGCTGCCGGTCTCGAACTGCTCTTTGCGCTCGCCGCGCCGGCGGGCCGGGTTGAGCCGCTGCTCCTCCCACTCGAGCAGCGCTGAGGCGAAGTCAGCCTCTCCTGCCTCCACCGCTCCGGACGGCGACGCGTCCCGACCGGTGATCATCGCCGCAGCATATCTCGGCATCTCTCGGGTGCGAACTCGCCGACATGCAACACTCCCTGCGATGGCGCTGCCGGTCACCCGCTCACTCGTGGAGGAGGCAGGCGCCGCGCTCGCCGGCGACGGGTGGCGGTACACGCCACGCCAGCTGTACTACGCGACCTGCGCTCGTGCCGAGACCCCTCCATCGGACGCCGTCGCAAACGGTGAGATCGGCCTGGGCGTGCTCCTCGTGCTCATCGGCCTCATCCTCATCGGTATCAAGGTCGCGTTCGTGCTCCTGGTGTCGCTTGGTGCTGCGCTGGTGCTCGCCGGCGTCGTCGGACGGCTGCGCCGCCCAACCCTCACCGGACGTTTGCTCGCACTCTCCTTCGACGAGTTCACGAGCCGGTTCGGCGACATCGAACTGCCTGGTCTCATCGGACCCGGCACCGCACCGCTCGCACCACTTCCCACCGGTGCATCGACGGTCACCGTCATCTGCGACACGCCAGAGACGGCGACCCTGGTGGCGATGAACCTCGAGAAGGCGGCGCTTGGCACGGCCACGGTCATGGCTGCGCCGGAGGCAACGACCGCAACGCTCGCCGGAAGGGCGATCGTGCTCCACGATGCATCGCCTCGGGGGTGCGCGCTCGTGCTCGATCTCCGCGACGCCGGCCTCGCGGTCGAGGACGCGGGACTACGCCCGTCGGAGGTCGACGGCCCCACGCACCAGGTGCTCGAGGGCGCCCCGGCACGCCTCCCTCGCGATCTCAGCGCGCTGCTCCGACCAGACGAGCTCGAATGGTTGCTCGCCGGGCGCCGCGTCGAGGTGGCGACCCTACCGCCGGAGGTCGTGATGGACCGCGTGATCGCGGCGATCAGACGGCCCGAATCGCCTCGCGACGATGCCCAGCCGCCAGCTCGCTGAGCACTTCAGGAGCGACCTCGACGCCGGTTGGGGCGACAGACGCGACTCGCTCAACTCCTTCTCGCCGGCGCGAGTTGGGGTGATGCGTGGGTCTCCTTGGCGGTAGCGAGCCGGTAGCCGCCCACCATCGCCTTCCGGCCCTTCACCAGGGCAGGCTCGATTCGCTGCATTTCGGGCGGAGCCGTCAGCGCCGCGTACGTGGGTTCGCTCAGCACCGTCTCGCCAGGCTCTGCCCATTGCTGTAGGCGCTGCGAAAGGTTGACGGCGTCGCCCACCACCGTGTATTCGAGCCGCTCCTTCGAGCCGAGCAGCAGCGCCGCCACGACTCCGGTGGAGATGCCGATGCCGAGCTGGAATGGGGGAAGCCCTTCCGCTTCCCAGCGCTCGTTGATCAACGCCTGCCCGCTGTGCATGAGCAGCGCGGCGCGGAGCGCGCGTTCGGCGTGATCCAGGTCGGCGACCGGCGCTCCGAACACGGCCATCACCGCGTCGCCGACGAACTGCATCACCGTCCCGCCCTCGCTGAGCAGCCCTCTGTCCATCTCGGTGCGATGCTCGTGGAGCTGGCGCGCCAGAACGCTGGGGTCGGCCTTTTCGGAGATCGTGGTGTAGCCGCGGATGTCGGACGTCAGCACGGTCACGGTGAGTTGCTCGCTCTCGCCGATCTTCACCTCGTCCTCACGAAGCTTCGCCGCGACACCGCGGGGAAGGAAGCGACTCAGCGTCTCCCCTTGCTCCTCGCGATCGACGATCGCCAGGTGCAGGAGTCGCAGCTGCTGCAGGGCGCCATGGGTGCCGGCGCTGGCCTGCTGCGCCAGTTTGAGAAAGACTCGTTCGATATCGTCAGAGACGGTCGCAGGCGTCGACTGCAGGGTGACCGCAATCGCTTTCATGGGCCTGCCTTCGGCGACCATGCGCAGGAGTTGCGACTCAGCGGGTGTGAGCCCGCTCCCCTCCGCAACCGGTCTCGCCAGAGCGTCGACGATGCGGGGATCGAGCATCGAACCCCCACTGGCGACGGCGCGCACCGCGCGAAAAAGTTGGTCGCCCTCGGCCACGCGATCCTTGAGCAGGTACGCATATCCGGCTGCTCCCTCGCCGAGGAGCGCGATCGCGTACTCGGGCTCGTCGTACTGGGAGAGAATCACGATGCCGGTGCCCGGGTGCTGCTTGCGGATCAAGCGGGCAGCACGGATTCCCTCATCAGTGAGTGTCGGAGGCATGCGGATGTCGGTCACAACCACCTGCGGCTCCAGTGCAACAGCGGCCTCGACCAGCTCGTCGTAGGAAGCCGCTACGCCGACCACCTCGATGTCACCGGCAGCTTCCAGGAGGGCGCGCACCCCCGCACGGACGATCAGGTTGTCGTCGGCGAGCAGAACGCGCAGCATGGGGTCATCGGGCACCCCGCCATTCTGGGGAGCCTGCGACGGAAGGGAAAGGGTGGTGCCACCATCTCCGCGTTGAAGGGAGCACCCTCTCGAAGTGTGGAGGCGGCACCCTGGCAGGCTTGCCCAGCGCCAGTGATCATGGACGCGGAGGTACAAAGGACATGCGCATCGAATCCTCGGTCACGTCCATCTCATGGATCCCGCAGGAAGCCGTCGAGGGGCTTACCAAATTGCCGTTTGGGATGGGCGTCGCCCACTACGACCTGCCCCCGCCCGATCACATCGATGACCTCGATGACCTGGCGTCCCACGACAGATTCCGTTTCGCCAACCGCCTGAGCGCCTGGATCGACGTCGATGACGGGCGCATCACAGCGCATGGATACAGCGGGGGCGGGCGGATCGGCTCCACGACGATGCGGCTCGCGGGACGGGACGTGATTTTCGCCGCGATCGCCCTTCCGGACCGCCAGCAGAGCCCCGTGATCGGCGATGCCTGGGTGAGATTCGTGCAGACGGCCGGCGGCCGCACCGGTGTTCCCGCGCCTCGTCGCGTACGCCGGCCGCCATTCGTGCAGGTCGCTGCGCCGCTGGCCTGGACAACGCTCACGCTGACCCTGTTCGCGGACGGCAAGTCGACGTACGAGTTGAGTGGTGCCAGCGCGTTCCCGAGACATTGGGTGTTCGACGCGGAGGGCAACCTGGCGCTCAAGTCGGGACTCGTGAGCTTCAAGGAGTGGTATCGCAGTGCGTTCGGCAGGCACTCCCCATGGGGCGATGAGGACTCGCCGGCTCTCGTCTCGACAATAGAGTCCGCTCTCGAGCGTGAACTCTCCGTGCACATCATGACGCCTGATGCGAAGCCGCATTTCCGCATGCTGGACGAGGGACGAACGCTCGTGGAACAGGGTGACCTCGGCGGTGGCGACATCCATCTCCTTCTCGACGGTCTGCTCTCGGTCGAGGTCGATGGGGCCGCCGTGACCCAGCTGGGACCTGGCGCGATCGTCGGCGAGGGTGCCCTTGTCACTGGCGAGCCTCGTAATGCGACGCTGCGCGCGATCACACGCTGCCGGGTGGCCTCGGTCCGCGGCGACGCGGTGAGCATCGATCGACTCGCGGAGCTTGCGGCTCGGAGAAGCAGTGGTTCCTGATCGGTCGTGACGTGAGCGAGCGCAGCGCGGTCAGGCTCGTGTGGTCAATCGGTGCCATTTGCCTGCTCTGCGTTGTCGCCAGCCTCATCCTCCTCGCGCTTGACAGGCGAGTGATCACTGATCCACTCACCGCGCAGGTCCCCTGGTTCCTCAATACGGTCACCACAGGAGTGCTCGGTGTCCTGATCGCAACCCGCCGCCCACGCAATGTCATCGGCTGGCTGCTCCTCGCCATCTCGTTCGGAAACGCGATCAACCTGCTGGCCTGTTTCATCGCGATCTGGGCGCTGCTTGCCGGCGCGTCACCTGTTGGGTGGGTGGTCTGGCCCGTTTGGGTCTTCGCGTGGACCGGAGGCGCGGGTGCGGGACTCCTCGCATTCCTCATACTCTCGTTCCCCGACGGCAAGCTTCCCGGCCCTCGCTGGCGTGCCCCGACTCTGATCGTCATAGCGGTTTTCGCCGTGCTGACGGTGGGATCGATGTTGACGCCCTCGTCGGTGTCACTGGCGCCGCGACTCCCGAGCGTGATCGCACCGGGGATCGCGGCCCTGGCTCCGATCTATAACCCTGTGTCCACGGTGTTTCCAATCATCCTGCTCTCCATCCCGCTGGTCGCCGTCGTCGTACGTCTGCGACGGTCGCGAGGTGTCGAACGCCGGCAGATGCAGTGGTTCGCCGGCATCGCCGCAATCACGCTCGTCGTCGTTCTGGCGAGCACCCCATTTGTGGTGCTGCTTCCGAACGTCGGGAACGCTATCTCCGGTTTTGCCTTCGACCTTGGTCTCGGTGTCGCGCTACCGCTGGCGATAGGCCTCGCGGTGATGAGGTATGGCTTGTACGACATGGATCTCTTCATCAGCAGGGCGCTGGTGTACGGATCGCTGGCGGTCTTCATCACCGCGGTGTATGTCGGCATTGCGGTCGGGCTCGGAAGCCTGGTCGGCAGCGGGGGCAGGCCCAATCTGGCGCTGTCAATCCTGGCGACGGCGATCGTTGCGATCGGCTTCCAGCCAGTTCGTGAGCGAGTGCAGAAGGTTGCGAATCGGCTGGTGTACGGGCAGCGAGCGACCCCCTACGAGGTCCTCAGTGAGTTCTCGGGACGGGTGGCGGAAACCTACGCTGCCGACGAGGTGCTGCCGCGCATGGCGCGTGTGCTCCAGGAGGGCACGGGGGCTCAGTCGGCGACGGTGTGGCTACGTGGGAATGCGGAGCTACGCCCGGCGGCGACATTCCCGGAAGCCCTTGCTGCACACGAAGCCATGTCCATGCGCAACGGAACGCTTCCGGCGCTGCCCGGCGCGACGCGTGCGGTGGAGGTGCGCCACCAGGGCGAGCTGCTCGGCGCGTTGAGCGTGAGCAAGCGCCGCGGCGAGGGGCTGACGCCGATCGAAGAGAAGCTCGTCGACGACCTTGCTCACCAGGCAGGTCTGGTGCTGAAAAACGTGGGCCTGAGCTCCGACCTCCAGGCGCGGCTCGATGAGTTGCGCACCTCGCGTCAGCGGCTCGTCCAGGCACAGGATGCGGAACGCCGGCGCCTGGAACGGAACCTGCACGACGGTGCCCAGCAACACCTCGTCGCGCTCAAGGTCAAGCTCGGGCTGGTACAGATGCTGTTGTCCAAGGCCCCCGACCAGGCGATGGCGACGATTGCTCAGTTGAAGGAAGACGCCGACGACGCGCTCGAGACCCTCCGCGACCTGGCACGGGGCATCTACCCACCGCTGCTCGCCGATAAAGGCTTGGTGGTTGCACTGGAATCGCAGGCGCGTAAAGCGACGGTCGCCGTGACCGTGCAGGCAGTCGGTGTGCAGCGCTACCCGCAGGACGTCGAAGCGACCGTGTACTTCTGCGTGCTCGAGGCGCTCCAGAACGTGCAGAAGTACGCCGCGGCAACGTGCGTGATCGTGCGTTTGCAGGCCACCCACGACACCCTGTCGTTCGAAGTCACCGACGATGGCGCCGGGTTCGACCCGGCGACTGCTAGGACGGGTACGGGCCTGACGAACATGGGCGACCGCCTGGATGCACTTGGCGGGACGGTCATGGTGACGTCCCGCCCAGGGGCGGGCGCATCGGTCCGCGGCGAGCTGCCGGTCGCTACCACCGCTGCTGCCGCGGTCTGACCCTGACTTATGCGGTGGAAGTCGCCGCGGCCCAGGCGTCGGTCAGCCGATCGGGGCTGAAGTCGGACTTGGAGATGAAACCGGCCGCTCCGGCTTCTGCTGCTCGCGGTGCGTACTCATCGGCCTCATATGTCGAGAGCACCAACACCACCACCGGCCGGGTTTCAGCGACCTCGGCGAGGATTTCCTTGGTGGCTTGGAGCCCGCTGATGCCAGGCAGGTTCACGTCCATGAGCACGAGGTCTGGCCGCAGCTCGCGGGCCGATGTGACCGAGTCCTCGCCGGTCTCCGCCTCGCCGACTACCTCGAAGCCATCGGTGAGCTCGACGACGGTTCTCGCGACGTCGCGGAACGGGGCTTGATCATCGACGATCAACACTCGAACGCTCACCTGATGGCTCCCACGCTCCCACGGTATCGGGGTTGCGAAGCACAGGCAAGCGTACTCGCCCCACTTTGTGGGTGATGCAGGCACCCGGCGCCGGTTCGCACGCCTATCCTCAGTCAGTGCCGATCCGCGTGGTCCTGGCCGAGGACAACTACCTGCTCCGCGAGGGGATCCGACAGATGCTCGAGACCTCCGACGAGATCGAGCTGGCAGCGACGTGCGTCGACCTCCCCGAGCTGGAGCGCGCAATCGAGGAGCACAACCCGGCGGTGGTGATCACCGACATCCGCATGCCACCGACGGGGACGGATGAGGGACTGCGTGCCGCGGAGCGACTGCGCGTGGATCGTCCCGCGGTCGGGGTCGTCGTGCTCAGCCAGTACGCCGAGCCCGAGTACGCGCTTGCCCTGCTGGAAAAGGGCGCGAGCGGACGCGCCTACCTGCTCAAGGAGCGCGTCTCCGACATCGACCAGCTGGTCGGTGCCGTTCGCGAGGTCGCGCGCGGGGGATCGGTCATCGATCCCCGCGTCGTAGAGGTGCTCGTCGCCGCTCGGAGCGCCGCCCGCGACTCGCCGATCGCACAGCTGACGCCGCGCGAGCGTGACGTGCTCCAGCAGGTGGCCATGGGCCGCAACAACTCGGGCATCGCCGCCGCACTCTTCCTCACCGAACGCGCCGTCGAGAAGCACATCAACGCCATCTTCTCCAAGCTCGACCTCTCCGAGGAGCCCGACGTGCATCGCCGCGTCAAGGCTGCTCTGGTCTACCTCGCCGCGGCGCAGCGATAGTCCCCACCCGAGACCCGATCGACCCGCCGGTGGTGCCAGCCACTCCGGAGGGTGGTGCTAGCGCCATGTGCCCAGCTGCGAAACCTCCCTACAGTGAGCCCATGCCCGCAGACCGATCGCCGAATCGCGGCACGACCGTGCTGGCCATCGGCTTGGCGGCAGTTGCCGTGGCAGGCTCGGCCGCAACGATCACTCTGGCAATCGCGAATCGACGCCATCTCGCAAACCTGGATGCTGCCGATCCCATCGCCATCGTCATCCCACTCGGTTTCGCGGCGGTAGGCGGGCTGATCGCAGCGCGGCGGCCGCAGAACCCGATCGGCTGGCTCTTCCTCGCCATCGCGATCCTCTCCGGTCTGCAGGGAGTTGGAGACCAGTACGTTCGCTATGCCGTGCTCACCCATCCGGGTTCCCTCCCTGGCGCCGAGTGGGTGCTGTGGGCAACCAATGTGTCGACACCGCTGCTCTTCCCCACCGGCGTCGTGGGGATGACCATGCTGCTGCTGCCGGACGGCCACATGCCATCGAGGCGATGGCGTCCGCTGGCGGCGGTGATGCTGTTCGTGGCTGTCTGGCTGAGTGTCGGTACGGGGATTGCCTCCGGCCCGCTGTCGGGGGCCTCGAGTGGATCGAACTATCCGCAGCCCCGCAATCCCCTCGGTGTCGCGGCCCTGAATGTGGTGAACCCGACGGTGTGGACGAACGCGTACTGGGGTGTCGCCTCGGCGCTGCTCATCGTCGCCGCGGCGGCGCCCTTCTTGCGAATGCGCAGGTCGCGCGGTGAGGAGCGGCAACAGCTGAAGTGGATTGCCTATGCGGTGCTGATATCGGCGGTGCTCGTCCTGCCGGTCACGTTCCTCCCGGGGACGATCCTGCCACCCTGGTCCTTCGATGTCGCGATCGTCATCGGCTTCGGCATGGCGCTCCCGATCGCCGCAGGTGTCGCCATTCTCAAGCACCGGCTCTACGACATCGACCTTGTCATCAGTCGCACCCTTGTCTACGGCTCACTCGCGGTGTTCATCACTGCGGTGTACGTCGGCATTGCGGTCGGCATCGGGGCGCTCATCGGTGGCGGTGGCAAGCCGAACCTCGCACTCTCAATAGTGGCGACAGCCGTCGTCGCGGTCGGCTTCCAGCCCGTGCGCGAGCGTGTGCAGCGCGTGGCCAACCGGCTGGTGTACGGGAAGCGCGCTACACCATATGAGGTGTTGTCGCAGTTCTCCGAACGCGTTGCGGAGTCCTACGCGGTCGACGACGTCATGCCGCGGATGGCACGCGTTCTGGCCGAAGGGACGGGTGCGCAGCGCGCCGATGTCTGGCTTCGCAGCGGGACGAGCTGGCGCGAGGCCGCGGTGTGGCCCGTCGACGCGGCCCGGGTACAGCCGTTGCCGACAAACAACGGCTCGTTGCCTCTCAACGATGCGACGAGCCGGATGGTGGAGGTGCGCCACCAGGGAGACCTGCTCGGTGCTCTCGGGGTCACCAAGCGCAGCGGCGAGACGCTCACACCTGTTGAGGAGAATCTGTTGACCCACCTCGCCGGGCAGGCGGGGCTCGTGCTCAGAAACGTCGGCTTGACCAGCGACCTTCAAGCGCGCCTCGAGGAGTTACGGGCATCGCGTCAACGCTTGGTCACGGCTCAAGACGAGGAGCGTCGACGCCTCGAGCGCAACCTCCATGACGGCGCCCAGCAACACCTGGTGGCGCTCAAGGTGAAACTCGGACTGGTCGAGATGCTCATCCGCAGTGATCCGGTGAGGGCGAAGCAGACGCTCGACCAGTTGAAGGGCGACGCTGACGAGGCACTCGAGACGCTCCGAGACCTTGCACGCGGCATCTACCCGCCGTTGCTCGCCGACAAGGGGCTTCGCGTCGCCCTTGAGTCGCAGGCGCGGAAGACCACAGTGCCGGTGACCGTCGAGGCCGGCGATCTCGGGCGCTATCCCCAGGAGGTTGAGGCGGCTGTGTACTTCTGCGTTCTCGAGGCTCTCCAGAACATCCAGAAATATGCGCGTGCATCAAGGGTGGTCATCCGCATGAGCGAAGCGGACGGCGTCATCCGATTTGAGGTCGATGACAACGGTCAGGGCTTCGATGTGGCAGGCGTGAAGGGAGGCGCGGGGCTGGCGAATATGGAGGACCGCATCGACGCGCTGGGCGGCACGTTGCGAATCACCTCATCGCCGGGCCAGGGAACCACCGTCGTGGGTTCGCTCGCCTGCGCGCAGGTGGTGTAGTCCTCTAACTGTTCTCGGCGGCGTCGTGTGCGCCGACCAGGACCGCCATGTTGCCCATAGGGTGCTTGTTCTCGAGCATGAGTTGATGAGCCGCGCCGACCTCATGGAACTCGAAGGTCCGTGACAGGCATGGGTCGACGACACCTGATGTGACCATGGCGTTGTAGGCGGCGCACTCCTCGTCGTTGGCGAAGTGCGAGCCCTGAAGCCGCTTCTGCCGCATCCACAGGTAGCGAAGATCCACGGCGGCGTGATAGCCGGTCGTACCGGCGCAGATGACCACCATGCCGCCGTTGTCGCACACGAAGATCGACGTCGGGATCGTCTCCTCGCCGGGATGCTCGAAGACGATGCGCGGGTTGCGTCGCTCGCCGATCACGTCCCATAGCGCCTTGCCGAATGCCCGCGCCCCGGCCGTCCAGGTGGAGAAGGCGTCGTCGTCACGCCAGTCCGGGATGACCCCCCAGTGGGAGAACTGGCGCCGGTCGACGTAGCCGCGGGCGCCGAGCGCCACGCAGTACTCACCCCGTTCCGGACCGGAGGTCACCGCGACCGGGATCCCTCCCTTCGCCTTCGCGATCTGGATCGCCTGCGAGCCGAGGCCGCCCGAGCCGCCCCATATGAGCACGACGTCCCCTTCACGGACTGTGTGCGGGCTCCAGGAGCAGAGCATTCGATACGCGGTGGCGCCGACCAGCATGCACGCGGCCGAGGCAGCCCAGCTGAGCTGCGGTGGCTTGGGGAGCAGTTGATGCGCCTGCACGAGCGTGTACTGCGCAAAGCTGCCCCAGTTGGTCTCGTAACCCCAGATCCGGGCGCTCGGCGCGATCATCGCATCGCCGCCCGCGGTGATCCATGGATCGTCGGCGTCCCACACGCCGCAATGAGCGACGACGTGGTCCCCCACTCGCACGCCGTCGACGCCATCGCCGACCGCCCAGACGATGCCCGAAGCGTCGCTGCCGCCGACATGGAACGCCTCGGGCTCTCCCGTTTTCTGTCGCGCCGCGATGACGTCGACGGGGCGACCCAGCGCCGCCCAGACATTGTTGTAGTTGACCCCGGCGGCCATGACGTACACCAGGACCTGTCCAGGTCCCGGACGCGGTGTCCGTAGCGTCTCGATGGCGAATGCGCTCTGTGGATCCCCGTACCGCACTGGCCGGATCACCTGCGCGTGCATCTGCTCGGGAATGTCGCCGAAGCGTGGCATGGTGCCGATATCGGTCTGATCCGAGTGGGGCATTTGCCCTCGGACGATACACGGGCGGTCGTACCGGCTAGCGCTCCACCCGAGCCCCGCCGGCGCGTGTCGACCCTACTCGGCTGGGCGGAAATGCCAGACGGACGGAAACGCCGCGGCCGCAGCACCGAGCCCCACCAGGCACAGAGCGCCGCCGGTCACGATCGCGACCTCTGCGCCGAAGGCATCGGCGACGATGCCCGTCTCCACGTCGCCGAAGTACGGGCCTCCAGCAACCACCATGAAGTAGAGCGAGGTGAGGCGCCCGCGCAACTCGTCGGGAGCGATGCGCTGCATGATCGTGGTCCGGCACACGGCGCTGACGCCGTCGGCCGAGCCGGCGATCGCGAGCAAAACCAGGGCGATCCAGAGCGCCCCCGCGAACCCGAAGGCGATGATCACCACACCCCACACCGCGATCGCCAGGACGATGATCCGGCCCAGCCGCGTGGAGCGGGCAAGGGGACCGCTGCACAACGCGGCGATGACTGCACCAAATCCCGGGGCGGCGTAGAGGAGGCCGAGTCCCTGCGCCCCGGCGTGAAACGTGGTCGCGGCGAGCACGGGGAATACCGCGCGCGGCAAGCCGAAGATCATCGCGGCGAGATCCATCGCAAAGCCTCCGAGGATCACCGGCTGGTGTCGCGCGAACTGGAGTCCGCGGAGGATCGCCGCGACAGGGCGCTCGCGCTCCCTCGACTCATGGCCTTGCGGAGGAAGCAGCGCGACCGCAACGAGGGCCGCGCTAAATGTGACCACGTCGATCGAGTACGCCTGCACCAGCCCGAGGTGGGCGATGACCACGCCGCCGATCGCGGGGCCCGCCACGAATGTCGTCTGTATGAGGACGATGTTCAGGGAGAGCGCACCGGCGAGCCGGTCGACGCCCACAAGATTCGGAATGATCGCGGTGCGAGTTGGAGAGTCGACCGCGCCAACACAGGCGGCGACGGCGACCACCGCATAGATCCCAAGCAGAGGGGGACGGCCCATGAAGGCTCCCAGCGCGAGCAAGGCCGAGCACGTTGCGAGACAGAGCTGGGTCACAATGAGCACGCGTCGCCGATCGAACCGGTCGGCGATCGCGCCGCCCCCGAGGGAACCGGCGATCAGCGGCACCGCCTGCACGATGCCGAGCAGGCCCACATCGAGAGGGGACCTGGTCAGCGCGTACACCTGAAACGGCACCGCAACCAGGGTGATCTGCCGGCCCACCAGTGACACCAGCTGGCCGACCCAGAGCCGGCGGAACGGTACCGACTCCCGAAGCGCGCGGGCGTCCACAGCCATGGTCTGGAACACGCGGCTTGCCACCGGCCGGCGTGGTGGAATGGGCTCGGGGGGCATGCCGTCGGACACGACGTCAGGCGAGCCACGTCCACAACTTGAGTCGCACCTGCGCAACGCTATCCTGTCCGCCGATGCTCACGTCTCCGGATCGTTTGCCCACGTTGTGATCGAGCGCGACACCTGGAACCCGACACAGTACGAGCGCTTTCGCGCCGAGCGCGAGCAGCCGTTCCACGACGTGGTCGCGCTGATCACGCACCGCCCGGACTATCGGGTGGTCGACCTCGGCTGCGGCACCGGCTTGCTCACGGCTGCGCTGCATCGTGAGCTCGATGCCACGGAGACGGTGGGGGTGGATTCGTCCGATGCGATGCTCCAACGTGCCCGTCAGGTTGGGGTCGAGGGCGTGCGCTTCGTGCGCGGCGATATCGCCACGTGGGAACCTGATGAGCCGGTCCACGTTGTGTTCTCCAACGCGGCCCTGCAATGGGTGCCGGATCACCCACATCTCTTCCGGAGGCTGACAGCGATGCTCAGGCCCGGGGGCGAGCTCGCGGTGCAGGTGCCCGCCAATTTCGATCACGACTCTCACACGCTCGCGGCGGACCTTGCGCGGGAAGAGCCTTTTGTGAGCGCTATGGGGGGTTACCAGCGCACATTCGACGTTCTGCCGCCGGAGGACTACGCGACCCTGCTCCACAGGCTCGGATTCGAGGCGCAGTCAGTGCGAATGCAGGTGTATGGGCACGTGCTCGACTCCACCGACTCGGTCGTCGAGTGGGTGCGGGGCACCTTGCTGACGGATTACGAATCGCGGCTCCCCGAAGCGTTGTACCAGGAATTCGTGGCCCGCTACCGCGAACGTCTGCTTGCCGCGCTCGGCGATCAGCGGCCGTACTTCTACCCCTTCAAGCGCATTCTGTTGTGGGGTCGTCGCCCGGTCTGAGCGACCGGATCGGCAGTGCTACGCATGGAGATCAAGCGCCTTGACCTTGGCCATCTGTACATCAACGAGAGCCGCTGGCCGGTGCACGGGTTCGTGATCCTCCATGAGGAGTTGGGAGCTGTGCTCGTCGACACCGGGTGCGGTGGTCCCGAGGACGTGTTGCGCGAGTACCGGGTCGTCAACCGCACCGTCGCTGAGGCGCTCGCGGAGCACGGCCTTGCGCCGATCGACGTACGCATGGTGATCAATACCCACCTGCATTTCGACCATTGTGGTCAGAACGTCGCCTTCGAGCACGCGCCGCTCCTCGTCCAGCGGGTGGAGCACGAGCGGATCTATCGGGAACGGGACGAGATCACCGACTGGATCGAGGCCGCGGGCATGCGGTTCGAGCTGATCGAGGGTGACATCGATCTTGCGGACAACCTGCGCTTGCTTCGGACTCCGGGGCACACGTCTGGACATCAATCGGTGATTGCCACCACCGAGTCGGGAACTGAATTGTTCATCGGCGACGCGGCGTACACGCGTGCAGTCTGGGACCACGCCACTGCGTCATCCACGCTGGCGCCGGGGCAAGCGGAGGACACCCACGCCTGGCATGAGACGCTGGTTGGCCTCAGGGCGCGGGCGCCGGCGAAGATCCACTTCTGCCACGACGGTTAGCCGCCCCTACCTCCGTCTATCGCCTGTCACGATGTCACGTCGTCGCGATGTCGACCAGCCTGCAGGGAATGTCCTCGTCTTCGTTGAGGTGGTGGCTGGCGCAGATCCGGTGGTATCCGTCTGCGACGGTCAGGCTGACCCCCGCGACAAGCTCCCCGCGAACGAGGAGGACCGGTGAGAGCGGCGTCCCCTTCTTGACCTTGGCAAGATCCTTGGCAACGTGGACGTTGGTGGGGTCGAGCACCGGCAGGCCACTCGCCCGAAGCAGGTCCTTGGCCTTGCGATGCTGGAGCTGGGCGCTCTGAAGACGTTGTGCCAACTTGTGTGCGAGCCCTGGGGTTGTCAGCAGACTCAGGTAGTCTTCGGCCGCGGGATAGTCGTGTTCATCCGGTGCATCGGTCCAATGCTCAGTGGTGGACATGCTGTACCTCCAGTCGTTGGGTAACAGGCGAGAGTCTGGCAGGCCCACCGACGCTACGCGTTACCCGAGGAGGCCGGTAGCGAGTGCGATCCGACGGCGATGAGGACCGCACTGCCGACGATCTCACTCCGATGTTCGAAGCTCACCCCCACGCGGCCAAGGATCTCGAGACCAACCAGGCTCCGATTGCGCCTTGATCATGTGGCGCAAGGTTGTTTCGCAATTCCAATCCAGGTCGGGGATCGGCGCTGTCCAGTCACGCGCGGCCAGCGGCGTCAGGAAATCCAGCGCCAGGTCACGCGTCGTGACCACGTCGCCGGCGTCGATCACGTCGGTCATCTGGTTACGCGACGGCGCTGACGATCTCCGCGCGCAGGCCGGGGAATGTCGCCAGGTACGCACGGCGCTCGGACTTGAGCCGATCCACAAGCGCCCGGTACTCCTCAGTCCGCTCCTGGCGCTCGTACAGCTTGCGCGGTTGCAGGATCTCCGAGTCGTCGATCCCCGGGAGCGACACCGCGACCTCATAGCCGAAGTCCGGATCCTTCTCCCACTCGATGGTGCCTTCGGAGATGGCCTTCACGATTGCGCTCGAGTATGGGATGGAAACCTTCTTGCCGCGCTCGTCATCGTCGGTGCCGCCGACGCGTCCCGTGTTGAGCAGGTAGACCTGGAAATTGCTGCTGTCCATGAGCTCCAGGAATCGATTCCCCTGCTGCTCGTGACGCAGCGGGAAGAACGGATTCGTGCCAGGGACGCGCAGGAACTTCCCGGCCTCCTCCTTGCCGCCGGCCGACGTACCTCGTGTCTCCCCGAGCATGAAATACAGAGCTGCCTGCTCGCGGTTGAGGCGCGCAACGCCGGGAATGAGGTTGTCGTTGCGGTTGAGGATCAGGAAATGATCGACCGACGTGACCTCGCGCGCGTCCTTGTGCCACCCCAGCGCGTCCATGCGAAAGACGGCGCGGCCGTTGGGCGTGTAGCCGGTGTCGAAGAAGTCGACGACGCCCTCATCATTCTGGGAGACATTCTCCAGGTACGCCTCGGGCTTGCATACGGCCGCATGGATGGTCGGCTCATCACGCGGGTCCAACGCGAAGGTTTTCGCGAAGCAGCCGTTCTCTGTGGCGATGATCTGACCGCCGGGGTACAGCGCCACGAAGTCGTCCTGCACCGGCTTGCTGTCGTTCTGCCGGGTGAAGGTCGTCGTGGTCTTGCCGGTCCCCGACAAGCCGATGATCAGCAACGCCTGCTCGCCACGCGCTGTGGGGACCACCTTGCAGCCGGCGTGCAGCGCCAGGCCGCCCTCCTCGTAGGTGAGCTGGTTCCACATGCGCAGACCGCCCTTTTTCGACTCACCGAAGTAGTCGCTGTTCAGGACACGTGTGACACCGGCCTCGAGGTCGACGGCGATGATACGGTCGCTGGGGTAACCTGGGGCGTCGAGGTTGGGCGTGTAGATGACGGTGAGGACGGGCTCGAAATCGGGACCCGGTCGCTCTGCATCGAAGTACAGCCATCGCTGCATACCGGCGATGTTGGCATTGGCTGCCTCGATGTACAGGCGGGCCGCAACGCGACGGTCGGGGTCGTTGCCGATGTACCCGTCGATGACCAGCATGTCCTGGTCACGGATGTACGCATCCTGGCGCTCGGCGATCTTCGCGCCGTCGGCGCGGCTCATGGTCTGATCCGAGTGCTCCTCCGGCCTGTCGGTGACCACGTAGGTGCTCGCCTTGCTGCGGGACACAACCCTGGTCTGCACGTTGTAGTTGTCGAACTCGGTGCGTCGTACGTTGGGCATACGCGACGTCAGCTCGCGCAACTCCGCAGGTGACGGGTTCCAGCGGATGTTGCGGGCCGCGGGCAGAGTGCCCGCGTGGGTCCTGATGACGTCGGTCATGACTCCTCCAAATCCCCGGTCACGATCCCGCGGCGCGACCATGGTGGTGATCCCACCAGCTAATTCCGGACCTCGCGAGCATACCAAAGGGTCCGTTCGTATGGGCAGATAGGCTCGGTTCCCGCCGCGGATGGTTGTACGCTGTGGCTGATGACTCAAACCGCTCCTGTTCCCATAGCGGAGGCGACGTCGCTGCGCGAGAAGTCCTGGGTCTTCTTCAACGGCGAGATCGTTCGCTATGCCGATGCCAAGGTAGGCCTGCTGACACACGGGCTCAACTACGGTACCGGTGTCTTCGAGGGGATCCGCGGGTACTGGAACGCGGAGCGCCAACAGCTCTTTGCTCTATGTATGCCCCAGCACTACGAGCGCATGCTGCAGAACACGCGCGCTCTGCAGATGGTCATTCCCTGGACTGTCGAGGAGCTGACCGAGACGACGCTCGATCTGCTCCGGCGCAACGAGTATCGCGAGGACGTGTACATCCGCCCGCTCTCGTTCAAGTCGGCGGAGATCATCGGCGTCAAGCTGCACGACGTCGAGGACAGCTTTGCGATCGTCACCGCACCGATGGGCCTCTACGTCGGCAACGGCGGAATCCGCTGCATGGTGTCCTCGTGGCGGCGCATCGATGACTCGATGGCTCCGGTCCGTACCAAGTGCACCGGCCTCTACGTGAACTCGGCGCTCGCGAAGAGCGAGGCCCTCCAGGGCGGATTCGACGAGGCGATCATGCTCTCCGGCGACGGCCATGTCTGCGAGGGCAGCGCCGAGAACATCTTCATCGTGCGCCGAGGCGAGGTGATCACTCCGCCGCCGTCAGACAACATCCTCGAGGGGATCACGCGCTCGCTGGTCATGCACCTGGTCCGGGAGGAACTCGGGCTCGACGTCCACGAACGCTCGGTGGACCGCTCCGAGCTCTATGTATCGGATGAGGTGTTCCTGGTCGGAACCGGGGCTCAGGTCGCCCCCGTCATCGAAATCGACCGTCGCCGCATCAGCGACGGCGAACCCGGACCACTCACCATGCGCGTCCAGGACACATATACCAAGGTGGTCACCGGCCGCGACCCGAAGTACGCGGCGTGGCTCACGCCGGTCTACTGAGCTCGAGCGCTGTGTGCGCCACGCATCACCCGGGCGGCTGCCCGGCGTAGCAACGCCGCGGCGTGGCGCTTCGGGTCGACGCCCGGATCGAGTCCATCCAATGAGATGGCGGCGTCGAAGAGATCGGGGAGCGGATCGACCACCGTGCCGCAGATGGCGATGCATGTGATGCCCAGGGCTCGTGCCCGGACGGCGACCTCAGCAGGCGCTTTGCCGGTCCTGGTCTGGTCATCCAACCGCCCCTCGCCGGTGATCGCCATACCGGCACCCTCAAGGGCGCTGTCGAGCCCGACCATGTCGCATACCAGCTGTGCGCCGGGGACGAGCCGTGCTCCGATCAGCGCAAGCCCGAACCCGCAACCTCCGGCGGCCCCGGCGCCTGGGAGTCGATCGAGATCGCTGTGTCCCGACGCTGTGACCACCGTGACGAAGTGCTCCAGCGCACGCTCCAGTCGCTGGACCTCGCCGGGGTCCGCGCCCTTCTGCGCCGCGAACATGCGGGCCGGCCCTTCCGGGCCGAGGAGCGGGCTTCGAATGTCGCACGCCACCTGGATGGAGCAGCTCGACAGCGCCGGATGCATGTCCGACAGATCGATGGACACGAGATCCTCGAGCGCCACCCCGCCCGAACCGATCTCGCTCCCGCGCGCGTCGGTGAGGTGGGCACCGAGTGCCTGGAGCAGGCCGGCGCCGCCGTCGGTGCACGCACTCCCGCCGACCCCGACGACGATGTCCCGGTGGCCGGCATCGAGCGCGAGCCGGATGAGCTCGCCGGTCCCGCGTGACGTGGCGTGCAGCACATCGAATTCGGCCGGCCGCACCAGCCGGAGGCCGGAAGCCTCGGCAAGTTCGACCACGGCGGCACCGGTCCCGAGCCTTCCGAGCCTCGCATTGACCGAGGTACCGTTGGGGCCGGTCACCCAATGCCGCGTGATCGAGGAGCCGGGACGAGCGGCGAGGAGCACATCGAGCGTGCCATCGCCTCCGTCGGCAACCGGCACCACGATCGCGCGAGCGCCCGCATCGCCGACCCCCAGGGCGAGCGCGGTCGCGGCGTCGCGAGCACTCAGGGTGCCCTTGAACGCGTTGGGCGCGCAGACGGCGACGGGAGGTGCGCTCAGGAGCGGGTCAGCGAGGCGGCGCATGCGGCGCAGGTGCCGTAGAAGTCCAGCGCGTCGTGGTCGAGCGCGAAGCCGTAGCCGCCGCGCACCGCGTCGATGAGCTGGTTGACCGCGGTGTCGTCGATCTCGGTGGTCGATCCGCAGAGGCGGCAGACGAGGTGATGGTGGTGGTTGTCCGCGCACGAGGTGTACACGTGGATATGGCCCTCGGCCTCGAAGCGCTGCGCCAGTCCGGCTTCGACCAGGAAGTCGAGGGTGCGGAACACCGTGGCGCGGCCGAGGAGCGGGTGCTCGGTGCGCAGCGACTCGTACAACTCCTGAGCGCTCACCGTGTGACGGGCTCGGGCGAGCGCGCCGGCCACGATCATCCGTTGGAGGGTCAGGCGATGGCCCTGCGCGGCCAGCCGATCTGCGACGCTGGTCGGCGACGAAACCGGCATCGGTCAGCCGACCCGCCTGACCCAGAGGTCAGGCTGTCGCAGCTCGTCGAGCGTCGGCATCATCTCCGCGGATTCCCAGACCCTGTTGAGAGTCGTCAGCCCGGCACGATCGACGACCCCGACCGCGAACTGCTCTCCGAGCTCGTACTGGCGCATCTTGATCTCGAGGCCGGTGATGGTGAGGATAAGCCGCTCCATCGGTCCCCTCTGGCGGCGCCGCTGCTGCATCGCCGCCTCGAGCCGGTCGGCTCCACGAATGGCCCGGCGCCCGGCGCGGTGCATGAGGAAGTTGCTGTATCCCTCGAGGACACTCATCACCGCCTGGACATGCCTGATGGTCTGCACCTGGAGGCGCACCGTCTCGGGCAACTTGCGCACCATTTCCCGGGATGGCAGCAGGGTGTCGCCGTCCGCCGACAGGGTGTCGATCATCAGCCGGCGCATCAGCTCCTCGAGATGTTCGCCGAGCCAGGGATGCAGTTCGAACTGCCAGGCGTGGGTCAGTTCGTGGAGGATCAGCCAGGGGCGGAGGTCTGTATCCGCCAGGTTCAGGTCGCGCTCAATGCCGGCGATGTTCGGCTCGACGAGATACAGCGCGGTTGGGCGTGCCGCCTCCTCCGGTTCGTCGACCATCGAGAGCACCGGGTCGTACTGGCCGAGCACCCGGCGCGACATCAATCCGAACAGCTCACCGACGTACCTGTCGAGCACTCGCCGGCTCATGCCCGTCGCCATCGATTCCGGCACCCGCGCCCGGAGCCGTTCCACAGGGGCGAGCAGGCACTGGATCATCCCGAGGTTGGCGTCGATGAAGCCTTCGCGGTCCAGGGCGACGAAGCGCGGATAGGAGGTGAGAGGGGCCTGCGAGATCTCGGTCATCAGCGGCGCCACGCGTGCCGCCATCTCGGTGTACGCCCCTTCGAGCGCGGATTTGTCGATGCCGTTGCGGGGACCTGAGACGCCCGTACGCGAGAGCGCGATGCGGCGCACATTGTCCCAGTCGACCAGGCGGCGCGGGGTCTCGACGTGAGGCCGGAGCAGAACCCGGGCGGAGAGCACGGCGCCGGCGCCGACGGCTCCGATGGTCAGGGTCCGCCGGACGATGTCCGCTCTGGTGGGGGAGGTCATGCTTCGATCATACGGGTGGACCGGCGCACGACCCCTGCTCTACATCGCGCCGCCGGGCCGCCCGTCGATGTACACGGGGTGTTCAGGGGGCTTGCCCTCGAGCCAGTAGGCGTCGAGGCGCTCCTCGCTCCAGCCGCGCTCGCGGAGGAATGGCTCGTCGAGGATCTGGTGCCCGGTCAGGGTGGGCGGTTCGGTTGTGACGATCTCCATCATGGCGTCGCACAGGATCTCGGGCGAACGCCACTGACTCCGGTCGCGCATGCCCCAGTTGATGCTGGCCAGGCTCTCGATGATCGTCACCGGCCAGAGGGAGTTGCACGCGATCCCGTCGGCTGCGTGCTCCGCGGCGATGCCGATGGCGAGCCTGGTCATGCCCATCTTGGTGGTCATGTAGGCGACGTGTCCCCGGCTCGGCTGCGTGCTGATCGGTGGTGAGCAATTGATGATGTGGCCCCAGTGCTGCTCCACCATCTGCGGCAGCGCGTAGTAGGCGCAGAGGTATGCCGCTCGGACGTTGATCTCCCACATGAGGTCGTAGCGTTTGGGTGGCGTTTGCAGGAGGGGCTGCCACCACAGCGCGCCGGCGTTGTTGATGAGGATGTCGAGCCGGCCGAAGCGCGCCACCGTGGCGTCGATCATCGCCTTGACCTCGTCCTCGTGACGGACGTCGACACGCACCGGAAGTGCAACACCACCGGCGGCCTCGACCTCCGCGGCGACTGTGTGAATGCTTCCCGGCAGCTTCTCGGTGCCCGCCTCGGATTTGCCTGTGATCACCACTGAGGCTCCCTCTCGAGCAAGGCGCAGCACCATCGCGCGGCCGATGCCACGGCTCGAACCGGTGACCAGCGCAACGCGACCGTCGAGGGGAGGGGTTGCGTTCATCGGCGCGCATCATATTCGCGGCATCGGCGGCCGCTGCCATGCATGTCAGGCGACCAAGGTCGCGATCTCGTTCACGACACGGTCGAGCTCGTCGGTCAGCGGACCGGGTAGGCGCCGGTGGAGGATCTCGGCGACTGTCGTGTAATACCAGAGCTGCGTGTGCGGATCGGTCACGGTGAATCGCTGCCACACCGCGTCACCCTCGGCCCGCAGGTCGGCAAGTATCGAGCTCGCGTTATGGAGCTTGTCGCACGCGGAGACGAGGAGGACATCCGCGTTCGCGTCTGCGTCGAGGTGACGGAGATAGCGCTCCTTTCGCTCACGCCAGGGCGGTTTCGGTTCGCCGGGAACGGCGACCGCGTCGCTGCAGGCCATGACGATGCTCGCCACCCGGTCGCCGAACTCCGCGGCGATGCGCTGTTGTATGGCGGCGCCGTCATCGGAATCCTCGACGGAGTCGTGCAGAAGTGCAGCGATGGCCACGTCCTCGCCGGCTCCGTGGTCGAGGGCAAGCGCGCACACCGACATCACGTGTGCCATATATGGAACGCCGGTCTTCTTGCGCATCTGCCTGCCATGCACCTCCCACGCCAGCAAGAAAGCGCGGGGGAAGCGATCGGTCAGCGGAGGCGATGCGGACCGATCGGGCACGCCGTCATTGTGGGGTCGGCCGGGTGGGCGAGGAAGCCGTGGGCGCGGGAGCGGAGAATGGCACGTGCGCTTCTATCTGGGCCATCGACTCCCCGGTGGGTTCCGAGCAGGCGTGTCGACCTACGCCCGGCGACCCCACCACGCCGCCCGGCAGGCAGCCCGCGCCACCGGCGGGATTGGATGCGTGGGGTACGTCGTGCTGGCGGTGCTGCTCGTGCTCACCATCCAGTACTGGTACATCAGCGTCCCCGTGCTCGCGCTCACCGCGATCGCTGTCGGCGTGACCGTCCATCGCCGGAACCAGCGACAGCATGAGGCCGCCAGCGTCGCGCCGATTCCCGTGCAACCTCAGGCGCTCCAGCCGCAGCGCGGAACCCCTGCGCTGACCATGCCCGCGGACACATTCAAGGTCGGGTCGCTCGTGCATCTCGAGAAGGACGGGACCCGGGCCACCTACTTCGTCGACCACGGGAGGACGCCTGACGAGATCGTGCTGAAGCGGGTCACCAGCGCGCCGAGGACTCCCGACCCCCCAGCCGATGGCTGACGCCGCTCTGCTCGGTCTGGTCGTCGATCGGATCGAGGCATATCCACCGCCCGCCGGAGCCGCCGATCTCATCCTCGGGGCCTTCCAGGGCGCGGACTCAGTCGACGCCGCTCTCGCAGGAGCGGCCGGCACGTCGGTACACGAGAGCACGAGTGCGCGCGCGCCCGCCATGCCCACGGCGGTGTACCTGACCGCCATCGAGGTCGAGGGCTTCCGCGGCATCGGCCCGCCGACCGCGTTGGCGATCGATCCCGGGCCGGGGTTGACCCTGGTGGTCGGCCGCAACGGCTCGGGGAAATCTTCGTTCTCCGAGGCGCTCGAGATGGTCTTGCTGGGCACCAATCAGCGCTGGGAGCAGCGAGTCAAGGTGTGGCGCGACGGATGGCAGAACCTTCACCACCGCCATACCCGGGTGGCCGCGCGGTTCGTCGTTGAGGGACGCAGACAGCCCCTCGACGTCGCCCGAGTGTGGCCCGAGGGCACCGGCGTCGACGGCTCGACTCTCACCATCGACGGAAAGGCGGCGTCGCCGGACGCGCTCGGGTGGGCGCAGCCGCTGGCCGGATACCCACCCCTCCTCTCGCACAACGAGCTCGAGCACGCCCTCGACCGCGAGCAGTCGAAGCTATATGACGCACTGGCGGGCATCCTCGGCCTCGGAGACCTGGCGGCCGCGCAGCTGGTGCTGCGTGACGCTCGGCTGGAGCGCGAACATGCCGTCAAGGCGGCGCGGGACGCGCTGCCCGCGCTTCTCGGGCTACTCGAACGCACCAGCGATCCGCGAGCCGGCGCTGTGCGGAATGCGCTCGCGGCGAAGACGTGGGATCTCGGCGATGTCGCGAGCACGGTGGACGGCGGTGCAGCCGGCGACGAACGCAGCGTGGTTCGCAAACTTCGCGATCTGGCAGGACTGCCGGTGCTGGATCGCGTGCGGCTCAACGCGGCGACCGCGGAATTGCGTGATGCTCATCTGGTCGCTGAGAAGTCACGAGGTACGGACGCCGGCCGCGCCCACGAGCTGGCATCCCTCCTCCAGCAGGCGCTGGATGTGCACGCGCATGCCGAAGATGAGCGTTGCCCGGTGTGCGGGACCGAGGGTGTCCTGACCTATCAGTGGCGCGTGCGGGCGCGCGAGGAGGTCACCGCGCTTCGCGCCGGCGCCGAAGCGGTGCGCAGAGCCCGCGACATGCTGGGCAACGCGGTGCGGCAGGCACGCCAACTGGTGACCGCGACGCCCACCGCCTTGCGGGATGGCGCCGGTGCCGGGGTGGACATTGCGCTGGTCATCGAGCTGTGGGAGCGTTGGGGGACGGTCGCTGCGGATGAGGACGCTCTGGCGCTGTCCAACCACCTCGACACGCACGGACCGCCGCTGATCGCCGCGGTCGCCGAGCTTCGCAGGGCGGCGGCGGCGGAGCTCGAGCGCCTGGAGCGAGCCTGGCGGCCCGCTGCAGACGCGATCGCCCTGTGGTTGCCGCTCGGGCTCAGGGCGCAGGCGGCGGAGCGCGAGGGGAGCCGGCTCAAGGGCGCCGAGCACTGGCTGCGGGAGGCGCACGACGAGCTTCGCGACGAACGCTTCCGGCCGATCGCGGGAGCCGTGCAGGAGAACTGGACTGAGTTGCGTCAGGACAGCAATGTGTCGCTCGGTGAGCTGCGCCTTCGCGGCGCGGCCGCGCAGCGCCGCCTCTCACTGGATGTCAAGGTGGACGGCGAGGACGGATCGGCGCTCGGTGTGATGAGTCAGGGCGAGCTCAACTGCCTGGCGCTGTCGCTATTCCTGCCGCGCGCCTCGATGCCCGAGTCGCCGTTTCGTTTCGTGGTCATCGACGACCCCGTCCAGGCGATGGACCCGGCCAAGGTCGCCGGGCTCGCCACCGTGCTCGCGAGCGCGGCGCAGCAACGCCAGGTCATCGTGCTCACCCATGACACCCGGCTCGCGGACGCGATGCGCGCACTCGACATCACTGCGACGGTGATCGAGGTGGTACGGCGCGAGCAGTCGGTCGTGGGGCTTCGCCGCATCCAGGACCCGGTGCAGCGCTACATCGACGACGCCTTCGCGGTCGCTCTGAGCAGGGATGTCCCGGTGGAAGCGCTTCGCGTCATCCCCGGCTTCTGCAGGCTCGCGCTCGAAGCGGCGTCATCGCTCGCGGCAACGCGGCGTCTGTTGCACCAGGGGACGACGTATGCCGATGTGCAGGCGACACTCGAACAGCCGACGACTCTAAACATGTGGCTGGCGCTCGGGCTACTGGGTGATGCTGAGCGAAGCGGCGACGTTAGCGGATTCCTCCAAAGACAGCATCCGTGGGCGGTCGACGCCGTGAAGGAATGCAACCGCGGAACCCATAGCGGAACGTGGCACGGCGATGTGCGCGGGTTCATCCGCAGCGTCGAGCGCCTGACCACAGCGATGCTCAACGGCTGAGGGAGCATGAATCCAATCGTTGATGCGCACGCGCTGGTGTCGGCGGCACGCGACCTTGTACGGAATGAAGGTGCCACGACCGCCGGTCTGTGGCCGCGAGCCGCGACGTTGCTCGCGCGACAGGGATTGGAGTTGGCCATGGCGCGTCTGTGGGACGTGACCGCGCCAGGATTGGAGAAAACCTCGTCGCGCTGTCAGCTGCTGTGCCTCGGCGACATGCTCAACGACCGCGAGCTCGGTGGGCGCGCGACGCTGACATGGAACTCGCTATCCGGAGCGTGCCATCACCGGGTCTATGAGCTGCCACCGACGGCGAGCGAGCTCAATTCGGCGCTCGAGACGGTTTGGGAACTGGCCGAGGCGGTGGAGCAGTTGCGTACGAGAGTGCGGGCCTGAGACCAGACTACGGCTGCGGGTCCAATTGCATCGGTCCGCGCTCGCTGGAACGCTCGAGCAGACGTCTCAACGCGGGAAGGACCACGCGGTCCTTTTCGCGGTTAGCCGCTTCCTTGCTCCTGATGATGTCCTCGAGGGCTGCGACCCGGACGACAACTCCACCCACATCGATGCTCTGCGATCGCTCGGCGAGGTCGGAATATCCCGTTGTGCCGGCAGGGAAGTAAGTGATGTCGAGTCCACCGAAAGCGGTGGCGAGATTCCACACAGTCGAATCCGCCAGCGACGCGCCGTCGTGCTCGAAGCGGAGGGTCTCGTCGGCCGAGACATAGACCCGTGCATCGATAGCGCGAAGCGCGTTGGACAGGGACTTGAGATTATTGCGGTCTCGGCGCGGAACGATGTCAACGTCGACCGTGGCGTACGGCGATCCATGAACAGTCGCGCCGAGCCCTCCGATAAGGATGAAGTCGACGCCGTGCTCGACGAGCACACCCAGCAACTCGACCGGGCTGAACGGCCCACCGCCCTCAGGCACGCCGCAACCGTGCGAGGTTCACGGCGCTCGCAACCCGCTCAGCGGGGGTTCGTCGCAGTTGCTCCGTTATGACGCGCTCGAGGTCCGGATCGACCTGGGTCAACCGCCATTCGACGGCGAACCCACATGCGAGCGCGGCGGACGAGACAGATTCCAGCGTAGGGGAGGTGGCGAGCGATTCCCAGCGAGCGATGACACTCTGTTTTGTGCGGAGCCGGCGCGCGAGCTCACGTTGCGATATGCCAACGCGACGCCTGGATTGGCGAATTACGGTGCCCCCATGCATCCTGTGATGATAGCAGAACTGCTATTGGTACACCTAAGGCGAAGCGTTCTTGCGACACCATGACAGTGATCCAAAGTGAGAGACCTGGCGACCGGACTTAGTCAAGGACTTAGTCCATCTTGTAGTATTGAGTACATGACGACAGTCGGTGTGCACGAGGCCAAGACCCACTTTTCGGAGTTGCTCCGGCGAGTGGCGGCCGGCGAGGAAATCATCATCGTCCGCGGGGGACAGCCCGCCGCCAAACTTGTGCCTGTCGATCAACGGGGCAACCGGCCGCTCGGCACCTGCCCCGATATTCGGGTGGCCGACGACTTCGACGCGCCATTGCCGGACGACGTGGTCGACACGTTCTATCGGTGAGACTTCTTCTCGATACCAATGCATGGCTGTGGATGATCGCGGACCCTCAACGGCTCGGCATCAACTCGCGTTCGCTGGTCGAGGATCGTCGAAACGAGCTCTTCCTCTCGGCGGTCAGTTCATGGGAGATCGTCATCAAACACGCGATGGGGAGGTTGGACCTGCCCGCTTCGCCCGAGACGCTGATTCCTGAACAGATGCGGCGGAGCGGGGTGACCGGCCTGCCGATCGAGCATGCTCACGCGATTCGCGTCGGCGCGCTTCCCCTTCATCACCGAGATCCGTTCGACCGCCTGCTGATTGCCCAGGCGCAGATCGAATCGCTCGCAATCCTCACTGCCGATCCTGTCTTCGGACGCTACGCCGTCGAGGTGGTCCGGGCAGGCTGACGGCTATCGCTCCAGGCGTAGGAGACGAAGGCTCGTTTGCGCGCCCTCCTTAGCACTCAGCCCAGCCACCCGCTAGCAGTCCTCATGCCCGAGTGCTAAACTAAGCCCCCGGAACCCAAGGCTAGAGGACATACCAGGAGGAACCATGGCCAAGCAGTTGCTATTCGACGTCGAGGCTCGGGCCCATCTCAAACGAGGGGTCGATCGGGTCGCCGACGCGGTCAAGATCACCATCGGCCCCAAGGGCCGGAACGTCGTGCTGGACAAGAAGTTCGGCTCGCCGACCATCACCAACGACGGAGTCACGATCGCCAAGGAGATCGAGCTCGAGGAGCCCTTCGAGAACATGGGCGCCCAGCTGGTCAAGGAAGTGGCGAGCAAGACCAACGACATCGCTGGTGACGGGACCACCACCGCCACCGTTCTCGCCCAGGCCCTGATCGCCGCCGGCCTGCAGA
>Ga0209219_1000011_pt1 | contig 99815 bp, 104 predicted proteins | sample BlaSpr_A8_OM1_M1_FD_187973 | JGI IMG/M metagenome (GOLD analysis project Ga0209219, IMG submission 187973) | Forest soil microbial communities from Thunder Bay, Ontario, Canada - Black Spruce, Ontario site 2_A8_OM1_M1 (SPAdes) (version 2) | ecosystem: Environmental > Terrestrial > Soil > Boreal... | reverse complement strand
CGCCACAGCCCCGAGGGCGCTGTACTCGAATCCGAGAAAGTTGATCTGCAGGGATCGCAAGCCAAGTGCGCCGAGGAGCGAATTGACGGTTCCCTCGGGTGCGAAGACCTGCATGGCGACGATGCCGATGACGACCCAGGACACGGCGGTCGGTAGGAAGATCAGCGAACGGAAGACCTTCCAACCCCACACGTGCTCATGCAGCATCGCCGCGATCACCAGCGGGATGAATACCGCGATCGGGAGAGCCAGCAGCAGCAGGCCGTTGTTCTCGAGCACCCGCCAGAAGGTCGGAGTCTGAAACAGATCGATGTAGGTGCGAGGCCCAATCCATTGCGTCGTGATTCCGTCCCAGCTGGTCATGCTGTAGTAGATCGCCTGGCCAATCGGAATGATCAGCAGGACCAGGACCACGGCGAAGGCTGGAAGGGTGAGGAGTATGCCGGCTCGGCCACGATCCCTTGCGAGGCCGGAGACACGAGGGCGCCGTGAACGATCGGGGGGAGCCTTGCGCATCCGGGGGATTCCGACCTCTGCCTCAATCACTGACTTATGTCCGCTCCCGCGCTCACCGGCGTTCGGACGGCTCTCAGGCAAAGCCGCCACCCTCTATGCGTGTGCATGACCGACTACCGCCGGCTGAGCGGGGCGACGCCGCCCCGCTCAACCGGTCAGAGACTATGAAGTGCTGAAGCTGGCCCACGTCGAGCCACGCTGACTCGCCGGCAGATGCTGCAATGCCTGCTGCAGTGCCTGACAGGCCGCAGCTACTGTGATCTGTCCAGCCAGGAGCTCTGGGAGGACCTTGCTTCCCGCGTTCACAACGTCCACCTGGGTCACGTTGTCGAGCATCGGGTAGATGGTCATCCCAGCTTTGGCCGCGAAATTGAGCATGTCCTGACTGACCGAGTTCGTGGTCGTTGTGCCCACCACATCGGGAATCAGGCCATTTGCATCCACGATCCCGGCTGCTTGCTTGGTGGTCAAGAACTGGAGGAATTGTGCAGCCTCGGCCTTGTGTTGCGAGTAGGTCGTCATCGAGAACCCGTCACCCGGAAACTGCACCACGCCATTGATCGGGTTGTCCGAAAATGGCGGTACGAAGGTCCCAAGTTTGCTGCCCATGACCTGATACAGCGTAGCCAGGTTCCAGTTGCCGTCAACGATCATGGCCGTCTTGCCCTGCTCGAGTGCGATCAGCGAGTCGGACGAGCTGATGACATTCTGGTTGGTGTATCCATTCCGGTGAAGTGCGGCCCACTTCGAGAGCTGTGCCTCGACGACGGGACTGGTCCAGGGGAGCTTCCCGCTATAAAGCCCTTCCCACTGCGACACCGTGAAGGCTCCAATCATCAGGTAGCTCAGGTCGTAGTACGGATAGAACTCGGCGCCGAGCGCCTGAGTGTCAGCCCCATAGTAGAGACAGTTCTTCCCCATTGCCTTGAAGGCTTGGCAGGCGGTGGTGAGCTGACTCCACGTCTGCGGAACCTGGGTAATCCCCGCTTGGGTGAACAGATCCTTGTTGTAGAACCCGATGTAGAACTGATCCTCCAGCGGAATGACGTACGCGCCATTGCTGGTGTCGAATCCCGGAGCGACCCAGCGCATCCCTGACAGTTGGTTGAGGGCGCTGGCCGGAATCCACGACTTCAAGTTCTCGAGATAGCTCTTGTACTGGAGGGCGAAGAGTCCCGTCCACATGACGGCGAGATCTGGGCCGGTGTGGGAAATGGCGGCAGCCTGTAGCAGCGCGAAGTAGTTCGCCGCCGGCTGGGCCGACACCGAGATGCTGATGTTCGGATGCAGTTTCTCGAACGCCGACACCAGCGCAGTTGTTGCAGTGGCGTTGGACTCCGTTCCGTAGTTCTGCCAGAGTGTCAGGCTGACCTTGGAGTTTGAAGAGCCTGAGGAGCTTGGGGAGCTACCGCACGCAGTTCCCCACAGAGCTGCGCCGAGCGTCAGAATTCCAATGCCCGCGAGCCGCTGTGCCGAACGTCGCGTCGAAGAGCCTTTCATCGTCTACCCTCATTGTGTTTATCGGCTTCGGCGTCGCGCGCCGCTCGGGTGCGAACCGAGCCGTCTGAAGGATCCACGCAGATCCCGAGTCCAGAAGTCAGTTCACGCATCGTCGCAAGCCTCCTTGGTAATTTCGGTCGCAGGGTCAGCAGCCGGTAGTCGTCGTGGGCACGCGCGAAAGAACACCTTCATGCCAACAGCACCTCAATGCCGAGCTGCTGAATCTGAGCCACGATGCTCGAATCGGCGCGATCGTCGGTAACCAGAACATTGACGGCATCAAGGCCGGCGAAGGGCGTGAATCCCGCGCGCCCGAGCTTGGTCGCGTCAGCTACGACCACCACCCGGCGCGCTCGGGCGGCCAGCGCAGCGCCGACCTCGCCGACGAGCATGTGCAGGGTGATCAGGCCGTCTTCCAACGTCAGCCCGTCGCAGCCCAGGAAGGCGACGTCAGCGGTCAAGTCACGCAGGTTGGCCAATGTCAGCGGTCCCACCGACGTCTGGTACTCGGGGAGATACAGCCCCCCCAGGCAGATGAGGTGTGGCTTCTCCCAGGTCCCAACCTCTTGGACGATCTTGAGCGCGTGGGTGATGACGGTGATCTCCCTCGGAGCCGGTATGTTCATTGCGACCTGCAGCACGGTGGAGCCGGAGTCGAAGAACACAACGTCCCCGGGGCTCACCAAACCGGCGGCCACTCGTCCGATTCGTGTCTTCTGCGCAAGGTTTTCGCGTGCGCGTGCAAGGAAGAAATCACTCGGCCACGGCTTTCCCCTGTTGACCGCGCCGCCTCTGACGCGGCGAAGCTTGCCGATCTCCTCGAGCACGGTGAGGTCGTTCCGGATCGACGTGTCTGTGACCCCGAACTGAGCCATCAAGTCCGACACCGTGACGCTGCCGCGTTCCTGGAGAAGGTTGGCGATGCTCTCCCGGCGATCGCGGGCGGATGTGAGGCTGCGCACCGAAGGAGCACCTTCTCCCCGGCGACTACGATGCTCAGGGACGGCACGCACTTCCACTTGGCTACTCCCGACTACGGTCTACTTGCCCTAGGCTTCGCTTTCCATTACTTTTAGGCGGGTAACCACGGAAAGCCGGATGGTAGCCCGGGCCGATTCGAATGTCAAGGCCAAGCGAATGCCAAGTTCACTCGCCAATGATCTGGACCCAGACCGTCCGCTCCCGTGCTCGGGTCTGGTCGAAGTCCACGAAGTAGAACCGTCCGAATTCACCCAGAACCATCCGGCCATCCACGACCGGCACCGACTGTGACCGACCCAGCAGCACCGATCTCAGGTGGGCGTCGGTGTTCAGCGACCAGGCCGCCGCTTCGTGCAGCTGCGTCGTGGCGACCTCGATGTGCTTCGGCCCAGGATGCCGATACTGACCTTCCGTTCTGTACGTGGGGATCAACCCTTCCAGAACAGTGAGCAGATCGCGCATCAAGAACTCTGTGCCGGTGTCGTCAACGTCATGGGATGCCTCTTGGAGCAGCACCGAGCACGTGGTGTGCTGGGAATACACCAATAGGATTCCGTGCGTGACCCGCGAGCGGGTCAGCACCTCACCGACTCGCGCGGTCACGTCGTGAAAGGTGGGCCGGCTCTCCGATTGGATCTGAAGCGTCTCGTGGTAGACGACCGTGCTCAAATCACCACTGTCTCGATGCCGAGCATTCTTGCCAGTTCGATCAGGTGGGGCGTCCAGCGACCGCGTGCCGCACCCATGTGGTGAGTCGCGCCGGCGCGCAACCAAGAGTTGCACCACTCGTCGATGCCCAATGTGTCGTGGCGGAAAAGCGCCTGCGGCGCCGAGATCGAGCGCGGCGTCATAGGCAGCAATTCCCCCTCGGAGATCACGAATCGCCATTGGTTCGCACCGACGGTGACGATCGCCAGATTGGTGATCGCACCAGGCTCGTAAGCGAACTCAAAGCCCGCTCCAAATCCATGCACGCCCTTGTAGTAGATCGAGTGCTTCACCGATACGCCACCCGGCGTCGCCAGGGCGGGATTACCGTGACCATCGTGCGAGAAGAGCACGGCGTTGTTCTCGAAATCGATCACGTAATTCTCGAGAGTCGTGGCCTGACCAGCGAGTTCCTGGAGGGCGAGCTGGGCCACAGCCGTGACCGCATCGCCCTCGGGTGCAGTCGCGATGCCGAGTTCGCAGAGTCGCCCGGTACCGTAGGACGGGATCACCCCCACCCGAGGGTCGCTCAGCCAGATTTGATCGAATGCGCAAAAGCCATCGAGACGCTGTTCGCGGGCGACCGATTCCAGGGCAAGCGCCAGACGGGCGGACCGCTCGAAGAGGCCTTCGTCCATGTCGATGCGGTACCGAGCGTGCTCGGCCGCTACCAGGCTGTCGACATCGGCCTGGTCGATCTCGCCGAAGCGAACGGCAACCGTCTCCGGTTCGATCGGCCATATAACCGGGCCGACGGTCTGGCGCAGGGAGACCTGGTCAAACATGAGATCGGTCATGCCCTCGTAGGCGTGACCAACCACGCCGACCCGGGCCGTCCTGAGCCTGCGCCTGACGCCCGCCGCCTCGATCACCCTGCCGACCTTGTCCCTCCCCTGCGGGTCGTCGAAACGAGAGGTGACCAACGCGAACTCACGTCTGGTGCGCGTGAGCACGGCGGTCAGCTCTGGCATTCCGGCCATGCCTGAATTGACCATGACCACGTCGAAGCCGTCGTCCTCCTTGAGACCGGCGATCCGCTGAGTGTTCCAGACCAGCACCGGCGCCGTGGTGTCGAGGAAGCAGCGCGCCGGGACCAGGCCCTTGGTGTACGCGAGTTCCATCGCAACGATGATGTCGACGCCCTCGGCGTTGAACTGTTGTGCTGCAGCCGCAGCCTGGGCTTCGTCCTCGACCAGGCCGGGATGAACCACGGTCCCGTACTTCTCGAGCGCGCGCGCGACGCCGCCGGCGGCGTCGGTCGCCGCGGGACGCATATGGCCTGTCTTGTTGTAAGCATCCTCAAGGAGCGCCATGGTGAGGACGCCGATCTTGGTCTGGGTGCTCATGTCACATCCTCCCGGGATCGTGGCCCACGGGGGCCGGCTGGTTGGTGTCATCAGTGGCTGCAACAGAATCATCCGCCCACCGAAACAGCGGCCGGACGGTATCAAAGAGCTGGATGTAGCGCGCGTAGGCCGTCTCGTACGCGGATCGCGCGGTCGCGTCCGGCTCGAATCGAGCCTCAAACCGGAGCGCGGCCTGGCAGGCCTGGCTCAGATCGCGGAATGCTCCCGAGCTGACCCCGGCAAGCAGAGCGTCACCGCGGACCGCGGCCTCAGTCCCGTGCAGCGTGACCACCGGCAGGCAGCAGACATCGGCCTTGATCTGGTTCCAGACGCTGCTTCGCGCTCCCCCTCCGTGCGAGCGAACCTCCTGGGCGGCGGCGCCGATGCCACTCAGCAGCTCGATGTTGCGACGAAGCACAAAGGCGACCGCCTCGAGGGTCGCCCTCACGAAATGGTCCCGTCTGTGGCCGAGTGTGAAGCCAAAATAGACTCCTCGGGCTGCGGGCTCGTATTCCGGGCTGTACGCACCTGACAGGTGTGGAAGCATCGTCAGGCCGTCCGCCCCGGGCGGAACCTGGGATGCCATCTGGGTCAGGAGGTCGTAGGCATCGCCATCGTGAGCCCTCTCGCGCTCGAGCTCCGGCTGTCCGAACCGGTCGCGGAACCAGGTGAGGGCCATTCCCCCGGTCGGACAGACAGGGCAGTAGAGATATGTGTTGGGAGCGGAATGCACATAGACCGGCGTTTGCCTGGTGACATCGCCATCCGGCCGGTCGATCGATGCCTGCACGGTGAGGGCGGCTCCAGTGCTTTCGGACAGGACGCCGGGAGCGACATTGCCAACCCCGACAGCACCCGCACCCTGATCCATACCACCGGCAATGACCATGACCCGGGTGGAGAGGCCGAGGGTCTCCGCAGCATCGGGCAGGAGAGATCCGACCACGGTACCGGGTGTCACCAGCTCGCCGAGGCGGCCACTGGAGAGGCCGATGAGATCGAGCACCGGCTGCCATAACGTGTGGCGGGCGATGTCGTAGAGCAGCGATGTCGACTGGACCCCAGCCTCGGTGACGAAGCGGCCGGTGAGACGGTGGAGCAGGAACTCTTCGACGAGCAGAAAGTGGGCGGCGGCGCGGAAGAGATCGGGGTCGTGCCGCTTCCACCACAGGAGTTTGCACGCCGTCCAGGTGGGCACGACCGACGGGACACCGGTCGCGGAATAGACTGCATGCGCGTCGAGCCGCTCGGCGAGCTCGCGAGCCTCGGCGACCGCCCGGTTGTCCAGCCAGACGATGGCGGGCCCGAGCGGCGTGCCGGTCGGCGACACCGGAATGACCGTCTCGCCCTGGCTGGACACAGCGATCGCCTCGACGTCGGCAGATCCGGCACCTGCTCCTGCGAGGGCTCGTCGCACCGCGCCAACCAGCGAGCTCCAGTAGAGCTCGGCATCCAATTCGGCGCGGGACGGCTGCGGCGTGTGCAGCGAGTACTCCGCTGACGTCGCGGCCAGCTCGGTCCCGGAGTCGTCGAAGAGGCCCACCTTGAGCGAGGTGGTGCCGGCATCCACCCCGAGCAGCAGACCCATCAAGCAAGCACAGAGTCGGCAAGCCCGTTGCGTTCGGCCGCCTCACCAGGGTCCATGCCGTCCCTGGCCACGCAGCGCAGAGCTGCGAGGAACCGCTTGGGATCACGCGCCTGCAGGACGTTACGGCCAAAGACCACACCCCGTGCGCCGGCACGGACGGCATCGGCCGCAAGCTCCAGGGCATCGCGCTCGCGCGGGAGCTTCCTCGAACCAAGCGCGAGCACGGGGACGGGCGTCGCCGCGACGATCTCGCCGAAGCGCTCACCCGTATAGAACGTCTTGACCAAGTCCACGCCGAGCTCGGCGACAATCCTGCAGCCGACGGCGATCTGCTCGTGGCGCTCGTCGGGAGGAAGATCCTCATGGCCAGCCGGATAGACCTCGCCGACAAGAGGCACCCCTGCCGCCCGCTTCTGGCTCACCGCGCGGCCGACGATCTCGACGTTCTCGGCGTCGACCGCTTCGGAGCCAGTCTTGATGGACATTCCGACGAGGACGACGTCCGCGCCCAGCGCTACAGCTTCGGCAGCGGAGAGGACGGGCACGCTCCTGCTCTCGCGGTACTGCCATTGGGTGGCGTACTGGGTGCCCCAATTCAGCCGAACGATCATCGCTGGGGCACCGCGATAGGCGAAATGCTGCCCGAGATGGGTCGCCATCCCAGGGCTCAGCAGGATCCCGTCAGCGGCTCCAAGCTCCCGAAGGGTCGCGGGCAACTCGTTCAACCCAAGGAGTGGCCCGTTGTAGAGGCCATGATCGACAGCGACGACGATGGCGTTGCGCCCGTCGTCGAACAACCGTCCGAGGCGGATTTCCTGACCCGTGGTCATTCGCGGCACCTCCGTGCGACGTGGGGAGAGGGATGAGTCTCCACGACCCCGGATCCTCACCTCTGCTTCGACGATTCTTTCCCTATTGTTGCGAATGGTCAAGGTTTGAGCTTAGGTTTCCCGCGTACCGCATTCGCAAGATGTTGGTAAGGGTTTCGACAGGTCCTCTCGAAGAGGGCCCAGCCGCGCCATCCCCGGTGTTGAACCGGGGCTAGGGTCTAATCAGTGAGCTACGTGATTGCCTTGGGGAGCTTCCGCGACCACCGAGATCGAGATCTTCTCCCCACAACTTGGGCAGTCACGCGGGCGCTGCACGAGGCGTCGATGCCCTTCGCTGAGTTTGCCATCGGTGATCGACACGGCTACGGTGTTCGTGCATCGTAGGCAGTCGTACGCCAAATGCATCACGCTGACACGGCTCCCGACGAGCTCGACATCCTCTGCCACGGCCTGTCCTCCTAATCCGGGAAGGGCGCTTGTGGCTTCATGTTGGGCCGACGCGGCAACACTAGCAATGGGGTGGCGCATCCTCGACGTGCGGCCGGACGACCCGGACCTCATGTCCCTCGCTGAAGGATCCCTCCCGGTAGGCAGGCGCCCGCCTGGTCGTCTGCGCTCCGGCGTTGGGACAAACGCCCGGGAGCGCGCCGGCCCCCCACGGTTATCAATCAGCGGGAGGCATACACGACGGGTCAAACCACTGCTGCCAATCGGCATATGCTGGTGGGCGGGGCCGGGCAAAAGGCATGTACATCCTCGAACCCTGAAGCGACGATCTCCTACCTGGCGTCAACAGGGCTTTGGTCCAGCCCTTTCACACTGAGGGCACTACCCGCGGCTCCAGCGCAAACTCTGAGGATCGGCATCGTGGACGAGTCAGAAGGATCAGCAATGCGTAGGGTGCGCAACTATGTGCGGACAGGCGACGGTCCGGGCGATTGGATGGTGATCACAATGGCGGAAAACGAGACCGATATGCTGGAGCGCCTGGGTGGGCAATGCGACTCGTGCGGCGCAAGTGTAGCGGTGACCTCGGATCCACCACCGCAATTCGTGCTGCTGTCGGGGAAGCTCTGCTGCCGAGCCTGCGTGGCCAAGTTCGAGCTGCCAGACCTACCAGGGTCGGGAGACTTCTCTGCGTGAGACCCGTCCCATGGGACTACTCGGGCCCGAGGATGGGCCTGAAGTGGGTCAGTAGGTGTCAGCCAAGATGTCATTTTGATGGACCCTAGCGTCTCCGGGACGACCCTTTATGGGCGTATCCCTGGAACGGCATGACCACCTCTGGTAACAGCACGATCGTGTGTGCGGTCATGCTCAGGCCAGGAGACCACCCACTGCCAGCAAGCGGAAGGGCAATCGCACGATGAGTGGCATCGAGAAGCTTCGCGATACGTGGGAGACCCTAGGTCAGCGTGACCCGTTATGGGCAATCCTCAGCACGCCTGAAACGCGCGGTAATCGTTGGGACCTAACCGCGTTCTTTCAAACTGGTGAGGATGAGGTGAACCGACTCTTCCATCGGCTGAAAGGCATGGATATCTCGATCCAACGCGGACGGGCGTTGGACTTTGGTTGTGGGGTGGGCCGTGTGACGCAGGCGATGGCAACCTATTTCGACACAGTCGATGGCGTCGACATCGCACCATCGATGATTCGTTTGGCCGACCAACACAACCATCACGGGGACCGCTGTCGGTATCACGAGAACAAGTCGCCGGATCTGCAGCTCTTCGAGTCCAATTCATTTGATTTTGTCTATTCCAGGATCGTGTTGATGCATGTCCCGCCCCGCTTTACCAGGCGCTACATCGCGGAGTTCAGCCGAATCCTGAGGCCCGGTGGCGTCGCCCTCATCCATGTGCCGAGCGCTCTCCCTCCTGTGAGACGCGCTGTGTACGAGACTGCCGTCTTCCGCCGACGAGCCATGGATCGGATCTCTCGAGTCTTGGGCCAGTGCGGCGGAGACCTCGTGCCAGCGCCCGTCGACCCGACGGGCGAACGATCGGCCTCTTCAACGAGCTACAAACATGCCATGTACTTCATTCGCAAGGCGAAGGTACGAGATCTCCTAGGGCGTTGCGGCATGAGCCTGATCTGCACTGAGGAATGGGACACCGGTGATGTGCACGACGTTCTGTACTACTCGAGAAAAGTGTGAGGTCGGCCGCTAGTTCTGGCCGGCCCACAACTTCACCGCACTGCTCGGTCCATGCGTTGCGCCGTGCATCCATCTCCCGAGCCGCGAGGTCAAGATCTACGCGAACGTTGCTCGCCACGTCGCTCAATTATCACGACGAGCGTCGAGCCGCGCGTGACCGGAGCCGGGCCTTTCCGGGTACGTTCGCGGATGTCTGGCCTGTGGGAGGCGTGCACACGTTGGGATCGGATCCCTGAACCGTTTAAGGGCATGACCGCCGCCGTGGCATATAAAGGGTGTGAGGAGCTACACCGCGGCGCTCGTCCTGGCTCCAGTGAGGACAGCGATGGCGTCCCGATCAACCGAAACCAGGCTTGACAAGGCCACGCCACTTGCCGACGTCTACGCGGCTGAGATCCGCCGTCTGGTGGCGCTCGGCACGATCCTTGCCGGTGAGGGCGCCGCTGGCGAGGACCTGGCCTCAGGATGCGTTCCTCAACTTGGTGCGCCGCGTGCAGCGAAACCCGGATTACTTGCACGGGCCGGCCTGGCCCCTCCTCCGAACCATTATCGTGCGCCTGGCGTTGCAGCGCCGACGCGCTCTCGCACGTGAAATGCGCCGATTGGCTCGGACCTGGCAACCTGACCCTAGCGAGGCTTGGGAGCCAGACGTCTCATTGCTCGACTGGCACACCGCGTTGCGGAAACTGCCCCCGCGGATGCGGGCAACCGTAGTCCTCATCTACGGGGAGGATCTCACCGCCGCGCAAACCGCCATCGAGCTCGGCTGCTCACCGAGAACGGTAGAAAGCCAGCTCCGGCTCGCGCGTCAACCAGCGATGGCGGGCGAAGCTGGCGTCCGGAACAGAGCCTGCCGGTCGAAGCCCTGGAGCCGAGCCAGGGCCGCGTCTATCGCCTGGTCTATGACCACGGCGGCTGTCCGGGGCCCTGCGACCGCATCGTCGAGACGGCGCCAGCGGGTTCTGCGAGCTGGCGAACCCTGGTCAACATCCCCTTCGTCACCAACGTGACCTCGCGCCAAGACACCGCTCAATTGGTCACCCAAGGCAGTCAGAACCTCTATGTCGTCATCTATGGGGATCTCGCCGCCGGAGGCGGCACCCAGCAGACGATCCTGTTTCGCTCGCTCGACGCTGGGCGCACATGGCGCCAATTGCCCGCTCCCTGCGGCAGCGCAAGTGCGATCAACGACGCAATCGGATTCGCAACCTCCAGCGGTGGTTTCGCGGCCGCCTTGTGCACGCCGCGGAATGGAAACACCGCGACGGGTGATTTCACCGTGACCTCCAACAACGCTGCGGCGTCGTGGGGTCCGCCTCATCCTGCTCCGGGGTCATACCAGGGGGCTATCGCCGCCGCCAGTCCGACGCACCTGGTCCTGGCAACTGGCCCGATAAGCGGCAGCGGCCCCCATCACCTACACCCTTTACGTGTCCAGCGATGCCGGGGCACATTGGGCTCTGGCGGCCAGCGCTCCGGAACAACTCGACGCGGCGGCTCCCTACAGCGCATTTCTGGGTTTCGAGGATTCCTTGGTCGGCCGCTGGGTGGGCTTCGAGGGAGCGATTTGGACGACGTATGACGGGGGTGCACACTGGATTCGACGCGCCTTCCCGTAGCTCATGCGCCCGCGCTCGACGCGTCCGGATTCAACTGACCGTCCTCTCACGGGGTTGACAGGCTGCAATGGCGCCAGACCCGGATTACCCGGACTCCCTGACACGCGAATGGGAACTTTTGCACCAAGCGGTGCGTTATGGTGACGTCTTGACGGCAGGAGGCAGAGGTTTACTCGTGTCCAACGGTCCGGAGGGCTACTGGAGACGCGTAGGCGCGCGCCTCGTGATCGCAATCGCCATCGCAGCCCTGGCCGGGCTTGCGGCGCCTCTGAGCTCGCGCGCAGGCTCTCCCGCTGTGACCCTGAACGTCGCGCTGGATTATGCGGCGTCGGGTTCGGTTTCCGGCTCCGCGTGGACCCCATTGCAGGTCACGCTGACAAATAGCGGTCCTGACTTCAGTGGCACTGTTGAGATCAGCATCACAGGCTCGGCCAACTCGCAGTCCTGCGTCGGCTACGGCAAGGGCGCGTTTTGCGGCAGCGGCGGGTCGACAGCGTCCTATCTCGATCGGATCCCGGTTCAGCTCGCCGCGGGAACCACCAAGCGCTACGTCATCGACATCGCGTCGTCGTCGAGCCCACCACACGCACGGCTGCTCGACACTTCGGGCAATGTCGTCGAGCAGACAGTCGTGTCATCAACGGCCTCCTTCAGCGGGACCGTCCAGGACGCCGTGGCGGTGGTCTCAGACGCTCCCTCCGCTCTCGACTCGGTCGCGGCAATTCGGCTCCCTGACGGGCAGCAGCCGGCGGTGACCCACATCGCTCCGGCAACTTTGCCCGAGACGCTCGCACCGCTCGAGGGATTCCTGGCCGTGATCATCGACGACGCGACGACGGGGTCGCTGGACACGGCACAGCGCCGTGCTCTGGCCGCGTATGTCAGCACCGGCGGCACCATTGTCATCGCCGCGACCGATCGTTTTCAGGACACCATCAGCGGACTCCCCGCAGCGCTGGTCCCCGCCAGCATGTCAGGGCTCAGTCAGATATCGACATTTCCGTCCACAACAGCGATTCTCGGAACCTCGGAGCCGCTGCTGCCGTTGCAGATCGGCGTCCTGCGGCCACATGCCGGAGCGACGGTATCGCTGGCCGACCGCGGTTACCCCATCGAGGTGGACAGCGCGGTCGACCAGGGTGACGTGACAATCCTCGCCCTCGACCCGGCTTCCGGGCAAGCGGCGACATGGGTGGGAACCCTGGCGCTCCTGCGCCATGTTCTGGTCACCGCCGAGCAGCGCGCCGCCCCGGCGGCGAACCCCGGAGCGCTGCAAAGCGATGGCTATGTCATTGGCGAGCTGCAGGACATCCCGGGGCTGTTCGTTCCTAGCGCGGCGGTGCTCGGGATCGTCATCGCGTTGTACGTGCTCGTGATCGCACCGCTGACGTTCATCGTGCTCTGGCGCCGACGCCACGCCGCGCTCGCATGGGTGCTCGTGCCGGCTGTCGCAGTGACGACGACCGCAGTGATGATGGCGACAGGCCTCGGCACCGCCGGCCATGACGCGGCACTCAACGTGGTGCGTGTGGTGACGGTCGACCCTCAGACTGGCACAGCACGCGTGCAAACGCTGGCAGCGCTGTTCTCGCAGCATGGAGGATCCCGGCTGATCCAGCTGGGCGCCCCCGCCGATGCAATGGGGCTATCCGGTGTGCAGACCGGCTCGGGCGGCGTCGTCATCCTGCCCGGGCAGAACGGCGTGCTCGTCGAGGACGCCGGACCGGCGACGACGCAAGGCTTCGACTCCGAGTCGACGATCCCTTACTCCGCGGCGGTGGTCAGCGCATCACTCGCAGCCGCCAACCTGAAGGTCAGCGGCGCCATCAAGCCCACGCTCGACACCAACATCTTGGCAAGCGCTGTGCAGATCCCGGGCGCTGGATGGATTAACACTGGGGCACTGGCCGTGGGAGCGTCGGCGTTGATCAACCACGCAGTCAACCCGTCAACCGCCGGCCAAAGCTGCGTCGGCTGCGGGTCGGGCCCGACGTCGTCCGGCGCGAGTCCCACGGTGCGCGCGAACGAGATCATCAGCGCTATCGAGGATGGAGCCTACGGCGGTGGATACGGCGGCGGCTTCGGCGGCGCACCGATTCCCATACCCACCTTCGTCTCCGGCACGCCGGGTGGCGGCCCGGCGCAGACCCAGGCAGTGTTCATCGGCGTCGTGCAAGGTCCACTTTCCGGACTGTCGCCGATCGACGCGGGCGGCATCCCCGTAACCGAGATGGACGCGATCGTGGTCCCTCTCCAGCTCGGGCACGCGGCGGGTGACACCACACCGCAGGTGGCGAGCCTGGTCGATGTCACGGGCGCCACCGCAAGCACCACCGCAATGTTCGGCAGCCTGGTCGTCACGGGCTCGGAGAGTGCCGTGTACCGTGCGCCGGTGGGCCGCGGTCCGTACGCCAGCGTGAACATCGAGGAGAACGCGTCGATGTCTGGCTGCTCCGGCACGGCACCCTGCACCCCCGGCGGCCCGGCGCTGACCCCCGGCGCGGTGACCATTTCCGCTTTTGACCCCGCCAGTGCCACGTGGATCCCGCTCGTGACCCGTTTGCTCAGCACCGGGGTGAGCACTACGCTTGTCGGGCCGCAGCAATACCTGCTCCCCGACGGATCCATACTGCTGCGCATGTCCGGGCAATCTGCCGGCGTCACCCTCACCCCGCCGCTAGTGACGCCTGTCGCCGGGACCACGTCGTGATTACAGGGACACACCTCGCAAGGGCGTTCGGGGCGCGCATGGCGCTGTTGGACTGCTCGTTCGAGATCGATACCGGCGCCGTGTTCGGCCTGGTGGGACCGAACGGAGCGGGCAAGACCACCACGCTTCGCATCCTCGCCGGACTCCTGCAACCGACGTCGGGAACGGCGTCGGTGGACGGCATCGACGTGCTCGCCAATCCGCAGGTGGTTCGCGAGCGCGTCGGGTGGATGCCCGACTTCTTCGGCGTCTACGACCGCATGACAGCGCGCGAGTACCTGACGTTCTACGCGTCGTGCTACCGGATCCCCCGCGCCCGGGTCGGCCGGCTCGCCGCCGACCTCATGGACCTGGTGGGTTTGCCCGATCGCATGGATACGCCCGTTGAGTCACTTTCGCGGGGCATGAAGCAGCGTCTCTGCCTGGCCCGGGCGCTGATCCCCGACCCCCCGGTGCTGCTGCTGGACGAGCCCGCGTCGGGACTCGATCCCCGCGCGCGGGTTGAGCTCCGTGAGCTGGTGCGCGAGCTGCAGAGCATGGGCAAGACGATGGTGATCAGCAGCCACATCCTCCCCGAGCTGGCAGAAATGTGCTCGTCGTTCGGTTTCATCGACGACGGCCGGATGGTGGCGTCGGGGACCCTCGAGGAGCTCACTGGCGGCCGCGACCGCACCACCCTGCGCATCAACATCGCCGCGGATGTGCACGACGCTCAGGTGGCGCTGGAGGGCGTCGCGCAGGTGATCGCCATCCGACCCGGAGACGGCTGGATCGAGGTGGATGTGCACGGCGCGGCCGAGGCCACTTCCGCAGTGCTGCAGGCCCTGCTTGCGGCCGGCGTCACCGTCACCGCCGTCAATCCCGTGGGATCGAGCCTCGAGGACGTCTTCCTGCGTGTCACCGGTCAGCCGCTGGAGCAAAGCGCATGACAGGTATCGCGTCGGCAGTCTGGAACCCGATCATCGCCCGCGAGGCGCGGACAAGAATGCGCAGCAAACGGGCGGCCTTCATCCTCTTCTGCTGGCTCGCGGCGTTGGGCGTTGTGGCGGTTCTCGCCTACCGCTCCGCGGCAAACCAGTCGCAATCCGTGGCAGCGCTGGCACATTCCGGAGTGACGGTGTTCGGCGCGCTGGTGGCAGTCGTCATCGCCCTGGTGATGCTGCTGGTCCCGGGCCTGGTCGGGGGCTCGATCGCCGGCGAACGCGAGCGCCAGACCCTCGATCTCCTGCTGTGCACCCGCGTACGGCCCTGGCGCGTGGTCATCGGCAAGCTTGCCGCGTCATTGGCGTTCATGGGCTTTCTGCTCGTCGCATCGTTGCCGATCCTTTCGGTGGTGGCATTGCTCGGCGGCATCGCTTGGGGCGACATCCTCATCGTCGCGGGGCTTGGCGCGCTGACGGCAGTCACGATTGGCTCGATGTCGATCCTGTTCTCGGCGATCAGCAGAGGGCCGACGGGCGCCATCGTGTGTTCGTACGTCGCCATGTTCATCCTGCTTGTCGCCCCGCTCCTGCTTGGCTCCTACCTTCTCGCCCAGGGCGTCGGCTCCACTTTCAACGGCGGCGTCGCCTCGGGCGGCTTCGGACCCGGCGGACCGATCACCAGCCCGGCGATTCTCCCGGTGCAAAGCAACGTGCCTCCGCTCCTCATGGCCATGAGCCCTGGGATGGCGATCGGCTCTGAGGTGGCGTCGATCTCGGATCAGAACTGCTCGCCTGGTGTCATCACGAGGTTCGGTAGCGGGTTTACCTCCATCTCGAACTCCAACTGTGGCGGGGTCAGCTTCGATCGCATCACCTCGGGACCACTGAACGGTTGGCATCTCTGGCAGCTGTACGCGGCGTTCGCCGTAACGCTTTCGACGCTGTGCGTCTGCCTTGCGATCGTCGGGCTCCGCGGCAGGGTGCCATGGCCACGACGCGTGGGGCGGGGCGGCGCATGACCGAGTCCCAGCCGACCCTCGACGCGTCGCTGCGGCCACTGGTTCGTCGCGCGCGCGCGGACGCCGCCGCACGGCGCATGTTGCTGTTCGCGGCGGGCGCAGCCATCTGGGCGTGCACCGTGCTCGCGGCCGCGCGCGTTTGGACGCTCCCGGTCGCGGCGCTGAGCATCAGCGGAAGCGCCGTACTCCTGTGTGCGGGGATCGTCATCTCCGTCGTGCACAGGCCTTCGCCGCTGATCGCGGCGCGCACCGCGGACCGGCGCCTGGCCCTCGCCGAACGCCTCGCGACGGCAGTGGCCCTGGGCGGCGCCACTACTGAGATCGGCGAGCGCCAGCGGAATGACGCGTCGTCCGTCGCTATGACTCTGCGAGCGCGCGACGTGTACCCGCTTCGCAACCTCAGGTGGCGCGTCGTCGCTGTGGCCGTAGGTGTAGCCGCTGCGGTCACACTCGCGGTCACAACCCCGGGCAACGCGATCGCCGCACAGCGCGCCGCCGGCGATCACGCGGCGATCCAGAAGGCGATTGCCGCAGTCAAAAAACAGGAGCAGGCGGCTCATCGGGCCGCGACGACGCAGCCTGACCCGACCGGCTCGCTGCATCAGCTGGACCAGGCGCTTCGTGACGCGCTGGCGCAGTTGCGGAAGGCACAGAACCCGGTTCAGGCGCTCGAGACGATCTCCCAGCTGGGCCAGCAGATCCAGGGCCTCGTCGACCCGACCCTACCGTCGCGTCTTGGCGCGGCGTCGGCCGCGGGTTCCGCCATGGCGGGGACAGCAACACTCGGCCAGGTTGCAGCAGCTCTCGCCCAAGGCAACCTCTCCGGCGCAGCGGCGTCGCTGCGGTCCGTCGCCGGTTCGCTGGCTCAGCTCACCCCGGCGCAGCTGCATCAGCTGGCGACGGCCCTGGCGGCCGCAGCTCGCGCATCGACCGGCGACAGACCACTTGCCAAGGCGCTCCAGCAAGCGTCGAGCGCACTCGCGTCGGGAAAAACGGCTGCGGCGAGCCAGGCGCTCGGCGCCGCCTCGAGCGAGTTGCAGTCCCTGGCTGGGAGCGCATCGGCGGCCGCTTCAGTCGCGGCTGCGGCCGACGCCGCTGCTGCGGCCAAAGCTGGTGTAGCCGCGGCCGCCGACGCCGCGTCGGGCGCGGTTGGACGGAGCGGATCTGGAGGAGGCTCGCCGTCCGGCGGCCAGGGTTCGGCGTCGCCGTCGGCCAATGGCGCTGGGAGTGGCAGTGGCACTGGGAGTGGCACCGGATCCGGGTCCGGTGGCAGCGGCGGGAGCGGCGGCCAGGGGGCCTCGGGCTCGGGTGGTTCGCACAGCGGGGCCGCGGCGTCGAGCGACCGGCTCTTCGTGCCCGGTTCCGGCAACCAGCCCTTCGGCGACCCGCAGAGCTTCCAACTGGCGTCCGGCCAGAACGTCCCGACCCAGGCGCTGTCGTCGGTGTTCGCCCAGTTCCAGACATTCGTGCTGCAAACCCTCGATCGCAGCGGGTTCGCGCCTGGCGATCGCGATCTCGTGCGTCAGTACTTCGCGTCGCTGCAGGGCCTCGGCGGATGAGCCGCGGCCCAGCGGCCGAACTGCCCAACACCGACGACTTCACCACGATGGCGCGCGCCCTGGAGGCGGAGCTGCACAAGCTCATCGTCGGCCAGAAGGAGTTGGTGCGCCACGTGGTCACGTCGTTGCTCGCCGGCGGCCATGTGCTCCTCGAGGGCGTCCCGGGTCTCGGCAAGACGGCCCTGGTGCGCGCCGTGGGAGACGCTCTGACGTTGCAGTTCGCGCGCATCCAGTTCACGCCTGACCTGATGCCCGCGGACATCACCGGGACGATGGTGATCAGCGAAACCGACACCGGTCGCCGGTTCGTCTTTCAGCACGGCCCAGTCTTCGCGAACATCGTCCTCGCCGACGAGATCAACCGCGCTACACCCAAGACCCAGAGCGCACTTCTCGAGGCGATGCAGGAGCACTCGGTCACCGTCGCCGGGGAGACGCGCCCACTGCCGGAGCCGTTCTTCGTACTGGCGACGCAGAACCCGATCGAGCTGGAGGGGACCTATCCGCTCCCCGAAGCCCAGCTCGACCGCTTCCTGATGAAGTTACTGGTGCCGTTTCCGAGCAACGACGACCTTGTCGAGATTGCCCGGCGAACGACCGGTCCGGAGTTGCCGCGCGTGGAACCGGTCGCCGGGACGGAAACCTTGCTGGGCATGATCGCGCTGGCGCGCACCGTCCCCGTCGCCGACCACGTCATCGATTACGCGGCGCGGCTGGTGCGGGCAACGCATCCGCAGCACGCGACTCTGGACATGGTGCACACGCTGGTCCGCTTCGGCGCCTCGCCGCGCGCAGTGCAGGGACTGGTCCAGGGGGCGAAGGTTCGCGCCCTGCTCGACGGCCGCTTCAATGTCGCCTTCGACGACATTAGGCAGCTGGCAATGCCGGTGCTGCGGCACCGCGTCCTACTGGGCTTCGAGGCCGAGGCGCAGGGAACAACGCCCGACGAAGTCATCGCGCAGATCGTTGACAGCGTCGACACCGATCCAGCCGTCAGCTGATCGCGGCCTGCGCAGCATGACCAACCCGGCCGCATCCGCGGGGATCGCCGCGGCGCGAGCGCTCGGCCTGACACCGGACATCCTTTCAATGCTCGATCGCATGACATTGCCGTCGAGACGCCCGGTGCTGGGCGACGCCGGCCAGCGGCGCTCGCGGCACACGGGTGGATCTGTGGAATTCGCCGATTTCCGAGCCTACGTGCCCGGCGATGACTTCCGGCGCGTGGACTGGAACGCGTATGCCCGCCACGAGCGGCTCATCGTACGGCTGCACAGTGCCGATGAGGACGTGACGCTGACGCTGTGGATCGACACGTCGGCGTCGATGGCGTACGGCGATCCGTCCAAGCTGCGCGCAGCAGCGTCGCTCGCCGGAGCGCTCGGATACGTCGCCCTCGGAGCCTACGATCGTGTGTGCGTCGCCAGCTTCGCATCCGCGGCGCGGATCCTCACTCCTCGACTTCGCGGTCGCTCCGCGACGCACCGGCTCTGGGCGTCCCTCCCCGGGTTGCGCACGAGCGGCAGCACCGACTTCGACGCGATCGGGCGCGCGGCCACCCGGACTGCGCCGGGGATCGCCGTGGTCATCTCCGACTTCCTGTCCCAACCGGGACCCGATGCCGCCCTCGCGGCGCTGCGCAGGGCGGGTCAGGAGCCGGCGCTGGTTCGATTCCTGTCACGCCAGGAGGTCGAACCCGACGTGCGTGGCGACCTGCGCCTGGTCGATGCCGAGACCCGCGCCACAGTCGAGGTCACGGTGACACCGGCGACCATGGCCGCATACCGACGCCGCCTCGCCGATCGCACCGATCAGCTGCGCAGCCTCGCTGCCCGCCACCGAGCGCGGTTCGTCGACCTCGTGAGCGACGTCGGCATCGTCGATTCGGTGCGCGCCTGCCGCACTGCCGGGATCGTGCGGTGAGCTTCCTCGCCCCCCTCCTCGCTATCTTCGGCCTCTCCGTTCCTGCCATCATCGTCCTTTACATCCTGAAGGTGCGACGCCGCGAGGTGGTGGTGCCCAGCACCCTCCTCTGGCGCGGCGACGCCGTGGACAGGCAGGCGAGCGTGCCCTGGCAGCGGATCCGCCCCTCCTGGCTCCTGTTCCTCCAACTGCTCGCTGCGATTGCCCTGGTCCTCGCCCTGACTCGCCCGGCGCTCGCGCAGCCGGCGCAGCTTGGGCCCGACACCGTGGTGATCATCGACTCGTCGGGGCCGATGCGCGCAACAGACGTGTCGCCGTCACGCTTCGACGCGGCGGTGAGTCAGACGCGAGCCCTGGTCGACCAACTCGGTCCCGGACAGCGCATGACGCTCATCGCCATGGATGCGAACCCGCGCGTCATCGCCGCGAGCGGCGGCGACCACGGGGTCCTCGACGCGGCGCTGTCGGCGCTGCGCCCCGACGCCGGGCTCGCCGACCTGCGCACCGCCCTCACCCTTGCTACCGCCGCCCCCGGTGGCGGCGGGGACCGCCGGGTGATCGTGATCAGCGACGGCGTCGTCGACATCAGCGGGCCCACGGTGTCGCTGCCCTATCCGATCCAGTACCGCCCCGTGGGGGTGAGCGGGGCCAACCTCGGCATCAGCGGCATCACCGTCTCGGGGACGGGTGGCTCACACGTTGTTGCCATCAACGTCACCAACTACGGTACCGCACGGCGGGCCACCACCCTCGAGACGCGCGCTGACGGCCACCTGGTCGACGCGCGCCTCATCGACGTTGAGCCCGGCGGCAGCGTCGAGGTGGACGTCGCCCTCTCCGGATCGCCGCAGACGGTGACGGCGAATCTCACGCCGCACGACGCATTCCCGCTGGACGACACCGCCTCGGCGGTCGTCCAGGCCCCACGGGTGATCCACGCCGTCCTGGTGACGCAGCGCAACATCTTTCTGCAGGAGGCGCTGCAACTCCGCGGCGACATCCATCTCGACGTGGAGACACCCGCCTCGTACCGGCCGCGGAGCGATGTCGACCTCTGGATATTCGACGGCTTCGTCCCACCGGTGCTGCCGGCGCAGCCGTATTGGCTCGTGGGGCCCCCCGCCGACCCGGCGATCGGCGCCGGCGCTGAAGTGCGACCGGGACCACTGACCCCGGCCAGCGCCGGCGACCCGTTGATGGAGGGTATCGACGTCGGCAACGTGGCGGTGGCCCAGTCCCGCGACCTCTCGACGTCGACCTTCGGCCGGGCGATCATCGATTCGCAGGCAGGACCGGTGCTGCTGGTGCGCGACGCGGCACCGCGCGCGGCCCTGCTCGGCTTCGACCTGCACGACTCCGACCTGCCGTTGAGCCCCGCGTTCCCGGTGCTCGTCGAGCGCCTGTCAGAGTACCTGGCGCCCGACGCTGTGCCACCGAGCCCCGTGGAGCCCGACACACCCGTCGACATCCCGGTTCCAGGCGGCGGCGGCGTCGCGGTGACGCGCCCGGACGGGAGCACCGAGACGCTCACCGTCGCAGCCCAGGCAGGCGACGCTGTCCTGACCGACACCGACCAGACCGGCGTGTACACCGCAACCATCCGCGCCGCCGGCGCCCAGCGGGTGGTGGCGGCGCATTTCGCTGTCGACGCGCTCGACCCCGCACGCTCGGCCATCGCTCCCCAGTCGAGGCTCGCATCCGTCCACGGCGCGACTGGATCGCCGAACCTCGGCGGCCAGGGCACCGTCTTCGCCGACCTGTGGCCGTGGCTTGCCGTCCTCGCCCTGGCCGTGCTCACCGTTGAGTGGGCGGTGTTCCATCGTGGGCGTTAATCTCGCGTCTCCGTTGGGACTGTTCGGCCTTCTCACGGTGCCTGCCGCTGTGCTCGTGTGGCGGCGCTTCCCGCCCCCGCTCTCGCGGCGCGGCGCGCGGACGTCGCTGGCGCTACGCTGCGCGGCTCTCCTGCTCATCACCCTTGCGCTCTCCGGCTTCGCCCTGCAACTCCCAGCCTCGACGCAGACCCTCATCGTCGTCGTCGACCGCAGTGCGAGCATGGAGACCGCGCTCGCCGGCGAGGCCGCGACCGTGCAGCGGCTCCGCGCCGTGCTGCATGCTGACGACCGGTTCGGCATCGTCACGTTCGGCGGCGACGCGGTCGTCGAGCAGCCGGCCGTGAGCGCTGCCGACAGCGCATTCAGCGGCTTCGCCACGCAACCCAACGGCAACGCGACGAACCTCGAGGGGGCGTTGCGCCTCGCCGCGTCGCTCCTCCCCGCCGACACGCAGAAGCACATCGTCATCCTCAGCGACGGCCGCCAGAACACCGGCGACGCGCTCATCGAGGTGGCCCTCCTCCATCAGGGAGGCATCCGCGTCGACGTCCTCCCGGTTGACGTCCCCACCGGCCCCGAGGTACTCGTGGCGTCGTTGCGGGCGCCCACCTCGGTGCCCTCTGGGGCGGGATTCAGCGTTCGTGCCATCATCAGCAGCAACGTCACGACCTCGACGGGGGTGACGATCAGCGACGACGGAACCGTTGTGCTTACGCGTCACTTGGCACTCGCCCCGGGGGACAGCGAGGTCGACGTTGTCCTGCCCCCGGCATCTCCTGGCACGCACGACATCCGGGTGAGTATCACCCCGGTGCTGGACACGTTCGAGCAGAACAACTCGGCCGACACGTTGGTGCAGGTGCTGGGCCGGCAGCGAGTGCTGGTCGCCGAAGGCACCCCGGGCGAGGGTGGGAATCTCGCCGCGGCGCTGCACGCCGCCGGAATCCAGACAACAGTGGTCGCCCCCACCTCGTTGCCGAGCACGCCAACCGCGGTCGCCGCCTTCCAGGCGGTGGCTCTGGTGGACGTCTCGGCCCAGCAACTCGACGCTGCACAAATGGAGGCCGTGCGGTCCGCCACGGAGAACCTGGGCGTAGGCCTGTCGGTGTTTGGCGGCACTGACACGCTCGGACCGGGCGGTTTCAGTGGGACGCCGCTCGAGACGGCGCTTCCCGTGGACATGCAAGTGCGCAACCCCCAGCAGAAACCGCCCGTGTCGGTGGTGCTGGTGCTCGAATCGGTCGAGAGCAGCGCCGGCGACGCGGTGGTGCGCGGGGCCGCGAGGGCGCTGGTCGAGAAGCTCAGCGCACGCGACTACGTCGGCGTCACCGATTCGATCACCGGCCTCGCCGTCCCGCTGCAGCGGGTGGGCGACCGCACCGCGGTGGAGCAAGCCATCCTCAACATCGCCAACTTCGGCGACCCGCCGTCGTACGACCCGTACATCGCCGACGCTGAGCACGCGCTGCTGGCCCATCCCGGCACGGTCCGCCACGTGATACTGCTGGGCGACGGGGACTCCCAGCCGGTCTCGGCAGCGCTCATCGCCGGCCTAGTCGCCAACGGGATCACTGTCTCCGCGGTTGGTGTCGATATTGACGGTAACCCACAGAACATGGCGATGATGCGGACTGTGGCGCGCGAGGGCAACGGCCGCTTCTACCAGTCGGAGAGCCCCGACCAGGTGCCCGACATTCTCCTGCAGGAGTCGCAGACGGCGTTGAAGCCGTGGATCGTGGAGCAGCCGTTCGTCGCCCAGCCGGGCACGCCCGGACCCGCGCTCGCCGGTGTGAACACCGCCGCGATCCCAGTTCTCGGCGGCTACGTGGCCACGACGCCCAAGGCGGCCGCCGAGGTTGCGCTGTACGCGGCAGACCATGACCCGCTGCTCGCCACGTGGCAGTACGGGCTTGGCGAGGCCGCGGTGTGGACGAGTGACACCACCGGCCGCTGGACCGCGTCGCTCCTGGCGTCGCCTGTGGGCGGCCGCCTGCTCGCCAACGTAGTGGCGGTCACGCTGCCGCTGCAGCAGGACCCGCGCCTGCAGCTCACCGCGACGGCGCAGGGCACATCGGCGCAGCTGAACCTGATCGCGACGTCGCTACCGCAGGGGACCACTGTGCAAGCCGACGTGGTTGCGCCCGACGGTACCGCAACCACCGTCGACATGGTGGCAACGGGCCCGGGTCGCTATACCGGTGACGTCACAGCTCCTGTAGTCGGCCCGTACGGCGTGCGCTTGGTCGCCACTGCCAGCGGGCACATCGTTGCCTCCGCGTCGGCTGGCTTCACAGTTCCGTACTCACCCGAATACCGATATCTCGGCACCGACCGCACCTTCCTCGCCCAGGTCGCGGCGCGCGGCGGCGGCATGATGCTCGGCGATGCGGCCGCGGCGGCCGCAGTGGCGCTGCCGCCCTCGTCCGTGGTGGTGATGCTCGCCGCCGGGCTGCTCGGAGCCGCGCTGGTGCTGCTGGTAGCCGACATCGCGCTTCGCCGCCTCGCGTTTCGCAGTGGCGACGCCGCCGTGTGGGCGCAGGCGCTGCGCCCCGCGCGGGACACGGCGCCGGCGCCCGTCGAAGCTACGGTCGGCCGCTTGCGTCGACGCGTCGGCGCGGTGCGCGACGCGCCCACCCCGGGTCAGTCTGCCCAGGACGCGCAAGAGGATCTCGCGGCTCGGCTACTGGAGCGGCGGCGGCGGCGCGGCTGAGGCTGGGTGGCAAGCGACTCGTGGGCGGCGGTTGTTTATGTCGCTCCCCATATACGCATCTCCGCCCCGTAGTCCGAGGCTGACGCCACTACGTCAGGGTATCCGGAGCGTGTGAAGGGGCGCAGGTCCACCAAACCTGCGACCGATCTCTCGGACTCCGGGACGGAATTGAACTCACGCGGTCCACTTCGGTCAGACCCATTAGCCCACGAGGACACCTTCCCTGACACCCTCAGCCGCCGTGGACTGAGAAACGTGGTCAAGACCACGACATTCCTCACTGATCTGGAGAACGGCGAGGCCGCGTATCGCCTCTACGCGGAGTACTTCCCGACCAACCCTCCGGCGCGCTCGTCGCCGATCGTCAAATTTCCGCGCGGCCTGCTCATCTCCATCGAGGCGATTGCGGTGGTTCCGTAAGACGTCGTCGCGCCATGGGTCGCCTCGAGGTCGTCGGCCCACTCCGGCGCGACGGGGATTCTCGCGCAGACTCGTGATGGCGTCGTGGCCCTCGGCCTAGTTGGCCCACTGGCGCGCCGCGTCGATGACGCGCCCGGAGACCGCGGCGGCGTGCGGGTGGCAGCGGTGGATCGCTTCGTTATACGACTGGAAGTAGTCGGCGTACTGGATACCCGCGAGCTGCCGGCGGGCGCGTTGAGCGCGCAGGCACGGCAGATGGCGACCCGGACATCCTCGCACCCGGCGGCCGGATCCCGGCCGCCGGGGTCGGACCACTCGCTCAAGCCGCGACCCTGACGCCGACACTGGAACTTTCACCGCACTCGACGACAGCAAGGTTACCCGGTTCCGGCTGAGGTGGCGATCGCCCGGTTCAACGGTGCCCTTGTCTGCGCCGCAGCCGACGACGATCAAGCCGACGAACCGTGACCCATGTGATTTCTTATCGCTGACACACCGGCTCTTGGTAGGCGGCTGAACCCGAAAGCAAGGTGCTCAGCCACAGCGGGCACCTGACGATAGTCCAGTGCTCATAGAGTTGCGCGGGACATGCGCCGCTCCGGATCGCGGTCTTGATGGAGTGCCCGAATCCTGGTAGGCAGAGAGTGGTGTCGTAGCGACGCCGTGTTAGCGTCCGACCGCGGATTCTGCTGTCGAGCGGACCCGCTCACCCGTGGCCTCAACCCGATCAGCGATGTCGCCGAGGGTCTTGCTTTGAAAGCCTTTCGCAACTTCGAGTTCATGCACACCATGGCCGACGAGCATGAACGTGGGAGCCCACAGCCCGATAAAGATGCCGAGCCGCTCGGCGTTCCCGACGTCCTTTCCGCTGCGAACCGCCCAAGCGATGATGCTTGCGGCGATGGATCCGAGGGATGCGACGTAGAACGCGTCGCTCGGAATGCCGAGCTTATACAGAAAACGAAAAATCATGATGCCTCCAAGGTGAGTGTATGAGCGGGCTGCGACAGGGAACGGGGCGCGCTAATAACAAACTCGTGCCGTTGATGTCAAAGAGAGGTCACCTTATGTATGCGATCCTGGCGGCGCCCACTCTGTTGCGACAAGCGCCGAAATAACTGCCACGCGTGACAAGAGCCGGCGCATGAGAGCGCCCACCTTTGTCGCTGGGGATGTTCACATCTGACACCTACGGCTGGCTGCCCGGAATGGATCATTCGCCACGGCTCGGTCAACAATCGGCATCAGATCCGATGCTTCTGTGCTGACCCCGCGAGGTCGGTCCATCGGGGCTACAGCTCGCCTCACCGCCCTGGGGCATTGCGACCTTCTGCACCGGTGGGCACCTTCTGAACCATGTCTGAAGGTTCGAAGCGTTTGCATGCGTTGGCGCTTTGATGATCGCGCCGGTCCATTCGAACCAGTCCATCGATGGAGCCGGTCGCTGCAGCAGCGCTCAGATGCACCTGAGCCTCCCCACATCTGGCAGTACCTCAGTCGCATAATCTGACACTGATCCTATCAACTCTAGGTCAGGATCACTCAGGAAGAGGTATGCCCCAGAAGACCAGCGCTTTCCGACGTGGTGGGTCCGGCCGACCGAAGCCGGCCGCGGCGCCCGAAGGAGCCGCCCAACTGCCGGCAAGCGTGCTCACCCCTCGATTGAGCAAAGATCCGGCGCAGGACAGTCGATTCCTCACCAGTCCCCGGGGGCAACGGACCTCGCACACCGAGGACTCCCTGACGGCGGGGGTATGTGGGCTTCAGGTGAGCCGCCTGTATGACGAGTACCGTGTCGTCGCCCTCGCGGTGGCGTTCCGCATAGTCGGTAACCACGCCACGGCCGAGGAGGTGGTGCAGGACGCGTTCCTGTCGGCCTGGAGATGCGCTGCACGATATGACCCGAAGCGCGGATCACCCCAAGCGTGGATCTGCGCAATCGTGCGCAACCGTGCCATCGACCGACTGCGGTCGGATGCGGCCCGGCCAAACGATTGTGCTGCGATCAGCGTGAAGGCGGCCAGCGGAATAAGCGTCCTCGACGAGGTGCTCCATCGAGATGAGGAACGGCGACTCGCGAGTGCGATCGCCGAGTTGCCGCCGGCCCAACGCCAAGTCATTGAGCTGGCATATTTCGGAGGATATTCCCAGCGGCAGATTGCCACCATCATGGGTGCGCCGGTGGGGACCACTAAGGGGAGAGCGCGAGCAGCACTGCGCGCCTTGTCCATCGCGCTGTCGCTGAGTCTGTTGCCGGATACCCGGACGAGACGCCTGCAGACACACGGCACTGAGTAACCACGACCTACACGCGCGAAGTTGGCACGCCGCATGCCTTGTACCGCAGCCCTTGCTCTTCCTCGTTGACGGCTCCAAGGATCTCCCGATCTCAAGCGCCGGCATCTCGAGGCTGCCAGCGCGATGCAGATAGTCGGCGAGGCTGGCGACGGTCGTGAAGCCATCGACAGAACGGCTACTCGGCAGCCGCACGCAGCATAGGAAGATTGGCTTTGGAACGTTCGGCGCGTTCGCTACGGCTCGGCACTCGACCTGCGGTTAGCAAAGACGATGACTAAACAGCGACATAGACGGTACCATGAGCTATTACTATGAGAATGTCACAGAATACCCCCGCGCCCCGCATGTGGCGGGTTGTTTTGGCTGATGATTCCAAGGACGTCCGCGACCTCCTTCGTCTGCGTCTCGAAATCTCTGGCGTCCTCCAAATCGTCGGTGAGGCGCAAAACGGCCGTGAGGCGATCGAGATCGCCCGTGCGGAGCAACCCGACCTGCTGGTCCTCGACCTCTCGATGCCTGAGATGGACGGCCTCGAGGCCCTTCCTCTCGTGCGTGAGGCCTCGCCCGAGACGCGCGTTGTGATCTTTTCCGGCTTCGAGGGCTCGGACGTCGAGCGCCAGGTCCGGACACTCGGTGCGGTGGCGTTCTATGACAAGTCGACACCACTGAAGACCTTCGCGTTGGAAATCCTCAATCTGTTGGGCGCATCCTCAGACTTCTCCTCGCCGCCTGCGCAAGACCTGCCAGCGCCCGTCGAACAAGCCGAGATGGACACCTTTGATGACCAAATCGAGCGCTTTCGGGAGCTGTTCGACGAAGCCGCAATTGGCATGGCAACCCTGACCCTGGGCGGTCGATTCGTGCGGCTCAATTCGGCGATGGCGGCAATCTTCAATGCACCGGTCAGCGAGTTCGCCGGCAAGCGGTACGCCGATCTGCTCGAGCCACTCGAGGCGCACGCCTTCGGAGAAGCCGTCGATTGCGTCATAAAGGGCACCCGGAACCTCACTCAGCTTGAGCATGTGATCGTGCGTGACAGTCAGCGGTATGTGGTGCTAAGCACGATCGCGTCGATCCGGGACGCCGCCGCTCGCCCCCTCTACCTCTTCCTACAGGTTCAGGATCTGTCCGAGCAGAGGCGGACCATGGAGGCGCTGATGGCGTCTGAGCAGCAGTTCCGGCTCCTCGTCGATGCCGTTGTGGACTATGCACTGTTCATGCTTGATCCGCACGGCGTAATAACCAGCTGGAACCCAGGCGCCGAGCGAATCAAGGGCTACGCCGCGAGCGAGATCATCGGCCAGCACTTCCGCGTGTTCTACACAGATGAGGCCCAAAGGGCACGTCACCCCGAGAAGGAACTCGACGAGGCGATAGCGACGGGTCGATACGAGGAAGAAGGGTGGCGCGTGCGCAAAGATGGCAGCCAGTTCTGGGCGAACGTCATCATTACGCCGATCCGGCGGGAGGGGGCACTGGTCGGTTTCGCCAAAGTGACGCGTGACTTCACAGCCAGGCGGCTAGCGCAGATGGACCAGGAAGTATCGGCAAGAAGGGTCGCCGAATCCAACGAGGCACTGATGGTTGCGGGCCACGAACTCGCGGACGTGCTCTCCATGACCGCCCATGAGATGCAAGGCCCTGTCGCGCTCATACGCGGATACGCCGAAATGCTGATACACGATCAGGCGGGCGGCGATCCCGTCGTCAATAGTCCCGACGCGGTGAAGGCGATCTCTGCTCAGGGAGAGCGCCTCGCTCACCTCATCGATGACCTTCTGACAGCGGCGCGGCTGGACGGAAGTCAGATGCCGATGAATCTTGAAAGCGTCGACGTGCGCGACGTAGTCTTATCAGTGATCGCGGGCCTCGATCCTTCGGATGCGGCGACCGTCAAAGTACGTGGCCATCGTCTCGTCGCTCGCGGTGATCGTCTGCGGCTTACGCAGATCTTGAGCAACTACATCTCGAACGCACAACGACATGGTCGCCCTCCGATCGTCATTGATCTCACAGTCGCGGACGATGCGGTGAAGATCTGCGTGCGGGACGCGGGACCAGGGGTGAGTCCACATCTGCGACCTCGACTCTTTGAGAAATTCTCGCGGTCCCGAGGGACGTCAACAGCTGGGGGTATTGGGCTCGGTCTCTATATCGTTCGCGGCTTGGCCCGAGCACAAGGTGGAGACGCATGGTATGAGGACGACAACGGATCGCCTTGCTTCGCCGTCAGCCTGCCGCTCATCGCGAGCGCTGCTGCACAAGCGGCCCTGGCGCCGTCCGCGGGAGGCTGAGCCACACCCTCACCGCTCTGTCACCTCTCGACGAGGCGCCACCAATTGCATGTGAACAAGGTACATCCCGGCGTTAGCCCACCGAATCGGGTCGGCGCTCTGAACTGAATACGAAAGCGTCGCCAATTTGGCTGGGGTCGACGCCGTCTTCATCTGGCTGGGACGTACCTAACGTGGAACGCAAGTCACCATTTGCAACCGCCGAACGCGCACGCTGGACAACACGTCTCGTCATTGTCCGTACGCTATCGAACACTCAATCGAGTAGGTGATTCGCCGTTGCTGCGGTGACGGCGACAGCACGGCTTGCAGGTGTGCGGCCCATACATGTGGCAGCAATGTATGGCTGGCCTCGTCAGCAGTGATCCGCCCCGGGTACAGGGCCGTAGTAACCCCTAGTTTTCCGATCAGACCTGTTGACACGTGGTTGCTATCAGCACTTGTCATCGCACGGGTCCACGAAGAAAGGAGGCAGCCCTTCGAAACGACCTCGTCATGACCTGTCGATCGCCCCCGTTCAGCGGGCGACTAATCACCGATTCAGGAGGCTTCAATGCCACCTGTGACCTGATGGCGTACGCCCGCCGTACTAGGCTCGTGCCGGGCAGTCACGTTTTGCGAGTGCACAACATTCAGGAACGGAATGAGGAGGTAGCCCCTGGACATTTTTGTGACCGCCGACATCGATCGATCGCCCCGAATTGCGGGGTTCAGGAAACTTTCAGGAGGCTTCAATGCCACGATTTCGTTTGACTCCCTGGCGGGCCGCGATAGGCGCAGTCGTCGCCGTCGCGGGCGTGTTCACATTGACGCTCGGTACGGTCAGCGCATCGAGCCATACGGAGCGGAGCTGCACGATCAACAGTCCCTGTATTCACACCAGCACCCAGGGCGACGTTGATCACGGCACCACCGCGGGTTGGCTCGGCGGCAAGACCGTCGACTTTCTCTACAGCAAGAACTTCTACTGCGCAGCGCCGCCATCGAGCGGCGCCGCGAGTTTCTGCGAGGGGGGGGGCAACGCCAACTTTGCTCCCGTCAGTGGACAGATCGACCCGTTGTACGTGGTGACGCCAATCGGCTTCACCCCATCGACAGGAACGCTGCAGTGCCCGACGAGCGGTCTCTGCATCGACCATCCGCACGACATCGACTTGTCGCGGATCTTTGGTGCGGCGGCGTCCAACGCCCTTCTGCCGCCGCACAGCCACGTAGTCACCACCAGCAACAACGGGGTGGCTGAATGGTGGCGGATCATCATCGTCGGCGTCACCAGCCAGACGGCATGGGACTCCATCGTCGACGGCAAGAGCATCGAGGCGGTACGTGACTGCCAGGCTCAGGGCACCTGCACCAAGGACATTGCGTCGAACACATTTCTGTTCTTTGCGGTGCGACCCGAAGATGCGGGAGCGGACACACCTAACAGGTAACCAAAGTGGTAGCCGCGCGCGCCCCGGCCATTGCGGGCCGGGGCAGCGCGGTCTCAGTTGTTTACAAGGAGGCCGTAATGGTGACCGCTTCGACAGTGGTGGCTACCACAGCGCCAATCCCGGCACGCCGGCCGCGTCAGAGGGCGGTGGCCGGGATTGCCGCGGTGGGAGGCGCTCTGATGATCGGCGGAGCCTTGCTCCCTTGGCTCTCGGTCTACGCAGGGCTCGACACGTTTCGTGGCGTGGATGGAACCAATGGGCGCGTGCTGCTTGGCGGCGGCGTCCTGGCACTCGTGCTGGGAATCGGCTATGGATTGGGATTAGCCCACTGGCTGCGCTGGGTGATCCCAGCGGTGGGCTTTGCCGCCTCTGGGTTTGCTGCATGGGTAGTTGCGCAGTTGCTCGGCACCTACCAGCAACTGCAAAGCGACGGGTTTGTTGTGCCGAGCCTCGGAGCGGGCGCATTTCTAGCGCTGACGGGTGGCGTCATCGTGCTCGCAACGCTGCTCATACCCCATCCTGCAGACGGTGCGGTTCCGCGGAAGGCGACGATGCCCGCGGAACAGTCCTCACGAAGTGACGCCCGCAACGTGCTCCTCTCGGGAGCCGTCGCGTTCCTGCTCTGCGCGGCCTTGATTCATCTCGCAGTGGTCGGGCCGCATCTCAGCGAGTCGTCCCTCTATGCGGCGTTTTTCGTGTGCGCCGGGCTCGCGCAGATAGTCGCGGCTCTAGCCCTCACGGTGCGGACTGACCGCCGCCTGCTGGGAGCGCTCGCAATTGGCAACGCGCTGATCATCGGCGTGTGGGCACTGTCGCGCAGCACAGGCTTGCCGATCGGTCCAACTCCCGGTGCTCCGGAGAGCGTGTCGCTCCCGGACGTGCTGGCAAGTGTTGCGGAAGGTCTCGTCGTCGTTCTCTCCATTACGCTCCTGCGCGTCCAAGGCCACTCGCTTGCGATGAAACGCTGGCTTGTCGCTGTCGGCATGGTCGGGGCTGGCGTGATCGCCACCTTCACGACGGTCATCGCGATTGTTGGGGTGCAGAGCGGGGGTGGCTAGCGCCCGACAGGTCCGACGGCCGGCGGCAGTTGCTGCGATCGCTGCCCATCGAACTGTCGGCGTCACCGGCCCAACGGGATTCGTCGGTCACGCGCTCGTCGCTGGCCTGATCGAAGCCGGCCACGGCGTCCGGCGCCTCGGCCGCCGCCCCGAGACCTTCGCCCCGCTCGAGGGCGTCGAGGACAGAGCGTTCGACCTCGATGACGACCGGCTGGACGCAACCGCGCTTGCCGGCGTCGACACCGTTTTCTACCTGGTGCACTCCATGGGGGGCGGCATCGGATTCGCTGATCGCGACCGTGCCTACGCATACCGATTCGCCCGAGCGGCGCGAGTAGCCGGCGTCCGCCACGTCGTCTACCTCGGCGGCCTCTATCCGCGTGGGACCGCGCTGAGCCAGCACCTAGGAAGTCGCCGCGAGGTCGGAGAGATCCTCCGGCGCGAGTGCCGCGCGCTGCACGTACGAGCGGGCATCATCATCGGCTCGGGTGGCGCTTCATTCGAGATCATGTGCGACCTCGTTCGGCGGCTCCCCGTCATGGTGACTCCGCGTGGGGTCAGCAACCGCTGCCAGGCGGTCGCACTTTCGGATGCTGTCGGCGCCCTCGTGCGCGCGGTGGACGTGGCGGGCGACCGAGAGGTCGACCTCGCCGGTCCTGACGTGCTCACCTACCGCGACATGCTGGAGCGGATGGGGCGAGCGCTTGGGCTCCGCCAGTCGCGCTCGATCGAGAAGGCGCCCTCGTCGCACCCGGCGATGTCGTGGGACAGGCGCGTCAGGCGTTCGCGAATGTCCGAACGGCGATCGAGGCGGCCGGAGCGGCGATCGAAGATGTGGCCAAGATCACCTGGTACGTGGTCGGGTACCGCCCGGAGTGGCTTCCCGAGCTCGCGGCCGCGCGCAATGAGGTTCTCGACGGGCATACGCCCGCGAGCACGCTGGTCGGCGTGAGCGCTCTCGCTCAGTCCCAGTTTCTCGTCGAAGTCGAAGTCGTAGCCGTCGTCAACTAGACGAGACGAGACTTCACGACGACTGGGACGTGTCTCTCGATGACCATCTGTCGGCGTGGTCGCAACGGATCTCGGCTGCACTCTCTGAGATGCCTTCAGTCGTCTCACGGTTGCCGATATGTTTGCCATGACCCGAGGAGAGTCAGGGGTACTTCGGCGCTTCGGCTCTGGTGATGCTTCTGACCAGGCTGGACCGATTCCTCCTGACGCGCGCCCATATCTGAAGTGCGTGGCGGGCACGCGGATTTTCAGGCGGAGGCCACCAGAACCACCAGAGCCGCGCTAGGCAGGCTCATCGGTGCGATCCCGAGGGGATCACGGCCGCGGTAGACGCCGGTCGCGAAAGACTCGTACCCGGGGCGAAGTGTTCGCTAGCGCACGGAAAGCGCGGCCGGCCCTTGGTAGCCTGAGACGGTCCACAAATACCGGCCTGTCGGTATGAAGGCCCGCCGCTGGTACGGTCATCCAGGGCCTGGAGTTCGGACATGAGCGCGCACAAGCACGAGGGGACCTTCGCCGCGGGGCAAGAGATCACCGAGCATCACCCTGAGCGCCCTGGTGCGAGGGGACATTTCGCTTCGGGCATGGAGCTACTGCGATACATGCATCAGGGCACCTTTGCCGAGGGTCAGGAGCAAGCCGACCCGCATCCCGAGTTGATCGAGAACAGGCTCGGCTTTGCCGCCGGACAGAGGAAGATCAAGTTCATACCGTCGTTCCAATAGGTTCCCGAGGTTCGGCTCCGTGTCTTTTGCGACATTCGGCTCACTCTTCTCTGCGAGCGAAGCTCGCTAAAACCGCGCGGATCGGCGGAATACACGCGTCGAGCACCATCGCTACGAGCAGTCACTAGGCCGGCGTCGGCGAGGACGCGGAGGTGCTGGGAGACTGCCAGGCGACTGACCGGAAAACGACGGCTCCAGCTCGCCGACCGCTCCGGCGCTCGCTCGAAGATGTGGCGGCGGGTCGGGTCCGCGAGAGCGGGAGACCTTGGTCGCAAGCCATTACTTCCCGCAAGTAATATTTGCTCAGGGGTGCTTAACGGATGCTGGCCCGGCCCAGAGTCCTTACCATCGGGCACTCTGAAGGCATGTCCTCGACGCCGCTTTCACCGTTCATGTTGTACAGATAAAGTGACAAACCGGCCACGCGCGTCGCAGCAAAGAACGGCGTCGAAAGAAGTTGTGTACGTGGGGTCGAAGGCGCTATCGAAGAGATGCTCGCCGTCGATGCTCAGAGTCAGGAGGAGCCACCGCAGCCTAACCGGCACAGACCATCTGGCAAGATCCGCCTCTTTGTCCTTGATCGTGCGCTGGATCGCATCGTGGGTCACCCCCCAGAGCGCAACCCCAGAGCTCCACATCGCTTGGCTTATCGGACCTCCCCAGTCGACACGCAAGCGATTGATGAAGCCGCTCAGATGCGTTGGGGCGAGGTCCTCCCATTCCAGCATCACCCGTCCAGCTGGTGCTCGCGCAGTCACCGTGGCCACGACATCTGCGAGTGCACCGGCGAGCTTCGGTACGTCCCGGTTGGCGAGCGGAGTCGAGACATCCCACGTGGCCATGACGATCGCCGGCGGCCCTGTGTAGCGCGTCTCTGCATCTCGCTCGATCTCGCCGCGAACGGAGTTCTGGTGGAGAGCCTTGTCCCCTCGTGAGGTATCGCTCTCGCGTCGGGGGCCCGTCACCGTCACGACTTTGATGTTGTCAGGCATTCGCTCCGGGAGAACCTCAGTCAACTCGACCCCGATTCGCCCTCCTGCGTGGTTCACGACGTAGTCGGGTGGATCCTCACCTCGCGGTAATCGCTTCCACGGCGCTCCGGGCATTTTGAGCGCGACAAAGCGCTCGACAACGGCATCCTCGGTGGCCTCACGTTCCGAGCGTCTCTCACCGGATCTCGTCATGAAGTGAACCCTAGGCCAGCCAACGGAGACCTGCTCGATAGAAGCTACCAGCTGAGCGCTAGCCTTTAGGATGCACAGCATCTCTAGCTACACCTGCCAAGCCTGCGGCTATCCGCTTCTCTTCGTCCCACCAATCAGTGTTGGTGTTTGCTCGCTCGAGATCTGTCCTTGCTGCTTGTACCAACCCGGGTACGACGACGTGGCACTTGCGTCCGGACGTGATTTGACCCCGCAGGAGTGGCGAGAGCGGTGGGTAGCGCAGGGAATGCCGTGGGAATCCACCACGCTTGCTCCTCCAGATGGCTGGGACCCGCTGAGCCAGTTGCGAAACGTCGAACGCTCGTAGCGACCAGCCTCGCCACCCTCGTCGGCGCCAGGCTGGCGGACACGAAAGGCCGAGGGATCCTCCTCCGGGTACATTTGCGGATGCTCGCCTGCGCCAATATCCTGAGGCTTGGGCCCGGTTCTCACTTGCGCATCTCCCAGGGCGATGCTGCCTGTCCTGGTCGCGACGACCATCAGTAACGGGCTTACCCCGAATGGCTCGTAGGTCTGGAGGGATTCGGGGAGATCTCAGATGCGGTTGCCAGCAACCTCATACGACGTTGATGGATTCGATCGCGTTTCTTCTTCGACTCCACGAGGGCGAACTTTATTTAGGCCACCCACGACGGGTAGCGGGGCGGTGCAGCCTGTGCGAAAACACTCTGCGTCAGTCACAACTGACGTTGCGTCCATCAACCGATGCTTGTGATGGTCGAGCGCACTAGAATCGGGAAGACCTTGCAAGCCACGAGAGCGGACCCCCGTGCGGTCCTCGTAGATGTTGGCGGGACACTGTGGTCCGAGCTGTCGGTGCCTCTAACTGGCGACGGCCAGGTCGTGAGAGCCGAGTACTCGGTCCTCAACCCAGCTGATCGGCATCGCGCGGCCTGGGAGCGACGCTTGGTCGCGATCGGCGTCCAGGATGAGCGGGTTGCGGAACTCTGCATACAACTCAATCTTGCGTTGCGACCCGCTGTGACATCCGAGTACTTCGATGTTTGGCAAGCGATCCGAGAGGCGGCTCAAATCGCGGGGGTCGTCGGCATTGAGGCGGATAGTATCCGAGGCGCATGCTGCTTGCCCGCGAAGCAATTCACATCCCTCCTGCCAGGAGCGCGAGGCTTGCTCGCGGCTTTCAAGCAACGTGGGGCCAGAGTTGTAATCGCCTCGAACGCGATTTGGCGTAAGGAAGCTGACTACTGGACGGATTTTCGGTCATTCGTTATTGACGGCCTGATCGACGCTGTCGTCTCATCGGTTGATGCTTGCTGGCGCAAACCTAGCAATTGCTTCTACGACATCGCGCTACAGCAGGCAGGGGTTCCAGCCGAAGACTGTCTGATGGTCGGAAACTCGGAAGCCCTGGACGTTGCTCCCGCGAAGGCACGCGGCATGGCGGCTATTCGCGGTGCCATCGAGGAACCGCTCCCCGCCGCATCCAGCGCCGACAGGGTATGCGGATCACTCGAAGAGGTGCCTTCCGCGAGATTCTGAGGCACGGCTTGAAGCGTTCCACGGATAGCGTTTGCTACCTGACGGGACAAGTTTGCGCGGCGGACCTGCCGCCCGTATGGCACGGCCCGCGGCCAGGTGCACCAAACCTAGTGTCAGGCACGGCGGGTCATCCTCAGTTGAACATGCGATGGTCGTGTCTGGGCCTCGCCATTTACCGAAAGACACCTCCGCTGACACCTTCGTCTGCTCGGGTCAAGCTCAGGTGGAACGGACTTCCCGAAGATCCCACCTGTGCTGAGCCTCGAAACTAAACCTTCAGCAAGGGATGCGCTCGCGAGCGCCCTGGACTCGTTCTCGTAACGACCGCCCCGCAGCCTGTGCATCAGTGGACGTTGACGCCGCGTGCCCTCAGCCCGTAAGGTCACTGATCTGGAAGAGTGACGCTCGTGGCGTGTCGATGTCCGGCAAGCGATAGAATCACGGCTCGTGGCCCGTGCCCAGTCGGATATCTCGAACGCCGCTGTTCGGATCTTTCTCCAAGAGATGGGGTCCGTATACGATGAGAAGCGCGGGTTCCACCCATACCGAACAAAGGACTTTGCCAAGGTGAAGGACTTCTTCGGGAACCGCTGCTGTTATTGCGGCAGCAACACAGGGGCGGCGTACCTCTTCAAGGACTGATCAGTCGCGGCGCATGGCGTCCTCGGATGTGGAGATTGTGGTTCTGACGGTGAAGGCGGCAGTAGTCGTGCTGATGGCCGTGCGGTTGGCGGCTCGCTCTCGGTCACGACACCAACCTCGGGGATGCGTGCAGAAGCAGTGAGCGCCTCCCTGAGCGCACGTCATAGAGGCAGCCTTCGCATGGCTATCCACTCGTCGTCACTGACGGGGTTATCTGGCTCCTCGGGGTAGGTGCGGGCTAGGTAGCTGAGTTCCACCTTGTCCCCCACCCGTGGGTCGGGATAGCCGTTTTCAAGACACGGCGCGGTGAGAGTTCGGCTGCCGAATCTCACGGTCACCTTGTGGTGTTCAGTGTCAACCGCAAGCACCACGGCGACGGACACCTCGGACTGTGCAAGCGGAGTGTTGAAGTTTCGCACGACCGTAGCAGTCACATCAGGATCATCGGCGTCCAGCAGATCACGGCATGTAAGACAGAGGTAAGCGACGCCCGGGGTTCTGCTCGGAACGATGTTCGGGTCATACGAGATCCGTACACCATGGGCAAATTCGCGCTCGCAATGATCACACCGGCGCTGTTTGTGGTAGTCGGTCAGCCATATGTCCTGCACGCTCGAACCAGTATGCGTCAGTGCTCATATCGGGCGACGTAGCCAGAACGACAACGAGGCTTCACATCCTTGGCTCCGGGCAACCTTCCGATAGGTAGCCCCGCCGCCTTCCTACGGGCAAAGCCAGCCCGGACACTTCACTCCTTCGGGTGCTCTCACCCCCCGCGATCCATCCCATGGTCGACGCCAGAAGTTCCTGCATCTCAGGTGGGCTTTACCCGTTGGTCGTTTACCCAACTCTCGATCTGATCCAGGATCCCGACATACGGAAAGACCCCCGCGTTGGGGGCCGTTCTGACGTTGGGGGCTAGTTGAGCGCGGTGCAGGTTGCGATGACGCTAGTCACTTTGACGCCTGAGCCTCCTGCCGACGCGATTGCATCCCGGCCAGCTTGTTCTGCTGCGGGGATTTTCGCTTGGCACTCTTCCAGCGTCTCAGTGCCAGATGGGATGCTCTCCGTATTCGTTGAGCAGTGGCTACTGGTTGCGCCAGTCTGCGGATCAGTGAACTCTGCGCACACTGTCACGTCAACTCTGATGGATGGCTTGTACAAGCCAACGGGCGGCGCTGGTGGGGCGGGCGGCTCGATTGACGACGGCACGCCGGGGCAAACACCCCCGGGGCATTCGAGGTTGAGCGCAGCGCCCAGCTTGCCCTGGTTGATGTCGTTGCATATCGGATCGTTTCCAGAGAGGCACGCATCGGCGTTCTTGCCGAATAGTTCGCGTTGCCCCATGCCGAGTGTGTACACGGTGAGGCCAGTCTGAAAGAATGCGGGCTGAGCGACGCTGTAGGCATCGTTGCCGACAGTAAGCTCACCCTTGATGCTCTCGCCTACTGATTCCGCGAAAGCTGCGAACGTCTCCCATGCCTTTGATGCAGTTGCTTCGAGCCATGTCGGAGACTTTGCGGCCAGCAACATGATTGCACTGGCAGAGCGATACGCGACGGGAAAGCTCTTGCCGTATGCAGTCTGAAGCTGCTGGTGGAATGCCGCCAACTCATCGGCGTTGGCACTCATACGCATGATGGGCGCTACCATCGCTTGTTCGTGTGCTGCGGTCGGCACCTTATGAACGTTCTTGGGAACGGCGGCGACGAAAGCGTTGAAGTCACGCGTTGCTGCGGCGAATGCAGCGGCGGGGATCGTCGGCGTTGTTGTGGAAGCGCCACATGCGGCAAGGCCGATACTTGCCATAATTACGGCGATCAGGGGCTTACAACGAAGGTGCATGATACGGTGCTTCCAATGCTTGGCACAGTCGGGCCTCGCGATCTACCGCTGTTTCCACTTGCTGGTCTCCTTCGTGGTGGAGCACCGGCATACCATGAGCCAGCCCCCGACTGTCCGCGGCTCCTAGGCCGTTTCACTGCCGCGACGGCCCTGTTTCAGCAGCCTCAGTGCCCGTAACGCTGAAGGTATCCGCTCCGCTTGCGAGGCTTGGCGTCCTTCGCGCCCGGCTTGCGCCCGATCCGCCGGCCGTTAGCAACGACTTTGGCAAGTCCCGCCCGTACTCGGGCACTCCGCAGCGTGGATTCCTGTTGCGCCATCCATGCGAACAGGCTTCCGAGCAGGTCTTGCATGGCTTCGGGGCCATCAGTCCATGCCTCATTCAAGCTGAGCACCCGCACGCCGCGCTCACGGAACTCCCGGATACACCGTAGCGTCGCCGCGCAGCGGAGATTCGAACTCCCGGCCAGCCGTTTACGAAACCGCTTCCGGCGAAATCAGCGGGTCGGTTCACCGCCCTGCAGCGTCGCGTGGCTAGGGCGTTGCCGGATCCGCAAGAGCGGCATCGATGGCGTCCGCAGCCTGCCGCTGCATGTTCGCAGTGACATGCGAGTAGAGATCCAGCGTGATGGCGATCGTAGAGTGGCCGAGCATCTCCGAGGCCATCTTTGGATGCACGCCGCGGCTAAGCATGAGCGTCGCCGCGCTATGCCGCAGGTCATGGAACCGGATGATCGGAAGACCCGCCCTCGTCAGCGCCCGCCGCAAGGCCAATCGCAATGTCGTCGGCGATAGGAAGTCGCCGAACTCTGTCGAGAAAACCAAGCCGAGATCGCGCCACTCGCCACCAACCAGGAGTTGTTCCGGCGCCTGGCGCTTGCGATGCTCACGGAGTGCGGTCACCGCGACGGTCCCCAGCGCGATCGATCGCGACCTTCCCGATTTCGGGGTAGCGATCGTGAGCGTAGGTCGCGACTCGCCTTGGAGCGACCCAGTTACCGCCAGCACGCCTCGATCGAGGTCGACATCCTTCCAGCGAAGCGCGAGCAGCTCGCCCCGTCGCATTCCGGTCGTGATCGCCAGGACCAAGAGCGCCTCCAAACGCTCTCGTTTGGCTGCCGCGAGGAAGCGCCGGGGCTGATCGCCCCCCGCGATCGTCTTCATCTCGACGTGCCGCGCCTTGGGCCGGCTTGATCGACCGACGAGGGCCGCCACGTTGCGCCCCAGGACGCCATCGTCAACGGCCCGCTGGAGCGCGACATGGATCACGGCGTGGATGTGGTGCACCGACGTCGAGCTGAGGCCAGAGCTCAGCTTTGCCGCATAGAGCCGGCGTAGGTCCGCCGGCTCGAGACGTGCCAGCGGCTTCTGGGCCAGATCGCTCGTGAGCAGATGGAGGCGCACGTAGCGGTCGTAGTAGGCCACCGTCCGCGGCTTGACGCTGGCGGCGCCGAGTCCCGCGGCCCAGTCCTGGAGATACCGCCCGAAAGTCTTGCGCTGGTCCGGCAGCGGCTGACCGATGTGGACCACCGCCTGGGCGTCGGCGAGCCGCTGTTTGGCGTGGGCGCGGTCCCGGGCGTAGAGGTAGCGGGGACGCCCCGCTGAGTCCCTGAGCCGAGCCACCCAGCGGCCATCGCTCCGCTGGAAGATGCTGCCGTCGCCAGCGTCCCGGCGCCGCCTCGCCCGAGGCCGGCTCGAGTCTGCAATCACCGGGGCATTCGGGCCCACCGTCGATCCTCCTCTCCGGCCGGCGATTGCACCGGCCGCGGCAGTCCGGAATCGGTAGTCCGGGCAGCTCTGATTCTAGCGCGAAGGTGTCACGAAGGTGTCAGCGAAGGTGTCATTTCACACAAATTGGTCGATTTGCAGTGAATCCGAGAGCGAAATTCGTATTCAAAATGGTGGTGCCGAGGGACAGGATCGAACTGTCGACACCAGGTTTTTCAGACCTGTGCTCTACCAACTGAGCTACCTCGGCGGTCCGCGACGCAGTGTAAAGGTCAGCGCCAGACAGATCTGGTGGCGCGTTTGCCCCACTGAAAGCGACCGTACAATCAAAGCATGGCCCGCGTCATCCACGTTCGCCTCCACGGCATCGCCGCAGACCAGCGGGACGCGCTCCACGATCGCTTCAACGAACTGGTGAGATGCAGGGAGTGGCGCGACCAGCTGCCCTGGCTGGCAGACGCCTACTCGACCGATCTGTTCGGCCAGCTGTTCTTCGAGCAGGTCATCGCCGATGACATCCGCGACCACCCCGAGGGCAGCGACCTCTCAGCCGCGGCGTTCATCCACGTCGCCGGTGATGAGACCGATGCGCTGGCGCTCCTCTTCGTCCTGCGCGACCTCTCCGAGCGCTTCTCCTGCCGGATCGGTATCCGCGACCCCGATAACCCAATCGCCAAGCTGCGATCCATCGACCTGGCCAGCGGCAGGCTCTCAGACCATCGCGCCCTGGAATCGATCCTCGTCCGCAGGCCGATCTTCAAGCGCATGCGTGGCGGCGAGCGTATCGAGATGTATCCGCCTCGAGCGCTCGGTACCGCCTTCGGAACCCGTGACGGCGCCGACGGCGAGCGCCGCTCCTGGAGCTTCCTCGTGCATGGTATGCGCGATTCCCGGCCCAGCTTCCTCGAAGCCGAGGCCGAGGCACTCCGGATCTGGCGCGGCCTTCGCTTCCTCGAGTGAGGGCCGTCGTTCAGCGGGTCAGCAGCGCCAGCGTCCGGATCGGCGTGGCAACCGTGGGATCAATCGCCGCCGGGCTCTGCATCCTCGTCTCGATCGGGCCCGATGACGACGAGACCACGGCGAGCCGGCTCGCGGGCCGGATCGCGACCCTGCGGATCTTCCCGGACGCCGACGGACGCATGAATCGCGACCTCGCCGGCGCCGGCGGCGACACGCTCGTAGTGAGCCAGTTCACTCTCCACGCGGACACCTCGCGTGGCCATCGGCCCTCCTTCGTCCGGGCTGCCGGTCCCGAGCGCGCGGAGCAGCTCTACGAGGCGTTCGTGGCGGCGCTCAGGGGGCTGGGCCAGACCGTCGAGGCCGGTCGCTTCGGCGCCCACATGGACGTCACGCTCGTCAACGACGGGCCCGTGACCCTCGTGCTCAGCAGCGGCGAACCGGACTGGCCGGCCGACGCCGGGTAAGGATCAGCCCGCGCGCCGGGCCCGCAGCGCGGCGAGCTGCTCGTCCTCGCCCCCGGCGCCCGAGTACCTGAGCAACTCGGGGGGCCGCCCCCCGGTACCGGCGGGCGACCGGAAACGGGGCACCCGAAGCCGGAGTGCCGCCACTTCGCTGTCGCGCACCGGGCGTAGCACGCCTGCATCGCGAAGTTCCTGGATTCGGCGGCGGAAGGTCCGCTCGCTCCCCTCTGGGCCGCCGTGGAGGGCCACGTGCAGGCGCAGAAGATCGTCGCCGGTGAACACCTCGCCGACCAGGGCAGCAGCCCCGGCGAGCTGGCGAGTGTCGGCGCGCAAACGCTCCAGGGCACTCCGCAGCGCCGCCGTTCCCTGGGCGTCGAGATGCAGGCCGCGCCCGGTGGTTGACCAGGCGCCAGGTCCACCGAACGCGCCGAACGGCGCGGCGGCGTAGTACCAGACGGTCACGCTTCTCGCCCGAGCCGGGTCGTCGTCGACCCCGACGAGGTGGAGGCGCTGCGCGCTCCGAGTGCTCCTCCGGCCGCCAAGATCGATGCCCGACTCCGAGGCCGCCCGCAGCGCCGCCTCCGCGAAGTGCTCCCTGGGGCCGAGGTCGGCCGTGGGAAGGGACCGCTTGAGCGTGAGCACGTGCAGCGCCCTGCTCGCCGGGGTCCCGGGCTCAGGATCGAACCCGAATACGGCAACCCCCGCGCTCAGCGCCGCCATGGCTCCCTTGGTCATGCTCCGGCCTCCTTCAGACTCGGCTCGTTATGGAAGATGATGGCACGAACTGAGGAAATTGTGCCATATGGAGTTGAGATTTCCCCCGCCCCGATCTCGGCGCTTTGGCCGTCGCCTACTGTCCGTCAGGGGCCGCTGCCGGGCCGGAGACCGTCCAGCTGACCGCCGGATCCGCCTCGGCCTGATCTCGCGAGCCTCCCAGGACCCTCGGCCAGCTGACGAGCATCCTAGCGCCGCCAAGCTCTGAGGTGCTCACCTCCCAGCGCCCGTGGGTGTGGCGCACGACCGCATCGGCGATCGCCAGGCCCAGCCCAGAGCCGTACCCTTCGTCAACGGCTCGATGGAAGCGATCGAAGATCTTGGGTCGTTCGTCGGCCGGGATTCCCGGTCCGGAGTCCTCGACCACCAGGCGGACGCGGTTGCCGTCGACGCCCACGCTCAGTCCGACGGTTCCACCCATGGGAGCGTATTTGAAGGCATTGTCGAGGAGCACCCCGAGGAGGCGGTCGAGCCAGGTCGACGAGCCCATGACCGCGAGGGGGCCGAGGCCGACCGACACCTGAAGCGTGATGTCCCGGCTTTCGGCGATTGCGGCAAACCGTTCAGCCGCCTGCTGGACGAGGACGCCCACCTCGACCGGCTCCGCCGCCGGCCGGCCCTCCGGCGTGTCGACCCGGGCGAGCCAGAGCAGATCATCGACGAGGCGCCGGATCCGTCCGCTCTCCGACCCCACCCGCTCGAAGGCGTTCCGGTACCAGGTCGGGTCGCGATCCTGGGCGAGCGCCAGGCTGGTCTGCGCCTCGATGACCGCGAGCGGGGTGCGCAGCTCGTGGGACGCATCGGCGGTGAACTCGAGCTGGCGTTGACGGGCGAGCTCGATCGGCGCCCCGACCCGGCGGCCGACAACGAGGGTGCCGAAGAAGACGAGTAAGAGAAGGACGACGCCGGCAACCGCCTCGGTGACGATCAGCGTCGACCGCGCTTGAGAGACGGATTCGACGTTGTAGCCGACGACCAGTCGCGCGGGCCCAACGTTGGTGACAACGTCAGTCCCGACCAGCCGTATCTCCACCCCCTTGACCTGGGTCGTGATCGGGCCGGTGACCCCGGCGTCCGCCGCCGGAAGCTGCGTCTGATCGCCAATGGTGGTCATCTGATTGCCGGCGGGAAAGACCAACCAGGCCAGCGCGGGGGAATTGAGTCCGCCCTGTCCGGTGTCGCCGACGCCGTTCGCCGTGAATCGCGGCACGAAGCGCTCATATGCCGCCAGCGCCGTGGCAAGCCGGGAATCCACTTGCGTCGTCAGGTTGTTGGTGACGAACATCACCACCACCGCCGCGAAGATCGCGTACACAACAGCCACCAGCCCGGTGCTGATCGCGGCCACGCGCAGCGACGCGACGTTGACCCGCTCGAGCCGCCCCTTCACGCCTCCTCCAGGCGGTACCCGGCACCTCGCACCGTGACGATCTGGATGCCCGTGTTCGGCAGCTTGGCCCGCAGCCGGCTCATCTGCACATCGATGGCGTTGGAGCCCAGTGGCTGGGTCTCGTCACGCCAGGCGTGCTCGGCGATGGACTTGCGATCGACCACCGCCGGCGAGCGCCGGAGCAGCAATTCCAGGATGTTGAACTCGGTCGATGTCAGGTTCACCGGTGCACCGTGGACGTCGATCTCGCGCCGCGCCGGGTCGAGCGTCAGCGCCCCCCTGGTGATCGCCGGGCCATCGACATTCCGCGGGCGCCGCTGCAGCGCGCGGATACGGGCGACGAGCTCACCGAAATCGAATGGCTTGATCAGATAGTCATCGGCACCGGCGTCGAGACCCTCGATCCGGTCCGATGGGGTGTCGCGCGCGGTGAGCATGAGCATCGCGGTCGGTCGGTTATTCTTCCGGGCCCAGGCCACGACCTCGAGCCCGCTGGCGCGAGGCATCCGCCAGTCGATGACCGCCACGTCGTACTCGTAGAAGCGCAGCTGCTCGATCGCCTCATCGCCTGCGGCGACGGCGTCAACAAAATACCCGGCCTCCTCGAGGCCCTGGACCAGGACCTCCCGGAGACCGCGGTCATCCTCCGCAACCAGCACTCGCATCAGTGAATCGTGTCACGCACCGATTGATCCGGCTCCTCCACCGCCACCGAAACCGCCTCCGAATCCACCTCCACGACCGAAACCACCGCCGAAGCCCGCGGTGCACCCGGTGGCGCTGGGGGGCGTGATCGTAAGCACGCGGGCCGCCACGGCCCCGGAGCTGGCTTTCGTGCCGACCGCCGTCAGGCACTGGCCGGTCTGGAGGGCTGTCGCCCCAACGACGGTGGACATCGTCACCTTGACGGTCGTGGGCACGTCAATGGTCGTCGTGCTACCGCTCGCCTGGGTGAGGGTGACTGAGGTACCTGATACCGCCTTCACCTGACCGCGAGCCACGGTGACGCCCGTCGGCTGAGCTCGTGGGGAGAAGCCCGGACGCGGAGTGAATGTCCCGCCACCACCGCCGACCCCGGGCACGATGCACGAGCGGTTGGTGGGCGCGCTCAGGGTCACCGTTGTTGCCGTCAACGTCCCCGCTGCGTTCTTCGTGCCCGTCGCGCTGAGGCACGTGCCGGCTGTGATGTCGGCGAGCGTGCCGGTACCGGTCTGTGTGATGGTGGTGGTCGGTGCGTAGGTGACCGTCGCATCGCCGTTGCTGTTGCTCAGGATGAGCGTCAGTCCGTTGATCTGCACCAGCTGACCGAAGGCGACATTGCCGGCGGCCCGGCGAGCGCCTCCCGATGGAGATGGCTGGGTGGTCGGTGCGTTTCCCGCCGCGGCACTGCCGCATGCGACGACGCCGAGACCGGCGAGGAGACTGGCGGCGCTGAGGACGATGCGATTCATGAGGGTGTTCCTTCGGACGAGATGACGGCGATATGACTCATTCGGCGCGAAGCGCCGCAATCGGCGCAAGGCGGGCGGCTCGGGCTGCAGGGTAGACCCCAAAGATCAGGCCAACTCCGGCAGCAACCACCACGGCGATGATCACCGGCGTCGGGGTGATGGTCACGGCGATCCCGGCGAAGTGCGGCACCAGGATGCCCGCGAGCAACCCCGCGCACACCCCGAGCACACCGCCGACGAAGCTCAGCGTTGCCGCCTCGATCAGGAACTGGCGCAGGAGATCACGCGGCGTCGCACCAAGAGCCTTGCGCAGGCCGATCTCCTGGGTGCGCTCGGTGACCGACACCAGCATGATGTTCATAACCCCGATACCGCCAACCAGCAGCGAGATCGCGGCCACGCTGGCAAGCAGGATCGTCAGCGTGGTGGTGACCGACGCGGCTGTGCTGGCGAGCGTCGTCGGCGAGGTGATCGTGAAGTCGGCGGACGCGGGGGTGACGATGTGGTGGGTCTGGAGCAGCAGCTGCGTGGCCTCGTCGTAGGCGGATCCGATCGTGCTGCCGCTGGTGGCGCTGAGCAAGATGCGCTGCACGGAATTCGGGCTCCCGCCGGTCACCTGGTCCTGGGCTGTGGTGATCGGCACGACCGCGAGGTCATCGCCATTGGTGAACGCGCTGCCGCCGCTCGCGCTCAGCAACCCGATCACCTGGAACGGCGACCCTCCGATGGTCACCTGGTCACCGATGGTCACGCCGAGCTGCGCGGCGGTCGTGACTCCCAGGACGGCGACCTGGGCATGTTGCTGGACCTGCTGCTGCGTGAAGAACACTCCCGCCGAAACGGTTCGCGCGTTGGTCACGAGCCATCCGGGCGAACTCCCCTGCACGTTCGTCGCCCAGTTGGAGCCCAAGCTCACCAGCGTCGCCTGCGCCTGCACCACGGGTGCGACGGCCGCGACATCAGGCGCGTCCTGCTTGTCGGCGAGGCCGACGACGTCCTGCATGGTGAGCGTGTTTGCGGACCCCCCTCCGCCGCGCACTCCGCCGCTGGTGGTGCTTCCCGGCGAGATCGTGAGCAGGTTGGTGCCGAGTGCTGCGATACGTGAATTGACCGAGTCAGCCGACGCGGTGCCGATGCCGACTGTGCAGATGACTGCCGCGACACCGAAGAGGATGCCGAGCGTGGTGAGAATCGAGCGCAATCGATGACCCAGCAGTCCGCGCATGCCGGTGTCGAAGGTGCGCAGCAGGTTCATGCGGCAATCCGCTCGGCGAGCCGGCCGTCGGCCATCTCCACGACGCGCTCGGCAACGCCGGCAACGTTCGGGTCGTGGGTGATGAGGATGATGGTGTGGCCGGACGCGTTGAGGCCCCTGAGAATGTCGAGCACCTCTCGGCTCGCCTTTGAATCGAGGTTGCCGGTCGGCTCGTCCGCCAGGATCATGGTGGGATCCGTGACCAGGGCGCGCGCGATCGCAACGCGCTGCTGCTGCCCACCGGAGAGCTGATTGGGTCGATGCTGCACTCGCGTGGCGAGCCCCACCTGGGTGAGCGCATTCATGGCCATCTGCCTGCGGTCGCGCGCGCTGCGATAGAGCAGCGGGAGCTCGACATTGCGCCACGCGGACATCGAGGAAAGCAGGTGGAACTGCTGGAAGACGAAGCCGATACGACGGTTGCGGATGCTCGCCAGCTCGCGCTCGTTCATCCGACTCACGTCTTCGCCGGCGAAGCGATACTCGCCACTGGTGGGGACATCGAGGCAGCCGAGAATGTGCATCAGCGTCGACTTCCCCGAGCCCGAAGGGCCCATGACCGCGAGGAAGTCTCCCTCGCGCACGGAGAGGGTCACATCGTCGACGGCGTTCACGGTTGCGTCGCCGCTGCCGTAGACCTTGCTGACTTCGGAAAGGCGAATGATTTCTGCAACCACGTCAGCCGCCCGTCCGAGCCGCGCCGCCACCGCCTCCACCGCCACCGAAACCGCCGCCGAACCCACCGCCGGTGAGGCTGCGGCCGGAACCGCTGGTGCTCGAGGGGATCGTGCTGCTGATGGTTGCGATCACCACCACGTCACCCACCTTCACGCCACTGAGGATCTGGGTACGGGTCGCATCCGCGGCGCCCACGGTGACCGCGACCGGGACCGGCTTGCCGTTGACGAACAGGGTCACCGTGCTTCCGGCGCCGGTGGTATGCACCGCGCTGGTGGGAACCGTCGTGACCTGGACGACCTGGTTGACGATGACGCTCACCGAGGCGGACATGCCTGGCCGGAGCGACGGGCTCGCGCCACTGAGCACGACGGTGACAGGGAAGGTCGCCACGCCCGAGGAGACCGTTGCCTCCTCGGCCACCTGGGTGACTTTCCCGGCCACCGCATTGCTCGAGCCGGCGGCGACCACCTGGGCCGATTGACCAACAGCGATTTGATTGACCAGCGCGTCGCTTACCGAGCCGGTGACCTCATACACGCCGGGCGTGATGATCACGATGGCGTGGGTCGCGGACCCCGAGGCTGAAGCCGACGTCCCGGTGCCGCCGTTCGGGACCTGCTCACCGATGGCGACATTCACCTCTTCGACCACGCCGCCGCTGGGCGCCTGGAGCGTGGCTGCGCTGAGCGCGTTCTTCGCGGTGGTCGCGCCGACCTGGGCGATGCTGACCTGGCTCGCGTCCATAGCAATCTGCTGCGATGAGGTCGATCCACTCTGCAGCGCAGCCAGGGACGTCTTCGCGTTCTGCCACTGCACCTTGTCGGCGTTGACCTGTCCTTGGGCCTGATCGTTGCTCTGCGCTGCCTTGGCCGATGCGGCCTGCCACGCTTGGAGGTCCTGCGCGACCGTTTGCTCGTCCTGCGGGCACGGCGGCGTCGTCGAGGTTGACGTGCAACCGGCGGCGCTGGCGGCGGCCTGAGCAGCGGTGTAGGCGGCATACGCCTGACTCACCATCTGCGCGTTGACAGCCTTGGCATCGGCGAGGCTCGTCAGCGCGGTCGTGTATTGCACATATGCGCTGTTGACCTGACCTTGCGCCTGCGCGATGCTCGATGCGGTCGCGCCCGCCTGGTCGAGTGACAGCTTCGCCTGGGCGGACGACAGATTCGCCTGAGCCTGGACGAGGTTTGCGTCAAGGGTGGTCGGATCTTGGGTCGCGAGCACCTCGCCGGCGGTGACCGTCTGCCCCGGCTGGACGTTGACAGCGGTCACCTTTCCGGCGCCTTGAAAGTCGAGATCGGTTGCGCCGTCAGGGGCGAGATTCCCCGAGAGTGACACCGTCTGCGTCACGGTGCCAAGCGTCGCTGTCGCAGTCCGATACGAGACGCTGCTCGCAGCACCCCGGGTGAGGACGAATCCACCTGCGGCAACAGCGATGATCACCACCGCGCCGGCGATGAGGAACGGCTTGCGCAGCAAACGACGTCTCATGCCGCGTGACTCCAGTACGTACCGACCGCTGCCATCGCGTCATGGTCCGCCCGGGATCCTTTCGAGTGAGTGACAACTACAGATATGCCGTGCGCATTCGGTCACGTGGGCCGGGCAGCGTCCCGCCCGACGGCCACCATCCCCATGGGCATGGTGGTGGCACCCTCGACGCGCCCTTTCGACGTCGGTACGCTGGCCAGCAATGAGCGAGCCCGGAGCGAGGGCGGCGGGCATCAGTGCCCTGGCGTTGAGCGCGACTGCGCTGGCGGTGACCGCGGGGCTGGCGACTGCGGCGCTCGGGATCGCCAACTGGACCTCGTTCCACAACGCGGCCGACGCCGCCAACGATCTTCCTTCGGTGGTCGGCCCCATCAGCTTCGGGATCGTTGGCGGGCTGGTCGCGTCTCGCCAGCGACGCAACCCGACCGGATGGCTGTTCCTCTTCGTCGGCGTGGTCGCGGGACTCCAGGGCGTGACAGCGGAATACGCTCGCCTGGCTTTGGTGACCCACCCGGGTTCGCCAGGCGGGATTTGGGCGCTGTGGCTGGACAGCTGGGTGATATTCCTGGTGTTTCCCGCCGGCGCACTCGCCTTGCTGCTGCTGGTGTTCCCAGACGGGCATCTCCCTTCCCGGAGATGGAGACCGGTCGCCGCGACGGCTGTGGGCTCGGCAGTGGTCGTGACGATCCTCGGCGCGTTCACTCCGGGCCCGCTGCAGACGGGGGCCACCCTCCCCACGCCGGCCAATCCGATTGGACTTCCGGCGAACGGCGCGCTCGGGACGGTGCTCAACGCGCTCGGTTTCCTTTGGTTCGTCGGCTACCCGGTTTTCGTGGTGGCAGCGGTCGCACCGCTGGTGCGCATGCGGAGATCGCGGGGGGACGAACGACAGCAACTGAAGTGGATCGCCTACACGGTGATCGTCAGCGCGTTCGTCATCACTGCGTTGACATTCGCGCCCTTCTCTCCCGCGTTTCCCTCTTGGCCCGCTACGCTCGCCATTACTCTGGGGATCGGTGTAGCGATCCCGGTGGCTGCGGGGATCGCCATCTTCAAGCACCGGTTGTATGACATCGACATCGTCATCAGCCGCACCCTGGTGTACGGCGCGCTGGCGGTGTTCATCACGGCGGTGTACGTGGGCATCGCGGTGGGGATCGGCACACTCGTCGGCAGCGGCGGCAAACCCAACCTGGGGTTGTCGATCGTGGCTACAGCCATCGTTGCGATCGGATTCCAGCCAGTGCGCGAGCGGGTGCAGCGATTCGCGAACCGGCTCGTCTACGGACAACGGGCGACACCCTATGAGGTGCTCTCGCAGTTCTCGGAGCGAGTCGCCGAGAGCTATGCTGTCGACGATGTGCTGCCGCGCATGGCGCGCGTGCTCGCGGATGGCACCGGAGCGCAGCGCGCCGACGTGTGGCTGTGCAGTGGCGCCGTCTTGCGTGCCGCAGCCTCGTGGCCAATGGACGCCGGAGCCATCGAGCCTGTCGCGATCATGAATGGCGCGATTCCCACTCTTCCCAACACCGACCGAGTGGTCGAGGTCCAGCAGCAGAACGAACTCCTCGGCGCCCTCAGTGTCACCAAGCGCCGCGGCGAGTCGCTCACGCCTATTGAGGACAAGTTGCTTTCCGATCTCGCCCATCAGGCCGGGCTGGTGCTCAAGAACGTGGGGCTCACCGCCGACCTGCAGGCGCGTCTGGACGACCTGCGCGCCTCCCGGCAACGGCTCGTGGCCGCCCAGGACAACGAGCGACGCCGGCTGGAACGCAACCTCCACGACGGCGCCCAACAGCACCTTGTCGCCATCAAGGTGAAGCTGGGGCTGGTGGAGATGCTGGCGACCAGGGATCCAGAGAATGCCAAGGCAACCATCGTCGGGCTCAAGGCAGACGCGGATGAGGCCCTCGAAACGCTGCGCGACCTCGCCCGCGGTATCTATCCACCCTTGCTCGCGGACAAGGGCCTCGCCGCAGCGCTGCAGTCGCAAGCAGGCAAGGCAACACTCCCGGTGCACGTCGACGCCGACGGCGTCGGTCGATACCCGCAAGAGACGGAGGCAGCCCTGTACTTCTGCACGCTGGAGGCACTGCAGAACGTGCAGAAGTACGCGGAGGCTTCGAGCGCCACTGTGCTGTTGCGCGAGGATGGCGAGCGGCTACTGATCGAAGTCGTCGATGACGGCCGCGGGTTCGATATGACCACGATCAAACGGGGCGCTGGGTTGACCAACATGGAAGACCGGCTCGACGCGCTCGGGGGAGCGCTACAGATCGAGTCGACCCCGGGCGTAGGGACGACGCTTCGCGCCACTGTTCCCGCCCGTCGCGTCGTGACGGTCGCGAGCTGAAGCACGTTGCGCCGCCCCGCTCTAGCTTCCAGCTGGCATGGCGGAGGCGATCGCGCTCCAAGGCCGCAACTCCGCAGAGCGCACCGCGATCGTGACGCAACTGCAGCGGGTCGAGACCGAGCGGCGTCAGCTGCTCGACGCCTACTACGCCGGCGCCGTCGACGTGGTCACATTGCGCACCGAGCAGGAGCGGATCAGCCGCGAAGCCCGCAGGCTCCAGGAGCGGCTCGCGTCGGTGGACGCCTCACTGGAAGAGTGGCAGGAAGTGTTGGGCACGGCCATCCGCTTCGCTTCCGACTGCGCCGCCGCCTACCGTCGCGCCGACGACCGCATCCGCACCCAGTTCAACGCCGCCATGTTCGAGGAGCTGCTGGTCCGCGCCGGTCGGGTGGCCGAGGCCCGCTACCGGCCGCCCTTCGACCTCCTCTTTGGCATGCCGCGGTTTGAATACCAGTGTCTGGTGGGCGGAGCAGGGTTCGAACCCGCGACCTCCTCGGTGTAAGCGAGGCGCTCTGACCAGCTGAGCTATCCGCCCGGGGTGACTGTATCTCCGCCGACAGACCAACGAGCGGCTACGCGCGCGCGGTCAGCTCCTCGACGCTGCCGTCGTCGTGTCCGACCAGGACGAGGTCGGTCATCCCCAGGAAAAGACCGTGCCCGGCGCAGCCGGGAATCGACTCGATGATCGCGGCGAGCGCAGCGGGGTCGTCGATGTCTCGCTTGTCACTGTCGGCGATCAGGTTGCCGTTGTCGGTGATGATCGGCGTGCCGCCACCTCCGGTTCGCAACGCGAAACGGAGCGACGTGCGCTCCGAGAGCACCTGCACGGTCCGTGCGCTGCCAAAGGCGATCACCTCGACGGGCACGCGTCCATGCAAACGCGCGGAACATTTCGACTGGTCGACGATGACCACGAAGCGTGCCGCGGAGCTGGCGACGATCTTCTCGCGCAGCATCGCTCCTCCCTTTCCCTTGATAAGACGCAGCGCCGGATCCACGGAGTCGGCACCATCGACGGCGATGTCGAGGCCGTCGGGCCCGAGGTCGTCGATCGAGATACCGTGCTCGATGGCGAGCGCCGCGCTCGCCGCGGAGGTTGCGACGGCGCGGATGCTCAGCCCCTGGCGCACCCGCTCCGCAAGTCCGAGGATGAACCAGTGAGCGGTCGAACCGGTGCCGAGTCCGACGCGCATGCCGTCAGCCACGAGCGGTACCGCAGCCTGCCCGGCAGCACGACGGGCGGCGTCGACATCCACCCCTGCAGGGTAGCGGTCAGGACGCCAGGCGTCTGCTCAGTTCGCTCGAACGCATGGGCGCCTGGTCACTGCGCGGCAGGCCGTCGGGCTGGCGCATGAAGCGCTCCTGCACGACGAACACGGCTTCGATCAGCTCCGCAGCAGACGTGCGTGGACGGAAGACCACGCCACGGCGACGGAGTGCGACCAGCACCCGAGTCGGGATTGGACCTCCACGGAGGTTGACTTCTTCGAGCTGGGTGAGCAGACCGTCGAGCTCGCACAACGTCTCGCGTCGCTGAACACGGAGTCGTTCCTCCTCTGCTGACCACACCAATTGATTGAGGACGCGGTTTCGGACGAAGGTGGCCATGACGCTCCCTCGGGCGCGTCCACCGGGTTCGGGGGTTTGATGTGACGTGAAGTGGGTCGGACCGAACAGATGGACGTCCTGTGGTCGCGATCCTACAGATCTGTGTCCCGTTTGCATAGCGGAACACCTGTTCGCGAGTGCTCAGCCGCCCGCGAGGACGGCGCTGCTCCGGCTGCGGTTGCGGCGGGGAGCCGCTCGAGCAGCGCTGACAGAGGACCGGCGACCTCGAGCCGGAGGCCGAACGCCGTCGCAAGTGCCGCCGCGAGCACGGGTGCGACCTCCGCAGGCGTGTGCCCGGGAGCGCCGAGACTCTCGAGCGACGCCACACCCGCTCCTTCGATCCCGCAGGGGACGATCCGATCAAACCAGCTCAGGTCGGTGGCGACGTTGAGCGCGACACCATGAGTCGTGACACCGCCGGCGAGCTTGACGCCTATGGCGCCGAGCTTGCGGTCACCGGCCCAGACACCCGTCCAGGGTGGCCGCCGCGCCACCGCGACGTCGTAGATCGCTGCGGTGGCGATGAGCGATGCTTCGAGCGCGCGCAGGTAGCGATCGACATCGCCGTGCGCGGGGTGGCGAGGGATCGGAAAGACCGAGGACAGACGCACGATCGGGTAGGCGACCAGCTGACCCGGGCCGTGAAAGGTCACTGAGCCGCCGCGGTCGACCTCGACGAACTCGGCGCCAGCTGCGGCCAGGGCGTCGGGGCCTGCGCCGAGATGGCGTGCCTCGCCCTGGCGTCCCATGGTGTAGACGGGCGGATGGTCGAGCAACAGGACGGCGTCATCGACCAGGTCACCGCTGCGCCGGGCCAGCGCCACCTCGCGCTGGAGCTGCCAGGCATCCTGATACCCGACGGTCCCGAGCCAGGCCCAGCGCAGCGCCGGCATCGATCCGGAGGCGCTCATCCGGCGTGCGCGGCGACCGCCTGCTCGTGGGCGTGGTAGCTCGAGCGCACCAGCGGACCCGACTCAACGTGCGCGAAGCCGAGTGCCTTGCCGTATGCCTTCAACTCTGCGAACTCATCCGGATGCCAGTAGCGGATCAGAGGATGGTGCTTGAGCGAGGGGCGAAGATACTGGCCGATGGTGATGATCTCGATGTCGTGCTCGCGCATGCGGTCGAGCAGCTCCTTGACCTCGGCCATCTCCTCACCCAGGCCGACCATGAGCCCGGACTTGGTCCGGCTGCTCGGTTCCATCCGCTTGGCGGCGCGGAGCAGCCCCAGGCTCCTGTCGAGCTCCGACTTGGGGCGAACCCGACGGTAGAGCCGACGGACGGTCTCGACGTTGTGGTTGAAGATCTCGGGCGTCCCGGCCATGACGGTACGGAGCGCCTCGTGGTCGCCCTGGAAGTCCGGGGTGAGCACCTCGATGGTGGTGCCGGGCGCGAGCGATCGGATGCTCCGGATGGTCGCCGCGAAGACGCCGGCGCCGCCGTCGGGAAGATCGTCGCGGTCAACCGACGTGACCACCGCGTGGCGGAGGCCCATGGTGGCAACCGCCTCCCCCACCCGGCGCGGCTCGTCCCAGTCGATGTCGCCGCCGCGCTTGCCACTGGTGACCGCACAGAACGCGCAGGCGCGGGTGCAGACGTCTCCAAGGATCATGAACGTCGCGGTGCCGTGTCCCCAGCACTCGGCGATGTTCGGGCAGCGGGCCTCCTCGCAGACGGTGTTGAGATGCAGCCCGCGCATGATTCCCTTGATCTGCGAGTAGCCGTCACCCGCGGGGAGCTTGACGGTGAGCCACTCGGGGCGCCTATCGACGCCTTCTGGGAGGAGCCGCTGATGCAGCGGCCGGGTGTCGGCCACCGGAAGGGGCCGCAAACGGATCTCGTCCATTGCTGTACCTCACTCTACACACTCACTGCGCCACAATCGCCCCGATGAGCTCACCACCGCCGCGCAACGAGCCGGTCCATCTCTACGCCCCGGGATCCGCCGAGCGATCCCTGCTGCGCAGAGCGATCATCGATATGCAAGCGACCGCGCCGCACATCGTGCAGCTCCATGTCGCCGGTGAGGCGGTCGACGGCCATGGCGACGAGATCTCCATTCGGGCGCCGCACCGGCACTCGCTCGAGCTCGCACACGCGCGCATCGCCACAACCGCCGATGTTCGCAAGGCGGTCGACGCCGCGCTCGCGGCGCATCCCGACTGGTCCACGGCCCCATGGTCGACCCGCGCCTCGGTGTTCCTTCGAGCCGCCGACCTGCTGAGCGGACCGTTCCGCGATCGCCTCAACGCCGCCACGATCCTCGGCCAGAGCAAGAGCGTGCACCAGGCGGAGATCGATGCCGCCTGCGAGCTCATCGACTTCTGGCGCTGGAACGTGCACTACGGTGAGCAGCTCCAGGAGATGCAGCCGGTCTCTTCCGCCGGTCAGTGGAACCGCACGGAGCACCGGCCTCTGGAGGGCTTCGTGCTGGCGATCACGCCGTTCAACTTCACGTCGATCGGAGGCAACCTGCCCACCGCTCCGGCGATCATGGGCAACACCGTCGTGTGGAAGCCGGCGACCACCCAGTTGCTCGCGGCGATGGTCATCATGGAGATCCTCGAGGCGGCGGGGTTGCCGCCTGGCGTCATCAACCTCATCGCCGGCCCCGGAGGGGCGGTATCTGAGGCCGCGGTCCAGCACCCCGCACTTGCCGGCATCCACTTCACCGGGTCGACCGAGACGTTCCAGCATCTCTGGACCACGGTTGCTGCCAACCTTGGCCGGTACCGGACCTATCCGCGGCTGGTTGGTGAGACTGGCGGCAAGGACTTCGTGCTTGCCCACCCGTCGGCATCCGTCGACGCCCTGGTGGTGGGTCTGCTCAGAGGAGCGTTCGAATACCAGGGCCAGAAGTGCTCGGCAGTGTCCCGCGCCTACATCCCCCACTCGGTGTGGGCGCGACTTCGCGAGCCCCTCGCCGCCGCCACCGAGGCGATCCCGGTCGGCGATCCCGCCGAGTTCAGCACCTTCATGGGTGCGGTCATCGACGAGCCGAGCTACCGCAAGCACGAGGCTGTGCTGACGGCGGCGCGCACCGACCCTGACCTCGAGCTCGTCGCCGGCGGCGAATGCGATGCGGATGTCGGCTGGTTCGTCCATCCCACCATCTATGAGACCGGGGATCCACACCACGAGTTGATGCAGCGCGAGCTCTTCGGCCCCATCCTCACGGTGTTCTCGTATCCGGACGGCGAGTGGGGATCGGTGCTCGACCTCGTCGACCGCACCTCGCCCTACGCGCTCACCGGTGCCGTCTTCGCAGACGATCGAGCCGCCATCGATGAGGCGGCCGCTCGCCTCCGCTATGCCGCCGGGAACTTCTACATCAACGACAAACCCACGGGTGCGGTGGTCGGGCAGCAGCCCTTTGGGGGCGCACGGCTGAGCGGCACCAACGACAAGGCAGGCTCGGCGCTCAACCTGATGCGCTGGATCTCCCCCCGGGTGATCAAGGAGACGTTCGTCCCCCCCACCGACTGGCGCTACCCCCACCAGGATCCCGACTGACCTTCGGGCGATCCGTGACTGGCGGCGATCCCTCACTCGCCTCGTTACCAACCCTTCTTGACATATGCCCATATGGGCATGTATCGTCGCGGTCATGGCCCGAGCAGCGACCACCACCGATGCGTTCAACGCCATCGCCGAACCGCGAAGGCGGCAGATCCTCGACACCCTGGCGCGCGGCGAGCGTCCCGTGAATAACCTCGTCGCCCTGCTCGGCATGACCCAACCTCTGGTCTCGAAGCACCTTCGGGTGCTCCGCGAGGTCGGGCTGGTCGACGTCCGCGACGAAGGCCGGCAGCGTGTGTACCGGCTCAACGGCCGCGAGCTCAAGCCCATCCACGACTGGGTGAAGGACTTCGAACAGTCGTGGTCGCAACGATTCGAACGACTCGATGTCGTGCTGGACGAACTCAAACACAAGGAGAACCGAGGTGGAGGCAATGACGAGTAGCGGAACGGCAGTGGTGACGCTCCCGACGGACACACAGATCCTGATCACGCGCGACTTCGACGCGCCGAGGCATCTCGTCTACAAGGCCTGGACGACGCCTGAGCTCATCAAGCGCTGGTGGAGTGGCGACAGAGGTCAGGTCACCAGCGTCGAGGTGGACCTACGGGTAGGTGGCGGGTGGCGCTACGTGATGACGGCGAACGGTGGATTCGAGGTCGCCTTCCATGGCGAGTACCGCGAGATCGTCCCCGACGAGCTCATCGTTTCCACCGAGGTCTTCGAGGGCATGCCTGACGCGGCCGCGCTCACGACCAACACCTTCATCGATGTGAACGGACGGACCCGGCTCACCATGCTCGTGGAGCATTCGACCCAGGCGCACCGCGACGCGCACATCAACTCCGGCATGGAAGGCGGCATGCAGGAGGCGATGGACCACCTCGAGGAGGTCGCCACCTCGCTCCGCTGACCGAAGCCGGCAGCTCGCCGGACCGCTGGGGCAACGCGTCCTGATGGCCCGGCGAGCCGGGCGCCCAGGTCACACGGTCGGGTGAGCTGTGCTCAGGCCCGCCAGCGAGTGCAGGAGCGCGTGGGCCGGCGACGGCAGGAGCAGCTCCCCGGGCGTCGGGGGGTCCGTCTCGCCACCGCGGGGCCCTCGGACGCCACCCGGATCAGAGCGCGGAACCGCCGTTCGTCGATGATGCCCTTCTCGAGGGCCCGTCGCGCCCACGCGGGAGGGGTCCGGAGGCCCCACGCATCGAAAGTACCGTGCTCGATCATCGTTCCTCCAGATGATAGCCAGGAGAGACTACACCAGGGTTCCGGATGGATCCATGCCTTCCAGGAGCTTCTGAACGGCGGTGACGAAACGGGTCGCCTGGAGCCCGTCGTTGATGCGGTGATCGAACGAGAGCCCCAGGTTCATGACCGGCCGGATCGCGATGGCGTCGCTGACCACCACCGGTCGCTTGACGACGAGGTCCATGGTCATGATCGCCGCCTGTGGCTGGTTGATGATCGCCTGGGTCATCACCGCGCCGAGCGCGCCGGTGTTGTTGAGGGTAAAGGTCCCGCCCTGAATCTCGTCGAGCTTGAGGTGGTTGCTGCGCGCCCGGGCGCCGAGGTCGGCCATGGTGGTCGCGAGGCCGGCGATGCTGAGCCTGTCGGCGTCCCGAACCACCGGCACGATCAGGTTGTCCTCGAGCGCGACCGCGATCCCCAGGTTGATGTTGCGTTTCACGACGACACCGGCATCGCTCCACGAGGCGTTGAGCGTGGGATGACGCTGCAGGGCCTCGATGACCGCACGCGCCACGAACGGCAGGAAGGTGAGCTTGACCCCGTGACGCTGCTCGAACGCGGCGCGTTCGCGATCGCGAATCGTCGACACCGCTGACATGTCGACCTCCACCATGACGTAGGCGTGCGGCGATGTCTGGCGGCTGCGCACCATGTGCTCGGCAATCGCCTTGCGCACCGGCGTCAACGGCACGATAGTGTCGCCCTCCCCCGCAGTGAACGGCACGGGGGACTGCTGCGGCTGCACAGAGGTTGGTGATGGAGCAGGCTGCGCCGCCTGCGCAGTCGACACAACGGATGGAGTCGCCGGAGCGGGCGCCGATGACGGCCGCGCAACCGGCCCCGCGTCACGCTGCTGCACGTACTCCAGTACGTCCTTCTTTGTGACTCGTCCCCCAAGCCCACTCCCCGAGATCTCCCTCAGATCAACACCGTGCTCGCGCACCAGCATCCGCACCGCCGGCGTCAGGTGATACCCAGCCGCCCCATTCCCACCGGACGGTTCAGCAGACGACCCAGTTGGCGCCGGCGAAGGCGGCTGCGGTTGCGTCTCGGGTTGTGTGTCCGTTTGCGTCTCTGCGACCGCCCCCACCACCTCGGCCGCCAACGGTTCCGATGGAGCCGGACCCAGCTGAGCCGTCCCCGCCTCGGAAGCCGAGTGGGTCTGCGCAGGCTGCACCGCCTGCGTAGGCGACATAGTCTGTGGAGTCGCCGGAGCGGGCGGTGCAGCCTGGGCTGGCACCGACGAAGCAGCTGCTGCAGACGGCTCAGCCGCAGCAGAGGCACTATCGGCCGTCTCAATACTGCAGATGGGCTGACCCACCGGCACCACGGCTCCCTCCGGCGCGATCAACTCGGACATCACACCGTCGGCCGGTGCAGGGATCTCCGCGTTCACCTTGTCAGTGATTACCTCGGCGATCGACTCGTACTTCGCGATCGCATCGCCGGGCTGCTTCAACCAACGGGCGATCGTCCCTTCGGTGACGCTCTCGCCGAGCTGCGGCATCGTGACGGTCAGGGGCATGCGATGGACATCCTCATATATGAGCTCAATACGCGGCGAGCTCGCGGAGCTTCGCCTCGACTTTATTCGGTGTGACCAAGTAGAACTGCTCGAGTGGTGGCGAGAAGGGCATCGCGGGGATCTCCGGACCACCGAGCCGCATCACCGGAGCGTCGAGGTCTGCAAAGCACTCTTCCGCGATGATCGCCGCGACCTCGGAGGCGACACTCACAGCAAGGTTCGCCTCCTGGACAATCAGCACCTTGCCGCATTTGCGTGCGCTCGCCACGATGGCCTCGCGATCGAACGGCCGCAACGAGCGCAGGTCGGTCACCTCGCAGGAAAACCCATCAGCAGCAAGGCGATCCACCGCCTCCAGTGAGGTGTGGACCATCATGCCGTAGCTGAAGACGGCGATGTCCGACCCCTCGCGAACGGTGCGCGCGCGGTCGAGCGGCACGGTGTACTCGCCGTCAGGCACGTCGCCCTTGATGGCCCGATAGCAGCGCTTGTGCTCGAAGTACAGGACCGGGTCCGGATCGCGCAGGGCGGCGATGATCATCCCCTTGGCGTCGTACGGCGTCGACGGCACCACGACGCGCAGGCCCGGAATGTGCGCGAAGATCGCCTCGATCGACTGGGAGTGATACAGCGCCCCATGCACCCCCCCGCCGAAGGGCGAGCGCACCACCATGGGGACGCCCCAATCACCGTTGCTGCGGTAGCGCATCTTTGCGGCTTCGCCGATGATCTGATCGACCGCCGGTAGGATGAAGTCTTGGAACTGGATCTCCGCGATCGGCCGCATACCGTTCATCGCTGCACCGATCGCGACGCCCACGATCAACGACTCCGCGAGCGGGCTGTCGAGCACGCGCCACTCACCGAACTCCTGCTGGAGCCTCTCGGTGACACCGAACACACCGCCCTTCGCGCCGACGTCTTCACCGATGATCATCACGCGCTCGTCGCGCCGCATCTCCTCGCGAATGCCATCGCGGATTGCCTCGATGTACGTCTTCTCGGCCACGCTCAGTCTCCGGTCTCCGAGTACACGTGGAGCATTGCCGTGTCCGCCGATGGCAGTGGCGCCGCCTCCGCCTCGTCGGTGGCGCGGTCCAGCTCGAGCACGAGCTCGGCGCGCATCTCGTCGGCGTCGCCGGGGCGCAGCACGCCGAGCTCTTCCAGGGTTGCCTTGAAGCGCATGAGCGAGTCACGCTCCTTCTCGGCCTCGAGTTCGTCTTTGCTGCGATAGCGGCGCTGATCGTCGTCGGAGCTGTGCGATGTCAGCCGGAGCACCTTCGCCTCGATGAGCGTCGGTCCGTCTCCGCGGCGAGCGCGCTTGACGGCATCGCGCGCCACCCGGTAGCACGCGATGGCATCGCATCCGTCCACGATCACGCCGGGAATGCCATATCCCTTGGCCCGGTCCGCAACATCCTCGGTCGCCATCTGTTTCTGCCACGGCACGCTGATGGCGAACCCGTTGTTCTCGACGAGGAAGATCACAGCGAGCTTGTGGGTGGCCGCGAAGTTCAGTGCCTCGTGGAAGTCGCCCTCGCTGGTCCCACCCTCGCCGATCGATGTGAGTGTCACGGCGTCCTCGCCGCGCATCCGCGACGCCAGCGCGATCCCCGCGGCGTGGATGAGCTGCGTGCCGACCGAGGAACCGGTGCTGATGATGTTGAGCCGCCTGCACCCATAGTGCGCGGGCATCTGGCGGCCGCCGCTGTTGGGGTCGTCGGCTCGTTGCAGCACCGACAGGATGTGGTCCTTGGGCGTCATCCCGAGCACCAGCGTGAGCGCAAGGTCACGGTAGTACGGGGCGATCCAGTCGTAGGTGGGCTTCAGGTTCATGCCGAAAGCGACTTGAACTGCCTCATGGCCCTCGGCCGAGATCCAGAAGGGCGCCCGACCCTGACGGTTGAGCACCCACAGCCGCTCGTCGAGCAGCCGCGACCGGAGCATGTGCCGGTACATCAGGCGGAGGGTCTCCGCGTCGAGTCCGGCCCGAGCCTTGGGTTCGATCCTGGTCACTGCCATTGCGCGCTCATCCCCCTAGGCCTCGACGCGCCACAGTCGCTCAAATGTGGATCGCCTCACCGGTCACCGCAAGCGCAGCTTCTGACAGCACTTCACTGAGTGTAGGGTGTGGGGCGATCGCGTGGCCCATCTCGAACGCGGTGGTTTCGAGCAGACCGCCCAGAGCCGGTCCCCAGATGAGCTCGGTGACCTCGTGGCCGATGATGTGGACACCGAGGACGTCGCCTCCGGCTCGGTCGGCCACCACCTTGCAGAACCCTCCGGTCTCGCCCCAGATCAAGGCTCTGCCGTTCCCGCGGAAGGGCATCACACCCACGGCCACGTCGTGGCCGGCGGCCCGAGCCTCAGCCTCGCTCAGCCCCATCGAGCCGATCTGGGGAGTGCAGTAGGTGGTTCGCGTCACCAGACGCGGATCGATCGGATGTGGGTCACGTCCGGCGATCGCCTCGACGGCGACCACGCCTTCATGGAGTGCCTTGTGGGCGAGCTGGAAGCCGCCCACCACGTCGCCGACGGCACTGATCCCCGCGGCGCCGGTGCGAAGCAAGCCGTCGACGACGATGACCCCGCGGTCCAGCGCGATCCCGGTGTCCTCGATGCCGATCTCCTCGACGTTGGCCGCCCGACCCACCGCCACGAGGAGCACCTCGGCGTTGAGCCGCTGCTCCGATCCATCCTCGGCGGCCACCGTGACAGCAACGCCACCCTGGGTGCGCTCCACCGAATTGAGATCGAGGCGGTGGCCGGTCAGACACTTGATCCCCCGGCCCTCGAACTGGCGGCGCAACTCGACGCCGATGTCGGCGTCCTCGAGCGGCACGAGGGCCGGCAGCATCTCGACCAGGGTGACCTCGGCGCCACAGCTGCGGTAGAGCGATGCGAACTCGACCCCGACCGCCCCCGCGCCGAGCACGATCGCCGACGCCGGGGCCCGGTTGAGCTTGAGCGCCTCGTCGCTAGTGAGCACGACCTGACCGTCGGCCTCGACGCCGGGCAGCTGCTTCGGCCGGGACCCGGTTGCGATGATCACCCCGCCCGCCTCAACAGCGGTGGTCTCACCGGCGGCGTTCGTGACCGCGAGTCGCCCCGGGCCATCGAGGCGGCCGCGCCCGCTCAGCAGCGTCACCTTGTTCTTGCGCAGCAGGAACTGGACGCCCTTGTGGAGCTGGCTCACCACCTGGTCGCGACGGCGACCGGCGACGGCATAGTCGAATGCGACGTCGCCGGTGGTGACACCGAAGCTGTCGGCGTGGCGGAGCTCGTCGAGCAGTGCGGCACTCTGGAGCAAGGCCTTCGCCGGGATGCAGCCCCGGTGCAGGCACGTGCCACCGACCATGTCCTCCTCGACAACGACGGCGCGCAGACCGAGTTGCGCCGCTCGAATCGCTGCGGGGTATCCGCCCATCCCACCGCCGAGGATGGCGATGTCGAAACGCTCGGCCACAGGAGCTGAGTATATCGGCGGGGTACACCCGACCCGGACCGTCTCACCTCAGATCGTCGCGCGACGTCGTGTGACTTACGGGAGATACAGGCGAGGATCGACCCACTGGCCGTTGTGGTTCACGCCGAAATGCAGATGGCAGCCGGTGGAGTTGCCGCTCGTGCCCTCGAAACCGATGAGCGTCCCTGCGGTCACCGTCTGACCGCTGTGAATGGCGAATCCTGCGAGATGGCCGTACAACGTCTGCCAGCCGTTGCCGTGGACCATGATGATGTAGTTGCCGAAGCCCCACCCCTCGAACGGCTCGATGTAGGCGATGCCCGTGTCCGCGGCGACGACGTTGTTGCCGCACGCGCCGGCGATGTCAAGGCCGTTGTGAAAGTGCAGCTGCGGACACGAAGGGTCGTACGGCTCGAACGGGTACCAGGTGCAGCCGAATCCCTGGCTGATCGGACCATTGTCCGGCCACACGAAGTGACCCTTGCCGCCGCCGGCGGCACGCGCAGCGTCTTCCTGCTTCTGCAGCTGCGCAATCTGCGCGTTGATCGCGTTCTCGGCGGCAGCCCATTCCAGCGCGCTTCGCCGGTCCTGTGCCTGGATCCGGACGAGGTACGCGACCGCCTGGGTGCGCGCCGATCGGTTGCCGTACAACGATTGCTCGGTGATGTACAGCTGTCCGAGGATCTGCTGCTGCTGGCGTTGATCGCCGCTGATCCGTGAGACGTCGGCCGCCACGACCTTGCGCTGCGCATCCACCATATTGACGGTCTGCAGCTCGCGTGCGCTGATCCGTCCGCCGTTGATGACGTCGGCCCAGAACTGATTGAAGTCCCCGGACGCGAGCAGGTTGCTGAGCGGCGTCGACTGGTTCTCGAACTCGTAATAGACCACCAGCTCACGCGCGAGTTGGTGCTGCTCGATGCCGAGCGTGGTGCGGGCCGCGTCCAGCTCAGCTTGTGCGGCGCCCAGCTGCACACTGATTGCGGAGAGCCGGACTTTGGCGAGCACGACCTGCGCTTCGGTGGCGGCGATCTGCCGGTCGAGACCGGTGATGAGGACGGTGAGCGTCGCCTCCTGGTTCTGCGCTGCGGCGATCTGTGCCTTCAGCGCCGCGATCTCGGCCTTGACGCGCGCCAGCTGGCGCTGGTCCTGACTGATGTGCGTGGTGATCTGGTCAGCCGATGTCGGTTGAGCGATGACGAACAGTGACGCCGCCACCGTCAGCGACCCGAGGCCGCGGACCAGGCTTGAAGGAATCACGCCGACAGGAATCGCCTGACGCCGAGAAAGCTCCCGAACGCGCCGACGGCGACACCTCCGACCAGCAGGAGGGCCAGCAGCGTGACCGTGTACGGCCCGTCAAACGGCACGCTCAACAGGTGCCCCTGCGCCGCCTGAACGAAGATGCGATATGCGGCGTACACGACTGCCCCCGCGAAGATCGCGGCGAGCAGTCCGCCGAGCATGCCTTCGAGGATGAACGGCCATCGAACGAACCAGTCGGTTGCGCCGACCAGCTTCATGATCTCGATCTCGGTGCGACGCGCGTAGACGGCCGTTCGGATCGTGTTCATGATGATCACGAGGCTGATGGTCATCAGGATGACCGCGATGATCGCCCCCACCCACTCGATGATCGTGATCACCGCATTGAGCTTGCCGATCACGTCGGCGTTGTAGTCGGTCGGCGTTGTCTTGTCGACGATCGGTGTCGACGCGGCCATGGCGTTGAACTGTCTCAGATCGGTCAACTTGCGCACCACGAGGTTGAGCGATGCGGGCAGCGGGTTGCTGCCGAGGACACTGAGCGCCTGGGAAATGTCGGGATTCTGCGAGGCCTGACGGGCCGCGGCATCCTTGGTCTCGAAACTCACCGAGATGACTCGCGGATCGCTCTTCAGGCGGCTCTCGAAATTGGCGATCGCCGCCAGCGACGCGTTGTCCGAGAGGTAGATCTTGAGATGGCTGGCGTTCTGCTCCTGAGACTGCAACACGGTGCCGACTGAGTGCGTGAACAGCAGCCCACCACCGACCAGAAAGATGATCAGGCCCATGGTGAACACGCCCGCGAGCGAGACGCCGAGATTGCGCCGGAAGTTCTGTCCTGCGCTGCGCAGGGCGAACCACAGCGACGCCGCTACCTGCCTCACAGAGTCGCGCTGCCTTCGCGCATGTACTGCCCTTCGGCCTCGTCCCTGACCACCCGTCCACCGTCGATCGCGATGACCCGGCGACGCACGAGGTCCACCACCTCGCGGTTGTGCGTCGCCATCAGCACCGTCGTGCCGCGATGGTTGATCTGGAGCAGGAGTTGCACGATGCCCCACGACGTGTCCGGGTCGAGGTTGCCGGTGGGCTCGTCGGCGAGGAAGATGCGCGGCCGGTGTACGAGGGCCCGCGCAATCGCGACACGCTGCTGCTCACCACCGCTCAACTCGTCCGGGAAGGTGTCGAGCTTGTCCTCGAGGCCGACGATCCAGAGCACCTCTTCGACCTTCTCGCGAAGATGACGCTGACCGGGGCGGGTGACCTGGAGCGCGAAGGCGACGTTCTGCGCGACGGTGCGCCGGGTCAGCAGCTTGTAGTCCTGAAAGACGATGCCGAACTTCCGGCGGAGCTTGGGCAGCTTGCGCCGCGCCATCCGGCTGATTTCCTGGCCTTCGACGAAGATGCGTCCGCTCGATGGCGCTTCATCGCGGATGAGCAGACGCACCAGCGTCGACTTCCCTGCGCCGCTCGCTCCCACCAGGAAGCAGAAGTCACCTTGGTGGATCGCCAGATCAACGTCGCGCAGGGCCTCCGTTCCGTTCGGATAGACCTTGCTCACGCCGTGAAACGAGATGACTGGACGGAGCGCGCCTTGCGGCGGGGCGGCGGATCGCTCGGCGACCGCCACGCTCACCAGGCTGCCCCCTGGGGCGATGTATTCATAAGCTGATTTCTGAGGTCGCTACTGGGTCGGCGGCCAGTATAAACCGGGGTTCCGCTTGACTCTGGTGCAATTTCACAGATCAGTAACTTCGTGCCTGGGGCGTTGCGGGCCTGCGATCACGATGTTTTCGCTTCAGCGCCCTCCCGCGCCGCCCAGTGCAGGTAGCCTTCGATGAAGGGATCGATGCCGCCTTCGAGCACCGCCTGAGCGTTGCCGACCTCGACGCCGGTGCGGTGATCCTTGACCATCGTGTAGGGCTGGAGCACGTAGGAGCGGATCTGACTGCCCCATTCGGCCGCGATCAGTTCGCCCTTCAGATCCGCGATCTTCTGGGCGTGGGCGGCCTGCTGGAGGGCGAGCAGCCTCGATCTCAGCACCCGCCAGGCGACGTCCCGGTTCTGCTGCTGGGATCGCTCGTTCTGGCAGGTGACCACGACACCGGTTGGGATGTGGGTGAGGCGGACCGCTGAGGACGTCTTGTTGACGTGCTGGCCACCGGCGCCGCTCGATCGGAACACATCGGTCCGGACATCGTCGGGGTCGATGTCGACGGTGACCGTGTCCTCGATCTCCGGGGTCACCTCGACGAGAACGAACGAGGTGTGGCGGCGGTGGGCGGCGTCGAAAGGGCTGATCCGGACCAGGCGATGGACCCCGTGCTCGCCCTTGAGGAGGCCGTAGGCCCGCGGCCCTGAGATGCGTACGGTCGCTGACTTGATCCCCGCCTCGTCGCCGACGGACTCTTCGAGGAACTCGACCGGCATCCGGTGCTCCTCGGCCCAGCGGAGGTACATGCGCAGGAGCATCTCGGCCCAGTCCTGGGAGTCGGTGCCGCCGGCCCCGGCATGGATGCTGACCAGGGCGACATGGTCGGTGTACGGGTCGCTGAACAGAAGATCGATCTCGCGGCGTCCGATCTCCTTCTCGAGACCGCGGATCTCCCTGTCGAGGTCGCGCTCGACGGCATCGTCGGGCTCCGACTCGAGCATGGACGCGAGCTCTTCCGTGTCGCCGGCCCGCCGGGTGAGGGATTCCCACGCGTCGAGGTCGTCGCGAATCCGCGCCGCCTCCTGGTTCAGCGAGGCAGCGCGGCGGGGATCGTCCCAGAGATCGGGAGCCGATGTCTCCTGGTCGAGCTCGATGAGGCGGGCGCGCTTTCCGTCGAGGTCAAAGATGCCCCTGAAGCTCGGCGATGCGGGCGGCAACGTTGCTGGCGCGTTCTGCGATCTCGCTCATCGGTCGAGTATTTCACAATGATCGGATGCAGCCCGCCGCCCGAGCCCTCCCCGGCGCCGTCGACGAGCTCTTCCCCGACCTGCCCCGGGCCTTCGATTTCGACGACGTGTCGCTGCTGCCGCGGCGGCGCTCGTCGCTCGCCCATCGGACCGAGGCCGTGCCTGCGGTGGACTTCGGTCCACTGCGCCTGTCCGTGCCGCTGATCGGTTCGCCGATGCCCGACGTGTGCGGGGTCGACATGTGCCGCGCACTCGCCGAGCACGGCGCGCTCGGCATCCTGCCGCGGTTCCAGTCCATCGCCGAGCAGACGGACGAGTTGCGCGAGATCGGCGCCACAGGCGGCGCGCTCGCGGCCGCCGTCGGGGTGACCGGCGACTTCCGCGAGCGGTTCGAACAGATCGTTGCCGCAGGCTGCCGGATCGTCTGCCTCGACACCGCCAACGGGGCGCATGAGCAGGTGGCGCACGCGGTCCGCTGGGTGCGTGAGCAGGACACGGCGGTCTTTCTCATCGCCGGCAACGTCGCCAGTGCCGAGACGTTCGTGTGGCTCGAGGATCTCGGCGTCGACGCTATCCGGGTCGGCATCGCCGGTGGATCCGTCTGCGAGACGCGGACCGAGACCGGGGTGCATGCCCCGACGCCGTACAGCGTCCACGAGTGCGCCCAGGTGCGCCGGCGGGCGCTGATCATCGGTGATGGTGGCATCCGGAACCCGGCCGACATGTGCAAGCTGCTGGCGCTGGGGGCGGACTGCGTGATGGTCGGGTCTGCGCTCGCCGGGACCTACGAGGCGCCTGGGCGGGTGCTGGTCGTCGACGGCAAGAAGTTCAAGATCATGCGTGGCGCGGCGTCCTTTTCCGTTCAACAGGAGTTCGCCGGCGAGGATCCCGAGTACATCGAGGGGGCCGAGTCGATCGTGGCGTACAAAGGGCGCGCGGCGGATGTGCTGCAGCGCTACATGGCCGGGCTGCGCAGTTCCATGTCGTACATGGACGCGCGGACGTTGGACGAATATCGGGGCAACGCGAGTTTCATCCGGATGCGGTAATCACACCTTCTTCGCCACCCGGGGGTATGAACCTGAACGCAGAACCCCGAGCTCGCGGAAGGAGTCTGGGCAAAGCCGAGGGCAGGGTCAGCCCAGGCTGTACACCGTACCGTTTTCGCCTGCGATGTATGCCATGCCATTGGACACGGCAAACGATGCGGCGATTTTGGAGGGTGAGGACTTTGCCTGCGTGATTCGAACGGTTGTCAGCTCAGAAAGGTCGCTGAGCCTGAAAGCATAGAACCTGCCGCTCAAGTCTGCGATGAGCACCACTTGATCGCCCGGCGCACCAGACACAATGACCGACCCCAGCGTGTTTCCGGTCATGGCGACGGACCGGTGGAGTTTCGCCCCGGTGGTGGCATCAAACTCGTACACGTAGGTCGCATACGTGACCACGACCGTGTTCCCCACCAACGAGGCGCAGGAGACGGAGTTGACATTCTTACCGGCGTCGGCCGCCATATCGAAGCTCCAATCCTGTTTGCCGGTGAGCAGGTCGATGGCGTACTCGATCTTGTCCTTGCCGTCTATGTAGACAACGCCGTCGGTCGAGCCGTTCACCCCAGGTGCGCTTATAGTCGGACCGGCACCGACATCCGCGTCAGAGAAGTTCTTGAGAGTCTGAAAACGCCAGACCTGTGCCCCGTTGCTGGCGTTGAGGGCATACACCGCGTCGTCGGGTTGGCCCGTCCCGAACACCACCAGCGTCCGTCCGGTGCTGTCGACGCCCAGAGCGGGTGGCGACCAGGTCCCGGAATGCTTGCTACCACGTGTGCCCAGGTCATGCATCCATTTCCGTGTGCACTTTCCGGCGGTGTTGCCGACGCCGTTGATCGCCCACTCGCGCCCGTGATTGACGGACTCCGACTGCCCCGTGTCACCGAAGTAGACGATCGAGCCAGTGCTGCCGTGGCCGATCACCGGCGCGTCCTCGATCCGACCCGGCGTCGTCTCGGGAGCGAAGATCGGCAGCTGATACGTGCACTGGACGGTGCCCGTTGTCGCGTCGAGCGCGGTCAACAGGCCTCCATCATTGCCGATATAGAGACTGTTGGCATCAATGGCCGGAGAGCCCACGACGCCACCTCCGACGCTCCGAGTCCATACCATCGCCCCGGTCCCAGCGTCGAATGCCTCTACCGTGCCGGCCACACTCACGTCGTAGACCAGTTTCTCGGCGAGCGTCGTATTGTAGACAACCATCGGCGACGAGAACACTGGTGAGCCGTCGATTGACTTCGACCACTTGACCCCAAGTTTTGATGCGCTGGCTGCGCCGATCGTTGTGTCAGAAGACACGCCGTCGTGCATAGCGTCGCCGTGAAATGTGCTCCAGTCTCCGAGCGTCGAGGCTGCAGCGGCCTGCGGCGCCGATGTCAGCACCCCGCAGGCACAAAAAATAGCTGCGGCGATAATCCCCCTTCGCATGTCGATACCCCTTCCCTGCCCCGCCCCTCTACAAGTCCCTCCTGCAGGGTACATGAACCCTGCAACCGCTGTCGACAAGACCTCCTCTTAGCCCGGACCCCCCCATCCCTTAGCCACTCGTCGCACCGCCCTTAATGTCGGCTCCCGCACGCTTGCAGTAATGAGACTAGCGAGCGTTCGTGATGACCAACAGCAGTCTGATTGGATTCGAAGTGGCCCTCTGCGGAGAGGTCACGGACCACATCGCAGGATGGACGATGACGCGCCTATGACTTCTACAGATTTCGCCGCCGTCTTCCTGGCCCTGACCGGCGGTCCGATGACCGCCGTGGAGATTGAGGCCGAGACCGGCGTCTCGCCCAGGGTTGTCGCGGAGGTCGTTCGCATCTTCGAGCTCACCGGGGATGTGGCGTGCGCGAGAGGTCGCTACGTAGCGCGCAAGAGCGAGGTCTGGGACGGCGAGCAACGATTGCTCGGTCGGCTGAATCGCGTACCGGGCTGACCTGCTTGGCGCGGAGCCAGCGTCTCTTGTCGTCTGAGTTTGCGACCCGGGCCAAGCTCTGTCTTTGGACATCGGCGGTCAGATCTTGAACAAGCTCCGCAAATCCGTTGTGGAACCGATCGGACACGCGGCGCCAGTGCCCTGCAGCCCGGTGGCACACCCGATATGACCAAGGCCGAGCATGTTTTCGGTGGCCAGGAGCGCCGCGATGTTGTTGATGGTCTTCGCCGCGGGTACGGCTGCTCCGGGCACCACGGACGGGGCCACAACGACATTCGGCATGGCAGTGTTGAATGCCGTCTCATCCCACATGACGAACACGGCGGTACTCCCGCTCTGGTAAGCAGGCGACTGGATGATCTGTGGCAGCCAAGCCGCCAGCCACTGGTCGCCGTTGGTCACACGTGACTTGTACGGAGCACATTTGGTGTGCATGTCGTCGCAGAAGTTGGGGGTGACAAAGCTGAACGACGGGAGGGTGTTGTTGTTGAGATCGTCCAGAAGGCTGTGGTCGGGCGAAGGGGCCACGCTGCAGCTCGTCCCAGTGACGCAGGAAGCGGCTGGCAGCGTGATGTCATTGGTCGCGCAGGTGTTGCCGCCGAACTGGCCGGCGATGCGCAGGTGGTTGAAAAACACAGCGGGGTTATGTCTGACGTAGTACTTCCCGGACTGCCCGAGCGTCGAACAATTGGAGGGCATACTCTCCTCGTACGCCTTCCAGGAGCCGCCTGCGGTCTGTACCTGCTCGAAGATCGAGGGGATGGCCACCGTGTTCTTGCACGTGGTGCTCGTGCAGGTTTTCGCGGGAGAGGTACCCGAGGTGATGCACGTGTCGCCCGCAGGCGTGATGTCGTTGAGTGTCCCCGAGTTGCAGTTGGCTCCGGCAGTGGCAGGGACGTATTGCGGGGCCGAGCTCAGGATATTGTCGACCCATCCGCGAGCGTAGCCACACTGGTGGGTCGCCAGGTTCGTGATGTAAGGCGCCGCGGGATTGCCGATAACGCTCGTGAGGTGGCTATCTTCGAACCAGACCCAGATCACATGCTGATAGGTTGCCGGTGGCGTCGCCCCCATCCAGCCGCAGGGTGCGGTTTGGATCGTGGAGGAGCGCGCCCCCCCAGCCTCGGGGCCAACGGAGGCAATGACGTTACTGGACGCGAGCGGCGTCAGCGCCGCCACTGAAGCCATAGCGATCATCGCAAAGCGACCTCGCAGCTCCATTCAACCCTCCCACGATCTGGATCCCCGATCGTCTGCCTGTCGAGCCTTAGCTCGGCGTCGTTTGACGTGATTAGTGTACGAGGTTTTCTCCCGACAAATCCGCCTCGCGGGAGCTAGGCGATCTGACAGGGCTGTCGAGCGGCTCAGCCTTGACGAATTGTGGAGGAATAGCGTACACGTGTTCGCCGATTGGTAGGCTTGGTCAGAATCTCACGGGCCGACGTGCGGCCGCCTGTCTGGCGAAGACCCGCCGTTAGCAACCTGGGGCCTTGACAACGTTTGTCACGGAGATTGCGGTGAGGGGTGCGCCAGACTGCTTGACCCCGCCGCCGCCGGTCACACCGTTGATCGCGATATTGGCCGAATACGCGGTGAGATACACGGCGAACTGGCAGCGCTTGGCGGCAGGCGAGTAGGTCTCATGGGTGACCGAGCTGTTCTCATCCTGGTAGACGGCGATGTAGTTGCCGTGGATCGTGATGTTGGAGAGCACAGCGCCGTTCGTGCAATCGATATCCAGCGACGCGAAGCCGCCTGTTCCACTCGATGTCATGTTGAGATTCTGCACCACGGTGCCGAGCGTCTTGAACGACGTGCAGGGGTTGGGACCGCTGATACGCATGCCGAATCCGCTTCCCGCCTCGGCGGTCACGTTGACGACCGAGGTATGGCTGCTGGCAGAAAACAGGACGGCCGGCTGCGGGCTCGGCGACCTGGTGTTGTAGGTTCGCGTGTCGAGGTTCATGTTCTCCACCGTCACGCCGGGGACATTGATCTGGAAGATGTTGATATCCGCATGCTGCACTAGGAAGGTAGCGCGGGCGCCGGCGCCAGTGATGATCATCGAGTTCGAAACGGCGATGTGGTTGTTCAGCGCGCATGTCCCGGCCCCGATGGTGACAATGCCACCTGCGTTGACGGCATTCTGCAGCGCGGAGGCATCGATCGACAGGTTGTTTGTGCATGCCACGACGGTCGACGCACGGGCGCGAGCTGGAGTGCCCACGAACACTAGGCTGGCCACAACGGTCAGCGCGAGCACGAAAATGATGGTCTTCTTCATCCCCACACCCTCGCATCGATGCCATCCCGCCATTCGGATGTGCTGCGACCGGATTGTGACAGGTCACCGACTCTGCCTGCCAGGTTGTGATTGCGGCGAAACGGGCGATGGACCTGGACCCTGCGCCCAACTTCCGTCGGGTGTTAGCGGCTCCGATCGGTAGGCGCGGACAGTGGCAAACAGTTGTTCAATCTACGGCGGTGTGTAATGCGAAGGCAAGGTCGTCGACGGGTCACTTCCCGTGGCAGTACTTGTACTTCTTCCCCGAACCGCATGGGCACGGCTGATTCCGGCCCACCTTTCCGCCCGTGGTCGCTCGCGACTCGCCTGCGGTGCCGACGGCATGACCGTTGCCACTCCCGCCCGCCCGTTGGGCGCCGGCTGCTGACGACTCCATGACATTGCGCACGATCGGCTGCGCCGCTAGAGGCGCGGACACCCTGGTGCCCGTGGCGCGGGCAAGAGCGCCGCTCGCAAGCGCCGCGGCCGGCCGGGCAGGAGGGACGCGGGCGCCATCGGTCGCGCCTCCCGGGCGATCCGCGCGAGGTGACGCCGGCGCGGTGGCGTCGGCGGCGCCGGAGGTCGGCGCTGCGGCGACCGCGTCCTGGGGGGGTTCCTCACCTTCAGCGCCAGCCGATGGGTCGACCCGGCGAATCTGCACGTTCAGGAGCGCCCGGACGATCTCGCGCTGGATGTCCTCGGTCAGATCCTGAAAGGCCGTGAATGCCGCCGCCTTGTACTCCACCAGCGGGTCCATCTGACCGTAGGCCTGGAAGCCCATGCCCTCACGGAGATGATCCATCTGGGTGAGGTAGGCGAGCCACCTGGTGTCGATCACCTGGAGCATCACGCTCTGCTCGACCTCCCGCAGCAGCTCCGCGCCGTACTCCTGCTCTTTCTCCTCGTAGAGCCCGATCAACTCACTGCTGAGGGTCTCGGACACCTCTTCGACGGAGTTCCCAAGGCTTTCGGTGTTGACCTCGGAAATCTGTGGCAGCGCAGGCGCGAATTCATGCATCCGCTCCCAGAGTCCCTCGAAGTCCCAGGCCTCGCGGTGGCGACCCTCGCAGTACGTGGGGACCTCGCTCTCGACCACGTGCTCGACCATCGAGATGAAGTTGGACCTCGTGTCGGTTCCCTCGAGGATCTTGCGGCGCTCGCCGTAGATGATCTCGCGCTGCTTGTTCATGACGTCGTCGTACTCGACGACGTGACGGCGGCTGTCGAAGTTGGTTCCCTCGACGCGCGCCTGCGCTCCCTCGATCTGCCTGGACACCATCTTCGACTCGATCGGAGTGTCCTCGTCGACGCCGAGCTTTCCCATGATGCCCTGCATCCGTTCCCCGCCGAACACTCGCATCAGGTCGTCCTCGAACGAGAGGAAGAAGCGGGACTCACCGGGGTCACCCTGACGGCCGGCTCGACCGCGCAGCTGGTTGTCGATGCGTCGCGATTCGTGTCGCTCGGTGCCGATGATGTACAGGCCGCCGACATCGGGTACGCCTTCGCCGAGCACGATGTCGGTGCCGCGCCCCGCCATGTTGGTGGCGATGGTGACGCTGCCGACCTGACCTGCGTTGGCGATGACGTCGGCTTCGCGCTCGTGCAACTTGGCATTGAGAACGGAATGCTCAACGCCCAGCTTGTCGAGCATGCGGCTGATGCGCTCGCTCTTGTCGATGCTCGTCGTGCCGACCAGGATCGGCTGGCCGGTCGTGTGACGATCGGTGATCTCGTCGACCACGGCACGGTACTTGCCGTCCTCACTCTTGTAGATGAGATCCGGTTCATCGAGACGCACCATCGGCTGATGCGTCGGGATGGGGACGACCTCGAGGTTGTAGATCTTGTGGAACTCCTCCGCCTCGGTGAGGGCGGTACCGGTCATCCCAGCGAGCTTGTCGTAGATGCGGAAGAAGTTCTGGAAGGTGATCGTTGCGAGTGTCACCGTCTCCTGCTGGACGCTCACCCCCTCCTTGGCCTCGATCGCCTGGTGCAGCCCATCCGACCAGCGACGGCCTGGCATGGTCCGCCCGGTGAACTCATCGACGATGATCACCTCGCCGTCGCGCACGATGTAGTCGCGATCGCGTAGCCACAGCGCATGCGCGCGCAACGCCTGGTTGATCTGGTGCGCCTCGGCGACGTGCTCCATGTCGTAGATGTTGGAGAGGCCCGTCCACTTCTCGATCTTCTCGACGCCCTCCTCGGTGAGCGTCGCCGACTTGGTCTTCTCGTCGATCGTGTAATCGTCTTCGGCCACGAGCCTCGGAATGAGCCGGGCGTACGTGTAGAACTTGTCGGTAGCCTCGCTCGCCTGACCGCTGATGATCAGTGGCGTGCGTGCCTCGTCGATGAGGATCGAGTCGACCTCGTCGACGATCGCGTAGCGCAGGCGGCGCTGTACGCACCGGTCCAGCTTCTGCGCCATGTTGTCGCGCAGATAGTCGAAGCCCAGCTCGTTGTTCGTCGAGTAGGTGATGTCAGCCGCGTACGCCTCGCGCCGCGTGCACGGACGCAGGTGTTGCAAGCGCGGATCGGTGTGCGTGTCGTCGAGGTAGTCGGGGTCGTAGAGAAACGAGAGATCCTGACCGGCGATGACACCGACCGACATGTCGAGGGCGTGGTAGAGGGCCGCGTTCCATCCCGCGTCACGGCGGGCGAGGTAGTCGTTGACGGTGACCAGGTGAGTGCCACGCCCCTCGAGCGCGTTGAGGTACAGCGCGAGCGTGGCGACGAGCGTCTTGCCCTCGCCGGTCTTCATCTCGGCGATCCGGCCCTGATGCAGGACGATCCCGCCGATCAGCTGGACGTCGAAGTGGCGCATGCCAAGCTTGCGCTTGGATGCTTCGCGGACGACCGCGAACGCCTCAGGCAAAAGGTCGTCGAGTGCCTGGGCGCGATCGAGGTCGCGCTGGTGCTCCTCGGCGCGCTGCATCGTCGCCTCCTCGGTCTCCTCGCTGAGACCGGCGGCGAACGGCTGGCCGTGGCTCAGGTCGGTGCCCTCGACGCCGAGGCGCTCGCGGAACTCGCGCGTCTTGTCGCGCAACTCCTCGTCGGAGAGCTCCGACATCTCGGCCTCGAGGTCGTTGATCAGTCCGACGACCCCCTCATAGCGCTTCATCTCGCGCCGTATGGGGTCGCCCAGCACCTTGTTGAGCGGCTTTCGGAGGATGGACATACTCCTCTTCATTCTGGCAGGGCGCGCCGATCAGGGCACCATGGCGACCACCACGACGTCGACGCGAGAGGCCCCTGCGGCGTCCAGTGCGCTCACGCCGGCCTCGGCGGTCGCTCCCGTGGTGAGCACGTCATCGACGAGCCAGAGCCGCGCCGCCTCCACCGCCATTCCCTGCCATGCGAAGGCCCCGGCGACATTTGACCGCCGCTCATCCTCGGCGCGCGCGCTCTGCGGGGCGGTGTCGCGGACGCGATGCAGGCCACTCAGCAACGGCACGCGCCACGCGTCGGCAAGGACGCGTGCGATGACCTCTGACTGGTTGTAGCCGCGCTGCCGGCGCCGGCGCGCGCCCAGCGGTACCGCAACGACACCATCCGGCGGCGTCAGCCGCCACATCCTCGCCTCCGCATCCAGGCGGCTGGAGGTTAGGGCGCCAAGCGCTTCAAGGGCTCCTCGATCTCCGCCGTACTTGCCCCTGTGCAAGGCCGCTCGGACCGGCTCCTCGAACTCGAAGCCGGCGAACGCGGCGCCGTGACGCATCGGGCGAGGAATCGGGATCGGCATCGAGCGCATGTCGCCCATGCATCCCGCGCAGATGGGTCCGTCCGAGACGGCATCACACGCGGCGCAACGGAGTGGCGCGACCGCGTCGAGCAGTAGCCGGGCAAGCCGGGTGAGCATGTCTAGAGGTATGCCGCGCGACCCGAGACGCGGGTCGGACGATCATGTGCGTTTCGTCGGACGCGGGCGATGCCGGCCAGGTGCGCGACGTGAGTCCGCGCAGGCAACCAACCGAACGCGAGAGGCCTAGCCGGCAACACCAAACGCGTCGAGGGCGCCCTGCATGCAATTGATCAACTCCCGCGCCGACTCCACGCTCAACTCGAGCGCGACCCGTTCGCTCACCGGACGGCCGGCGGCGACGAAGTCGACGATGAGCGCGTGATCGAGGGTGGCATGGGACGGGTGATCGACAGACACGACCGCGTTCGTTATAGGCGCCCAGGTCCCCGCGGCCTTTGCACTGCCGGTGATCGCCGTCTTCTCAACGATGTATGAGCACATTGGCTCTCTCCTACACAAGCTGCCGGCGGAAGAAATCAAAGACGAGGCGCCAGCCTTCGACCGCCGCCTCGACCCGGTACGAGGGGCGATCGACGGCGAAGAACCCGTGGCCTGCGTTCTCGAAGGTGTGAAATTCGTGCTGCTTGGCGAGCCGGGTCAGCTCCGCATCGATCTGCGTGACCTCCGCAGGCGAGGGATTCCTGTCCTCCGCCCCGAAGAGGCCGAGCACCGGGCATGAGATCCCCGCAGCCCGGTCGATGATCGGCTCCATCCTGTACGGGAGCTCGGGCGGCGCGGGCGAGACCACGAAGGCGCCGTAGCAGTCGACAGCAGCATCGATCGCCAGTTCGCACGCGGCGAGAAACGACTGACGCCCGCCCGAGCAAAACCCGATCGTCCCGACCCTTCGGTTGCTCACCGGCAGGCCGCGTACGTACGTGAGCGCACCCGCAGCATCCCCCAGGAACTGCTCGGTCGAGATCCAGCCACCCGCACGCGCTGCCGCCGCCGCATCCTCCGGTGCGAGATCCGGTCCAAAGCGGTGATAGAGGTTGGGGCAGATGGCGACGTAGCCGTGCGCCGCGAACTTTCGCGTGATTTCCTTGGTTGCCCCATCCCACCCCGGCGCGTGGTGGATGACGATGACCCCCGGGTACGGACCGGATCCGAGTGGCCTCGCCAGGTACGCCCCGATCTCGTTGTCGCCATGGCCGCTGATGGTCACGGTCTCGGCGAGCAGTCCTTCGTACACGTCGGTCCTCCAGGCTGGTGGTGCGGGGAGCGACGCTACCGGATCAGGACAGTGTCAGGACGTCACCCAGATTGACGCCGGCGTGCACGAGCGCACCGCTGGGCAATTCGATCGCCGCCTTGGCCCGACGCACCACGCGGGACATCCGCCACGGCCGAAGCCCGTGATACATGCGCACGACCCGGAGGTCGTTGTCGATGAAGGCGACATCGATCGGGAAGCGCATGAAGAACATGTGGATGGAGCTGCAAGGGCGCAGGTAGAGACCGGCGCCTGCGGGCAGTTCGCGACGACCCATCAGACCCATGAACCGCCGCCATGGATTGTCCGCGACCGCGACTTCGCCGGCGACGGTTGTGCCACCCGACGTTGCGAGCCGAAAGCTCTTCTGCATCGACGCCATGGCCAGGATCGTATCCGCCTGGATTGAAACCGGCCGCGTTCGTGGCTAGGTCGTCGCGCGTCTGTCAGGGATGGTGACGCGGACCTCGGTGCCGAGCCCCAGGCCGCTGCGCACCTGTACGCGGCCACCGACCAGCGCAGCGCGCTCGCGCATCTGGATCAAGCCCAGGCCGTCGGTACGACCCAGGCGCGCATCGGTGGCGGCGACATCGAAGCCGTCGCCATCGTCCTTGACCACCGCGACCACGACCTGGGGCAGGAACGAGATGATCGTGTCGACCCGCTGCGGGCGACCGTGGGTGAGCGCATTGTCAATCGCCTGCTCGAGGATCCGGTATGTGGTGATCTCCGCGAGCGCGGCCATCCGTCGCTCGCTGCCGAGCACGTGGAGCATCACATTCCCGCGTGCCGTCCATCCGGCCAGGAGCTCGCGTGTCGCCCCCACCAGGCCCCGGTCCGGCCCCAACGGGAGCAGACCCGCGATCACCTCGCCCATTTGCTCCGACGCCTCTGCGGCGGCGGTCCGGCAGCGGGAACTGGCCCCCACAGCGGTATCCGGTTCGCGCGCGAGGCTTCGGCCGATCAGCTCAGCCTCGAGTGCGGCGTCGGCAAGCCGCTGCATCGGTCCCTCGAGGATGAGCCGGGCGGTCTCGGTGTGCTCGATGTCGGCGATCTCATAGATGTGCCGGGCGGCCTGGCTGTACAGGCTGGCGCGCGGGTCCAGCTCGGCCGAGGCCTGACCTGGCGCCTTGGCGAGTTCGCGGCTGACCGCGCGCAGCACCGACTCCTCGGCCGCGATCTCGCTGAGGCGGGCCTGGAGACCGGCACCGCGGGCTTCGAGCCGGGTGATCTCGGTGCTGATCTCCAGCTCCTCGATGAAGATCGAAGCAACGTCCCTGACGAGCGTTTGCGGTCGTGAGGCGAGCTCGGGGAGCACTTCGAGCGCGGTCTGGCGTGCGTCCTCGGCGCGGCGCAGCCGCAGCAGCAGGTTCACGCGGCGCGCGCCGATGTCGATCAGCTGGCGCTCGAGGGTGGCGGCGAGCTCCTGGAGATCCGCCGCCCGCGAATCCATGTGGAACCGGAGGCCCATCAGCGGAGCGTCTGCCACACGGATATCGATGTGCCCCGTGGCCGTGGCTCTCTGAGCGGTTCTCACCCCGCGATTATCGCCGGACGATGAACCGAAGACGCAGAAGATCCCACAGGGTCCCGAAGGAGTCGCGGAGCGCGCTCACGCGCGAGTCCTCCTTGTGCTCCCAGTGCACGGGGACCTCGGCGACGACCCAGCCCAGTCGACGGGCTCGAAGCAGGACCTCGGCGTCGAATCCGAAGCGCAGAGTTCGAAGCGGCTCGAAGCACGCGACGGCGGATTCCGCGGTGAACGCCTTGAAACCGCACTGCGTGTCATGCAGCCCACGGAGCGCCGCGACCTGCAGCATGCGGTTGTAGGTGCGTCCCATCACCTCCCGGCGCCCGGGCTGGTGCACCGCGATCTTCGAATCAGGCAGCGCGCGTGAAGCGATCGCCACCGTGCACCGCCCCTCGAGGCGCGCCCGCAGCCGCTCCATCTCCTCGATGGGCGTGCTCAAGTCCGCGTCGCTGAAGACCCGATGCTCGCCCCGCGCGGTGAGCATGCCGAGGCGGACCGCCGCGCCCTTGCCAGTGTTTCGGTCGAGGGCGAGCACCCGCAGCTGCGGCCAGTCCTCGGCTGCCGTGCGCGCGATGGCCACGGTCGCGTCGGTGCTGCCGTCGTCGACGACGAGGACCTCGTACTCCTCGTCGCGACCGTCGAGGTATTCGCGCATGCGCACGAGGGTCGCCGGGAGACGCTGCTCTTCGTTGTACGCGGGGACGATGACGCTGAGCACGCTCAGATCATCCTCGCGGGCCGCCGGAAGCTCGAGCAGCTTCACGGCGTTCGAGCAACCAGTACACGGGAAGCACGGCCTGTCGACGAAACCGCCACGGTTGCATCGCGAGCCGCCATGCCCATTCCAGGCCGGTCCTGCGCACGATCGTGGGTGCGCGGCGGACCCGGCCGGCGAGGAAGTCCAGGGAACCCCCGACACCGATGCCCGCGGCGGCGCCGATGCGCCCGAGATGCTGGGCGAGGAACTGTTCCTGACGGCCGGCGCCGAAGGCGACCAGCAGCATCTCGGGCTGTGCCTCGCGCAACCGGCTCGCGGTCGCGGGATCCGGTGCTCCGGCGCTCGCGGCGACGACGCGGAGCCGGGGGTGGGCGGCCACCATCCGGTCGCGAGCCGAGCGCGCAACCCCCGGCGCGCCGCCGACGAGCGCTATACGGTGGCCGCGACGCTCGGCCTCGGAAAGGTACGCGGTGATCAGGTCGGCTCCGCCGACGCGTTCCGCCCCGGGGTGACCGCGACGTCGGAGCGCGCGGACGATCCCGATCCCGTCGGGAACGAGCAGGGTGGCCGACTCGAGCACGGAACGAAAGTCGCTGTCCCGTCGGGCGAGCATCACCATCTCAGGGTTGAGCGTGACCACAAGCGCCGGCCGCGAACCGGAGTCGCGACGGTGCCGCTCGACGAGGTCGATGAGCATATGCACCGCTTCTGACATGTCGACGACGTCGACCGGGCATCCGAGAACGCGAGCCCGCGCCGTCGTTCTGGCGGCCGGCGGTGACTCCACCCTACCGCTTGGTGTACTGCGGTGCCTTCCGGGCTCGCTTGAGGCCGTACTTCTTGCGTTCCTTCTCTCGCGAGTCGCGGGTGAGCAGCCCCGCGGCCTTGAGTGCGGCGCGCAGCTCGGGGTCGGCAGCGATGAGGGCTCGGGCGATCCCGTGACAGACAGCGCCCGCCTGCCCGGCGATGCCCCCGCCGCTGACCTTGACCGACACCTCGAAGCGGCCGGTGGTCTCGGTGAGCCGGAGCGGCTGCGTGACCACGGTCTCCAGGTCACGGCGGCCGAAGTACTCGCTCGGCGGACGGTTGTTGACGATGATGACGCCGTCGCCGGGGACGATGCGCACGCGTGCCACCGCTGTCTTGCGACGCCCGGTGGCCTGCTTGTACGCCTCAACTGCTGCTGGCAACGATGATCTCCCCTAGCTCGCCGAAGGTGATCGGCTGCGGTCGCTGGGCCTCGTGGCGGTGTTCCGACCCCGCATAGACGCGAAGATGCGTGAGCTGCTCGGCACCGAGGGTGTTGTGCTGCAGCATCCCACGCACGGCGTGCGTGAGCGGCGCTGTCGGGTCGACTGCCATCGCCTCGTCAAAGGTGCGCACGCGGCGTCCGCTCGGGTATCCCGAGTACCGGTCGTAGGTCTTGAGCGTGCGCTTGCGTCCGGTGACCACGATGTCGCGCGCGTTGATCACGATGACGTGCTCGCCGGTGTTGATGTGCTGGGTGAACTGAGGGCGGTGCTTGCCGCGCAGGACCCGTGCGATATTCGCCGCGAGCCGGCCCAGCGTTTGCCCCCGGGCGTCGACGAGGAACCAGCGCTGCTCAAGCTCGGCAGGCTTGGCCTGGTAGGTCAGCGCGCCGCTCATGCCGCCTGCTCCTCGAGCACGGGAGGCGCGTAGCGAACCGACCATTGATGCAGTCCGCGCGCCGGGGCGATGGTGATCGACGGATCGCGCGCCGTCGCGCAGTCGACGAGCGAGCCGAGCCACTCGGAGGTCGCCCGCCCGCGGCCGATCTTCACGAGCGCGCCGGTGAACGAGCGCATCATGCCGCGCAGGAACGCATCGGCATGTACGGTGATCAGCACCGTCTCGAGGATCGGTGACGATTCGCCGTCGCCGGAAAGCTCGCCGAGCGCGTGCTGCTCCACGGTCACCGCGGTGACGTGACGCACCGTGCTGCCGCCGTCGCGAGGCGCGCTCCCGAAGGCGGCAAAGTCATGCCTGCCAACCAGATGTCCGGCTGCTTCGCGCATGGCGGCGACGTCGAGCGGACCGCGCACTGTCCACGCGGTGCGGCGTGTGACCGGCGAGCGGCTGTCTCTGCAGACGATGAGGTAGCGATAGGCACGCTCGACCGCATCCCAGCGGGCGTTGAAGCCCTCCGGTACGTTCGCGACCGCGCGAACCGCGAGATCGGCGGGGAGGGCGGTGTTGAGCGCGTGGCGCAGCGCGTCCGGCGCCCACGTACGTTCGAGCGTGCAGCCCGCGACCTGGCCGTGCGCGTGCGTGCCCGAGTCGGTGCGGCCCGCCGCGGTCAGCGCCGGGGTCTCGCCCGTCACTGTGTGAATCGCGTCAGCGAGGACGCCCATCGCAGTGCGTACGCGCGGCTGGATCTGCCATCCGGCAAAGTCGGTGCCGTCGTACTCGAGCGTGAGGCTGTAGGTGGGCATGGCTTCGGTCTATTCGACCAATTCGATGATCGCCATGGGCGCGGCATCGCTGTGGCGCGGCGGCATCTTGATGACGCGCGTATAGCCGCCGGGCCGCTCCTTGTAGCGCTCGAGGTACGTCGAGAACAGCTTGTTGGAGACCTCGCGATCGTTGACGTAGAGCGCCACCTTGCGACGCGCGTTGAGATCATCGGGCTTGGCATCGGTGATCACGCGCTCGACCCAACGGCGCAATTCCTTGGCCTTGGCCTCCGTGGTCGTGATCCGTCCGTAGCGCAGCAGCGAGGTCACCTGGTTGCGCGTCATCGACTGGCGATGCGCCGCGCTGCGCCCGAACTTTCGACCGGCGATCCGATGTCGCATGACCGGTTTCCGCTACCTCGCCATCGGCTGGAACAGGGTTTCCAGCTCTTCAGGGGTGACCAGCTCGCGCTGGACCAGCTTCTCGCGGATCTCGTCGAGCGACTTCTGGCCAAAGTTGCGGAGCGTGAGCAGCTCCTCCTGCTTCATCGCGACCAGCTGGCCGACCTTGGTGATGTCGTTTGCCTTGAGGCAGTTGAGCGCGCGCACGCTGAGCTCGAGGTCCTCGATGGGCACGTCGGCGAGCCGGCTGGGCAGGTCATTGCCGCGCGCCTGGGTGTGCGCTGGAGCGGCAAGGTTGTCGCCGAAGCGGACGAAGAGGCCGAGATGCTCGGTGAAGAGTCCGGCGGCGCGGCTGACCGCCTCCACCGGCGCGAGGGTGCCGTCGGTCCACACCTCGACCACCAGCTTGTCCCACTCCGTCTCCTGACCGACACGGGTCTTCTCCACGAAGAAGTTCGCCTTGCGGACCGGGGTGAAGATGGCATCGATGGGGATCACGCCGATCGCCTGGCCTTCCTTCTTGTTGCGCTCCGCGGTCACGTAGCCCTTGCCGCGCTCGACCATGAGGTCCATGCGCAACTGTGCCTTCGGCGAGTCCAGGGTTGCGATGTGCTGGCTGGGATTGCGGATCTCGACGTCACTCGGGCACTCGATATCGGCAGCCGTGACGTCGCGCGGGCCGTGCTGATCGAGGCTGATGCGCACCGGGTCGGCGCTGTGCGAGAGCACGTTGATTTCCTTGATGTTGAGCAGGATCTCGGTGACGTCTTCCTTGACGTTCTCGATCGAGCTGAACTCGTGCGCGATGCCCTCGATCGACACCGAGGTGATCGCCGCACCCGGGAGCGACGAGAGGAGCACGCGGCGCAGCGAGTTGCCGAGCGTGACTCCGAATCCGGGCTCGAGCGGCTCGATCTCGAACTTGCCGTAGTCGGTGCCGCTCTCGATCTCCTTGACCGCAGGGGACGTGATCATGTCAATAGCCATTCAGAACTCCTCAACCGGGGATACACAACTGGCGCCGGAAGTGGCGCTGAGCCTCGTCATCTCGAGTAGTACTCAACGATGAGCTGCTCTTCGATTTGGTTTTCCATCTCATGACGCTCGGGAAGGCGCGTCACCGTGCCCTTCAGCGCCGCCGCGTCGAGCGTCAGCCAGTCGGGGACCGCGCGTCCGGTGACCAGTTGCTGCGCGTTCTCGAGCACGAGCATCTTGCGGCTTCGCTCGCGCACCTCGACGACGTCGCCGGGACGCAGCTGCGCCGACGCGATGTTGAGGGCGCGGCCGTTGACCTTGAAGTGACGGTGGCTCACGAGCTGGCGAGCCTCGCGTCGTGAGCTGGCCAGACCGAGCCGGTACACGATATTGTCGAGACGGCGCTCCAGCTGCTGCAGGAGCACGGTGCCGGTCACGCCCTCGGCGCTCTCAGCACGCTCGAAGTAGTGACGGAATTGGGTCTCGAGCACGCCGTAGATGCGCCGTGCCTTTTGCTTGGCTCGAAGCTGGATGCCGTAGTCGCTCGCCTTGCGTCTGCGCGCCAGACCGTGCTGGCCGGGGAGGAGGCCGCTGCGCTTGTCGAACGTGCAGTTGGTCAGGCACTTGGCGCCCTTCAGATAGAGCTTCGCGCCCTCGCGACGGCAGAGCCTGCACACAGGTCCGGCTTGATTCGCCATCGGCGCTCTAGACCCGGCGCCGCTTCGGTGGACGGCAGCCGTTGTGCGGGATGGGGGTCACGTCCGAGATGGCGCTGACGTCGAGGCCGCTCGCCTGCAGGCTGCGGATGGCCGCCTCGCGACCGGCGCCCGGGCCCTTGACGAAGATCTCGATGGACTTGAGCCCATGCTCCATCGCGCGCTTGGCAGCGGCCTCAGCGGTGACCTGGGCGGCGAAGGGCGTGCTCTTGCGCGAACCTTTGAACCCCTGCGCGCCGGCGGAACCCCACGCGATGACGTTGCCGTCCGGATCGGTCAGGCTGACGATGGTGTTGTTGAACGTCGCGAGCACGTGGGCATGACCCACCGCGATGTTCTTGCGCTCGCGGCGCCGGGTGCGGACGACCTTCTTCTTCTTTGCCATGACCTACTTCGTCGCCTTCTTGCGGCGCACGCCGACCGTCTTCTTCGGTCCGCGACGGGTCCGCGCGTTGGTGCGAGTGCGCTGCCCGCGAACCGGCAGCCCACGACGATGGCGCAGCCCGCGATAGGTGCCGATCTCGGTGAGACGCTTGATGTTGAGCGCGATCTGGCGGCGAAGGTCACCTTCGACGCGGCCCTGCAGCTGTTTGGCAATCACGTCGCGCAATTTGCCGACCTGCGCGTCAGTCAAGTCCTTGGTGCGCACGTCGGGCGAGACACCCGCCAGCGACAGCATTCGTTTTGCTGTGGTCGCACCAATGCCGTAGATGTACGTGAGCGCGATCTCGATCCGCTTGTCCCGAGGAACGTCGACTCCGGCGATACGTGCCACTGCTCCGCGCTACCCCTGCCGCTGCTTGTGCTTGGGGTTCTCGCAGATCACTCTGACCGCCCCATGGCGTTTGATGATCTTGCAGCGCTCACACAGGCGCTTCACTGATGCTCTGACCTTCATTCCGGTGCCGGGTTCCTCGTGGTTGGCGGCGCAAGGCGCCTACGGGATGGTGCTCGATGCGTCCCGGGGCGATCCGTGACGCTGGTGCCGGCGGTACCCCATTGCGTGCGCGCCGAACCAGGCTCGTGCGAGAGCCCGAGGTACTGAGTATAAACCGCGCCAGTGGTAGCAGGCAAACTGCTCGATCGCACCGCTAGACGTCTGCCGTGACCGGGTCGGGTCGGAGGGTCAGGACCTCGGGGCCGGACTCGGTGATGGCGACGGTGTGCTCGAAGTAGCAGGACAGCTTTCCGTCGGCGGTGACGACGGTCCAGTCGTCGTCGAGTACCCGCGTCTCGGGGCGGCCGGCGTTGACCATGGGCTCGATGGCGATGACGTATCCCGGCTTGAGCTCGTTGCCGGTGTCGGGACGGCCGTAGTTCGGCACCTGGGGCAGCTCGTGCATGTCCCGGCCGATGCCGTGGCCGACGTACTGGCGCACCACCGAGAAGCCGTTCTTCTCGACGAACCCCTGCACCGCCGCGCCGATGTCCCCGATGTGGTTTCCGGGCCTCGCCGCCGCGATGCCGAGGTCGAGCGCTTCGCGGGTGACGTCGATCAGGCGGCGCACCAGCGGCGAGGGCTCCCCGCACGCGACCGAGAGCCCGCTGTCGGCCCACCAGCCGTCGAGGATCAGGCCGCAGTCCAGCGACACGAGGTCACCGTCGTGGATGACCTGGGGGCCGGGGATGCCATGCACGACCTGTTCATTGATGGAGACGCAGAGTGAGTTCGGGAATCCGTCGTAGCCGAGGAACCCCGGAATACACCCATGGTCGCGGATGAAGGTGTCTGCCTCCCGATCGAGGTCGAGCGTGGTGATGCCGCCACGCACGGACGCGGCCAGCTGCGAGAGGCACGCCCCGAGGATCCGGCCCGAGACCCGCATCTTCTCGATCTCCCCCGGGCGCTTGAGGCGGAAGCTGTCGACGCCGCGCGGGCTCATGCGGATCCCACCACGGCGCCGTTGTGCCTGAGCGACTCGATGATCCGGTCGGTGATCGCATCGATGTCGCCGACGCCGTCGATCGATTCGATGCGAGTGCCGTGGGAGCGGTAGTAGTCGAGCACCGGCCAGGTGTCCTGGTGGTAGACGACCAAGCGGTTCGCCAGTCCCTCGAGCGTGTCATCGCTGCGGCCCTCGATGGTGGCCCGCTTGAGGATCCGCGTCTTCAGCTCGTCGTCGGGTACCTCGAGCGAGATCACCTCGGCGACGTAGTCGCCGCGAGCACTCAGCATCCGGTCGAGGGTGACCGCCTGCGGGACCGTGCGCGGAAATCCGTCGAGGAGGACGCCCTTGCCGGCATCGGGCTGGTTGAGCCGGGCGTCGATCATCCTGACCACCAGGTCGTCGGGCACGAGGCCGCCCGAATCCATGATCGGCTTGGCCTCGCGGCCGAGGTCGGTGCCACGCTCCACCTCGTTGCGAAGCATGTCGCCGGCGGCGACGTGAGGGATCCCGAGACGAACGGCGACCCGCGACGCCTGGGTGCCCTTGCCGCTGCCGGGAGGCCCGAACACCACCGCGATCACTTGATGAATCCCTTGTACTGGCGCATCAGCAGCTGCGTCTCGATCTGTTTCATGGTGTCGAGGGCGACGCCCACCACGATCAGGATCGCGGTGCCGCCGAGGTAGAGGCTGGTCGACGGGACCCCGGTGAGCACCGCGGTGAGCAAAGGCAGCACGACCGTGATGAGCGCGAGAAAGAGCGCCCCCGCCAGGGTGATCCTGCCCATGACCTTGCCCAGGTACTCGGCGGTGCTCCTGCCGGGCCGGATGCCCGGGATGAATGTCGACTGCTTCTTCAGGTTGTCTGCGACGTCCACGGGGTCGAACACGATCGCAGTGTAGAAGTACGTGAACCCCATCACCAGCAGGAAGTAGATGGCGTTGTAGATGACGTTCAGGAAGATCGACCCACCCGTCGCCTGCCAGTTGGTGGTGATCCACATGGCGACGCTTTGCGTCCATCCGCCACTGTTCTGGAAGAGGTTGGCGAAGATCGTCGGGAACGTCATGATCGAGATTGCGAAGATGATGGGGATGACTCCCGCGGCGTTGACTCGCAGCGGTAAGAAGTTGCGCCGGCCCTGCGAGGCCATCCCGGTGCGCACGTTGAGCACCCGTTGCGCCGATTGCACAGGCACTTTGCGCTGAGCCTGCTGCACCTCGATGACGCCGGCGGTCACGACCACGGCGATGATCGTCATCACCGCCAGCTGGATCAGGTGCGCGGTGCCGCCGGTGCCGCCGTAGCCGACGATCGCCGCCGGAAGCCTGCCGATGATGCCGACGAAGATGATCAGCGAGACGCCGTTGCCGACGCCATACTCGGTGATGAGCTCACCGAGCCACATGGCGATGATCGTGCCCGCGGTCAGGGTGAGGATGATGCTGATCTCGGTCGCCCCGGAGGGGTTGTTGAGGATCGGACCATCCTTGGTGACCTGCGGGTTGGTAAAGAGTGCGAGGTAGCCATACGCCTGGAGCATCGCCAGGGGGACGGTGAGCCAGCGGGTGTAGCGGGTGATCTTCTTGCGACCGACCTCCCCTTCCTTGCTCAGCTCCTTGAGCCTGGTGGAGACCACGGTCATCAACTGCATGATGATGGTGGCGTTGATGTAAGGATTCAGCCCGAGCGCGACGATGGTGAAACGCTGCAGGCCGCCACCACTGAAGAGGTTGAGCAGGCCGAGCAGAGAGTTCCCGGAGAACAGGTCGTTGAGGGCTAGTGGGTTCGCGCCCGGGATCGAGATGCTCGCCAGGATCCGGAAGGCAAGCAGCAGGCCGAGCGTGAACAGCAGCTTGCGACGCAGCTCAGGTATCCGCAGGGCCTGAGCTAGCGCTTCGAGGAGGTTCACTCCGAGTCCTCGGTCTCCGCCTCGTTGTCAGGTGCACCGTCCGGCTCGGGCTGGGTTTCGGAGGCCTCCGCAGCGGCGATCTTGCGGGCGCGTCGGGCTGGACGCTCGGCCGCTCCGGCCCCTGCCTCGGTCGCTGTCGCTTCGGTCGCTGTCGCTTCGGTCGCTGCTGTCTCGGTTTCCGTCGCTTCGGCTGTGGCGCCCTTCCTGGCGCCGCGCTTGGCGGTGCTCTCCGCCGCCGGCGCTGTCGCAGCCCTCGCCTCGGCGGCGTCGACCTTCGCAGCTCGCTTGGTCGCGCGCGCCGCGGCCTTCCCACGCGTGACGCTCTCGTCCTGCGGCTGGGGCCCGACCAGCTCGATTGAGCCCCCGGCCGCTTCGACCGCAGTGCGGGCGCCTCCGGAGATGCGGTCGACACGCAACGTCAGCGCGTGACCCAGGTGGCCGGCCGCGAGGACCTTGATCGGCGAGGACGCCCGCGGGATCAGGCCCGCCTCTGTCAGTACGTCGGCATCGACGACGGAGCCCGGCTCGAAGCGCGCGAGCTTGCCCAGATTGACCACGACGAACTCATGGCGCCAGCGGTTGTGGAAGCCACGCAGCTTGGGGAGCCGCTGCTTGAGCGGCATCTGGCCGCCCTCGAACCCGGTGGGGAGTCCGACGCTCGACCTGGATCCCTGACCCTTCTGGCCCCGACCGCTGGTCTTGCCCTGCCCGGCGCCATGGCCCCGGCCCACCCGTTTCCGGGTCTTGCGGCTGCCCTTGGACGGGCTCAGCTCATGGAGTTTCACGCCGCGGTCTCGGATTCGGTCGCCAGGCTCTGCAGCAGGGCCATACCCGCCGCCGAGTCCGCCGGCTCGCCGTTGACGCTCACCAGATGGCGGACCTTGTTCACCATCCCGCGAATCGAGGGCGTTGCCTCATGTTCGACGGTGTGATGGAGCTTGCGAAGCCCCAGGGCAGCCAGGGTTGCCTTCTGGTCCCAGGCATAGCCGATGGCGCTTTTCCGGTAGGTCACGCGAACGGTGCTCACGGTGCGACCTCGACCGGCGAGGGCTCCGCAGCCGTCGGTGTCCGGCCGAGCATGCGATCGGCCATCTTGCGGCTCCCGACGATCTGCTCGGGCGTCCGGCCACGCAGCTCGGCAACGGCGGCAAGGGTGCGCAGGCTCGCCAGTGCAGACACCGTGGCGCGCACCACGTTGATGGGGTTGTCGGTGCCCAGGCTCTTGGTGAGGATGTCCTTGATCCCCGCAGCCTCGACGACGGCGCGCATCGAGCTGCCGCTGATAACGCCGGTTCCGGGGACACCGGGTTTGAGCATCACCTTGGCGGCGCCCAGCTTGTAACGCACCTCATGGGGGATGGTCGTCCCGACCATGGGCACCGTGATCATGTGTTTCTTGGCATCGTCGACGCCCTTGCGAATGGCGTCTGGCACCTCGCCCGCCTTGCCAAGCCCGGCGCCGACACGGCCTTTTCCGTCGCCAACCACGACCAGCGCGCTGAAGGAGAAGCGACGGCCGCCCTTGACCACCTTGGCAACCCGGTTGAGAGAGACGATCTTCTCCTGAAACTCACTGCCGCGGTCGTCGCGGCGATCCATGCGCATTCCCATGTCAGAACTTCAGGCCGCCCTCGCGGGCTGCCTCAGCGAGTGCCTTGACACGGCCGTGGAAGAGGTATCCGGCCCGATCGAAGACGACGGTGTCCACCCCGGCCGCCTTGGCGCGCTCCGAGATGGTTTTCCCGATCGCGGCGGCGCCTGCCGCGGTGCAGCAGTTTGCGCTGCCGAGGGCGGCACGAAGCGTGGGCTCGGTGGTCGACGCGGAGACCAGGGTGTGGCCGCTGGCGTCGTCGACGAGCTGGGCGCCGATGTGGCGGAGGCTCCGGAATACCGCGAGCCGCGGACGCGCTGCGGTGCCGGACACGTGCTTGCGCACCCGGCGGTGGCGCCGCGCCCGGGCAGCCCGTCGATCGTGCTTCGTGAACATCCTGATCAGCCTCTACTTACTTATGTGGTCCGGTTACTTGGTCTTGCCGGCCTTGCCCGACTTTCCGGCCTTGCGGCGCAGCTTCTCGCCGCGGTACAGGATCCCCTTCCCCTTGTACGGCTCGGGCTTTCTGAAGGAGCGGATCTTGGCGGCCACCTGACCCACCACCTCCTTGTCCGATCCGCTGATCGAGATCTGCGTCGGGGCCGGCACCTCGATGGTGACTCCCTCGGGGGGTGTGTATCGAATCGGATGGGAGTAGCCGAGGGTCAGCACCAGGTCGCCGCCCTGACGCGCGGCTCGGAAGCCGACCCCGACCAGGTCGAGCTCGCGGGTGAAGCCGCCGCTGACGCCCTGCACCATGTTCGCCACCAGCGTCCGGGTGAGTCCGTGCAGGGAACGATGGATGCGCGCGTCCGAAGGACGGGCGACGGTGATGATCCCGCCGTCGACCTTGATGAGCATTGACGGCGCAAAGGTGCGCTGGAGAGTGCCGCGCGAGCCGGTGACGCTCAGGCGATTGCCGGTCTCGAGGGCGACCTCCACCCCAGTGGGGACGGGGATCGGGAGCTTGCCGATGCGCGACATCAGGAAAACCTCACCACACGAAGGCGACGACTTCGCCGCCGAGTCCGGCGCGCTGCGCAGCGCGCCCGGTCATCAGGCCCCGCGAGGTGGAGATGATCGCCACCCCCAGGCCGCCGAGCACCCGCGGGATCTCCGACTTGCGTGCGTAGACGCGCAGCCCGGGCCGGCTGATCCGGCGGAGGCCGGACAGGGCGCGCCCGCGGGGGCTCCCCGGCTTCAGGGTCACAGTGAGCACCTGCATGGGCGCCTCACCCGAGACGTCATAGCCGTCCACGAAGCCTTCCTCGGTGAGCACGCGTGCGATCTCGACCTTCATCTTCGACACCGGGATCTCCACGGTGCGGTGATGGGCCGTGTTGGCGTTGCGGATGCGGGTCAGCATGTCCGCGATGCTGTCACTGGTCATGGTCACCACGAACTCTTCTGAACGCCGGGCACCTGTCCGATGCTGGCGAGTTGGCGGAAACAGATCCGGCACATGCCGAATTTGCGCATGTAGGCACGCGGACGCCCGCAGACACCGCACCGATGGTGCGCCTGCGTCGAGTAGCGCGCCGGTCGATTCGCCTTGGCGATCAACGACTTCTTTGCCATCGCTCAGTTCTTCCTGAAGGGCATGCCGAGCCCGGTGAGGAGTGCTGTGCCCTCCGCGTCGGTGCGAGCCGTGGTCACGATGCATACCTCCAGCCCGCGCAGCTTGTCGATCTTGTCGTAGTCGATCTCCGGGAACACGAGCTGCTCGCGCAGCCCGAGGGTGAAGTTGCCGTGGCCGTCGAACGCCTTGGGGTCGACGCCGCGGAAGTCGCGAATGCGCGGGAGCGCAACGTTGAGCAGCTTGTCGAGGAAGTCGAACATGCGCCGTCCCCGCAGAGTGACCTTGACGCCGATCGGCATGCCCTCGCGGAGCTTGAACGCGGCGACCGACTTGCGGGCCCGTATCACGATCGGGGCCTGACCGGTGATCTGCTTGAGATCGGCGATGGCGGCGTCGATCGCGCGCGCGTTGGTGATCGCCTCGCCGAGGCCGATGTTCACCACGATCTTCTCGATCGCGGGCACCTGCATGGCGTTGAGGTAGCGGAACTCCGCGACCAGCGCGGGCACGATCTCATCGACATAGCGGCGGCGGAGACGGGGCAGCTCGGCGGTTTGGACTGCCATCAGACCTGCGACCTCTCATAGGGTTCGCCACACTTCTTGCAGACGATCACGCGACGTCCCAATTCATCAACGCCGTGACCGACGCGTGTTCGCTTGTCGCATCGGTTGCACACCAGCATGATGTTGCTGTAGCTGATCGGCCCGTCGAAGTCGACGATGCCGCCCTGGATGTTGCCCTTGACGCCGGAGCGCGTGTGGCGCTTGAGCAGGTTGACCCCACGCACCGCGATGCGTTGCTGCTCCGGAAGGATCCGCTCGACAACACCGCGCTTGCCCTTGTCCTTGCCACTGATCACTTCGACGTTGTCACCCTTGCGGATGTCCAGCGGCCGCATGTGACCACCCGCCCATCCCTCGTGATGGAGCGTGGCGCGACGTTTGCGTTCGGCTCTCGGCGCGGGCATCTCAGATGACCTCCGGGGCAAGGCTGACGATCTTCATGAAGTTGCGCTCGCGAAGCTCGCGCGCGACCGGCCCGAAGATGCGCGAACCACGGGGATTGTTCTGTGGAGTGATCAGCACCGCGGCGTTCTCGTCGAAGCGGATGTTGCTGCCGTCGGGCCGCTTGTATTCCTTGGTCGTACGCACCACCACCGCCCGGACGACGTCGCCCTTCTTCACCTGGGCGTTCGGCGTCGCCACCTTCACCGTTCCGATGATCACGTCACCCACCGATGCGTACTTGCGATAGCTGCCACCGAGCACGCGGATGCACAACAACTCGCGAGCCCCGCTGTTGTCGGCGACCTTGAGGACGGATTCCTGCTGGATCATCTCAGCGCGCCTTCTCCAGGACTTCGGCCACGCGCCAGCGGGTCTCTTTCGAGATCGGGCGCGTTTCGATGATGCGCACGCGGTCGCCGACCCCGCACTCGTTGGTCTCGTCGTGCACCTTGAAGCGCGTGGTGTGGCGGACGACCTTCTTGTACAAGGGGTGCGGCTTGAGGTCCTGCACCACAACGATCACCGTCTTCTCCATCTTGTCGCTCACGACCACCCCGTCGCGCACTTTGCGACGCGGACGAGGCGTGGCGGTCGCGTCACTCATCGACTGTCTCCTCGTCATCAGTAGCCGCGGCGTTCTTCGCGGCGGGCTTCGTGGACGCGACCTCGGGCACCGCCGCGGGGACGACCGCCGGAACCTGCAGACGCGGAGCAGCCTTCTGCTTGGGCCGCGCAGCTCGCGCCGGCCTCGTCGCGGGAGCTGTCGCCGCCTCCACCAGCTCGGGGCGAAGGCCACGCTCGATCTCGATCCTCACGGTCATCGCCCGCGCGATCTCGTGGCGGATCTCGCGAACCTGACGATGGTTCTCGACCTGTCCGGTCGCCTGTTGAAAGCGAACTTCGAAGAGGCGTCGACGCTGCTTGAGGAGGTAATCGTCGAGCTCCGCCACGGTCATCCGGCGCAGCTCATTGAGCGCATCGGTCTGCTTTGTCATACCGCCGCCTCCACGTCGGCACCGGTCTCTTCGCGCTGCAGGAACCGTGTCTTGATCGGCAGCTTGAAGGCGGCGAGGCGCATCGCCTCCTGCGCGGTCTCGCGGGTGACACCCGCCATCTCGAAGAGCACGCGTCCAGGAAGCACCACCGCGACCCATCCCTCGGGCTGACCCTTGCCGCTGCCCATGCGGGTCTCGGCAGGCTTCTTGGTGAAGGCGTGGTCGGGGAAGACTCGAATCCAGATCTTGCCGCCGCGTTTCACGTGACGGGTCATCGCGCGCCGGGCGGCCTCGATCTGCCGGTTGGTCATCCAGCACTGCTCGGTCGCCTGGAGTCCATAGGTGCCGAAATCGAGCTTGTTGCCGCGCTGCGCAGCGCCGGTGCGCCGTCCGCGATGGAGCTTGCGGTGCTTGGTTCGCTTGGGCATCAGCATCGCTACTCCTCCTCCTCTTCGGGACCGTCGGTTGGAGCATCGGCCTTCTTCACTGCCTTCTTCGGTGCCCGCGACACCGATGCAGGCTTCTTGGCGGCCACCGGCTTGCGTCGGGCAGGGGCGCGCTTGGGCGTGAGCTTCTCGACCTTCTCGCCGTCGGCGGCGGGATCGACCCCGGCCGCGGCGATCACCTCGTCGTCCTCGTCGATCTCGACCACGTCGTCAGAAGGAGCCTCGATCTCGACCTCGGGTTCGGCGACCTCGAGCACGATCTCAGCCTCCTCCTCCGCAGGAGCCTCGGCGACCCGGGCGGGAGCGGCCGGGACGCGGTCCTCGAGACCGCGGTCTTCAGCACGATCCTTGCCGGGGGCGATCGGCTCGCCGGTCGCGGTGACAAAGTCGCCGAGATACAGCCAGCACTGCACGCCGATGCGGCCGAAGGTGGTGCGCGCCTCGGCCTTGCCGTAGTCGATGTTCGCCCGCAGGGTGTGGAGCGGCACGCGCCCGTCGCGGTCCCACTCGCGGCGCGACATCTCGGAGCCGCCGAGCCTGCCGCTCACCTGGATCTTCACGCCCTTGGCACCGGCGCGCATGCTCCGCATCAGCGTTTGCTTGAGCGCGCGGCGGAAGGCGATGCGCTTTTCGAGCTGCGAGGCGACGTTCTCCGCAACCAGGGTCGCATCGAGCTCAGGTGTCTTGATCTCGTGGATCGTGACCCGCACCTTCTTGCCCGAGATGCGCTCGAGCTCGTCGCGAAGCGCGTCGACAGAAGCACCCTGCTTGCCGATGACGATGCCCGGCTTCGCCGTCTGGATGATCACGGTGAGCTGGTTGGCGCTGCGCTCCGTCTCGATGCGGGCCAGGCCGGCGTTGCGCAGGCGGCTGCCGATCAGCCGGCGCATCGCGATGTCCTCGTGGAGCAGCTTGGTGTATTCCTTGTCGGCGTACCAGCGCGCGTCCCAGTTGCGGTAGATGCCGAGGCGGAACCCGATCGGATTGACTTTCTGACCCATTTACTCGGCCTCTTCCTGGGGTTGCTTGGGAGCGCGACGGCGCGCCGGGCGCGGAGTCGTGGTTGGAGCAGCGGCGCCCGTAGCGGGTGCGGCCGCCGCGGGAGTCACGATCGGCGTCGGCGCCACGGTGCGCGGCATCTTCACCGCGCTGCGCCGGCGGACGTTGTCCGGGAGCTCGTCATCGGTGACGAAGGCGCGCAGGTGGCTGGTGCGCTTGAAGATGCTCCCCGCCATGCCGCGCGGCTTGGCGCGCCAGCGCTTGATGATCATGGCGCCGTCCACCTCGACCCGCGCGACTCGGAGCGTCGATGCGTCGAGGTTGTAGTTGTGCTCGGCGTTGGCGGCTGCCGATTTGATCACCTTGGCGATGTCGGTCGCGGCTGATCTCGGTGAGTAGCGAAGCACCACCAAAGCCTCGGCGACCGGAAGACCGGTGACCATCGCCGACACGAGGCGTGCCTTGCGAGCTGTGGTGCGAACCCATTTCGCAGTTGCGACGACTTCCATCCCCAGCCTCTACTTCAGCGCCGTGCTGCGTTCGGTGTGGTGACCATGCCCGCGATAGCGGCGGGTATGGGCGAACTCACCGAGCTTGTGTCCGACCATCGTCTCGGTGATCAGCACGGGCACGTGCTTGCGGCCGTCGTGCACCGCGATCGTGTGACCGACCATCTCCGGGAAGATGTCGCTGCGTCGCGACCAGGTCTTGATGATCCGCTTCTCGCGCGACATGTTGAGCTGCTGGACCTTCTTGAGCAGGTGGTCGTCACAGAACGGGCCTTTCTTCAGCGAACGTCCCACGGCTACTTGTCCCGCCGGCGCACGATCAGGCGATCAGTGCTCTTGTTGTGACGGGTGCGATAGCCGAGCGCGGGCTTGCCCCACGGAGTCTGTGGATGACCGCCGGCGCCGCTGCGCCCTTCGCCGCCGCCGTGAGGATGGTCGAACGGGTTCATGGTCATGCCCCGGACCGAGGGGCGGATCCCCCGCCAGCGAGACTTGCCCGCCTTGCCGATGACCTCGTTCTCGTGATCGACGTTACCGACCTGACCGATGGTCGCGCGGCAGCGCACGTCGACGAGGCGCACCTCGCCGCTGGGCATGCGCACCTGTGCGTATGCGCCCTCCTTGGCGAGCAACTGCGCTGCAGCACCCGCGCTGCGCACCAGCTGTCCGCCGCGGCCGAGCTTGACCTCAAGGTTGTGGATCGTCGTCCCGAGCGGGATGTTGAGGATCGGGAGCGCGCACCCGGGGCGGATCTCGGCGGCGTCCCCAGAGCTCACCACGTCGCCGACCGAGAGTCCGTGGGGCGAGAGGATGTAGCGCTTGTCGCCGTCGGCGTACACCAGCAATGCGATGCGCGCGCTGCGGTTGGGATCGTATTCGATCGTCTTCACCTTGGCCGGGACGCCGTCCTTCTGACGCTTGAAGTCGACGATGCGGTAGGTCTTCTTGTGACCGCCACCCTGATGGCGCACGGTGATGCGGCCCGAGGCGTTGCGACCGCTGTGCTTCTTCAGGTGCTCGACGAGGCCGCGCTGCGGGGCGCTCGTGGTCACCCCCTCGAAGCTGCTCACCGACATGAATCGGCGGCCCGGGCTGGTCGGCTTGTATTTCTTGGTGGGCATTACCTACACGCCTGCGTGTGAGTGAAATTGCCGCTCAGGCCGTCCAGATCTAGGAGGCGCCGAGCAAGGCGAGGGAGTGGGCTGTAGTCCATGACCGAGCCGGCGGAGCCGCCGACGACGAGCTGGACGGAAATGAGTGGCAAATTCATCACACGCCCTCGAAGAGGCCCTCTATCTTCTGGCCCGCGCCCAGAGTCACGATCGCCTTCTTCCACTTGGGGCTTGCGCCGATGACGCGCGTCTGACCTCGCGATCGGCGACGCGTCTTGCCACGCACGTTGATGGTGTTGACGTCGACCACGGTGATCTTCTGATCGACGAACGCCTCCTCCAGCGCCCGGCGGATCTGGATCTTCGTCGCCGACGGATGGCAGCGGAACACATAGCGGCCCGATGCCATCGACGCGTACGACTTCTCACTGATCACCGGGAGCACGAGGACCTGCTCGAAGCTGCGACCGCCGCTCATGCGAATGCCTCCTCGATGTGCTCGATGGCGTCGCGGGTGACGATCACCGTCTCGGCGATGAGCAGGTCGCGCACCGAGAGGTTGCCGGCGAGCGTCACCTGGACCTCGGCGATGTTGCGCGCGCTCTTCTCGAGCATCTCGTTGTGCGATCCGAGCACGACAAGCACTCGGCGTCCCGCTTCGACGCCGCGCAGCAGATCGGTGATCGCCCGCGTCCGCGGCTCGTCGAGCGCAAACGTCTCGAGGACGACGAGACCGCCCTCCTGGGCTTTGGCAGAGAGCGCGCTGCGGAGCGCAAGGCGGCGCTGCTTGCGCGGCATGTCCATGCGGTACGAACGTGGGTGCGGCCCGAACACGACGCCGCCACCCTCCCATTGCGGGGATCGTATCGACCCTTGACGCGCCCGGCCGGTCCCCTTCTGGCGATAGGGCTTGCGGCCACCGCCGCGCACGTCGCTTCGGGTCTTGGTCGAGGCCGTGCCCTGGCGCCCATTCGCGAGCTGGCGCAGCAGCGCCTGGTGCATCACCGGTTCGTTGGGCTCGATGCCGAAGATGGCCTCGGGCAGGTCGAGGTGCCCGGTGACCGCGCCCGCCTGGTCGACGACGCGCGCCGCGCTCATTGATCCGCTCCGAGTGATGCTGAGCGGTCGGCGTCGCGAACCATGACTACCGTGTTCTTGTGACCGGGGACCGATCCGTGGACGAGCAGCAGGTTGCGTTCACCGTCGACGCGGATCACCTCGAGGTTGCGCACGGTCACCTGGGTGGCGCCGTGCTGACCGGCCATCTTCAAACCCTTGAAGACGCGGGCGGCGTCGGTCGAGCCGATCGAACCGGCCTGCTTGATGTTGTGCGAACCGTGCGACACGGGACCGCGGTGGAAGTTGTGTCGCTTGTGCTGACCCGAAAAACCCTTTCCCTGACTGATCCCGGTCACATCGATGCGCTGCCCCGCGGTGAACATCTCGACCGTGAGCCGGGTACCGACAGTGGCGTCGCCGGCGTCGCGCAGCTCTCGCAGGACATTCTGCGGTTGCAGTCCTGCGCGTTTGTAGTGGCCACGCATCGGCTTGGGCGTGCGCTTCAGGGTCTTCTCGCCGAACCCGAGCTGCACCGCATCGTAGCCGTCAACCGGGACGGTCTTGCGCTGCACGACACGGCAGGTGTCGGCCTCGAGCACGGTCACAGGAACCGAGGTGCCCTGCGGCGTGAAGATCTGAGTCATGCCAACTTTGCGGGCGAGAATCCCTTTGCTCACAGCTTGATCTCGATGTTCACGCCGCTCGGCAGGTTGAGTCGCATGAGCGCGTCGACAACCTTCGGGTTGGCGTCGAGAATGTCGAGGATGCGCTTGTGAGTCCGCATCTCGAACTGCTCACGCGAGTCCTTGTCGATGAACGGCGAGCGGATCACCGTGTATTTGTTGATGCTGGTGGGCAATGGCACCGGCCCCGCGACACGCGTGCCCGTCCGGGTGGCCGTCTCCACGATCTTGGACGCGGCCTGGTCGAGGACGCGGTGATCGTATGCCTTGAGGCGGATGCGGATCTTCTGTGGCACGGCGGTTCTGGACTTCCTCTGCTCGCTGCTGCGTGTTGCCTATTTCTCGATGCTGGTGACGGCGCCGGCACCAACCGTGCGACCGCCTTCGCGGATTGCGAAGCGCATCCCGTCCTCGACCGCGATCGGGGTGATCAGCTCGATGCCCATCTCGACGTTGTCCCCGGGCATGCACATCTCCATGCCGTCCGGGAGGCCGATGGTACCGGTGACGTCGGTGGTCCTGATGTAGAACTGCGGACGGTAGCCGTTGAAGAACGGTGTGTGCCGTCCACCCTCGTCCTTGCTGAGCACGTACACCTGAGCCTTGAACTTGGTGTGCGGCGTGATCGTGCCCGGCTTGGCGAGCACCTGGCCGCGCTCCACGTCCTCGCGCTTGATGCCGCGGAGCAGGCAGCCGACATTCATACCGGCCTCACCCGCGTCAAGCAGCTTGTGGAACATCTCGACACCGGTCACCGTCGACTTGGCGGTGTCCTTGATGCCGACGATCTCGACCGGCTCGTTGACCTTGACGATGCCGCGCTCGATGCGTCCGGTGACAACGGTACCGCGACCCTCGATCGAGAACACGTCTTCGATCGGCATCATGAACGGCTTGTCGATGGGGCGCGCCGGCACCGGGATGTAGGTGTCGACGGCGTCCATGAGCTTGAGGACGCCATCCACGGCGTCCTTGTCACCTTCGAGCGCCTTGAGCGCGGACACGCGGACCACGGGAATGTCGTCGCCCGGGAAGTCGTACCGGCTCAGCAGCTCGCGGATCTCCAGCTCGACGAGCTCCAGCAGCTCCTCGTCATCGACCGCGTCCACCTTGTTGAGGGCGACGACGATGTACGGCACACCGACCTGACGCGCCAGCACGATGTGCTCGCGGGTCTGGGGCATCGGGCCGTCAGTCGCCGCGACCACGAGGATCGCGCCGTCCATCTGCGCGGCGCCGGTGATCATGTTCTTGATGTAGTCGGCGTGGCCGGGGCAGTCGACGTGCGCGTAGTGCCGCGACTTGGTCTCGTACTCGACGTGCGCGGTGGCGATGGTGATCCCACGGGCTTTCTCTTCGGGAGCGTTGTCGATCTTGTCGAACGCGACGAACGCGTTGTCGCCGCCCACATTCTCGTAGAGAACCTTGGTGATCGCCGCGGTCAACGTGGTCTTGCCATGGTCGATGTGACCGATGGTTCCGACGTTCACGTGCGGCTTGGTGCTCTGGTACTTCTTCTTGCCCATTTCGTGCCTCTACTGAACTCCTGCTCTCTCGTTGTCTCAGTTAAACCTTGGACTTCGCGACGAGCTCTTCGGCGAGGCTCGCGGGAAGTGCCTGATAGTGATGGAACTCCATGCTGTAGTTGGCTCTGCCCTGGGTCATGCTGCGCAGATCGCCGACGTATCCGAACATCGTGGCCAGCGGCACTTCGGCGTGCACGATGTGCGACGACGCCCGGCCCTCCATCCCGAGGATCTGACCGCGGCGAGCGGCGAGGTCGCCCATCACGTCGCCCATGAACTCCTCGGGCATGAAGACGTCGACACGCATGATCGGTTCCAGGAGCACGGGCTTCGCCTTGCGCATCCCGTCCTTGAAACCCATCGAGCCGGCGATGCTGAACGCCTGCTCCGACGAGTCGACGTCGTGGTACGAACCGTCGACGAGCGTGACCTTGATGTCGACGACCGGGTACCCGGCGAGCACGCCGTTGGAGAGCGAGTCGGCGATGCCTCGACCCACCGGCGCGATGTATTCCTTGGGAATCGAGCCACCGACGATCTTGTTGACGAACTCGAATCCCTTGCCGGGATTGGGCTCGAGCTCGAGCTCGACGTGGCCGTACTGGCCGTGGCCGCCCGACTGGCGCACGAAGCGACCGGTGCCGTGCGCCTTTGCGGTGATGGTCTCCCGGTAGGACACCTGCGGACGTCCGACGCTTGCGTCAACCTTGAATTCGCGAAGCATGCGGTCGACGATGATCTCGAGGTGGAGCTCGCCCATCCCTGAGATGACCGTCTGGCCGGTCTCTTCATCGGTACGGACCCGGAAGGTCGGGTCCTCCTCAGCCAGCTTCTGGAGCGCGATGCCCATCTTGTCCTGCTCCGCTTTGCTCTTGGGCTCTACGGCGACCGAGATCACCGGCTCGGGGAAGGTGATCTGCTCGAGGACGATGGGGTGCTTCTCGTCGCACAGCGTGTCCCCGGTGGTGGTCTTGCGCAGCCCGATGGCGGCGGCGATGTCCCCGGCGCGGACCTCCTCG
>Ga0209219_1000010_pt1 | contig 103496 bp, 114 predicted proteins | sample BlaSpr_A8_OM1_M1_FD_187973 | JGI IMG/M metagenome (GOLD analysis project Ga0209219, IMG submission 187973) | Forest soil microbial communities from Thunder Bay, Ontario, Canada - Black Spruce, Ontario site 2_A8_OM1_M1 (SPAdes) (version 2) | ecosystem: Environmental > Terrestrial > Soil >... | reverse complement strand
CGGTGAGTGTGTCGCGCAGCATCTCGGCCCAGGCCGCGACCCCGCTGAGCCGGGCGGAGCGCATCTCCCGCTCGCGCCGGCTTCCCATCACCGAGGGGAGCGCGATGCCGAGGACCAGGGTGGCCGCCGCCGCCACCGGCCAGTGAGTCACCAGCCCGACGACTACGCCGGCGAGTAGCGCGGCGCAGACGCGCATCACGCCGTGGTCGACCGTCTCGATGCGTGGTCGCCGCAGCCGCGATGGCGAGGCTGACGCGCTCGGTCGCAGATAGGTGATCAGCGCGAGGACGCCAACGCCGACTAACGCGCCCGCGAGCGCGGCGACGGCGGTCACGCGTACGCCCTCCAGTCGGCAAGGTCGTAGCCGATGTCGATGAGACGCCCCTTCAATTCAGCAGAGAGCGGGGCCAGGTGGGTCATACGTCCGTCGGCGGCGACGCTGGCAACCTCGTTGCTGACGATGGTGGCGCCCTCGGCGTGGCGCACCTCCTGCACCGAGTCAACCCAGCGGTGCACTGAGCCGTCGCGCTGCGTGGTCGTCGAGATGTGCACCACCAGGTCAACGGCGGTGGCGATGAGGCTGGCGCTCGCCTCCGCGCCGTACCGCTCCGGCGCCTGGGCGAGCAGTCCCTTGAGGCGGTCGAAGGTTCCCAACGTCGATCGCGCGTGCACCGTGCACATCGATCCCGCCGCGTTGCCGGCGCTGAGCGCGTCGAGCATGGGGACGACCTCGGGGCCGCGGACCTCGCCCACGACGAGTACGTCCGGCCCCATGCGCAAGGCTTGATAGACGAGGTCGGCGAGCGTGATTGCGCCCTCACTCTGCACGTTCGCGGGTCGACCTTCGAGTGCCACGCAGTTGGGGTGACGACGTCGGTCGCGGTCGAGGAACAGCTCGTAGGTGTCCTCGATTGTCACGATGCGCATCTCGCTGGGGATCGCCGAGGCCAGTGTGCGCAGCAGCGAGGACTTACCCGCGTTCGGTCCGCCGGCGATCACCACGTTGCACTGAGCGAGGATCGCTGCCTCCAGCAGGGAGCGAATCTCGTCGGTGAGCATGCGGAGGTCGACGAGGTCGTCGAGGGACGCGTCCAGGAGACGGTGGCGGCGGATGGTGATGGACGGGCGGGTGCAGACGGCCATCGCGGCGTGTAGGCGGCTGCCGTCCCGCAGGGTCAGGTTGACGAACGGCGAGCTTTCGTCGAAGCGACGCTCGGACATCCCCTCGCGTGCGGCCAGTCGTCTGACCATGCCCTCGAGCTCGGCATCGGAGTCGCCGATGGGATCAGCGGGGAGAACCGGCTGCCCGGTGCGTCGCACGTGAACGTTGTCGTATCCGTTGATGAACACGCTCTCGACGCGGGGGTCGTCGAGATACGGCTGCAGGTCGCCGAGCCCGAAGATGTGGTCGAGGACCGACGCGGCCAGCGCGGTCTCATCGTCGGCAGAGAGGCGCTCGCCGCTTTCGCGGATCGCGGCGCGGGCGTGTGCTGCTAACCACTCGTCAACCAGGCGCCGTGCGAGCGCCATCGACTCCTCGGTGGGGGCGCCATCACCGCCCTCCCGAGCCCAGTTGGCCAGCTGCGCGGAGACGTCGTCCGCAGCCCGTCTGGTCAGCCCGCGCGTGGTCATGGCCCAGCGACCTCGACGGCGAGGAGGGACGTGCCGCTGCTGGCGTCCACGGTATGGCGAGCGACGTGACCGGCGGCGCCTTCGAGCTGACTGACGACGCGGTCGGCGATGGCGGTCGCCGCCCGGAACAACGGGAGCCGTGCCGCCCGGCGGCTGTGCTGACGACCTGCGAGAACGTCAGCGGAGACGGCATCAAACGGTAGCCCTCCGACGACCTCAACCTCGAGTTCGCGTTCGATCTCCTCGTCGGTCCATACCTGCGGAGACCGCACAAGGATGCTGAGGCTGGCGTGGCCGGTCTGCAGCACGGGTAGCAGCGTTTGGACGTGACTGAGATCGGCAAGTTCACCGACGGTGAGCAGGAGGACAAGGTCGGCGTGCATCAGAAGTCGTGCAATCGGAGAGACTGTGGTGCGGGTGCCGGACTCGAGCGTGGGGGAGACGTGATCTCCCGTCACCAACCGGCCGCAATCCACGATGAGGTCCACGCCCTCTGCCTCAGCTAGTCCGGGCAGCGAGTCGGCCACGATCTCCAAGGCTGATCGCGCCTCTGTGCGAGAGACTGGTTCGACAAGCACCCGCACACCGCCCGAAAGCTCTTGAGCATGCTGCGTCAGCGTCCCCTCTACGCCCGACGAGCGCACGTGCCGGAGACCGGTCGCCAGACTTGCCAATCCAGGGTCCGGGGATATCCCGAATCGGGCCGCAATGTCGCCTCCGGCCGGGTCGGCCTCGACCAGTACCGCTCGGCGATGGACTGGCCACGCGCTGGTGAGGGCAAGGGCTGCCGTGGTCACCCCAGGTGCCCCCTTGACCGAGGTCATGGCCACGACCGCCATCGCCTCAGCCGCCCGGGGGAACGAGGATGAGGCTGATTCGACCGGCCGCGGCGGCACGCGCCACCGAGGGAGCATCGGCGATCGAGACCCGCAGTGAGACGACTGTGCCGACGGTCGCCGTGTCCGTGGGCGCGTCGACGCCGAGCACCGTCGCGGTGAGCACCCCGACTGGAGGCCCGCTCGCACCTGAGCCCGCCGTGGAGCCGGAATTCGCGGCGCCGGCCGATGTGCCGGTACCGTTGTCGATGATCTCCACGGTGTCGCCCGGCGCGAGCGACGGCGGGAACTGGCCCGCCTTGCAGAGCACACCGACCACCGCCTGACCAGGGCCGGTGGCAGCTGGCGAGCCGATCTCGCTATTCACCACCGGGGCGCCGCTGGCGACGGGGACTGCCAGCGGGCGACCGAGGATCGAAGCCTCGGCGCTGGCGAGGACGAGGTTGAGGCCGCCGTCGGTCGACACGTCAACGACACGCAGGTCGCCTGCGGTGAGGATGTGTCCGGCGCTGAGATTCTGCGTGGCGGCGAGCACGGACTGGCGGCCGCTGCCGGCTTTGAATGCCACCACGCCGGCAAGAGCACCGCCGGCGATGCACAAGACGGCGACGATGGCGGCGGTCGTTCTACGACGACGTTCGATCGATGGCGGTCGCGCGGGCTCCGGCCGATGCGCGCCATTGCCGCCCACGCGTCCGGGGAAGCGGCGGGGCGGCGCGCTTGTTACAGGCACAGCGGTTACCGCGACGCCGTGTTGAGGGCCTGCACTTCGTCGACGGCAACCTGCGTGGTGGCCGTGTCGCCAGCAAATTTGCCGAGATCACCGCCGCCGAGCGCGCCGACCGCCGTCCAGGTCACGTGCCAGTAGATGGTCGCGGACGCGGTGTACTGGTTGTTCGGCTGTCCAGCCGAGCTGTTCGGATAGCTGTAGCTGCAATTTGTCGACTGGGCGCCAGGTGCGATTGCCGGTTTGTATGGCGTGCCTGGGCCGGTACAGACCACCTGGCTGCCATCCCCCATCTCGTATAGCACCCGTTCGGGAGTCGCCGTCGCGGTTGCGGCCACGGGTCCCACCGATGCCGTGGCCGAGATGGGATGCCACATCGAACCGTCGACCCACAACCAGTCCTGGAAGTTGACAATCTCGGCGGTGTTCGGCGGCGACATGCCGATGCGCGGAGCAGGAAGGTGCATGGTGGCCAATGCTTCTTGAGCGAGGGCGGCGGGCTGAGCCAGCGGCGCAGCCGCTTGTCCCGCGGGCGCCCCCTCGAAGATGAGCGACGGCGTTGTTCCGGGGCAGGTGATCAGATACCAAGTACCTGCGCCTGGCACACCGTTGATGGTGATGCTCGTCGAGCTGTTCGTATTGATGAGGTTGACGGCCGACACGCCGTCGACCGCTTGAGACGTACAAATAACGCCAGACGCGGTCGAGACCGTGGTTGTGCCGTTTCCCCCGCCCGTGCCTTGAGTCAAGCCAGCGTTGACTGTGACATCGGTGCCATTAACACTGGCTCCCGATGTGACGCCTTGCGCTAGCGCGTTGCCGGGTGCGCCAGCTGAGGGTGGCGAGTCCGCAGAGACTCTCTGAGCTAAGGCTATGCTCACCAGTAGTCCGGTCAACAACGCGGTGACGCCAGTCAGTACCCGAGCGGGCATGATCCGAACTCCCCATTCTGACTCGATTCTTTCCAAGCCCCGTCGACGTAGGTCAATGTCGCGGTGATGCCCACGTTTTGCGGCCCGCTCGCGTTGCCAGCAGCCGCCGCACCGGTTTTCGCGTCATACAGAAGAAGCGCGCTGTAGACGCAGTCTCTGACCACAGCGGTGGTGCCGTCGGTCGAGACTACGTGTGGATGCATCGGCGTGATGTCTCCGCGCGCAACTATGTCGCCAGCGCGGTCGATGATCAGGTTCTTCTTCACTGTCGACAACTCCTGGCCCGTCATCGTCGCCGACAGCAACGGGTCGTTCGGATTCATCGTGACCCCCGCGTGGACGAACGCCTGGATGGCGCTGCGGTAGGCGGCAAGAACCGCTGCATTCGCGGGGTCGGCGCTCGGGGAGGGCGTGACAGTGCGGGTTTGGGCACCCGTGACGCTCGGCTGAGCGGGCGCGCCACATGCTCCGATGACCAACGCGGTGGCCAGTACGAGGCAGCCCTCCAGACTCCGCCGTCTGGTCCCCCTTCCGTTCACGGCCGCAGGATCTTCGTACGACGGCCCTCCCGCCGTCTAGTGGGAAAGCTGAGAAAATGGCGTCGGCGGGTGTCCGGCGGTTGGGTGGGTGGGCGGAGGCAACACAGTCTCATCACATCTCCTAACCGCCAAGCCGCCTTACCATCGGACACAAGGACGACCACCAATGTTGAGGCGAACATACATACTGGTGTAGTATGAACGTATGTTCGCCACCGCTGGTCCCACTGTCGCCTCCGGGCGTGAACTCGCGTCGGGGCTCCTCGCCGGCGGGATCCTGTACTTCGCCCCCACGCTGGTCGCGATAGCCAGGCACCGCGGGGCGGCTCCGCTGACCTTCTCCTTCAACCTCCTCCTCGGTTGGACCGGCGTGGGGTGGGTATTGGCTTGGTTCCTTGCCTTGGCTGACCGTCGCCTGCACATCTACGTGACGAGCCCGGGGACTACGCGCGCCGTCGTTCCGCCGGAGCAACCCCCGAGCATCACACTCGCACCTGATGGGCGCCATTGGTGCGACGGCTACGCCTGGCGAGATGGCTGTGCCGTCGCGCCTCTTGGAGCGCTTTGGTCACCGGATGGGGCGCAGTGGTTCACGGGCGCCCGGTGGGTTTCGGTGGGCGCCGCGCGCGGTGTTCCCCCCGCCTCCTCCGAACCCGTAGGGGATGGAGCGACGGTCGCTGATGAACCAGAGTGGTGGGGCCGCGTCGGCTAACCGGCTGCCAAAAGCTGCCCGAAGTGGACCTGGGGTAGCCGGTCCACCTCCGGCGGCAAGACCACTTTAGCTGACATCCAGGCACCATCCAATGCCAGACAGGTGTCGCTCGATGACGCTACGCTGATTGCCCCGATGACCGCGCTCCCCAAGATACTTTCACCTTGCCCACCTGACCGGCCCGCCAGGACGTCGCTAGTCCGACAAGCTCATGGGTCCTTGGTGGCCTGCCCTGAATTCGGGCGCATTTCGGTCGCCGCTTGACAAGCTCTACGGCGATCAACCCGGGTCAGATCCTTACCGGCTCGCTATTCAACGAGCCGATGCGCGTCGAAACCGTGGAAGGTAATGGCGCGTCGAGCTGGGTTGTCGGCCTGGCAGGAACGCGCTCCGAACGGTTCCGTAGGGTCACGCTGACTGCTGAAGACCTTGCAAGCCTGACGATCGTGGACCCGCAACACTCATATGCTGGCGATGGCCGTCTGCTCCGTTTGGGCCTTCAGGCGTACGCCCTCGGTATCGCGTACGAGTTCGACCCCTACTTCGGGCTGTCGATATCTCGCGTCGATCCGCTACCGCACCAGCTCGAGGCGATCTACGACTACCTGCTGAAGCTGCCGCGCGTGCGCTTTCTCCTTGCCGATGACGCCGGCGCCGGAAAGACGATCATGTCCGGGCTCCTGATTCGCGAACTTGAACTGCGGGGACTCGCCGAACGCATCTTAATTGTCTGCCCGGCGAACCTCGCTTTCCAATGGCAGCGTGAACTGAAAGAGAAGTTCGACACAAACTTCCTAGTGATGCGGGGCCAAGACATCCGCGAACAGTTCGGTGTGAACCAATGGCTTGAGCGCAAGCGAGTGATCACCTCCCTCGACTTGGCGAAGCGCGCCGACATCCTCCCCGGGCTTCGACAGGTTCAGTGGGATCTGGTGATCGTGGACGAGGCGCACCGAATGTCGGCTTCCGATGACTCTCACAAGAGCCTGCGCTACCGGTTGGGAGAGTTGCTTCGCGACACCACCGATCACATGCTGCTGCTCACCGCGACGCCCCACAAGGGGGACCCCGAAAACTTCAGCCTCTTTCTGCAACTGCTCGATGCCGATGCGTTTGCCGACGTGAAGTCGATCAGGCAGGCGATGGACCAACGCCGAGCGCCTTTCTATTTGCGTCGGACCAAGGAGGCGATGGTCTACTTTCCTGAGCGCCAAGAAGATGGAACGTGGGCGGCCAAGCCAATCTTTACGAAGCGCATCCCGCACACCGTGGACTTCGCCATCGACGGCACCGAGTTCGAACTCTACCGCGACGTCACGCGGTTCGTGAAGCGCGAAAGCGCGCGGGCTGCCGCCCAAGGTGAGGATCCCCGCGCTCGTGCGATCGGCTTCTTGATGTCTCTCTATCAGCGTCGACTCGCCTCCAGTACCCGCGCGATGCGACGCTCGTTGGAGAATCGGGCGCGGCGCTTGGAGGACGGTCTAAAGCGCGCGCAGGACCTTGCCCGCCAAGCTCCTCCGGAACTCCCCGATCCGGACGAGCTGGACGAGATGGAGGATGACGAGCGTGAGCGGTTGGAAGCGATGCTCGAGGCAATCACGCTGGCCGGCAGCGCGGATCAGGTGCGCCACGAGGTTGAGGAGCTCCGGCGACTTGCGGTGCAGGCGCAGGGTGTCGAGGAATCGGGCACAGAGGCAAAACTCTCGAAACTCAAGAAGCTACTTCACGAGGAAGGGTTTTTCGATCACTCGGATCAGCGCCTGCTGCTCTTCACCGAATTCAAAGACACTCTGGACTACCTCATGGAGCGCTTACAGTCCTGGGGCTTCCGCGTTGGATGCATTCATGGCGGGATGAAGTCTGGTTCGCGTGATGAGCCCGGCACACGCCTTCATGCTGAGCAACAGTTTCGCGAAGGTGATATCCAGATTCTCGTTGCTACTGAAGCGGCGGGCGAGGGCATCAACCTACAAGTGTGCAACATCTTGTTCAATTACGATATCCCCTGGAATCCGAACCGGCTCGAGCAGCGCATGGGGCGGATTCACCGCTATGGACAGCGCAAGGACTGCCTCATCTTCAATTTCGTCGCGACCAACACCATCGAGGGACGCGTGTTGCAGCGCCTACATGAGAAACTGCAAGAAATTCGCGATGCGTTGGACGACGATTCCGTGTTCAATGTTGTCGGCGAGGTCCTACCGGCGGCGCACGTCGAGCGCGTCCTCCGTGACTACTACGCTGGCAAGCTGGGGGACGCCGACCTCGAGGAACGTCTACTACGCGACGTCGACGAGGAGCAATTTCGCGCCATCTGCCAGAACGCTCTGGAGGGGCTTGCCAGCAAGAAGCTGAACCTCGAGATGTTGATCGAGCGACGAGCGCAGGCGCAGGAGCGCCGTGTCGTCCCGGAGACCATTGCGCGGTTCATCCACGAAGCCGCAGAATTCGTGCCGCTGACGCTCAAGGACGTCTCTTTCCTCCCGCACACGTTCGAACCGTCTCGGACGCCGGCGGTTCTAAGACGCTACGAGAAGGAAGCAGACTGGAAGTTGGCTCCCCTTTCGGACCGGTACCCCCGCTGCTCAACCGATCGCGACACGGCGGAAACCGAAAAGCTGGAATGGGTTACTCCCGGCCATCCACTATTCGAGGCCATCCGACGTCACACCCACCTCCAGGCCATCGGCGTGCTCGGCGAGGGCGCGACTTTTTACTCGCTCCAGCATGAGCGCCCCGCGCGTATCGATTTCTACCGAGCGCGTGTCGTCGACGGGCTCGGGCAGGTCGTGCACGAGCGGCTCTTTGCGGTGGAACTCAGCGAAGGCGCTGACCCTCGCCTACAGGAGCCTGGCCTGCTTGGCAACTTCTCGCCGGCTGATCCGCCGACGGACATGCCCGCAGTGGCTTTTCTCCCTCAGGCGACGGGTTGGCTGCACGACAGTGCACTTGCCCCGTTTCTGGAAGAGATGCGCAAGGATCGCGTGGCCGAGGTTGGTCGGGTCAGCGCCCACGTCGAGCTCTCGCTCACCGAGTTGCTCCAACGGGCCGATGACGAGATAGGGCGGGCGGGGTCCGACGTCGAGCAAAAGCTGGCTGGCGCCGAGGGCCGGCTCGCGCAAGCCGAGGCGCGACATTCAGAGCTGCTCGCCCGCCGCGATCGCCGACGCACAGACCTCGACCGCCAACGGGCCTTGACGCTGCAATCGGTAGAACGGCTCGCAAGTGTCCTGGTTCTCCCGCATCCTGACGGTGACACGCCTGAGGTCAGGCATCTCAAACCGAGCTTCGAAACCGAGGCGACCGCAATGCGCGTTGTAATGCAGCATGAGCGCGCACAAGGCCGCCAAGTCGCCGACGTATCCGAGAAGAATTTGGGATACGACGTCACTAGCCTCGACCTCGCCTCCGGAGACCTTCGGCTTATCGAGGTCAAGGGGCTTGGTGCGGTGACGGGCACGATCCTCCTGACCCCCAACGAGCGCCGCGTCGCGGAGGACCGTCCTGACTGTTTCTGGCTCTACGTCGTCACCGATTGCAACGCGATCCCCCGGCTGCAAGACCCGATCCGCGATCCGGCGCGGCTTGACTGGCACGAGGTAAGGAAAGTCGCCCACTACTATCTGTCGGTCGATGCAATGTCGACGCCGATGGAAGTCAGCACAGACTCGCCTACTCACGATGGGGCATCGTGATCCCCAAGGAATGCAAGCGCCTTGCAGAGGTGGACTTCCCTGTTGCTGAGGTGTCGCGGCATGCGGCCAAGGAGAAGTCGATCCGATACGGGCATCCAAGCACTCTGCACTTGTGGTGGGCGCGGCGACCGCTGGCGTCGAGCCGCGCGGTACTTCTAGGGCTGCTTTGGCCAGACCCTTGCGACCCTCTCTGTCCGGTTGAGTTCAAGGAGCAGGCGCGGACATTGCTGCCCAAGGCGGCTTGGAATCCCGGGACCAGCGACGAGGATCTGCGGAAGGCGCTGCTCAAATTCATTGGAGCCTTTGCAGATTGGGACCTTGCGGCCAACGGCACGTATCTTGAGGTGAGCCGAGCGCTGGTGAAGGCAGCTCACGGCGACGAGCCGCCGCTCGTCGTGGACCCGTTCGCGGGGGGCGGGTCGATTTCATTGGAGGCTTTGCGGCTGGGGTGCGAGACGTTCGCCAGCGACCTGAACGGTGTGGCCTGCCTGATTCTCAAGGTGATGCTCGGAAGCATTCCTAGTCAACCGCTGACGTTCGCGGAGGAGTTGCGCAGCCTCGGTACAGAGATCAAGCGCCAGGCTGACCAGGAGCTGGCTGACCTTTACCCAAAGGATCCTGATGGCGCAACGCCGATCGCCTATCTGTGGGCACGCACCGTGCGCTGCGAATCTCCGAACTGTGGTGCGGAGATTCCACTTCTTCGGTCGTTCTGGTTGAGCAAGAAGGCCAATCGACGGCGGGCACTCCGTCACCGAGTCGTGCGCCCAGCGGGTGAGGCGCCGCGCATCGAGTTCGAGATCTCGGAGCCGGCGACGGACAAGGAGGTGGCTGGCAACACAGTCACGCGCGCAAGTGCCTCCTGCGTCGCATGCGGAGCAGTTCTCCCGCCCGCCCGCGTCCGGTCGCAACTCGCTGCGCAGCGTGGCGGGGCCGACGTGATCTTCGACTCGAAGGGCGGACGCACTGGCGGTGCACGGATGCTTGCCGTCGTGACCTTGCGGCAAGCCGAACGGGGCCGGACCTTCCGACTGCCAACAAGCGACGACTACGCGGTGGTGCATCGGGCGCAGAAGCGCGTCGCGGCGATCATCGACGAATGGGAAAGAGGCGGCCGCACAGGTATATGTCCAGTGCCAGATGAAGCAACTCCTATCGGAGGGGGATCTGGCGCTGGACGTGCGTTCAACGTCCAGAACTACGGCATGTTCCAGTGGGGCGACCTGTTCACGGCGCGGCAGAAGGCTTCGCTGGTGACGCTTTGCGAGATCGTCCGTCGGACAACAGCGACAGAGCCAGCGCGGGAAATTGCTGGGCTTGCGCTCAGCCGGCTCACCGACATATACAACGCACAAGGCGTGTGGGAATCAACCAAGACGCAGGTCCGAAATCTGTTCTCGCGACAGGCCATCTCAATACGCTGGGACTTTGCAGAAGCAAGTGCGTGTGCCGAGCAAGCCGGCGACTATGCGACGACGTTCCAGACTATGGTCCGCGTTGTCGAGAGATTTGTCGGACTCGGCGGGGAAGGTCAAGTCCAGCTTGCTGACGCCACCAGCTCGCCGCTACCGGACGAGAGTGCGTCTGTATGGTTCACCGATCCTCCGTACTACGACGCTATTCCATATTCAGACCTGTCCGACTTCTTCTTTGTCTGGCTCAAACGCGTTCTCCCCGACCACCCGTTGCTGCGGGACCCTTTTGATCCAGCGAATCCCCTCACGCCCAAGCGACGCGAAGCTGTTCAGGATGAGACTAAGCGCGATGGAAATCGGCCAAAGGATCGGGCTTGGTTTGAAGAGACGATGGCAAGCGCGTTTGCAGAGGGACGCCGCGTGCTTCTCGACGACGGCGTCGGTGCCGTCGTCTTCGCTCACAAGACAACCGAGGGTTGGGAGGCGCTTCTGTCCGGCATGATCCAGGGAGGCTGGACGATTACAGGTTCGTGGCCGATAGCAACGGAGATGGGAACTCGCTTGCGTGCTCGTGAGTCGGCGGCCCTAGCGACGAGCGTCCACCTTATTTGCCGACCGCGCTCGGAACAGGCCGAGGTTGGTGACTGGGAGCGGGTTCTCCGCGAGTTGCCTAACCGCGTAGGCGACTGGATGGAGAGGCTTCAGGGCGAGGGTATCCGCGGCGCGGATCTTGTCTTTGCCTGCATAGGACCGGCGCTGGAAATCTTCAGCCGATATACGAAGGTCGAGACAGCTGATGGACGCGAGGTCACGTTGGCCGAGTACCTGGAGAAGGTATGGGAGGTCGTGGGTCGCAGCGCCCTCGGCCAGGTGCTAGGCACTGCCGAGGCCAGAGCGCGCAACGGAGCGGCCGGAGCGGTGGAGGAAGATGCGCGGCTCACAGCTCTCTTTCTCTGGACGCTGCAAAGCTCGAATGGTAGTGAGGCACCCGAAGAGACGAGCGACGACGCGGAGGGCGAAGACCATTCCGACAGCGAAGACGATGAGGTCACGTCGCGCAGCAAGGTCAAGGGTTTCACGCTCGTCTTTGACGTGGTTCGCCGATTTGCGCAGCCGCTCGGCATCGACTTGCCGAAATGGGAAGGCCGAGTTATTGAGACGAAGAAAGGCGTCGTACGTATGCTCCCGATTGCGGAGCGCGCGAAGCAGCTGTTCGGCGATGAAGGAGCGCAGGCTGTTGCCGCGCGGCTTGAGCAGAAATCCGCTACGGGGACCAACCCACTCCAGGGATTGCTCTTCCCCGACGTTGATGTCGCCCCGATGGTTCGCAGCCGCGGCCGCGTCAGCGGCAAACGCGTGGGCGCCGACGTGTCCGATGATAGCTTGGCCGCGGCCCGCGACGCCACGACCCTCGACCGCATACATGCGGCTATGCTGCTCCAATCTGGCGGCCGCACGAACGCGCTCCGCGCGCTCCTGAAAGCCGAGCAGGAGCGGGGCTCCGACTTCCTGCGTCTCGCTAACGCACTTTCCGCCCTCTACCCGAAAGGCAGCGAGGAGAAGCGTCTCCTGGACGCGATGCTGCTGGCGGTGCCCCGGTGATCGCGATGCAGGCCAACGATCAATCTCACGGCGTATGGCAGATATCGAGCGGGCCACTTTCGCGCTCATACGCCGACGTCTTCCTCCAACACGGGGTCGCGCTCCTCGGCCCGGGGGATGCTGGTTCGTGGACGTCAAAACGCGACGACGAAGAGTTCGAGGGCGGATTCGTACGGCGCTTTGCGAGCGAAGTAGCGTCGGGGGATGTGTTCCTGCTGCGGGCGGGTCTCGCGACGGTCGTCGCGGTGGGTCTCGTAGCAAGCGATTACTTGTACGTAAACGCATTCGACGATGTGAACGGTTGGGATCTTCAGCACGCGCGGCGCGTACGATGGTGCCAACTGCCCGAGGAGCACAGGTTCGGCGGAGCGGTGTTCGGTGCAAACCCGCCCCGCTGCTCCCGAGTGTTCAACGAGGAGGCCGTAGATTTCGCCGAGCGGTTCATTAAGTCGCCACCGACGCAATGGCAAACACGCTCCCTGCCACACCTTCCGGCCGAGGGCCCAGCGCTCGATCGAGTCCCCGATGCCCTGCAAGGAATCGTCGCCCAGGCTGCAGATCTCGTGCCGTTGCTCCAGGATCGTGAGGCCTTCGGTGAAGCCCCGAGCGAGAATGAACTGATCGCGCATTTCGTCGTGCCATTCCTGCGGGCCCTGGGATGGGCACCGGAGCGGATCGCCGTCCAGTGGCGGCACATCGACGTCGCGGTGTTCCGCGCCTTGCCCCGTATACCCGAAAACTGTCAGCTCGTCATCGAGGCTAAGCGTTTGGGTGCGGGTGTGGAGGGCGCGCTAGCGCAGGCGAAGGGGTACGTGGAGGCGCTGGGACTCCCTCGCGACGTCATCGTTACAGACGGTGTCCGGTACCGGATGTACGACGCAGAGAACACATTCCAGCCTTTGGCTTACGCGAACCTTGCGCGCCTGAAGCAACCGGCAGGCGAGCTGTTCGCGCGAATGCGACGACCGTAGGAGGACCGCAATGGAGCCGTGGTACAAGGTCGCGACACCCAGGAGAGAAGTCCGCGAAGGGCGCTCGTTCAACCCGGACGAGTTTGCCATCGCCCTCGAGCAGGTCGTGGCCGGCACAGCGCCAGAGGACTATCGCGATCCTGCACAGTTCTTCGCCCGCACATGCTTTACGCGGGCGCTACGCGAGCACTCCGGAATGGTGCTGCGCCGACTCTCGGGTAGGACTGAAAATACATCGCCAGTTTTGACCTTGATTACCCAATTCGGCGGTGGGAAGACCCATACGCTCACCACGCTCTACCACCTAGCGACGAACGGAGAAGCCGCCCGCCGCTACGACGGGGTCGCCGATCTAGTGAGAGAATCTGGCGTCGCGACGATTCCCAAGGCGAGGGTCGCCGTGTTCGTGGGCAACGCTTGGGACCCGCAAGACGGGCGCGAAACGCCATGGATCGACGTTGCCCGCCAGCTCGCAGGCGACAGGGGCGTCGAGGCGCTCGGCACGGCCGCGAAGACCACCCCGCCCGGCACCGACGCCATAGCACAGGTGTTCCAGGCTGCGGGCGCGCCAGTCCTCCTACTCTTTGACGAGGTCCTCAACTACCTGAACCGCCACCGTGGTAGCGCCGATTCGTTCCTCTCTTTCATCCAGAACCTTACTGTCGCCACGACCGGAACCTCGCATGGCGCTTGCGTGATCAGCCTGCCGCGCAGCCAGGTCGAGATGACCGAATGGGATCAGGAATGGCAGGATCGAATCTCGAAGGTGGTTCGGCGGGTCGCCAAAGATCTGATCGTCAACGATGAAACCGAGATCAGCGAGGTCGTCCGCCGGCGGCTATTCCAGGACCTGGGGAGCGAGAAGATCCGGAAGAACGTCGCCAAGGCGTTCGGCGACTGGTGCTTCGAACGTCGCGCGCAGCTCCCACCGGAGTGGACCGCGGTCGACTCGGGCACGGAAGTTAAGGCGCGCGAGTTTCTACAGCGCCGGTTCGAAGCCTGCTACCCCTTCCATCCGGCGACGCTGTCAGTCTTCCAGCGCAAGTGGCAGGCGCTTCCACAGTACCAGCAGACTCGCGGCACGCTGGCCATGCTCGCCCAATGGATCTCGATCGCGGCCCAGGACGCCTTCCAGAAGGCACGTAACGAGCCGCTCATCACACTGGGTTCCGCACCGCTGGGCGAGTCCGGGTTCCGCGGTGTGGTGCTGGGACAGCTCGGCGAGTCGAGGCTCGTTGCGGCGATCGACACCGACATTGCCGGCGAGCAGGCGCACAGTAAGGCACTCGACGCCGACACCAGCGGCCCATTGCGGGATATCCATCGTCGCGTTGCCACGGCCATTCTCTTCGAGTCGTCGGGTGGGCAAACGGATAAGGTCGCGCACCTCCCGGAGCTGCGCTTCGCTCTCGGGGAGCCGGAGTTGGACACGACGACCATCGACAATGCCGCGTCCGCGCTCGAGGACCGCTCCTACTTCATTCGGAAGGCAGGATCGGATGGATTCCGAATCGGCTACCAGCCAACAATGAAGAAGGTCGTGAGCGACCGGCGCGCGTCGCTCGACGAAGCGACCGAGGTGAAACCCACTGTTCGCAAGCTCGTCGAGGAAGAGTTTCGTCGCGGCGCGAGCATCCCGGTTGTGCTGTTCCCAAGCGAAGCCGCGGAGATTCCGGACACTCCCAGGCTAACGCTCGTCGTAGCCGATCCTCAGATGGAGTGGTCAGGCGGCCAGTCGCTACGTGAACAGCTGTCAGACTGGACGCGCCAGCGCGGTAAATCTCCGCGCCTTTACCCCGGTGCGCTCGTCTGGTGCCTGAAGAAGCCCGGCCGCGAACTGCGCGAGAAGATCGAGCTCATGCTCGCTTGGAGGCGGGTGGCACGTGAAGTCACCGATGGCACGCTCGGGGGCGAGTTCGACAAGAACGACCGGGCCGAACTTCAGACGAAGGTCAGGGACTCAGAAGGGGCCGCAAAGGACGAGGTCTGGGGTGATTACCGCTTCGCCGTGGTCGCCGACAGCCAGGAACCTGGCGGCCTTAAGGTGATTGATTTGGGCGCCGGCCATTCGTCCAGTGGAGGAACGCTCTGCGGCCGGGTGGTCGATGCGCTTCGGTCGGGGGCGCTTCTCAACGAATCGATCGGCGCCGGTTATGTCGACCGCAACTGGCCACCCGCGTTGAAGACCTCTGGGGCTTGGCCCTTGGCCAGCTTGCGCCAGAGCTTCCTCAACGGCTCACTCACGCGGTTGGTCGATCCGGACATGACTCTGCGCGGCAAGATCGCCGAGTTCGTCGAACACGGCGACTTCGGCCTGGCCTCCGGCAAGGGGCCTGACGGCAACTACGAGAGGGTGTGGTTCAAGGAGAGCCTCGCGACCGATGAGGTCGCCTTCGACGCCGATGTGTTTCTGCTCCGAAGGGAGGCCGCCGAAGCCTTCAAGCTGGGTACTCCTCTCGAGCCCAAGCCTGATCCAACGACCAAGCCAAGTCCGGAACCTGTTACCGAACCTGGCCCGCTACCAGGATTCCTGCCGACCACCGGGGAGCAGACCAAGAGCTTCCGGCTCGTCGGCACGATTCCCGCCGAGCTGTGGAACCGCCTCGGCACGAAGATCCTTCCCAAACTCCGATCGGGCTCCGATCTCAAGGTTGGCGTCGACTTCGCCGTGACAGTTAGCGCTACCAGCGCCGAGAGCCTTGCGTCGGAGTTGCAGCAGATCCTTCAAGAACTCGGACTGGCCGACACGGTGAGGATCGAGTAGGCATCAATGAGAGCGTGTGATGGCACGCTCTTTTCGGACGGGGATCAGCAGCGTCTCTTCTGACTCCCACAGTGACCCCCACTGGGACACACGACGGTGGACTCCCCGGGACGGGCCCGGCTCGAACGGCACTCAGTTGAGATCGGCATGGACTGTCACGGACGTCCGTGGACGGCCCTAACACGAACTGGAAGTGCGGCGTTCTTGCAAGTCGGATCGCGAGTGCATATCCCTGTCTCTCGCATTTTCTGATCGAGGTCACCCGCTGTCGCTTTTGCGCGCGGGTCTACTGCGTCACTCGGGCCCGATCTATCGTCGCGTTGAGGGTGGCCGCAGCTTTCCAGCATCGCTCCGCTGGGTGCGGCGGGCACACCGTTCACAGACGTCGTGGTCGTCACACCGCCGCCACATCCCGCAGCCGACGCACCACCAGTGCTCCGCGGTTTCGGGGCCCTGCCAGTCCCCGGGGACAGCCAACGGCGGGACCGTCGTCTCAAGCTTCAACTGGAATCCCTCCGAGCGCGGCGCGCCGGCGGCCACCCGCCGCGCCTTGCACGCACCGCGCTCATGCCTCAGAACCCGCCGGAATGCCGGCGGATCGGACATTGCGTCAACACGCTTGCGAACACGGCTAACGTGACCGGTCCCGCGCTCGGTGCACCGAGCAGTGAAGTGGGCGGCCTCCAGCAGGTCAGGCACGAAATCCGAGAAACGTGCGTGAGCTCCTCGCGTTACCCGTGACCGTGGAAGCGCCCGGTTCTTTTTTTCACGCGAACGGCTCAGTCGTGGGGAGGTCCCAACCGACATGTTCGTACGGTTTGAACCCGCTCGCGCGGTTTCCGTCGAAACGTGTTTGTGTCCGATGGGTTGGCTTGGGGGCGGTTAATGGAGGTAGAGGGACAGCGAGATAGGCGGAGGCCGGGCAAAGATGCAGGAACGACGGCTAAACAATGTGACCGGGCCACGGGGAGAGCCGATGGGCAAGGAGGCCGTATGGCTGCAGCCCCATGCCCGGGAGGATAGAGGGCTTGGCGTCGGCGCGAGCGTCGCCGATGTTGCGGGGCACGACAATGCCGCGGCGACTGCGGCCCCGAGTCGCCGACGTGATGGAGTCGCCATGCTCCTGACCCCGCGCGAGGTCGAAGCGGAGCTCAGGCTGGGTCGCACCAGGACCTACCAGCTCCTTCGGTCCGGCGAAATTCCATCGCTCCGTGTCGGAAGGGCGATCCGAGTTCCCCGCGCGGCGTTGGAGCGGTGGATCTCCGACCGGTCAACTCGAGGTAGCTGACGGGTCTTCTCGCCTCAAGGGGACAGAGCCTCCGGGGCCGGCCCTTCCCCTCGACTCCGGCGGGCGCTAGGCTGGTGAGGACGAGCAAACGTTCGGGAGGCACCAGCTGATGAAGGGGTCAATCCGCAAGCGTGCGCCGGGCGTGTGGCAGGTGAGAATCGAGACCGGAACGGACCCGGTCTCAGGAAGTCGGCTTCGCCGCAGCGTGCAGGTTTACGGGACGCGGAACGACGCGGAGAACGAACGGACGGCGCTTCTTCATGCCGTTCAGACGGGGACGTATGTCGATCCCACCCGCGAGACCGTCGCGGAGTTCCTCGAGCGCTGGCTACGCGATTACGCGCGGGCGTCGGTCGGTCGGCGGACCTACGAGCGGTATGAGGAGATCGTCCGCCTGCACGTGGTCCCCGCCCTCGGCCGGCTCCGGCTGACCGATGTTCGGCCAGCCCACATCCTGACTGCCGAGCGAGAGTGGCGTGAGCAAGGCCTTTCCCCCTACACCGTCCTGAAGCATCACCGCCTAGTACGCGAGGCCCTACAGCACGCGGTCCGCTGGCAACTCCTCGTCGTCAACCCGGCAGACGCGGTGACGCCTCCGCGGCCGGAGCGGCGGGAGATGCTCGCCCTCGACCGCGACCAGGCCGCGGCCCTTCTGGAAGCTGCGGCGGGGAACGAGTTCGAGGTAACGATCCTGACCGCTCTCTACAGCGGACTTCGCGTGGGTGAGCTGCTCGGGCTGCGCTGGAGGGATGTTGACCTCGTCAACGGCCAGCTCCGCGTGCAGCAAGCAGCGCAGCCAGTCAAGGGAGGCGGCGTTGCATACGCGCCGCCGAAGACGCACCGCTCCCGCCGAGCTGTCTCCGTACCGACGCCCGTCAGCGAAGCGCTGCAGCGTCACCGGACCACGCAAACAAGGGCGAGGCTCGCGGCCGGACCGGCTTGGCAGGACGGCGACCTTATCTTCGCCGGCCCCCTCGGGGGGCCTATGAGCCGAACGCGGTTGCGGTTTGCATTTCAGCGCCTGCTGGCTGAGGCAGGACTTCCGCGCATCCGACTGCATGATCTGCGCCACACCATGGCGACGCTCATGCTGGCGCAGGGCGAGCATCCAAAGATCGTCAGCGAGCGGCTTGGGCATGCGACGGTCGGCATCACGCTCGACACCTACAGCCACGTCCTGCCGGGGCTCCAAGCCGCTGCCGCGGACCGGCTCGCCGTTGCTTTGGGGGCCACCAGACGGCGTCCCGCGGACATCCCAGATAGCGACAAGCTGGACCAGAACTAGGTTGACGCGTTTCGTTCGGGGCCCAAATGGGGCCTGGGTCGACGGGCACAGGGGAGCGGGTGTGACATTTGCTGTGTACCGCGATATCAGTTCTGAATACGCAATTGGCGGAGAGGGTGGGATTCGAACCCACGGTGGCTATTAACCACACCGCTTTTCGAGAGCGGCACCTTCAACCACTCGGACACCTCTCCGGGAGGGTCGAGTATACGGGCGTGCCCCGCGCCACTCGATCTACCAGTAGTACCAGCGATTCCCACGCGGCCGGAACGCCAAGCCGATCAGCCAGAAGATGAGGAATGCTAGCGCGATCCACCAGAGGACGTGGAGCGCGAAGCCCAGGCCGAAGAGGAGGGCGGTGAACAGGAGGAAAGCCAAGAGAACGCACATGTCTGAGGACACTCCCTGAGGCGATATGTAACTCGGTAGTTTAGATACCCGCCTTGAGATACTGGCGAAACCTTCCCGGCCGGGCCGGCCGCTGGAGCCCGGATACAATCGGGGTGGAGCGATCGCCTAGTTGGTCGAGGGCGCCGCACTGGAAATGCGGTATACCGGGTAACTGGTATCGAGGGTTCGAATCCCTCTCGCTCCGGATTTCCCTTATAGGATAAGGGAGATCGGCGCTGAGCGCAAGCGAGAACGAATCAGGGCAAACGCAGCGTTCGCGCCTCAGACCCAACGCAGACCCAACGACATCGCGACGCGCTACGATTGCGGGGTTCGGTCACACGCGGGCCACGGGCCGCCCGTTTCCGAGCAGGAACGACGGAGGCGAATGCAATGGCCGCGACTGCAAAACGGGTCCGCGGCGCCAATGGGGAAGGCGGGGTCCGACAGCGCCCCAGCGGGCGCTGGGAGGCCAGAGCCGCCATTGTTGACGCCGCCGGCCGGATGCATCGCCGCTCCGTGACGGCTGACACAGAGCGCGATGCCAGGCGACGCTTGCGCGAGCTTGTCGCGCAACACGAGGCCGGGATCATTGCTCCCGATGGTCGGGAGACGATGGCGCGGTTCTTGACCAGCTGGTTGGAGGGCGTCAAGCCAACCCTACGACCGCGCTCATGGGACCGCTACGAGGAACACGTCCGCCTCCACCTGACCCCAACCCTTGGGCGTATTCCGCTCGCGCGTCTGTCGCCGATGGACGTGCAACGAGCCAACAACGAGCTCCTCAAGATGGGGCTCGCGCCGGCCACCGTTGGCCGCGCCCATGCGGCCTTGCGAGCGGCGCTCAAGCAAGCGCTCCGGTGGCAACTGATTCCTTCGAACCCGGCCTCGCTGGTGACGCCGCCCAGGGTGGAGCACCGTGAGATGGCAGCGATGGATCCCGATCAGGCGCGGCGCTTCCTAAAGGCGGCGCGGGGCGCTCCACTCGAAGCCCTGTGGGTGCTCGCGGTCACCACCGGCCTCCGCCAGGGCGAGCTGCTCGCCCTCCAGTGGTCCGAGGTTGACCTCAATGGTGCCTCGGTGCGTGTGACCGGAACCTTGACCCGGATCGACATGGACGTCGCGATCGCGGGTCACCCGAAGACGCACCGCGTCACCGCCCCTCCAAAGTCCGCCCGGTCGCGGCGCCGCGTCGAGGTCGGAGCCCTCGCTGTTGACGCGCTCCGCGAGCATCGCCGACGCCAGATCGAGCAGCGTCTGCACGCCGGGACGCTCTGGGTCGATCGCGACCTGGTGTTCTGTGGAGCGACGGGGGGTCACCTGCATCCCGTCCAGCTCAATCGCGAACTGAGGTCTCTTTTGACAATCGCCGGCCTGCCGACCATCCGGTTCCACGATCTTCGGCATACAGCCGCGAGCCTGCTGCTCGGTCGCGACGTGAACCCCAAGAAGGTCTCGGAGATGCTGGGGCACTCCACGATAGCCATCACCCTCGACACGTATAGCCATGTGCTTCCCACGATGCATCGTGAAGCAGCACGAGTCATGGACGACTTGCTCGGAGATCCGACGATCGGCGAGGTTAGTTGATACGTGACGATCGAGTTCGCGCCGTCGAGCTACAAGGATCCGGGTAACTGGCCGTTCACGGTAGGTATGCAATCTAGTAGCCGTGCGAGGGCAGCGTAGGATCGGCGGACCATGGAACTCGTCCACGGCCCCGACCCTTTGTTGTTTCTGCTCATCGCGGTGTCGGGGATCGTCGCGGTGATCGTGATTGTGGTGATCGCCGTGACCCACAATCCCCACCCACCGCCTCCGCCTCCGCCTCCGCCCCCGCCTCCGCCCCCGCCGTTGTGAGGCCCGCGATGGCCGCTGGCGTCAGGCGATCACTTCTGGCGGATCGAGGAGGTCGTGGGGCTGCTCGATATGACCCACTGAGTCGCCATCACTGACTGGATGGCATGCGACGACGTTTCTGACTTCACCTCCTTCCTCGCCTTTGTCAACCAGCTTGCAGCCGAGCGCGGTGTAGCCGAGGCAGAGGAAAAGACCGCCTCCGCCTTCGATGCCCTGCGCGGCTGGCAGAACTCGACGATCTCAGGCTTCTTGGAGGCTGCGGCGGCATGCGCTCGGGACCACTACCCCGCAGGCTCTACGCCGCCCGAGCCGATCTGGCGTCTGTTCGCGTGGCTCCTCCAGGTCGGGAAGGTCTACGAGTAGCTCGATTTCAAACTGACCCACTACCCGATAGCCTCGGTATGACACGGCGAGGTTTGGTGTGGCATGACTGGGACGGGAGGTTCGCAACTTATTCCTTTCCTGAATGAGACCCCTGGCGACGCGCTGGGGGTCTCTCTTTGTGAAGGGGCGAATGAGCCCCTTCCAGATGGACTAGGCTTCTAAGTGACATGAACATCGCCTACGCCATCGGCAGTCTCGTCGGCGCGGTGGTCGTGTTGGACGGAATCTGGATGATGGCCAACGCACGGCCCCTAATTCACATCCCGCGCTGGAACCCCCCGAAGGCTCCTGCGGCCCAAAGGTGGATGGGCGTGGCCGAGACCAGCGGAGGAGCTGGGATTGCGGCAGGCTTCGGTGTCCTTGCGGCGTCCGGGCCGGTCCCAGCTGGCGTCTACATCGTGTTGTTAGGCGTGGTGGGGCAGTCCTTGGCTTACGCCGCTTCTTGGTGGGTCGACTATCGCGCTAAGCATCGCGTTTCAAACTGACCCACTACCTGCGAACGGGTAGTGGGTCAGTTTGATTTGGGCCGGGTGCGGCGAAGGATCACGTAGTTCACCCAGCCCATCAAAGCACCGATTCCCGCGAGCACGACCCCAAGAACCACAACATGCGCGACTTCTAGGAAGAGACCTGCCAATAAGATCAGCCCAAAGACGGGGGCCATCAAGATAGCGACGGTGCGAAGCCGCGAGTCCACGCTAAATCTAGAAACCTGCCGACCCAAAATCGATGCCGTGGAACAAACTCAGGAGCAGCCAAACGAGTGGGAGACCCAGCACAGCGGCGATCACGGTGAGCACAAGGACGCGCCGTCGCGCCGCCCGGATTCTCGCCTCTTCCTGACCCATGGGTGAAGCCTACCCCAGGAGCGCGACGATCTCATCGATCTTCCAGACGTGATCGATCACTGTCATTGAGCGGCAGCGGCCAGGCGGGCATCCTGCTTTTCTCAAGAGACTGGGATGATGTCGCTGAGGACCTCTCGGGCACGGACTGACTCTTCAAGAGACGGGCGCATTGCCTTCCCAATGATTCGTCGTCCGTGACCGGGGGTCCTTGTTGGGGCAATCAGCGGGGCGAACGTGACCTGATAGGAGCCTGTGCAAGAGGCCCATCCCAGTACTGTCCGTCCACCTGCCGCTGACGCACCAACCTCATTTCCCCAGGTGACGAGGACGAGGTATGACAGACGTCAGGATCGCATACGGAACAGACCGTGTTGTGGTGGGAGTCGACACCCACGCGGATGTCCACGTTGCCGCGGCGCTCGACCCGCTCGGGCGCATGCTGGGCCGTCTCGAGGTCGGAACGAGCACGCGTGGCTACGCGCAATTGCTGAAGTGGGCGCACGCGTTCAGTCCGACAACAACATTTGGGGTCGAAGGAACTGGCGCATACGGCGCCGGCTTGGCTCGCTTCCTCATCGACGCCGGCTGCGAGGTCATCGAGATCAATCGGCCCGATCGTCGCGCCCGTCGCGGACACGGCAAGTCAGATCCGATCGACGCCGAAGCCGCGGCGCGATCGGTGCTGGCCGGCCGCAAGCTGTGCATCGCCAAGCGGGACCATGACCGGGTCGGCATGATCCGCACCCTCCGGGTCGCACGTCGCTCCGCGATCAAGATGCGGACCCAGGTGGGGAATCAGATCCATCCGTTGGTGGTCACCGCCCCCGACTCACTCCGCCATCAGCTCCGCGATCTTCCCTTCGACAAGCTGGTCGCCGTCACCGCAGCTGCGCGGCCGGGAGCGGTCACGACATCGAGCGCGGCAAGCAAGCTGGCGCTCCGCTCGCTGGCGATCCGCCATCAAGGGCTCACCGCGGAGCTCGTCGTGCTGGACCGTGAGCTCGGCCGCCTGACCATGGAAGCGGCACCCGCGCTGTGCGAGCTCACTGGTGTTGGTCCGGACGTCGCTGGGGCACTCCTGGTGGCCGCCGGCGACAATCCTGAGCGCCTCCGTTCCGACGCCGCGTTCGCCAGCTTGTGTGGTGTGTCACCGGTGCCCGCTTCATCCGGGAAGACCAACCGACATCGCCTCAACCGCGGTGGCGATCGCATCGCCAACAACGCACTCTGGCGCATCGTCATGGTGCGCCTCACCTGTGATCAGCGCACCACGACCTACGTCGCCCGCCGCACCGCAGAGGGAATGGCCAAGCGCGACATCGTCCGTTGTCTCAAGCGCTACGTCGCACCTGAGGTATTCCACGCGCTCTGGCGACGGCCCCAGCGTTGACGCGCATGATTGCTTGACAAGGCATAGGAGCATCATTGACGGATGCTGGTGTGGGGCAAACCACTCGGCCTCGATCCAGCCTCTCGGCGTGACCGGCATTCGTGAAGGTTCTCGCGGATATCCTTCTGAGGATATGGGTGACCTCAAGCTGTTCGAGCTACGCGCAAAAGACGTGGCAGTTATCGGCGCGTGTGTGCGTGCCGCCGCCTATGGCCCGTTCTTCCCTGACTGGGAGATCCATGCGCTACTTGGTTTCGATCGCCGCGAGCTCCGACGCATCGCCGAACATTGGCCGCCGTCCGAACCCGGCACCGATGCGGAGTCGGCAGCTTGGGGGTGCCTCAGTAACCTGCTCGGGTATCCGCACGGACACTGGGACGTCTGGTCGGAGTTTATCCCGGTGACGCCAGACGAACTACGCTTACTTTTCGACCGATGGATCACACGTCAAGATCCTCGCTCACCTCGGCCCAGGCTGTGGAGCGAGGAGGACCTCGCCAAGCGGAGAGCGTGGTTGACGTCGATCGAGGAAAAAGAAGGCCCAATGAACTGGCCCAATACTTGGCCCGATGCCGTGCGCCGAACCATCGGGCCCTTCGTGGGGCGGGATGACAGACTTGTGATTACGTTTCCGTCCGAGATAGCTGGCGACGTCTTCACGCTAAGCGGACGCGTCTTCCGGTATCTCAATGGCGCGCCAATGATCGTTGCGGACCGCAGTGGCGCACCCAACGTGCATCCAGTGACTTTCGGTGCTGAGGTCCCAACCCGGATCGAGCTTCTCCGAGATGGCACCTTGGTGCTCATCTATCCAGCATAGACGCGCCCGATTCAGGCGCCCACCTCTCTCCACATCCGGTAGTGGGTCAGTTTGAAAAGGTGATCCGGTAGAGCCTCGGGAGCCACCGGATCGGGAAACGCACTAGCCACCACGCCACTACGAGAAGCCAGCCGCCGATGCCCATAAGGATTCCGACTGCCGTTGCTCCTAAGGCAGCCGCCCAAACCGACATTCCCCGAGATCGCATCCTGTCGTAGGTGCGGGCCGCTGAGATGAATATGATGGCGCTGCCCAAGAGAACAATGACGGCATCTAGGTCCACGAAGAGAATCCAAGACCAGAGCGGAACTGCCATCTGTCGATCCTAGGAGGTCAGCCTGCCTTTGGTGTCCAGTGTCGCCACCACGTTTAACCGCCAAGGATCACAGCGGCGACCACGAGACCGACGAATACAGGCAGCGGAATGCCGACGAACCGAGCGCCGGGCAAACGGTTTCAATGCAAGACCGTCACTGGCTGGTTTGCCATCGACTTCGTCGAGCAGCCCCACCTGGGTAAGTTCCTGGCTGCCAATGTCACCCCATTTGGCTAGCGCAGGTGCTACGCACGCTGTGGCCAGTATCTGAAGTGACGTAGAGGCCGGGCACGTGTTCACTGCGCGGGACGTTCCGACCCGCTCATAGGAGGGCATGTCGGTTAGCTAGTTGCAAAACTGACGGAGTCTGTTGACACAGCTAGTCGGTGGCAACCATCCTCGTCGGACAGCGTCAGCGCTCGAGGCTAAGCGCGAGTGTCGCCCACCGGGTGGGGATGTCCGGGTACCTGCTTGATGCCATCCGCGATGCTTCCGAGAATACATAGTCCCTCTTGTGCGTAGGGTCCGTCAGGAGTTCGTCGGGCGAGGAATCGGATGCGCTCACGCGTAGGTGTCAGCCGAGGTGTCATGCCCCGATCATTGAGGACCTTCTGAGCCGTCCACGGTATTCGACCGGGCCTTTCACGCCAAGGTTCGCCCTAGGCTTGGTGTACCTGAGCTGCGAGCCACCCCGGTGCCCGGCGGCAGGCCCCGCTCCTCTTAGAAGGAACTCCACCAAGCCTGGCTCGTCTGGCACGCGAAACACATCTGGAGCCAAGCCTGCGTAGTAGCGCGATGCCCGCAGCGTCATCGTCTGCCGCAGGCCGGATGAGAACCGCTGTCACAGGCACAGAGAATACGCATCCATCCCCTGGCCTGTCCCGGTGGCTGCTGGAAGCGGTATTTTGCCTCGCGTGCACTCTCGACGCCGTTGCACCGCCTCTCGACGCCTAGGGGCTATGGGGGCGTGCAACCCTTTTCGTCTCGCCCTCAGCTACCGCGACTGCGCCGGATCGGGGAGTCTGGGCTCTAGAAACGACAACGCCTGCTCGTAGCGACGGATTCTCCGTAACACGTCCGACGTCAACGGCAGCCTCTTGTTATTGCGAAGGTTGTCACGTAGATCGGCCACCTTCACTATCGTCGCTATAGGATCTGTCGCGACCCGCTCGACGTACGCGGCGTAGGTTTCGCCGTCGCGGTGAGTTAGGCAATCCACCGCGTGAATGACCGATGGTGGGAAGCCTAAGCTTTGAAGGTCAACGAAGGTCACCTCTGTGTCCTCGATGACGTCGTGCAGAACGGCTGCCATCCGCGCGTGCGTACCCTCGACAGCGCACATGACGCGAAGCGGATGGAGGATGTACGGCTCTGGTATCGGCGACGAATACTTCTGCCCCGCATGCGCCTCGAAGGCGCATGCGATAGCTCGTTCGAGCAAGCCTCCGCTCGCTTCCACGTCGTCCATCGGTCAAGACTAACCGAGCGCGCGACGATCTCCTGCAGATCAGCTAATGGGCGGTCGCGCGGGAACCGAACGCTTCACAGACGCCCGCTGCCTGCCCGATTGAGCAAGTTGCTCACAATTCTGGTGACGGCGACGGTCGGGTTCGGTGTACGAGTTGAGCAGCGGCCGGGCGTCATCTGTGACGGGAGCCAGCTCGTTGGGTGTAGTCGCGGACGGCGAGCATCAATTGGATCAGCGTCAGACACCCACCCACGGCAATGCACGCTCCGTTGACGGCCACGCTGGGCCAGGGAGCCAGGGCGCCGACCACCAGCACGATCACCCCCGCGACAGCAATCCACCGCCTGCGGTTGAGGAATCCGAGGATCACCACCATCGAACAAACGCTAGCTGAGGCCGCGACACGGAAGTGCCACGTGAATGTAGAGATCGGCTCGATGCCGATGGTAGACCGCCAATATCCTCAGTGTCCGCTCTCATCCCGCGTGACCAAAAGCTCTCCGTGCGCGGCTCGCGAACTTCTCGACGCCTTCGCGATCTGGCAACTCGCCTCGCTCGAACATCTCCGCCTGTAGGGCCGGACCCCAGATGCCGAACGCCTCGACGACCGCCTCGGTCTCAGGTTGCACGACAAAATGGATGTGGGCGGGACCATGCGACCACAAGCAAACGTACACCTGCGAAGCTTGCGTCAAGTCGCCAACCACGCCGCTGGCTCGATGGAGTATTACGCCCATCTCTGCCGCCTCTTCAGAGGTCAGATCGGCGATCCGCTCGACGTGCCGCGTGGGCTTGACTAAGAGGGTGCCGACGCCCAAGGGTCCGACGCAGTGCTCCACACGCCAGCCATTGCTTTCATAGATCGGGCCGCCTGGGAGATCCCGCCGTCGATGGGAGAGGTCGCACGCGAGGCAGCCGTTCAGGTCCATCTTGCGAAGGATGACAGGATCATCCAGCGCGCGGCGACGTCACTGGAGATGTCGCGATGGAGCCAACACCAGCCCAAGGCCAGCACCGATCCCGGTCAAAGCATGAGCTCCCCTGCTCACCCAGCGTGCACTTTCACAACAGAGCAGCACAGGCACCTGTGCAAGAGTCATCACGTGGACGATGCAGGTAGCGGCGAGACCACGTCAGTACGGGCACTGCTCTTTGATCTTGGCGGGGTAGTTCTCGACATTGACTTCGACCGCGTGTTTCACGCCTGGGCTGCCCGCGCGTCCTGTGATCCGCAGGCACTTCGTCGACAATTCAAGTTCGACGATGCATATGAGCGACACGAGCGCGGCGAGATTGACGCTTCACGGTACTTCGCATCCCTACGGCGCAGCTTGCGGCTGCGTCTTTCTGACGAAGATTTTGTCGCTGGCTGGAGCGATCTATACGTCGCTCCAGTGCCTGGGATGGTCGCGGTCTTGGCGGGGGCAAGTGAACGCTTCCCGTTGTACGCGTTCACGAACTCAAACCCGACCCATCAGGCCGTGTGGGCCGCGCGATACGCAGCCGAGCTATCGGTCTTCCGTTCGATCTTCGTCTCGTCCGAGATGGGACTTCGCAAGCCTGACCCAGGTGCCTTCAGCGAAATAGCACGACGCACCGGTTTCCCGGCTTCGGCCTTCATCTTCTTCGATGACCTTCTCGAGAACGTCATGGGCGCTCGAACGGCAGGGATGCAGGCGGTCCACGTTCAGTCGACCGTTGATGTCCGTGTCGCACTGCTCAAGCTGAACAGTTCACCAAAATGCAAGAGGCGCGGGAGGGTGACTGTGGCTCAGGCAGAGGTTTTGCCTTGGAGAGCCGTCGCGGGGCACCCTACGAAACGCTAGCCGTGCTTCCTCGGGATGCTTCCGAGAATGCATACTCGCGTCGAGGTGTCCCCGCAGGGGCCCGCGCTCCGGATGGTCGATGTGAACCAACTGGCGCCGGCGGAGCCGTACCGAGCCCCACGGCAAATTCGCGGGTATTCGGCGATGTCTTTCAAGTGGGGTCTCGCCCCAGGTTTGGTGCACCTGTATTGAGCACTTCCGTGCGCGCGGCCGACCCGGCCTCGCATTACCCAGTTTCCTTCGGTGCTGGTCGAGACCGCGCAACTTTACGAGAGCGGCTCTATGCCCCGCCCTTAGTCCTAGCGTGGCGGGCCGGTCGATCAGTCTTCGGTGGTAGCGAACATCCGTCCGTTTGGCTAGACTTGTTGGGCGACGGGGACCCTGGTAGTTGCTTCTTCTGCGGAGGATCACCATGGAACCCTTTGAATCACCCTGCCGACCGGAACTCGTAGCGACGCCGGATAAGATGCGCCAGGCGAGGCCGTGGACGATGACGCCGCATGCGCCCCAGCCTCAGAAGCCCGTGGCAATAATCGCCGTCGGGGTGCGCTACCCGGATGGGACCGGAGCAGCGGCCTCCCTGATGTTCCCGATCAGTCAGGGCGTGGCCGACAAGCTCCTCCTCCTGATCGCTGGGTTCATCTTCGTCGGCGGTCTGATCATCCTCGCCCGCGCGGCCTGACTCGCCGTCGTGGCCGTCCAACATCTCTTCAGCTATGCGTGTGAGTGGATTGGCTTCCGGGTAGATCGATACGTATTCGCGGTGGAGACTCTCAACTGGGTCGGGTGGTTCCCGTGGGGTGACGACGTGATCTGGAGTCAGGATGGCCACTACCTCGCCACGGTGATTGACGGCAAGTGGCTGTGCCGCGACCCGCTGACGCCCATCCGAGTCCCGCCAATTCCCCCTATTCCGCCGATCCCTCCCATTCCACCGCTCCCACCGCTGCCCGGCATCCCGCCGATCATGCGCGTCGGAACTGAGCCGATCTATCGACTGGAGTAGGCCAAGCGAGAAGAGCCCCCCGAGGGCCCACGAGCGGGAACGATGGGGTACTTACCCGACGGCGCGTCCAGGGTGTCGCTGTGTCGCAACTGATAGCGCTTGTTCTGGCGTGATCCGCGCCGGATCAGCCGGCATCAGCAGGATCCCGTAGATGAGATTCCAAGGCGCCATCATTCATGGCCCTGGCGGTCCTGCGGATCGCGGTCGTCTGGTCGGCCCCGAGCTCTCGGTCAGCCGCGAGATGCGCCCGGACGATCCCGTGTAACGTCATGGCCACCTGAACGATCACGCGCCCCGACGCCAATCGACCGGTGTATCGGGCTGCCCTAACGTCGGGTTGTTGCCCCGGAGGCGGGTCGCTTCGACACGATCCGCCCCTCACGTGCTAATCGATGTCTGCAAGCGACGGATGAAGGAATGGCGGATGGTGAGGTTCCGTCGTTTCGAGATGACGATCTGCCCACCTCTTGGCTTCGCGGAAGGACGCCTTGTGCAGCGAGGCTAGATGGCCAAGAGCCGAGCGGTACTCCGACAGCGTTCGGAATCCACCGCCACATCCGAAGGCGTAGTACAGCGGCGCGAAACGGCGGCCGTCATCCGGCACTAGCAAGTAAATGAGCGCGTCCGCGTAACCTTGAAGGTAGGCAGCCTCGGAGTACATGTGACGTTGAGTGGCCGCCGTCCGCAGCCGGTCATATGCCTGAGCCTTATGTTGGACGTCGTGATCGTGGGAATACTCGCCAGTCCGCAGGCGCGAAAGCATGCGGGTAAATCCATGGCGCTGACCGTCAAGATACGCGTAGGCGAAAATCACCGACGGGTGAGCCTTCACTGTTGTAGTCCTTCGAAGGCTTGAGTGTGCTGCGCTGATTTTGCGAATTCGCTTGGCGATCCCGAGGAATCGATCCTCGCCGATCATCACACCGTCCGCGACGAGGCGCTGTTTCAACTGAGCCATGAAGTACGTGGCGTCAGTGTGGATGACCACGGCTCCGTCGTGCGTATCTGGAGTTATCCGGTGATCTATGGTAACGATGCAGGCCCTCGGGAGGATATCGCGCATCTCACGGCGCAGGTATCGGTAAATGCGATTGAAGTCCTCATCTTCAAAGGAATATCCAACGAAGAGCGGCGTTCTGACAGCCAATAGGTGTTTGAGTGTTGAGCCGATAATGCCTCGCGATAGTCTCCGGTAGCACTTGTCGTAGTCAGCCTTTGTGATCACGAGTGTGCTCAGGTTGGTCATCGACCCATGGATCTTGAACACCTTCCGGCCAGGTAAATCCCAGAACGCATAGTCGTCGGGGATGACGATGGGCTCAGCCCCGGTAGCCGTCTCAAAGAGAGTGTCCCAGTTAGTAGTTACGATCTCCTGGAGACCGGAGATCGTTGCCATCTCACTATGGAATCTCGTGACCATTAGCTCGACTTCGGGGAACGCCTCAACGTAGTCAAGGTGAGACTTGATCCCTTGCAGTAGTCGTGGCCGTCCGTGCTCAGCCTCGTACGCAGACATGACCGCAGGGAAACTCGATCCGGCAACAAGGGTCGCCCCCAGTTCGGACGAGATGCGTTCGTAGAGGGTCTGTGGATACGCAATGGAACCTTCAGTACTGATCCCGGCACCGGCAAAGATGAGCAGGCGGCCTCGTTTGGCTGCCTGAACGACGTTGGCGGGGAGCTTGAAGGTGCGATTGCGCTTGCAGAGGTCGCAGTCAGACGACGCTCGACGATCCAGCTCGCCGATGCTCGGTTCAGCAGAACCGCCAGCGCCCGGCGCATTCGTACTGCGAGATCGCGCCGGTTGTTTCCTCGACTTGTGCCCTCGGTGTGATGAAACCGCTTTCCTGACCGGCATCTCGCAATGCTCCCATTCTTAGCCCTGGTTCGTCCTCACTTCCGTTTCGATAGGCAACCTGGCGGCACTTGTTAGAGCAGTAGCGGGAGTCCGCCCGCATCGCGAGACAAGCGGCACCGCAGTTCCGGCAGACCGGTGGCGGCGCGATGATCGTGAGTGGCCTGTCGCCGCTCCCTGGGGCACGTCTTCCAGTGACGGCACACCGATCACCAGATATATGTTCGCGAGCTCGCGCCAAGATCGAGCGCAGATCGAGCCGAGTTGCGGAGTTTGACACGATCGGCCCTCGGTAAGCTCCCCGGAACGCCGCACCATGTGAGCATCCTCTTCTTTGGCGCGCACGATCCGTGAAGCGTAGGTGTCAGCGAAGGTGTCTTCTCGTGAGCCGAGGCGGCACCAGGCGTCGTTCGCGAATACCAAAGCAGGCAGCACGCATCCGCCTGACCTAGGTTTGGTGAACCTAACGCGGCATGACCTGATTGGCGAGGCGCAGCCCCATTTCTTCGGCTAGCCCTTGAGGGGAGAGCGCGCGAATACCCAAGATACCCGCCTCTCCGAGCGCCCTCCGAGTTTCGTTGCCCAATTCAAGTCAAGAGGGAGGGTCGTCCGGTGCCCGTCTAGTCAACGGGAACCAGGACGGCGGCAACCCGTAGAGCGACGTCAAGTTGTCGCAAGAGACCGCTGGCCCGTCGTATCTAGTCAACCTCCGCACGACGCCGGTCACGGACGTATCCGGGTTCACGACAACCAACTGACTCAGGGTGTGATTGCTGAACGCCTCAAGGAAGAGCCGCTTCGTCCGAAAGTCAGTAGGCGGGAACGAGTAACCCACGACAATCAGACTCCGACACTCAGAGAGCGTCCGAAGCGCTTCCGTCCAGACGAGAGGAAAAGGATGCTCACCATATTGCTTGTATAGCTGGGGCGGAAGGACGACGGACTCCATCCGCCAGCCATTCCGCGTAGGCGGTGCGCCTAACCAATAATTGGCGTGGCCTTCGAGAACAAGACCCGGGGGAGGGAGAGCTTGCGGCCGCCCCTCGATCTCTGGCGGAATCACCCTCAGCGAGCTGTACCGCAACCAGTTGATCGAACCGTGCAGCTTCAACACTCGCGTCCGCTCGTACAACGTGTTGTTGGTGTGCGCGTAGTACCGCTCCCCAGCGACTTGCCGTGGGACGCCTGCAATTGGCAGGTCTATCTCATCAAACGAGAACGAGCTCGCCAACGCAGGCTTCCAGCTGAGATGACTTGCGTCGAGATCCTCATCCGGAATTTCGCTGTCCCACGGCGCTGCGGCGCCCGCCTGCTTCGGCTGTACTTTAGGTCCTATGCCGCTCGCGCTCGCGATTGCCTCTTCCGCCAGCGTGTCGTAGTTGAAGGTCAATACGTCCGCGGACGACTCCAGGACGTCTGACCCGAACCTGCGCGCGGTCGGCGTAGACCCGGAGTAGCTCAAGTCGCCCAGGTAGGTGAGAAGGAGGTTGCGGAGGGCGTAACCAGCTCGCCGCAGCCGCAGCTCCCGATCCGGTGGAAGTCCGTCTGCGAGCTGAGACTCAAAGAGCGTTAGGCACTCCTCAATATCGAACGCCGTCGACTTCAGCGCATCAAGGTCCAACTTCCAATAGCGCTCGATCTCCTCCAGCAGGACGTCTACGAACAAGCGGCCGCGAAAAACATCAAGACTGTCGCGGTAGCGGCGGGAGCCAAGGAGAACTTGGAAGAAGTTACGCGCTAATGGCGGCGTCACCTCCCTTGAGGGGTCGACGACGGAACAGTTGAAGCCTGCACCCAATAGGAAAACGACGTCAGCCACAAAGCAGACTATCGCGCACGCTAGACGCGGACGGGTCGGAGGGTGTACTCGGGAAGCACCAGGATGTGGAGCTCGGTAGCTCCGCCACGCGTTCAGTGAACGAGACGATGCCCGTCAATCCACAAATGTGTGTCGAAGCCAAATCGTCTCTACCCGGCCACGGTCTCGCTGTGAGGTGGGCTATTGACAGTGCGCATCCGCCGTAGCTAGGATGCATCAATTCACTAAATCACTACTGATATGAGGTGCAGGCAGGGCAAATGATCGACTTCCATCTCGATTCTCGCTCTGGGATCTCCACTTATATGCAGATCGTCCAGCAAGTCCAGCGCGCCGTCCGGTGCGGCCTGCTCACGCCTGGTGATCGACTGCCGGCTGCGCGCGAAGTGGTCGCAGCGCTCGCCGTCAACCCCAACACGGTGCTAAAGGCATACACCGAGCTCGAACGCGGCGGCTGGGTGGCAAGCCGCGCCGGGGTGGGCACCTTCGTGGCAGAGACCGCGCCTCGTGCTGTCGCGGCGGACGTCCACGATCGTTTGGGACACTCGCTTAGGGACTGGCTCGCGGAGGCTAGGAGAGAGGGGCTCGATCAGAGTGCCATCGAAGCCCTATTTACCATCACCCTGGACGCGACTGCCAGGGAGCATGCGGCATGAAGGCGGCCCTGGAGGCGAGCGGCCTCGGCAAGCGATACGGCTCGACCTGGGCGGTCAGAGATCTCTGCATCTCCATCCCGGCGGGCCGGGTCGCGGCCCTGGTCGGCCCCAATGGAGCAGGCAAGACCACCCTCCTCCAGCTTGCGGTTGGCCTTCTCACACCCGACACCGGCGAGCCTCAGGTCTTCGGCTGGTCGCCGCGACACCACCCCACCCTGGTGCTTGCCAGGGTTGGCTTCCTGGCCCAGGACCGCCCCTTGTACCGGCGCTTCACGGTTGCCGAGACATTGCGGATGGGCCGTGAGTTGAACCCCAAGTGGAACCAGCCGCTGGCTGAGGCACGCATGCGCCGCCTTGAGATACCGCTGAAACGCCAGGTCGGCACGCTCTCGGGCGGCCAGCAGGCGCAGGTCGCGTTGGCGCTGGCGCTGGGCAAGCGTCCAGAGCTACTCCTGCTGGACGAGCCAGTGTCCAATCTGGACCCCCTCGCCCGACGGCTGTTCCTGGCGGAGCTGATGCAGGCCGTCGCCGCCGAGGGGCTGACCGTCGTCCTCTCCTCTCACCTGGTAGCCGATCTGGAACGCGTGGCGGACCATCTCATCATCCTGGCTGGTGGCCGGCTCCAGGTGGCCGGGGATCTGGAGCCGCTACTGGAGGACCACCGTTGGCTGATCGGCCCCAGGGAGGAGATCGGTCAGGTTGGGGGCACCGTCGTCCAGACTGGCACCGGCGAACGGCAGTGCCGGATGCTCATCCGCAGCCCGGGTGTCTCACGCGGCTGGACGGCCGAGCCGGTGAGCCTTGAGGACCTGGTCCTCGCCTACCTCGGCAATCCGGAAGTGAGTGCGCTCCCTCAACCCAAGCCGGTCCCGGCGTGACCGTGTTGTCCGGCGCGACGTGGCTCGCTTGGCGCAACAACCGTCAGTCGGCACTGATCGGCGGCATCCTCGCCGCCGGCACCGCGGTAGCGCTGGTGGGGGTGGCCATCTGGGAGGCCGCGCAGCCGACGGGGTCGGCGCACACCATGACTACCGTCTTCCAGACACTCCTGATAACTGCTCCCGCAATGGCGGGGATGTTCATCGGCGCCCCGCTCCTGTCTGCCGACTTCGAACGTGGCACCCACCTCCTCACCTGGACGCAGGGGATGACGCGGCGACGTTGGGCGGCCGCCAACCTCTCGCTGCTGATCGTGCTCTCCGCACTCGCCGCCGCCGTCATCGCTATCGGCGCTCAGATCTGGATCGCGCACCTCCCGAACAGGTTCGACTCGACGTGGGGGATCTACGACCTCCAGGCGCCAGTCGTCTTCTCGTACGTGCTGTTCGCTGTGGCCGTTGGCGCCGCCGCTGGAGCCGCGCTCCGCCGCACCATTCCCGCGATGGCCACCACGCTGGCGGTCTTCATCGCTGTCCGTGTTGCGTTTGTCCAGCTGGCGAGACCGCACCTGCTGGCGGCGACGACCCGGGTGCTCGTTGGCGGCACAGGCACCAACTCCGTGGTGCCTACGGGTGCCGGCTACTTCGACACGACCTTCCTCGACTCGCACCTGAGGCCACTCTCCCCGGACAGCCTCATCGGCCCGAATACGCCGATCAGGCTCGTCTACCAGCCAGCCGCTCACTTTTGGCCGATGCAGGGGATCGAGGCCGGAATCTTCGTGGTCCTAGCTTCGGCACTCGTGGTGGCCGCCCTCACGTTCGCGACCCGCGACGCCTGACTACCTGGTGAGCAGCGTGCCCGTCACTCCGCAAATGTAGGTTCAGCCGACCTTACGTAGTGATCCAGCCGGCGAGTTCGCGCGAGCTGGCCTCGGGAATCACATCTCGACCTTCAGAGGGCTGAGGGTGATCCGTCGAGGCGGTTGGCGTCAGCGATCACGTCTGGAAGATCCACGAGATCGTGGCGCTGCTCGAATGAGCGCTCCCTCCAGATGGACTAGGCTTCTCAGTGACTTTGTGTGGTCTAGACACCGGACCCGTCCAGTGAGGGAATGGCGGCAGAAGGACTATGGACAATCGCCATGAGGGGTCCACAGAGGCGTCCAACTCGCCTCGGATCGCTCTGATCCTCGGGATTGTGTCTCTCGGGGTCGTGGCCATCGCGTTGGCGGTGGCGGCAGCCTCGATGTCTCCCACCGGAGCAACTGCTGGTGTGATCATCGGATGGGTCGCGCTCCCGCTGGGAATAGCGGCTGCCAGTCTGGCTATCAAGGCGGTCTGGCTTGAATACCCGACCAAGTCGGGAAAACGAGCGGCAGCCTGGGGATGCGGCCTCGCGACACTCGCTGTTGCCGTCGCCCTCATCGGATTCGCCTTGTACTACGGATTCAGCGGCGTGAAGTACTGATGACGAAGGCCCGCAATGGGGATCTCTTCCCGGCCTACGGCGCGCGTTTCAAACTGACCCACTACCTAACTGTGAGGTGCACATGATCACCACTCTCGGCGTCATCATCCTGATCGTCGTCGGCGTGTTCGCAGGCTGGCTCTCTGCGAACCGTGAGGTGCGCATGATGATTCTCGGCGTCATCCTGATCATCGTCGGCGTGTTCGCAGGCTGGATCTCTGTCCCCGCAACGATTGACCCGTTCTCCGTTGACCCCTGGTCCACGACCAACCCCATCGTCTGGGGCATAGGAATCGGTGTTGTGGTCATCGGGATCGTTCTGGCAGTCCTTGGAAGGTTGGGACACCGGGTGGGCGGCCCACCGCGCCGCGCATCGAGACACGCGGAATAGTGCTGGAAGGGGGCCATACATGGCTACCGCACTTGAGAGGGCGAGGATCGTGACGTCAGCTGTCGAGAGAAGGGGAAACCCTGGCCGGTGTTGGGGGTCAGCCCCGATGGCAAAACACTTCCCGTCGCCCAAGAATGGTCGTGCGGCTACGCATCTATGTGAAGACCTCAAAGGGCGTCCTAAGGGTGCTCGAAATTGATTTTTCGACCAACTCCGCAACGAACGAGGAGACCCTAGCGCGTGACGCGTTGTCGCGCCTGTTCCCGCCGGCCACAACGACCCAGCCTAGCCCGCCCTGAGTTCGGTGAGGCGCATTCGGGCCACCCTCAGAGGGAAGTGCTGCACGCCGTGATACATATGCTGGCCTCCAGTCCACTGGGACGGAGAGCCGAGTGCCTCGACCACAGCAATCCCATCCTTCGAGGGGCGGAGGTGTCAGCCACGGTGTCAGTACTGAGGCGAGACGCGGCGAAGACTGCATGGTCGTATTCAAACACCCCCGCTGAGCCGAGCGCGAGCGCAGGTTTGGTGGACCTGAGCGGCTGATCGACCCGGTCAGGTGCGCACATATCTAACGTCCGATACCCTCCCGTTATCGGACGTCAGGAAGCTGAAAACAGCACCCCCGTGAGATCGACGTACGTGCCCGTTGGACCGGCCAGGGTAGGATTTAGGGGCAAACGTCGTGTCCCCACCGGGAAAGGGCTCGGCGGGTGAAGGCCACCAATTTGTCCAGGTCCGCCCTAATCTCCATGGGCTTGCCACACCTGAAGCACGGGTAGGTGATGCGATAGATGCCTACCGCCTCGTCGTATCCGGCCGTGTACCCCTCGTCGTATCCGGCGGTGCTGCCCTCAGCGTATCCCGCATCGCGAGCCTCCGCCGCGCTGGCGCTCCGGCCCTGTGCGTACCCGGCCGCGTACCCGGCCTCATGGCCCTCTTGCACGCCCTGCTCATGGCCCCGGGCGAGGACCGCGTCCACATTGCGCTCGACCGCCCCGAGGCCTCGACGGACCACCTGACTCCTGGTGAGGCCAGAGCGCTTGCTGAGTTCGACGACCTGGGCGTAGGTCTCGAGGTCGAAGTGCACGGTGAGGGCGGAATGAGTCGCTTCGTAACGGGCGCGAGCCGGTGCTGGACGTCTCTTTGTCGCCATGTCATTCACTCCTGTTCGTCTATCTGTTCGGCTACCTGTTCAGCTAACTGTTCAGCTAACTGTTCAGTCAGCTGTTCGGATGCCTGTTCAGCCTGTCTGCTCAGACAGGCTCCATTCCTGGAACGCTGCGTTCCTGCGCGCGGGAGGGCGACCGTGATCGCGAAGCAGCCGAGGGCTCGCGCCGATGGCCTCCCAAAGCTGAAACCGGAAGGTCTCCGACATCCGCCCGATTCCATCCGAGGGTCGGCCGCCGCAGCTTGGTGCTCTCCGCCGGCGCGGCCCCTGCGCGGGGTGCACGGAGCCCGCGGCAGCGAGCCCCGGGGTGTCGGTACCCCATCCACGCCCCGTCCGCCTGGTCGGCCGCATCGCCGGAATTGCTAGCTGCGGCCGCGGCGGCCGCGTAGCGCGGATCCAGGCGAAGGCTCCCTTTCACACCTTGCCCTCATGCGGTCGGGAAACGGGCTCACGGCGGCTCCTCGAGGCCGGTGGATCGCGCGCTGGCGCGCTGGGAGTCGATCCAGGCGAGCAGGTCACCGGCGTAGACACGTCGTAGCCGACCCACCCGGAGCGATGGGAGACTCCCCGCCTGGATGAGCTTCTTGACGTAGCGCTCAGAGACACCCAGGGCGTGGGCGACTTCTGGGGTCGAAAGGAGAAGCTTGGGAACCTCTGGTCTGGAAGCCACGGGCGCGCACCCTCCGCAGAGCCTCCGAGCCCGCTGGTGTCACGCGTTTGTGGCCGAGGTCGTCACCGCTCGGGGCGGCCGCTCCCCGGGTCGCCGGAGAGGATCATAGACGACACCATGATCGCCACAGAATTGCCACCTGCTGGGCGCGGCCCTTCGGTGTGCCCGTGCTGTCAGCGCCCCTCAGTTGCGGTGCTCTGTCCAGCCTGCCGACAACCCATCGCCCATGTCCGGTGTCGAGGGATGCGCCGGCGCCGGACTGCCCGGGAAAACATCGAATCGTCGGGCGATTTCTGGATCGATCCGCTTTGGGAGTATCGATTCGCTGGCGTTAGCGCCTTTGATGGCAATGGCAAGCATCCCATCGGCGCCATCCCCGTTCCCATCGATGAGGGACGCGGCGCGAGGATCACGATGAACTGCGCCCGTGGCTGTGGCGCGACCCCGTCTCACCATGTGCCAGACATCCTGGCTGCGGCGCGGCTATGCCTCGAGGCGGGGCGCTTCGAATTCCGCCTTCCCAACTGACCCTAATACCCATCCGTGGGGCAAATGGGAGCCGAGGCTGCCGCTTCCAACCCCAAGTTAGTAGACGACTGTCACCACGCCCGCGCGGTCGTTGACGATCGGCCTGTTCTCCCCGACGTTGCGGGTCCGCGTACGTCCTTGCTAGCACGCGCGAAGCGTCGGTCACCATCGCCTCGAGAGAGCGTCGTGAGCATTCATACGAGTGGCCCGCGACGGCCGGTGGGTCGGCTCATTGAAGCAATATCTGTCGTCTGCGGCGATCCCGATATTGGGCGTCTCGTATGAGTTCGGTGCACCGAACGTGACGATGGTCTTGAAGTCCAAGCGCGAGTAGCGATCGGGGGGGCGCATGACCAACGTCGCGTACAGGACTTCCGCCACACATCGCAAGTATCGGATTAGTCGATGATGATCAACGGTGGCGATGAGTTAGTGAATGCGAAGGAGTTCGAACCGCAGAAATCTCAAATGAGCTCCTAGATCGGCTAACTTCTCATTCGCTGCTGAAGGCCAGTCGAGGCCACGCCGGTCTCGTCGCACAAGCATCGAGAATCGAGGCTCAGGCGGGGAGCCCTGCCATGGTGCCCCGCTACACCGAACCGTATTTACGGCACTCGTCGCAGCGCCGTCGTCCTCCCACTCCGGGCTTCTCGTTGTGATCTTCGAGGATCTTCTTGCCGCTCGGGCACTCGCTGCGGTCGTGGTAGACCTCCATGGCGTCCCTGCCGTAGCGCAACGTGTAGACCAACGTGTAGAACGATGGCGAGATTTCTCACGCCTGCACGGAACCCGCACTAGGAAGTCGTATCGGTCCGCTGACGCACATACCAGCGCCCACCTACGTGTCCTTCAATCCGTAATCGCTCACGAATCGGGCAGACGACCGCATTGCTGCTCACCGTGGTGGGCCGATCTCCGTGAAGGAGCGGTTCGGATCCAGAGGCGTTTGCGCGTCGGGCATCGCCTGGAGGGCGTGCTTGGGCGTCGCACCTCCGAGCTCAAGACTCACCTCGCGCGACTGTCGCGGCTATCGGCTGTCAGCCGTGGGACGAGCGGCTGACAGCCGAAAATCGCGGCAGCGGGCTTCGCTGATACACTCGCCCGAATCTGTGAGTGCTTTGGCTGGGAAAACTGCCCTTGTGACCGGCGGCGGACGCGGCGTGGGCCGGGTAATCGCCAAGGCATTTGCCGCTGAGGGCGCTCGTGTTGCTGTCGCTGCGCGAACCGAAACCGAGATCGAGTCGGTCGCCGCTGAGTGCGGCGCAGGTACCATCGCGATTCGCCTCGACGTGTCGGACGAAATGTCTTGTGTCGCGGCAGTCGACCGCTGCGTGCGCGAACTTGGAGTACTTGACATCCTGGTAAACAACGCTGGCGTCGCCAGCTCCGACAAGTTCACACGAATCACCACTGCGGAGTGGGCCCAGACGCTTGCAGTCGACCTGACCGGGCCTTTTTGGCTCACCCGAGCAGCTCTGCCGCAGATGCTCGAGCGGGGAGCCGGGTCCGTCATTGCCATCGCCTCGATTGTGTCTCGTATAGGGCTGCCTTACGTCGTCCATTACACGGCGGCGAAGCACGGACTACTGGGCATGATGCGGGCGCTGGCGGCCGAGAACGCGCTTAGTGGTGTGAATTTCAACTGTATCTGCCCCGGCTACATCGACACGCCTATGACACAGACTACGATTCTCAATATCATGCGGAGAACCGGTCGCACTCGAGACGAGGCGCTCAAGCCACTACTCACTCCGCAGGGTCGCTTGATAGACCCTAAGGAGGTGGCTGCGTTGTGTGTCTTCTTAGCATCGGATTGGGGACGCAGCATTACCGGACAGGCAATCATGCTAGACGGCGGCCAGGTCCAAGCCTAGTCTTCGTAGCTGGATGTAAGCAGTGAATGAACCGACCAAACTGAATACTGCCATTCCCGAGAGTGTTTCACTCTGGAGCGAGAGCATTAGATGGGAATGAGACTACTAGATAAAGTCGCCGCCATCACTGGCGCCGCGCGGGGTCAGGGCGAGGCTGAAGCTCGGATCTTCGCGTCAGAGGGCGCCTGCGTCATCGTGGCGGACGTGCTAGACGAGCTCGGCGAGGCGATCGCTGCGAGAATCCGAGCTAGCGGTGGTGTGGCCACGTACCGTCACTTGGATGTCGCGAGCGAGGACGACTGGGCGTCGTTGATCGCGATGGCAAGACGAGATCACGGGCGCCTTGACGTGCTCGTCAACAACGCGGGCATACCGTTCCGCAACACCCTGAGTAAAACGGATCTAACAGACTGGGACCGCGTGATTAGGATAAACCTCACCGGGCCCTTCTTGGGAATGCGCGCCTCAGTCCCGTTGATGCGGGAATCAGGCGGTGGGTCGATTGTAAATATCTCATCCGCAACCGGACTGATCGGCAGCCCCGGTGCAGCATACTCGAGCAGCAAATGGGGCTTGAGGGGGCTAACGAAGTCCGCGGCCTTAGAGTTCGCTCAATGGAACATCCGGGTGAATTCGGTGCACCCGGGGATCATTGACACACCAATGAATAGGTCTGATCCGATCATTCGCGAAGTCATGGAAAAGGCAACCCCGCTACAGCGTGCTGGAGAGCCTGAGGATGTCGCGAAGTTGGTCTTGTTCCTCGCAAGCGACGAATCTCAGTTCATCACTGGGGTAGAGGTTGCGATCGATGGCGGCCTGACCAACCTCGCAACGTACACCATGATCGGACAAACGATCGCGGCTCGTAGATCGGAGGCCTAGGCGTCCCCGGTTGCACCCTCGCCCGTCTTGAGGTCAACACTGGGGGCGTCAACCAGCCGCTGTTACGCGAAGCACGCCCAAGGAGAGTCTGTGGTCCACGTGTACCCGCACAACCTCTCCCGATACTCGCCTACGACTAGCACCAGAACACCCGGGTGTCGCTTCTCCTGCCCTCGGTGACCCCGGGGCACTCGCCCTGTACATGTATTGGGCTCAGCTACCTCCGCAATATCGAGACCGAGTTCTCGGTTCGCAACCGCCGGCCTATGTAATTCGTCCGCGCCCAATAGTGTGGCTGCTCCCGTCGGCTGAACTCAACCGAGTAACTCCGGTTCCGCGGCAACGGATGCTTGAAACGACCACTCACTAAACTCACCAGGAATAGGCTTCGTTGAGGAAGCAAGCTGCCGGAATGAAAAGTGCACACCAGCTTGAACCGGCATCTTGGGATTGAGAGCGCACATCCGCCGGAAACCGACGAGACACGTGCTCAGCGACGCGAGTACGGCTCAGAATATCGCAATGGGGTTGATCGGAGATCCGGTGCCACCGATTACACGAAGGGGAGCCAGCACGAGCGCGAACTCGTATCGTTCGGCCTCAGCACAAGCCTGAGCGAGCGGCTCTAGCAGCGCGTTGTCAACGAGGGCGACGCCGTATTGGGAGAGAACCGCATGGACAGTCCAGCGCACGCCGAACTCATTTGGCTTGTGATCCATCATGTCCCAGACGAGTACCGATGCATCCGAATCCCGGATGAATCGTATGCACGACGCGTGCAGTCCGGGTCTCTTTACCACAACTCCACCGTCGGTCTTCACGTGTTCTGACCCCCAGGGCGGATTTTCCACGTCCCAAGCCGCACGGCCAGAATAGACAATGAGAGCATCTCCGGGTCGCGTCTCCACGCCCTGCCGCGCGGCTATCGCAGCCAGCTCTGAGTCTGAGACCGGCGACTCCATGGTCACATAGGGTGCGCCTCGGTACAGTGGCACATCGAGTAGGACTCCCCGTGTCAGAATACCGTTCGACCAGGTATCCACGTCAGCCCAGGAGACCCCGTTAAATCCAACTTCCTGGCTTGGTTCCCTGCCGTTCCACATGCCATCAGGTCCCCAGAGGTGGTTGAGCGCGTCGATGTGGGTATATGAGACCCCATGGTAGAAGGCGCCATAGAAGTCGACAACACCGCCTTCCGATCCCGGTAGCTCCTTCACATAGTGCTGGAAGGGATGCGGGTTGGCAGGCCCGGATTCTGTAGGCAGTGGACGACTGAGCGAGAGGGTAAGGCCGGTTCGGATCAAGGCACCTGCTGAAAGCCGTACTTCGGGGGTGATCATGTTCCCTGCGCCAAGTTGATCGTCCGATCCCCATCGCCCCCAATTGCGTCGTTCCTTAAGGTATTCGGACAGGTCCGCCGTAGTGAAGTCGCGTTCCATTTTGAATTCTCCTTGCGTTTGGGTGTCGACAGCCACGATGAGTAAGGTGCACTCACGAAAGCTCGGCAAGTATCAACGGACGCCCCAGCTTTGCCGGGGCCAGAATTGGGGACTTGCGCAAAACGTCATTGATTGATGGCGAGTCTCGAATCGCGGAGTGTGAGCATACTCAGATCCGAGAGTCGGAAGGCGGGTTCGGCCATGCACAGTAGAGCAGCCAAGCCGCCATGAGACAAGCTCAAGCGAGGTTCGCGGGTCGTCCTAATCGCGAAGTACTGAGTGTTCGTCGCAGTGGCAACGATCCCTCGTCGCCAACGCGAGTCTTGAGCCGGGAGCGCGAGCCTTGACAACGTCGGGCAGACCAGCGTATGCTTCATCGACTAACTGGTAGAACTTCGACGCTTGGTTCTGCTTCTGCACAAAGCGCCTGAGCTTGTGGTAGAGCGGTCTCACGCGTGTGTGGTCTAAGGATGGCAAGTACCGAACTCGTCGAGGGTTGGTCGCGTCGAAGTTTTCCCAATCCTAGTGCGCAGAAGGGCCAGTGCCAACCGCCTCGGTATTGGCGCCCCTTTCACCGTTTCGTTCTGCCTCATGCGGACCGTGCGGAACCGTGGCGCGATGCGATCGACTCCAATGGGTCGATATCGAAGACCGTGCGGCTTCTGATCTGTAGAAATCGCGCGGCCAGGTACATGAGGCCACAGGGATGCGTGGAGGTGAAACACGTTGGCTACTGACAGAACTAGGCTCGATACCGGGACGGACATAGGACCAGTCCACTATCACAAGACATCTTCTGCGGGATTTCTCGAAGCTGCCGAGGCGCTCCGCTGCCCTCACTTGGTGCAGGAGCCTGCCTGGAGCGTGAACCCTGTCGCGGCGGGGGCGCTGATCAGCCTCATAGGACCGGAGCATGTGCGACGTCGACGAACACTCAACCAGCTGCTGCGGGCGGATGCGCTGACTTACTATCATCGAGACATCCTGATGCCGGCCCTTGACCGGATACTCGCGCGCATCGCGAGAGATCAATACACAGATGGAGTCTGTCGGGCAGACTTAGTGCACGAGGCCAATCTCCTCATGCTGCGATTTTCTTGCGAATTGCTTGGCCTCATCGGGATCGACACCGATGAGCGTGCAAACGAAGTCCTAGGGATCCTCCGGCCAGTGCACGCCGCCATGCTCCTGAATTTCAGCGCCACCGACCAACAAGCCGTCATCGCGGACGCCGAGGAGGCCATAGCGCGGTTTTCTGAAAGGTTCTTCAGGCCATCGATCAGATTTTGCGAGAACCAGCTCAAGATGGTGCAGGACGGCAAGCTCCCCAGCGACTCGGTACCGAACAATCTGATGCGCCTGGTGGCGACTCGTGCGGTCCCCGAATACTCGGATGAGCGATTTGCAATCGCCGAAACGTTGACTCTATTGAACGCCTCTATCGGCACAAGCGCCCGCCAGCTCGTACTAATGTTGGACGAGTTCTGGCGCTGGATGGAAGGCCATCCTGAGGACACGGAGCTTGTAGGCAATGATGACTTCTTGGTCGGCATCGTATACGAGACAATTCGACTCTACGCAAACAGCGTCCCGATTCTCCGACGCGTGGCACTGGAGGACGTAACGCTGAGCACAGGCAAGACGATCGCGGAAGGTGAGTTGCTAGCCATTCTGCATGTCCGCGCTGATCGAGATTCTTCGATATTCGGGTCGGATGCGGATACCTGTAATCCCCATCGCCAACTTGCGCCGGGGGTCGCGCCGTACGGCTTAGGGTTCGGCGGCGGCCCGCACATGTGCCTTGGTCTTCGCGTCGTGCTTGGAAACGAGGGGGTAGGGAGCCACCTGCTTCTGCTCAAGGGTCTGCTGGCGGCGGGCATTGAGCCGGACCGCGATAGGCCGCCCACTAGAAGCACCGACAAGGTTACAGACAGCGAGCACATCACCTACGCGAGCTACCCGGTGGTGTTCCGGAACCTCTCTCGTAACAGATCGCATGATCGCGGGGATCGGAATAGCACGCCACTCCCGCAGGGTGACCATTCTGCGGCGGAGGGATGAATTGTCTAAGGTCAGGTTAGCCACCGCCGCCGACGTGCCGCTGGATTCGCTGCACCGAGTTGATACTGACGAACTCGCCATATGTCTCGTCCGCACCGGCGACGGCAACTTCTACTGTATCCAGGATCAGTGCACACACGAAAATGCATCGCTGAGCGACGGCTACCTCACGGGCACAGAAGTTGAATGCCCTCTCCACAGCTCGAGTTTCGATGTAATCACCGGGTCAGTCTCGGGACTTCCAGCTCAAATCCCCCTTAGGACATTTCCCGTGGACATAGAGGACGGGGATGTATTTGCAGAGATTGAGACTAGCTGACCGAGTGGCCTCATGGACGACGAGCCGCACCCGAACGGTGAACCGCTTCTGGCGCGTTCGACTTCGTGCATGGCTGGCTCGCATGCCTGCCTTATGCGACACGGGGCGGGATCTAGTGCTGCCCGGCACTCTATACGGCCTCGGGTTTCGGCAAGCCTCGAGCATTTCCGATGCCGTTCATGATGGCGACGCGGAGTGATGCGCGAGAAGTCACTCGGCAGACTCAAAGTGTCGGCTCAGGGACTCGGTTGCTCCAATCTGACAGGCAACTACGGCACCGAGTTTAACGAGCGGGTCGCTGCCGCAACTCTTGACCGCGCTTTCGAGCTCGGCGTTCAGCTACTCGATACCTCCGACATGTATGGCCCTCACACGAATGAAGAATTCATCGGGCGCGTCATTCGAGACAGGCGGCAACAAGTGATGCTTGCGACCAAGTTCGGCACACTTGGGGCCGGCGGACTTCAAGCGCCGGGGTCGACGCCGGCAGCGATGGTTCGAGGCGATGCCGACTATGCCCGTCAGGCATGTGAGGGATCGCTCAGGCGGTTGGGGGTCGAATGCATCGATCTTTACTACCTTCACCGAGTCGATCCGAAAGTGCCGATCGAGGAAACCGTGGGAGCAATGGCGGACCTGGTAGCGAGCGGTAAGGTGCGCTTTCTCGGCTTGTCTGAGGTATCTTCCGAGACATTACGTCGCGCCGCGAAGGTGCACCCGATCTCGGCTCTGGAGAGCGAGTGGTCACTTTGGAGCCGCGATATTGAGACGGAGATTGTCGCGACAGCTCGCGAATTGGGGGCCGGAATCGTACCTTATGCCCCACTTGGACGAGGCTTTCTTACTGGTCGGATCAAGTCCGAAGGCGACTTCGGCCCAACGGACGGACGCCGACATAACCCGCGCTTCCAAGGCGACAACTTCAAGAAGAATTTGGATCTGGTGCGACGAATTGGGGGGATCGCTCAGGAGAAGGGTTGCACTCCTGCGCAACTGGCCCTCGCCTGGCTAGACAGCCGGGGCGCAGACGTCGTTCCGATCCCCGGAGGCGACCGGCCTGAATACGTCGAGGAGAATGTCGGTGCGCTAGAAGTACACCTCACCGCCACCGACCTTAGACGCATCGACCAGATCTGTCCTCGTGGTATTGCCGCTGGTCAACGCTACGCTGATATGTCCTGGGTGATGGGGGGGACCCCACGTCAACGAACAGTGCAATAAGCTTGTCAGGCAAGACCTCTCGAGATCAACCGATCCTTCAAACGTCTCAATCGCGCCCTCAATACGGGGGCTGGTACACTCTCGTCGTGAAGATCGTCCAAGACGTCCAAAGTAGTCGCCATAGTTGCTTTTCAACTGATTGGTCGCTGCCAGCGACCGACCGACGCGGGCCAGCTCAAGATGTGCTGGTTGGCTATTCGAGCGCACGCGTGTACCGCGAACGTCGATGAGCGAAGATAGGACGACCCCTGCGCCTGCCCCGGTAGTCGTAGTCACCGGGGCGGCGGGCGACATTGGACGGAAAGCCGCGGCTTGCCTAATCCGCGACGGTTGGCGCGTTGCTCTGCTTGATCGTCGGGTTGACGAGGTCCAGAGAGCGTCGGCTGACTTGGCTGATACCGCCGGGGCGGAATCAGTCATGGCGCTCGCTGTCGATCAGACAGATCGAAATGCCGTCGAGAGCGGGTTGGCAGAGATCGAGTCACGTTTTGGACCGGTGACAGGGCTGTTTGCTAATGCCGGCTTTGGAAAGTTCGCAACCTTCTTGGAGACGACTGAGCGGAGTTGGACGAAGCATCTCGATGTGAACCTGACGGGAACCTTCAACGTTTGCCAAGTGGTTGCTAGGATCATGGTCGCCGCGCGTCGACCCGGCGCTTTCGTTATCAATGCGTCGTCTGGCGCATGGGTGCATTCCGATCTCCTCTCCGCGTACTGCTCGACTAAGGCTGCTGTCCGTATGCTTGCCCTCGGCATGGCTTCGGAGCTCGGAGTTCATCGCATCCGGGTGAACTGTGTTATGCCCGGTGTAATTGAAACGGGAATGACATCCTCGATGCTCAGCGACTCTCGCCATCGGGATTGGCTGCTCTCCGAGACGCCTGTGGGGAGACTCGGGGACCCGGCTGATATCGCTGAGCTGGTTAGTTTCCTGCTTTCTGCTCGGTCGGCATTCATCACAGGTGCGTCGATCCCGATCGACGGCGGCCAGACCATCCATGGGCATCCTCGGTGGTTTGCTACGGATTATCGTCGGGCTCACGACGAGCGATGGGAAATCGGGAAGTGACGGAGCAGATGTGAGCAATCAGGACACGAAAACCATGCGGGTCCGGCGGCCAAATTCGGGGCACCAGGGAGAAGCAACATGGGCAAGGTGAACTGGGGACGAGTCGAGAAGGCGCTAGAGCGCGAACGCCATCGCATGATTTGGCGCCCGTATGGCCTCCCGAATGTCGGTAGCCCCACCACCTCGGTATTCGTCGATGAGGTGATCCAGCCCCCATGGCGAGTGCCCGACCGAATGCTCGTCTCGGTGGCGATCACGGGTGCCTTTCTTATGCCGACGGACAATCCAGACCAGCCAATCACGGTCGACCAAATCCGGGATGAGGCAATCGCCTGCGCTGGGGACGGCGCAAGCACTATCCATATTCACGTGCGCGACGATAATGGCTATAACACTCTATCCCTAGAACGGTTCGCCGCTGTCATATCCCCACTACGCGAACAATATCCGGACCTTGCGGTGGATGGATGCCTCGTCCCCGCTCTCGACGGAGAGTGGGACGAGATGCGACGGGTGCTTGAGTCCGGGCTGTTGGACGCGGTCCCGGTCAACACCACAGCGACGTACGTCGGCGATGCGCTATTCGCAAAACCAATTCCCGTCATTCTGGAGAAGACTCGCTTGGTTCGCGAGGCTGGGGCGAAAGTGATCATCGCTTGTTATGTCGACGGCGACATTTCAAATGCAGATCGGTTCCTCTTCAAGAGCGGGTTAGTTGAAAGCCCCTCGTATTGGCTCATCCTACCAGCGCTCCCGGGTTGCAGCCCAATGGCCAATCCGAGGCAGATGGCAGATGGTCTACTGCGTATGAGTAGTGCGATATATGATGTTGACCCATACGCAACAGTGATGGTCTGCGCAGCCGGTCGCGCTTCGACCTGGTTGGTTGCGCTCGCCGCCAGCCTCGGACTGCACATAAGGGTTGGGATGGAGGATACCCTCTGGCGTTGGCCGCATCGTGAGGACAAGATAACTTCGAATCGAGTTATGCTCGGCGCTGCGAAGGATATCGGAGCTTTGCTTGGAAGGCAGATTGCTAGTCACGCCGAGTATCGCAGCATGGTCGGGATGCAGGACGCCCGCAGCTCGTTGAGCGTGTGACATGTTTAGCTCACCCGCGGCTGGAGGCGACCTAATCGGATACGGTGTTGAGGGCAAGACGCTCCTTGGGCGCATCGAGCACGCTAGCGCGGATTCGTACCGCCCCAAAGCATTGGCAGGAGATTTCAACGTGGAACTACACGACATTTCACGCCTCGCTTCGGCGAGCTGCTTTAGGACGATAGTGTGAACACGATGGTCGGGTGTTGCCGCCGGCGTATCCTACCGATCACACAGGGATGAGCCAGAAGGTCCACGCGGCTAGCACCGTGGCGATGACGCTGCGTAACGAGGAACCTTACGCGGCGCTCAGCATCGACAGCGAGAAGCCGTCGAACCGGCGAGAGCGCAAGTACGCGAAGCGGAAGCGGGAGATCCTGCGCGCGACCGCGATGGTACTAGCCGAACAGGGCTATCACGGCACCAGCTTGGACATGATCGCCGAACGGCTTGATATGGCGAAGGCGTCACTCTACTACTACTTTGCCAGCAAGGATGTCGTCATCCATGAGTGCCTCGCTACATGCGCAACTTACGTCGCAAACCGCTTGCGTAAGGTAGCCGAGGAACCCAACAATCCGAGGGAAAAGCTGCAAAAGTTGATCCTCGAGCAGCTCACCATCACGACAATCGACTTCCCCGAGATATCACGCCTATTTCTGTATCCCCTGGATTGGAACCCCGACTTTGCAGCCGAAGTCCGCGCCTCCCAGAATGAGCACAACCAGATCTTCAGAGGAGTAATCGACGAGGGTCTCCGGAAAGGCGAGTTCTCGGTCGCCGACGTTACCGTAGCGACAGTTTGCCTGCACGGCGCCATGAACCAGGTGCCGCGCTGGCTGTCCGGAAGGCGGCGCTTGCGCCCACTCCGCGAGGATTTGGACCTGTTGGCGGCCACAATAATGCGGTTGTTTGTGGTGCCGAGTGCCTGAAACCGTTGCGATTACGAGTCAGCAAACTCGAGGTGGACGACGCCCCTAACGATTCAGCGAAGAGACGCCTACACCGCATTTCGCGTGTCCTGATATCGACCAGGGAAGAGTCCTGACGCCGATACGCGCGACTTATTCGACGAGGGTGCGCTCCCGCGGTCAGGGGCGGCATCTGAAACGCCTTACATGGTGTCGAGCGGCCGGTAGACGGCACCAACGTACTCCCCATCTCGGATATACCGCAGTGGGACCCTCGCATCGATCTCCTCGATAACGTGCGCCATCAGTCCGGGCAAGACAGCCAGTACCGCGATTGCAATGACCTGATTGGCGGACCATCCGAGGTCGCGGCCGAGGCAAGCGAGGCACGCATCGATATTGATGGGAAGGTCGCGGCCGGAGATCTCAAACGTGGCGGTGCGAAGTTCGCGGTAGACCTTAACCGATTCACCCGAGAGTCCTAGTTCGTCAGCCAGATCGAACAATACCGTGGATCTGAAATCGCCCGATCGATGAACCGGATGGCCTAAGCCAGGGATGCGTTGTTTTGCCTTTAGCATCTCTGCAACCACAGCTCTGGCCGCTTGGTTCATCGATAGCGCCGAAGTGGCCTGAAAGGCGATGACCTCCTCAATGAGTTTGAAGGAGTGCTCTGGGGACAGAGTGTTCTGACCGGCTGCGAGGATGCCACCAGCCACGGCGGGGATGAATTGAGGATTCCCCGAGGCAATGTAGCGCGCCGCTGTGACAGTCGACGCGACCCAGCCATGATCGAGAAGCGAAGTGAGCATGGCATCGGTCAGCCGAGCCTCGCTCGCGCTCGGGAGCCGGCCAAAAATGGTTAGAAAGGTGGCATCGGCGTATGGAAGCTTTCCGATGATCTCAGCCTGTGAGTAGCCCCGGATGAGAACTCTGCCGGGCTCAACCACACTCACTGCGGTTCTGAACTCGCTCATGGTTTCTTTTCTTCCTTATAGACGTTCCAGGGACAGTTTAAGAGACTCGATGACTAATCTCTATGTGACCGGAGTTCTGACCCGGCAGTCGGATTTCGGATCCATGTTAGTGGGTCCGCGTATAGAAGTCGAGTGCGGGCGACCACCCAGTCGAGTTTCGTCTCGTCAGTTGACGTGTGGTCCACGGGTGGGTAAACTGCGGATGAACTGTGAGCCACGAGGAACTCGAGCGTCGGCCGGTGATTCAGACTGTGACCGACGCGGCGGCTCGCATCCAAGACGGTATTACATTGGGCGTGGGGGGCTTCATCAACAGCGGCCACCCGATGGCTCTGGTTCGACAGGTGATCCGCAATGGAGTCCGTGACCTTACTGTTGTTGGACCCGCCTCTTCGGGCCTTGAAGTTGACCTGCTAATTGCTGCGGGTTGCGTCAAACGGGTCATCGCGCCGTATGTCGGCGCAGAGGGTCTTGTGCCGATCGGTCCTGCATTCCAAGCTGCCTCACAATCGGGACAGCTCGAGGTTTGGGAGGTGGACGAGGCGATGTATTATGCGGGCCTTCGCGCGTCGGCCCAGCGTCTTCCTTTTAACCCCTGGCGTTCGGGGATTGGAACGTCCTATCCTGAGATAAACCGGGATCTGGTCGAGTTCATCGACCCCGTAAGGGGTGAACGGCTCCTGGCAGTGCCGGCTATCGAGTTGAACGTTGCCATTCTTCACGCAGCGGTAAGCGACAACTACGGCAACGTCCAGCACAATGGGACCGGCTACGGAGATCGTGCAATCTATGCCGCCGCTGACTACACTATCGTCGAGGTCGAACAGTTGGTGTCGGTCGAGCAGATTCAGCGTAATCCCGCAGCGACCTCGATTCCCGGCGCGAACTCGGTGGTGCGCGCGCCTTTTGGCGCCCACCCGTTCTCGAGTGAGGGCTACTATCCCCCCGACGTAATCGCACTCCAAGAGTACATCGAGGCTGCACGTCCCTTACGCCGAGGAGACCGGCAGCCTATCGAAGACTACCTTCGCCGATACGTTTTGGAACCAGAGGACCACATCGCCTACCTTGAGCAGATCGGGCTTTCGCGACTAATGTCGCTCTCGGAGTACTGAGGGTGTCTCAGCCGCACCCAGTTAGCAATACTGCATTGCTCGGCGAACCGGTAACCGGAATGGAGATGATGGCGATCGTGATCGCACGCGATCTCGAGGACGGTGAATGGGTAGAGGTCGGTGCGAACCTTCCGGTCCCCCGCGCGGGCGCCCTCTTAGCGCACCTCCTTCATGGTCCGAACATGACGCTGATGATGGCGATGACCAAGACATGGTTGTTGAACCAGAGGTCAATCGAAGACTTCCAGTTCATCACTGACGTGCGCGCGGCGCGGTGGGCTGAAGCGTACTACGAGCATGACCGCTTGCTGAACAACATGCGCTTTCGTAAGCGCGGTGTCTTTTTCTGCGGGGGAATCGAGATCGACTGCTTTGGTAATTCTAATCTCATTGGGGTCGGAGCCGATCACCGCCGCTTAGAGTTCCGTGGGCCTGGAGCTATCGGGACTTGCAACGCCACCGTTTACAATGGCCGTTATCACCTGGTGACGAACTCTCATTCCAGACGTGTGTTAGTGGAGAAGTGCAGTTTCGTTTCGGCCCTAGGATATGGAGATGGCTCACCTGGACTTCGGGCCAGTCTCAATCTACCCGGCGCTGGACCACGTTATATCATCACTCCGATGTGCGTCTTCGATTTCGATCCCACGACGAACAGAGCCCGCCTAAGGACCCTCCATCCCGGCGTCAGTCTTGACGATGTTGTAAAGAATACCGGATTCGCTTTCGTGCTCCCGACTCGAGTGGAGACCACCGAGGCGCCTTCCGAAGAGGAGCTGTTTACACTCAGAACCAGGATCGATCGAGCGGGAACCTTGCGATCGTGACTGCGTGTTTTGCTGCTATAGGGCCGTAGATGTGAACTGGATATTCAGTTCGGAAGACGTGCTCGGACAGTATGTCCTTCGTTGTTCTCGGGCGGGCTGCATCGGGCATTGGGGTACGGCTCGAGGAGCCAGCATCTGTGATCAGAAAGGTCCAGCCCGAACGCCATCCTGGAGTATCGGACAGTCTATGGTCCGTGACCACATTAGGTAGGCTCACTTCCCGCCGAAGCCACGGGACGCGCGGACGACCAGCCGAGATGTGATTTGCGGCCCTTCAAGTGCACCTAAATCTCCTCATATATGGTGCGGCTCCAATCGGAAATACTGCTGCGCCACGACTCGGGCCACGAACCTCCGCCGACCGCTTTGTACGGCTCCGATTGGAGAAGGTCAGGTCGATCGATCGACCAAACGGCCATATACTTGATTGCCTTATCCAGGCCGACTGCCCTGTAACGCGTCACGGACTGAAAGCCAGGTAATGCGAGCAATTTTGCGCTGTGGTCCGTGCTATACCATCTATTCCACTCTTCCTCCCGATCGGGATCGTTGAAGTTGCAGCGGACGATGTATAAGCTCATCTAGCTTCTCCTTTGCGCTGACTCGAAGCCAGCTATTTTTCCTGTGACCAATGCAGTTGCCAATCCGCCGACATACCCTCGACAACTAACGTTGCCGACATCGACCCCTGCAGCGAAGAGCCCAGCGATGGCCGGTGCGTGGTCGCGGTCGTCGGTGGTCGGATCCACTTCGACAGCAGCGGATTTCTGGCACGCTCGTCGCAATACGCGCATCTTGCGATCTACAGCCAAGCCACCACATGTAAACGTGATCGCCGCTCGGACCGGGACGGCGTAGAAAGGCGGTTCAGTGAGTGTCCTCCTGTTCGCCGCTCTCGGGGGATAGAGGGGCGCGCCCGTAACGAGGGCCTGCTTGAAGTCGTTTAGGGTCGTTTCTACTCGTCGAGCTGGGAGCCCCGCCTCAGCCAGCCGAGCGATCAGCTGATCAATCGTCGGAGCAGAAATCACCTTCGCGCCAGCATCTTCTGCCTGTCTAATTGCCTGGATGCATGGCTCTCCGTTCGGTAGTCTAACCGTAGCAGAGGTCATCCCGTCCACGAGATAGAAGCCCCGAGCGTGCGGTTGGCGTGAGAGTTGTTCATTCAACACCTCCTCACCGGTTCCAACTGACTCATCTGCGAATCGGTCTCCACAGAGATTAAGGGCAACCGCATGTTTTCCATAGTACTGACTCAGACCTCGGAAGTTGTCTGACGTCTCCTGCAGGTCGGGGACGTCAGCCAAGGCGTGGCCATAAAAGGACTGCAGTCCATTCGTAAGGGACGCCCCCAAGTTGATCGCGGCTATCAGACCGTCACCGCGGCTGTAAGAATTGGACCGCAAGAGGAGGTCATCAGGACGCACTCCGAGCCACGTCCAAACCAAATCCGCGGCGCCCTGAAACCCTCCGGTGCACAACACCGCTGATTGGCAAAGTATCTGCGTTTCGTCGCCCGTGATCGTACCGCGTACGCGCACGACTAGGGATTCATCGCCTTCCTCAAGCGTCTCCAATGACGAATCTGGGGTGATCATTCCTCCGCTCGCCCGGATTGTCCCCGCCATTGCCTGAATGGCCTGTCGCGGGCTCGCGCGACGTCCTATGCCGTTGACAAGCGATTCAATGGGTCCCATCTGCACCCCCAACGATCTGAGCCAGTCCAATTCACCGGGCAGACTGTCGACGACGAGCTCTTGAAGAGCGGGGTTTCCAGTAGGCACGTTTAGTCGTACTGAGTCGAAGTCCTCAAACGTCCAAATCAAACCGCCGGACAGGGCAAGGGAGCCGCCGATGGTGCTGGACTTCTCAATTACCGTCACGGTGGCTCCCACCTCGAGCGCAGCGAGCGCAGCGCAGAGGCCCGCCATGCCCGCCCCGCATATGACGACATCGCGTTGTAAAGGCAGCTGTGGAGAGGTCGGCATTACAGTACCAGATCAGTTGTCATCGGAAGCGTGGTGTTTGTGGGCTTCGAATGCGTGACGCTAGGAGGTTTGTTTGGGATGGTGGATTGTCATTGTGGGCGCTGCGCGACCCCGCCAATCGGTACATATCACACCCGGTCACGCTGCGATAGATAGCTGCAAGCTCGGCGTCGCGCCGCTGCTGCTTGTCTGGATCGAGTGAATAGAAGTACGGGATTGCGCGCGAGGCGCTCGCGCCTGCGCGTGAGCAAATGAGAGCCTGAATACGTAGCGACCAGTCTTGGCATCTGTTCCTCCGGCATCGCGGATCGCAAGAGCATATCGAAGACGGATGTCATGTTACGCGTAGGGCAAGCGCAAGGGCGTATCGCACCCGGACGCCAGTGGGGCGCGGTTCGCGACGATCGCTCATTCGACAAAGGGGTGAGGTGTCGTCGGGGCAGCGCGCGCTTGGATGGTACTGCTCGTGTTGACGCCAGCCGGAGCGAGACAATCTCGGTCGGCTGGCCACCATCAAGCGGCGGCGCGCACGATCCGATGAAGCACTGCGTCTCACACGGCGGCGAGATACGACTCGCCACCCGCGCCGAACGTAGAGTCGTCTTCGTTGCCTTGCGATGGTGCCCATCGAGTGAACGCGTTGCTAACTCGCTGTCTCGGCGAGCAACTTCGCTGTGAGTCGATCGAAAGGAAGCGCTGGCGATTCCTAATCAGAGCAAGGCGGACACTTTCACGAACTGCGCTGAGTGCCGTAGCGAAAGCCGCCGCGCCGCTTCCACAAGCTCGGAACGCCGGCGCGCCGTCGGAAGACGCCCGCGCACACGCACACATTGCGCCTATCTGTGGATCGGTCTGCCAAGGCGCGAAGCAACTTGGGCGGCTGGTCGACGCGGTTGTTCTGGGGGGCCGAGAATACAGCCACAAGGCTCGGGTAGTCCGCACGCAGGGCGGTCCATCCGCCGGCCTGGGTGCATTCGGTTCGAGGGGGTCGCGGGGGAGACGATCGCTCCAACGGCGCCGTTCTTGCTCAGGGAAGGAAAAATCAGAGTCTTGACAACGCCTCGGGCACAGGCGTATGCTCCGCCGACCGATTGGTTGAAGTTCGACGCTGAGTTCCGCTTCCACCTCAGCCGCTTAGGCGTGGGGCAGATGCTTTGCGTGTGTGGTCTTAGAGGTAGCAAGAGTGCGACATCACCCGATTAGCAGCGTCGCAGCAGCCCTCGCGATCTTGGCGATATCCGTGATGTCGGCGTGCGGGAGCTCTTCACCCTCCAACTCTTCATCCAACTCGCCAATCCAGGTCGGGGGACTTGCCCCGCTGAGTGGAAAGCTGGCGAGTTTCGGCCAAGGCATGGTCACGGGCGAGCAACTGGCAATTCAATCCATAAATGCCAATGGCGGCGTACTCGGCCGTCAGTTGGACTTCCATCTTCAAGATGATGCAGGCGATCCCGCCGACGGACTGGCTGCTGCACAGTTGCTTATACAGACAGACAACGTCGTCGCCATAATGCCAGACGGAGTTGTATCGTCTGTTGTTCTGCCGCTCGCCGACGGGGCCAATATCCCGATCATGACAATGGGTGGCGGAACTGAATTCGACGCGACGACCGACACTCGGTTTTTCCGGTTGACGCCATCCGACACGGAGCAGTCGGATGCGATGATGATATACGCGCATAGCAAAGGGTGGAACAACGTCGCCATCGCAATCGGCAATGCGGCTCCAGATCAGGCTCTGCTGCCCGGCCTCATCTCGGCTGGTAAGACCCTTGGAATGACCGTTGCGCCGCCGGTGGTCTTTGCCGCTGGGTCCAGCTCCTTCCGTAGCGAAATCCAGACTCTGTATGCCAGCCACCCCCAAGCGATTATGGGCCAATTCGATATCCCGTCCACGGCCGTTGCCTTCGCGGAAATTAAGCAACAGGGTCTCTTGTCGACCCCGTGGATTGGGAGTAACTTGTGGTACGCAAGCGCGTTCTTCAAATCCGTTGGCGCCTCCGTCGCGACTGGTCCTATCTACATTGCTACTCCCGGTTCGGGAACGTCGCTCGGGACGCCGCCCTTTCTCGCGCTGCTAAAGGCGAAAAACGGCGCGACGTCTCCGAATAACGGGACAGAGGGCATGTACGACATGATCGTTACATGGGCGCTGGGCATCGACCAAGCCGGCACCACGAGCGAACCCAAGGCTTCCCAAGGCATTGTTAACGTGGCAAACGCCAATGGAACCGGTACGCCGTGTGGCGACTATGGCACGTGCTACAGCCTCATTAAGGCTGGCAAGCCGATCGATTGGCAGGGTTCCGGGAGTGTCGTCGACTTCAACCAGTTCCACAATGTCTTCGGCCCGTTTGACTTCGTGCAATATAAGTCGGATGGTACGTCGTCGCCAATTGCGTCCCTGAGCCCGGCACAGATCGCATCCGCTCTTGCCGGCCATTAGTACACAGCCCCCGGACGTGTCGTTCCGGAAGACAACGCCGCCAGATCTGGTTCACGGTTCTTTCGGGTGCCGTCACCGTAGTCACACCACTTCGGCCACTCGAACGCCATAGTCGTCACGATTGCTTCCATCTATATGCCGTGTCTAGCCCTGCCCGCCTAGGTGCGTTGGCCCGTCCGGTAGTGTGATGGCCATGGTGGCGGCGGGGAAGACCTGGTGATTCGCCGTATTTGTCGGACAGTGTTCCGCAAAGACACATGGCCTTGCGGGAATGGCTCGACGTACGGGGGAGACTAGGTACCATGGATGCAATCCTAAGGAGGCTCTCGGAATTTGCCCGAGACCTGCGTTTCGAAGACCTTCCCGTGGACGTGGTCCACGCGTCCAAGCGTGCGCTGGTCGATTCATTTGGATGCGCTTTCGGCGCTTTTGACACGACCCCGGCTGTGATCGCTAGGGGGTTGACGGAGAACGCGACGACTGGTCAAGGCGCGACGGTGCTCGGTACCGGCATTCGTACCATGCCCGACCTCGCAGCGTTCGCAAATGGAGTTATGATTCGCTGCCTCGATTTTAACGATACGTTCGAGTGCCAGGGCGGGGGTGGGCATCCAAGCGACTACATTCCCGCTGTGCTTGCGGCTGCTGAAAGAGGAGATACGAGCGGGAGGTCGCTAATCACCGGCATCGTGATCGCGTACGAGATCTTCTGTCGAATGACCGAGGCCACGAACTTCGCATTTGGATGTTGGGATCACGTGACTAACGGAGCGATTGCAAGTGCAGCTGCGGCTGCGGCGGTGCTGGACCTTGGGACGGAAGAGATCGGCAATGCCATAAGCATGGCCACGGTGTCGGGTATTGCGTTGCACGAGGCCCGCATCGGCAACCTCACCATGTGGAAAGGTTGTGCTAGCGCCAGCGCGTGTCGGAATGGGGTATTCGTGGCCATGCTTGCGGCCGATGGCATGACTGCGCCAGGCACGCCGTTCGCCGGCCGCCACGGGTTCTTCACCGCCGTCTCAGGCGCATTCGACCCTCCCGAATTCGCGGGGTCTGCGCATCCTTTCTCCATCAGCGCTTGTGACTTCAAGAGCTACCCTTCGGGCTATTTCTCACAGACGGCGATCGAAGCAGCCATCGAGGTGAGAGCGCAGTTACCATCGCTTGATGGCATCGAGACGATCGATGTCGGCACCTCGCCGTTCGGACTAAAGGTCATGGCCGGAGACGAGGAGAAGTGGAGCCCAACTAGTCGGGAGAGCGCCGATCACAGTCTGCCGTACACTGTCGCCGCGACCCTTTTGTACGGCGATCTTGGTGTAGGTCACTTCGATGCGGAACGTCTCCGCGACCGTCGGTTGCTCAGCCTCCTCAGGCGCGTTAGCGTGAGAGAGGATCCCGCCTCCGTGAGTGTGTGGCCAGAGGCTACCCTGAATTCAGTCACGGTGACTACCGAAGGCGGCAAACGCTACTCGTCAGCGGTGAAATACCATCGAGGGCACCATCTCAACCCGCTCACTGATGCCGAACTGGAATCGAAGTTTCATCGGCAAACGATCGGGCAGTTAGTGGACGCGGATCGGACGAGCCTCTTGGAGGCAATCTGGACCCTCGACGAGGTCGAACACGTCTCGGAACTACTTATGAGGACTCAGCGTAAGCAGTAGGTGGAAGCCGGGCACATACCGGAGAACCGATCCGAAACGCCGGCGCAATCGCGGTTCGAATCCGTTGGTGTCGATACACACCCGCGCGGCGATCGGGCGCCGCGGTGATCGTCCTTTGCCAGGGGCGTCCTCGAATGCGACCATCGCCAGCCAAACTGACGGTTCTTCTAGACCGCATCCAGCTCGCGGACTGACGCTTGCGACGGCCGGCGCTCCAGGACGCGGGAACCAACCGCGCACCGGTGGTGTTCTCAGTGTCAACCGCGCGTACCCAGAGAACGCACCAGGAACCTGTGTTCTTGACAGCCTCGAGCGGATAACGTATTCTCCGTCTACCGACTGGTTGATGTTCGACGCTACGTTCCGCTTCCATCTCAACCAAGCTGTCCGGAGCTGAAGCGGGATGCGCTTTGAGAGGTACAAGGTGCGGCTTAATCGGGTGCGGCGGCGTCGCGGCGGCCCCTCAACTCCCAGAGATACACTGGTCGGATTCGGAGGAGCGCCCGCCCGCGGTGAGCACACCGCCTCTCTCGAAGGTGAACGCTGTCGTGAGTGATCACGCTCTTTGGGGGGTGCTCTCAAACGGACCCCACACCCGCAGGTGAATGCTCTAGTCGTCGCGATTGGCTTCGGCCTCGTTACGTCAGCGATCGTCGCGCTGGCCGCAGTGGCGGTTTCCCTTCAGATAAGCGTTACGAACTTCATTAACTTTGCGTATGGGGACTTCATGACATTCGGCGCCTACGTCGCATGGATGGCCGACACCCACGGGGTGAACTTCTTTGTTGCTGTCGCGCTGGGTGGTATTGCTACTGGTTTGCTGGGCGTCGCAGCGAACTACTTGGTGTTCCGGCCCTTCATGCGGCGCGGAGTCCGACCAGTGACACTCCTAATCGCTGGACTGGGCGTCGCGTTCATCGTGCAGAACGGGATCATCATCCTTTGGGGAACGGATCCGCAGCAATTCTCTGTGACAATTGGTGATTCATTGCGCGTTGGGCCTTTCCTTTTAACAACCGGTGACCTAGTGATAGTTGCCGCATCGGTCTCGCTCCTCGCGCTGCTACATGCGATGCTGCGCTACACTAAATTCGGGAAGTCGCTAAGGGCTCTTTCGAACAACCTTGACCTCGCTCAGGCCTGTGGCATCAACGTCGAACGCATGATAGCGGCCACGTGGTTCATATGCGGGATTCTAACCGCCGTAGCTGGAGTTGCTCTTGTAATGGAGGAAGGAGGACTGCAGCCTTCCGTTGGTTTCAACGAGCTATTTGTCGTCTTCGGAGCCGTCATCTTGGGGGGGATTGGTCGACCTTATGGGGCGATGGTCGGTGCACTAGTCGTAGGTCTTATGACAGAAATATCGGCCATATACGTTAACGCCGCGTATAAGACCGCTATCGCATTCGGAATTGTAATTCTGCTCCTGCTGATCAGGCCGCAAGGCATATTCACCGCACTGGGCAAGACGTACTGAAATGCTCTTCTTCTTGACCGACCTGCTGGTTCTCGGCTGCATCAACGGAATCATGGTTGTCGGTCTAAACTTGCAGTACGGATACTCTGGCTTGCTTAATTTCGCGTTCTACGCGTTCGTTGCCGTCGGCGCATACGTGGCGGCAGTTACAACAATGGGGCCCCCACCCTCGAATTTTGGCGTCGAGACATACATCCTCCAGTGGTCCTTGCCCGGACCGGTAGGGCTGTTGTTGGGTGGATTGGCAGCGGCTGCGGTTGGGGGGCTTGTGTTCTCCTTCACCGTGCCGCGCCTGCGAAGTGACTACCTCGGCATAGTAACGGTAGCAGCGGCGTTCATAATCTGGACCTTCATCAACAATTTCATTCCGCTGTTTGACGGCGCCAACGGTCTGTTTGGGATTCCGCACATTATAGGCGGGACGTCACTTTCGACGGAAGAGTACTCTCTCGTGATGGCTGGCCTTGGAGTGATAATCCTTAGCGCATTTATTTGGGCCTCCCGGCGCATATTCCGGTCGCCGTATGGAAGGCTGCTGAGGGCGACTCGCGAGGACGAGGTCGTCGTTGCATCGTTGGGGCGAAAGGCCTGGCATGCACAAGTGTGGGTGTATGTGGCTGGTTGCTTTATGGGAGGGATTGCCGGTGGCCTCTACGTCTTTTACCTTACGGCTTGGGATCCGAATTCATTCTTGCCACTTGAGTCGTTCTTTCTCATGGCCGCATTGGTCATAGGTGGCTCGGGCAACTACTGGGGCGCGGTGCTTGGGGCATTCGTCATTTTGGAGGGCGTGAACGAGGTGACTAGGTACGTGCCGACCCTTGGAAGCAGTGCGAACGCCGGCTCCATCCGCGCCATCGCGATTGGCATCCTGCTAATCCTCATACTCCGCTTTCGACCGGCGGGGTTGATTCCAGAGCGTTGGCTGCACTGGTATCCGCGTGCGTCGAGTGACTAGCGAGGCACCGGGGCACGGATCTACGGGTAGTCGAATATCGGACAACGCGGATGAGGTCATCCTCGACATATGCGATGTCGGGTACGCGTATGGCGGAGCGTGGGCTGTGGACGGGTGCAGCTTCACGGTTGCGCGAGGATCGGTGACGGGCATCATGGGACCGAACGGGGCGGGCAAATCAACTCTTTTGGAGGTCCTGAGTGGATCACTGGCGCCTCAGCGTGGTGCGATCAAGTATGAAGGGGTCGATATCGCTGGATGCGGTCCAACCAAGGCAGCTCGAATGGGAATCGTGCGGACGTTTCAGATTGCGCGGGTGCTCGGGCGGCTGCCGGTAATCGAAAACGTGATGGTGGCGGCTCAGGGGCAGCGTGGCGAGAATCCTCTGAAGGCCGTGTTCTGGCCGAGGGCTTGGGAGCCCCAAGAGTCTCAGTTGCGCAATGAGGCGATGGAGCTGATTCGTTGGGTAGGCCTACATACGCACGTAGACCAACCTGCGGCTTCCCTTTCGGGTGGACAGAGACGGCTGTTAGAAATAGCGAGGGCCCTGATGGCTCATCCGAAAGTACTGCTGCTGGATGAGCCGACGGCGGGTGTTTTTCCCGAAACAAGCCGGCTCATCGCTGATCGGGTTCGCGACGTCGCAAAGCAAGGCGTTACCGTCCTCATGATTGCCCACAACATGAGCCTATTGGCGTCGCTAGCAGACGATGTTGTCGTCATGAGTGAGGGTAAAGTGCTGATACGTGGGAGCCTCGATTTTGTGAGAGCCAACGAACAGGTCAAGCGTGCGTATCTAGGGGTAGCTGGGCCGGTGCAGAAGCCCGCCGTGACTCCGCCAATGGGCTCGTAAACGTGCCCGAGCTAAAAGCCGAGTCGATAATCGCGGGCTATGATGGGCCACCGATACTGAACGGCGCTTCGGTTGCCGCGGAGGCCAAGGAAATCGCCGTCATACTGGGGCCAAACGGAGCCGGAAAGTCAACGCTTGCGAAAGCAATAGTGGGCCTCTTACCGATAACTAGCGGCCGTGTGCACCTTATAGGTGTCGACGTCACGGGTCTTAGAGCGCACAACCTGGTTCGTCGCGGCCTAGCGTACCTACCCCAGCTCATGAACATCTTCGATCGTTTGTCCGTGATGGAGAATCTGGAGATGGGCGGCTACACCACCAAAGGTAGCCTGCGCGGGCGAGCAAACGAACTCTTCGACACCTTTCCAGACCTCGCTAAGGATCGACACAGAAGAGCCGGGACATTGTCGGTGGGTCAACAACGAATGCTGGCCTTGGCACGAATGCTAATGACGGATCCACTCGTAGCGATTCTCGACGAGCCCACGGCCGGATTGTCACCCCTATACGCCGAGCGCGTTTGGGATGCGATCACGCGGATACGGGATCGAGGGGTAGCTTTGCTGGTGGTGGAACAGAATGCCCAAATGGCTATGGAGCGAGCTGACGTGGTCTTCCTACTCGCGGGTGGCCGCAACGCCTTGTCAGGCCGCGCCTCCGAATTGATGAATCACGAAGACGTCACAAGGATCTTGGTGGGTTAGTTGCTTGGAGTATGCAAGCCCATCCCTGTGGACGAACCCGACTGCAAATGACCGCTGTGCGGTGCAAGATCCGCTGATTGGCAAAGGGCATTGATCAACGAGAAATGATGTGATTGAAGTGACCGTAGTCTGAAGAAGGAGCGACAGAGCACAGCATGATTAAGGTATCGAATGAGGAAATCGCGATCCTAGACGCGCACGAGTCCAGTGGAACCAAGGACCGCGCGGTGCTTCAAGAGCCGCCACTATTCGTTCGCGGCGACGGAGCCCGACTATGGGACTCCAACGGACGTGAGTACATTGACTTCTTGTCGGGAGGAGGTACCGCGAATGCGGGCTACGGGAATAGAGAAATCCAAGCTGCGATCCAGACTCAGGCGGCAACTGGTGTCAATCACGTGGGCTCGCTGCTGCTTACGCCAGTTAAGGCGCGTCTCATTGAGCGATTGATCGGGGTCGTTCCTGATGGCTTGACACGTGTTCACCTCGCAGTTACGGGCGGAGAGGCGGTCGAAGTCGCGTTCAAAATGGCTCGTGTACACACTGGTCGGCAAAATATCGTAGCGTTTTGGGGCGGTTATCACGGCGCGACCATGGGAGCTATGGCCGCGAGCGCATCGCGTTCACAGCGGGACCCGTTCTTCCCAATCGCACTTGGGGTGACTCACTTCCCATATCCGTACCCGTATCGGAATCCATTCGGAGTCGATCCACGCGATACAGAGCAGGTCCTTGATGTATCCGTCAACTATCTTGAGGCCGCTCTGGACAGCCCGGCGTCGGGTCTCGCGCCTGTCGCCGCCCTGGTTGTTGAGCCGATTCAAGGCGTCGGAGGGATCGTAGTTCCGCCGAGTGGCTTCTTGGCCAGGCTCCGGCAAGTGTGTGACCGTCACAGCATCTTGCTCATTGTTGACGAGATCTTCTGCGGTTTTGGTCGGACGGGTCGATGGTTCGGATGCCAGCACGATGAAGCCTTGCCGGATCTTATGGTCATCTCAAAGGGCCTCAGCAGCGCGCTCCCTATTTCAGCCGTTGTTGGACGAGAAGAGGTAATGGCGCAGCTACCTGTGGGGTTCCAATCGACTACCTACGAAGGCAATCCCATCGCTTGCAGTGCAGCCATCGCGAACCTGGACTATCTGAAATCGATTCGCGCGCCGGAAAAGGCGACGGCTATCGGCCAGCGGATCGCTAAGTGGACTCAATCCACGCCGGCCTCCGTCGTCGGGGAGGCGCGTGGCAAAGGCGCCTTCTGGGGCCTCGAGATCGTGGAACCGGGTAGTAACAGGCCAGCTCCTGACGTGGCGGCGAAAATCGTTCGAGAAGGAATGGTCGATGGGCTGCTTCTGTTTCGTGGCGGCCATTACAAGAACGTTGTTGGGATCATGCCACCGATACCGTCCACAGATACCGATCTAGACGAAGGTCTGACGAAGCTTGGAAGTATCTTAGAGAAGTTGGGCGGATAACGAGAGCGTAGTGGAGCACAGGAAGCTCGGCCGGACGGGCCTGACGGTCTCACGGATCTGCCTGGGGACGATGACGTTTGGGTTGCAGATCGACGAGGCGGCAGCATTCGCCATTTTGGATCACGCCGCTGACGCGGGTGTGTCGTTTCTCGACACGGCTGATATCTATCCTCAGGGCGGTGGGATCGATAGCGCCGGAGCCACCGAGGAGATCCTCGGCCGCTGGCTGAAAGGCAAGCGTGCTCAGTTCGTAGTGGCGACGAAGGTGTTTGGTAGAACGGGTCCACAGCCATGGGATGCCGGCAACAATCGGCGCCACATCATGGATGCGGTCGATGGGTCCCTACGAAGGCTCAAGACCGACTGGATCGACTTGTATCAAGTGCACCATGATGATCCGGACACGCCGATCGATGAGACGCTGGAGACCATGAATGACCTTGTTCGTTCGGGCAAAGTACGCTATGTCGGCTGCTCGAATTTCGTCGCGTATCGTCTGGCTCGCTCGATAGGCCGCAGTGAGACGCTCGGCGTTGCGCGTTTCGAGTCGGTTCAGCCTCGCTATAACCTCTTGTTTCGCGAGTTTGAGCGTGAACTGTTCCCTCTCTGCATGGAGGACGGCATCGCCGTAGTTCCGTACAATCCCCTTGCCGGCGGAATGCTTTCGGGGAAGTACGACCGTGAGAAGGTCCCAGCAGGTGGAACCCGTTTCGGCATGGCCCGTGCGGGGAGGGTGTACCAGGATCGATACTGGAACGAGAGCGCGTTTGACGCCGTAGATGCGTTCGTTGCTCTGGCTAAGCTCGCGGGTATCCAACCAGCAACGCTGGCTGTCGCCTGGGTTCTTGCGCAACCAGCCGTTACTGCGGCAATTGTCGGGGCTACTCTCCCCGACCAACTTGACGATTCGTTCGCTGCTGTCGACCTTCGGCTCGGCGACGATCTGCTTGCTGAGCTAGACCAGTTGACTCGGGAGTTCCGTCGTGGCGATCGCGGAGTGATGAGGTAAGGCGTTGGCAAGTTCAGTCGCGTGGCCGCGTACTGCAGCTTCTCATGAGCAGGTTTGGGAGCCGGTCTCGGCGCCACACACGACCGCGGCACTGGCGGCCCGCTCTGCCCAAGGATCAAAGCCCGTCCGAAACAGGGATACGAGGTGATTTCGGAGCCCAATCCTCGAGGTCAGAGGCTTGAAGTGAGAAAGGGTGCGGATGTGACCGAGGAACAAGAGGGCGCGAAGGCCAGGATCGGAGTTATCGTCCCGAGCGTGAACACCATAGTCGAGCCCTTCTTCAATAAAGCCGTTCCGTCAGGCGTCACGATCCACGCATCTCGAATGTTGCTCTCGTCAGAACTTTCCTTCGAGGCTATTGCCGAAATGGACGAGATCGCAGGCATGCAGGCTGTGAGACAGGTGGCCAGCTGTCGGTGCGACGCAATCGCATACTGCTGCACGGCATCCTCTGTTGTTCACGGTCTCGCTTACGACACGGAGCTCTGTGCCTCGATCGCAAGGGAAGGGGCGGCCCCAGCGACGACCGTTGCTGGCGGCATCCTCGCGGCCTTGGGATTGATGGCCATACACACGATTGTCATCGCCTCGCCATACCCACCCGCTTTGGATCGCGCGGAACGCGATTTCTTCGCGGCGGCAGGCTACACAGTGATCGCGTCGCGTGGCATGGGAATCAGCAATAGCTTCGATCTTGCCAAGCCTCAACCCGCCGACATTTACCGTTTCGCCGAGTCGGTATGGTCGGATGAAGCGGATGCGCTCGTCCTCACGTGCGCAAACTTCCGATCGCACGAGGTCGTAGAACCGTTGGAAATAAGCCTAGGCAAGCCGGTGATCACGTCCACACAGGCGTCGCTATGGCGCGTACTCCGGCTCGCCGGCATCATGTCAACCATTCCTGGCTTGGGTATTCTCTTTAGATCGCACTAAGCATGCAGACTTCAATCGCAACGAGGCGCGCCTTGACAGGCCAACAATGGTGCGGACGTGCATAGACGCCGAGATTGGAATACCTTTCTCCGAGTCACCATGCGGCTAGAGGACATTCGCTGATGAAGGAGCGGAACCTCGAGGCGCGCACTCTCCCGCTTGTTCTAACCTCGCTGGCCGACGAGGCACCTGACCGCATTCTCATGAGCGACGAGTTGGGTAATCTGACGCGAGCGAAAGCCGTTATCTCAGCAGGGAGGGTGCGGTCAGGATTGGCGACGCTAGGCGTGAGTAAGGGCGACTGCGTTGCGATCATGATGGGCAATTCCCGAGCCTTTATCGAGTCGTGGTTCGGGTGCGCCTTCTTGGGCGCGGTTGAGGTTCCTATCAATCCGGACGAGCGTGGGGAGCGCCTTGTTCACGTGTTGAACCATAGCCAAAGCCGCGTCGCCATTGTGGACGTCGAGTGTTTGCACGAGCTGGAGCGACGCCAGGACCAGTTGGAATCGCTTCAGCGGCTCGTTGTCGTCGGGGACGGCCGCTCGCCAGCGTTCGACTGCCTTACATTCGATGAGCTTCGCGCGTCTAAGGCCGACGTCGACCCCAACGCAGCGACCTTTGCAGACCCTGTGGCTGTGATGTACACGTCCGGGTCAACGGGGCCCGCAAAAGGGGCGGTCCTCAGCCATGCGCACCATTTCGCGAACGGCCTGCAGCCAGCGTCACTCTTCGACATTCGCGCCGAGGACGTAGTATTCGTCTGCCTGCCACTGCATCACAACATGGCGCAAGGCTATGGTGTGTGGCCAGCACTGATCGGCGGAGCTCGTATTCGACTGGAGGCGAAGTTCGACTACCGCCAATTCTGGTTACAAGTACGAGCGGCGAGGGCCACGGTATGGCCCTTCGTCGGCGCCATGCTGCCCTTGCTCTTGAAGCAGCCACCAGCACCGAACGACCTCGACAACCAACTCCGTGTCGCCTACGGAGTTCCCATCCCGGCGTCGTTACAGCGCGATTTCGAATCCCGGTTCCGAGTAGATCTGGTCCATTGCTATGGATCGACTGAGGCAACGATTGTGACTTGGAACGTGGGACCTTCTTCTGTCGTCGGCTCTGCTGGGGCCCCTCTATCCGAATACGAAGTTCGAATCCACGATGAGTGGGATCGGCCGATGGATGTCGAAACGGTAGGCGAGATTTGCATCCGCCCTCGCGAGCCTTACTCAATGTTCTCCGGCTACTTCCGCGACGCTGAGCGGACAGTCGCGGTTTGGCGAAACCTCTGGTTTCACACAGGCGATCGAGGGCGTCTCGACCCGGCCGGCAATCTCTGGTTCGCAGACAGAATTGGCGACTCGATCAGACGAATGGGCGTGGCTATAAGCGCATACGAGGTCGAGAACGCACTATTGGCACACCCGCAGGTGCGCTTGGCGGCTGCCTTTGGTGTGCCGTCGGTTCTTACCGAAGAGGAGCTCATGGTCGCCGTCGTGCTGCAACCTAATGAGGAATTGAGCGCCGAGGCTTTGCGCGCTTGGTGCGAAGCGAACCTGGCTCCTCGGGCCGTACCGCGCTATATTGAGTTTGTAAGCGAGCTTCCGATGACGCCAACCGGAAAGATCGAGAAATATAGGCTGCGCATCCGGGGGGTCACTAGCGATACTAACGACGCTCGAGCGGAACCCGGGGCAAAGCCATCTGATTGAGTTCGGTACTGACTTATGGTCGTTGTCGAACTAGGATGCACAACGGTCACATCGCGCAGACCTCAGCAGAGCGCTCTTGCACAATAGAACGGTACGGAACACTCTGCCGGTCCCGGCAGGAATGGTCCTCACTATCGAGACCGTTTCGGTGACTGTAACAGTGCCAGTGGATCAGCACGCCAATATTTCGTGCAGTAGTCAACGGAGCCTACGTCTCCCGTCAACGGACCCAGCAATTCGCCCAATTCGGCTGGTGTCCAGGTCGGCAGAAGCCGCCAGGTGGGCGCCTCCAGCATCAACAGCGAAGCTGGCTCGCGCATAGCCGTGCCTCTGAAGGCTCGAACTTGCAGCTGCCCTGATCCGCTAAGGCTCTGAGCCAGCCTTATGAGCTCCTTCGGTTCGGTCGCGCCGAGTTGGATGAAAGCCGCGCCCCTCCAATCGCTCCGGCCCACCGTTTGCCCGGGCGAGACCTGCTCGAGATCGAGGCGACCCCAACCTGCGGCGTTGCTCAGTACGCGTTTGGTCCAGGGACTGAAGTTGGCACCTGCCGTGGCTCGATAATCTGGGCTAGTGGTCACGCCCTTGTGTTCGAGATCGTACACGGCGACGTACTTGGGCCAACCATCTATTCGGATGAAGCGCTCAGCGGACACGAATCCCGGTGTGTCCAAACGCTGAGGAATATGCTCGAGGTCATACCAATCATTGAACTCGTCTTCACTGATCCCGGCCGGCTGCATCGATACCACCAGCAACCCCAAGCTTCGCTTCAGCATGTTGACATTTTACCGTGCTTCGGATGCCGTTCAACGATTCCGTCTGCCGGGATCGGATCACGCGAGTGTCCATCAAAGCGGCTCCCCTTTCAGCTGGGTGAGGTGGCCGCGCTCGGCGTCCTATGCGCTCCCTGACCCGTAATCGTTCAGCTGTACCGTAGCGGTTTGTGTCATGCGAGTAGCGTATTATTAGGCATGTAGCGGCCTGGTAAAATCATGACCACGGTCGGCCCAATTGTCCGCTCCGGGTAGCTAGCCCCACCCTCCCAAGACAAGTCGGTAATCCTCCGTTACTGAGGAGCCAAACCGTGGCAGCCAAAGAAGCGACCGCGCATGGTGCCGCGACTATGCCAGGCGCGCCCTTTAGGTGAATGGACGCCGCAAGGGTTGACTAATTGCAGCATTGCCACACGAAGAAAATTTCCATCGTTGTGGTGGTCCGGTCCGGGGACAGCTTCGTATGAGCCCGATAGGCGGATCATGGGAGCGTACATGGGTACCGGGCGCCTCGCGGAGGGATGGCGACGGCTGAGACTGTGACGCGGCAGACGACCCCGGTTCAGCCCCTGGACTTGTTTTTCGTGTGGATGAGGGCCGCTGCCCAGGGTATAGGCGGCGGCGCATCCGCCCAGATCGGTGCGTATAACTCCCTTGTGGCCTCAAGAGGTTGCTTCTCTCCCGAGGAATGGGCGGAATGTTGGGGAATTTGCCAGGTGGTACCGGGAGTCAACCTCATTGGTATGGCACTGCTCACGGGCTCCCGGCTTGCGGGAAGGATGGGAGCGGGAGCGTCGGTTGTGGGACTGGTCGCCCCGGGTGTCATTGTTGCGTTCTTCGTAGTGATGTTATATACGCGGGTCCAGGGGACGACACTTCTCCAATCGGGTCTTCATGGGTTAGTAGCCGCCGCCGCCGCTGCGTCATTCTTAAATAGCTGGCGTCTTGGGAGGCCGGTCATCAGAGCGAGTGCGTCCGAAGGTCCAGCGGTTCTGGGTATGGCGATTGTGGTAATAGCGGCAGCGGCCGTGCTGATCCGGACGACAGCAATACCCATTTTCGTGTTGCTCTTGGCTGGAGGTGGTGCAATGGCAACGACGCTCGTGCTGGCCGGGGAGCTGAAGCGGAGACGAGATCGTTGACGGATCCTATTTCCGTATTCTTGTTTGTACTGAAATCCTCTCTGCTCTCGACCGGAGGACAGGGTAACCTGCCGAGTCTTCATCAGGACTTCCTATCACGGGGCTGGGCGACCGATAGCCAATTCGCGGCCGCGCTCGCTGTCGGACAGGTCACACCTGGGCCAGACGGTCTTTGGGTGGTCGCATTTGGCTACTTGGTTGCAGGCCTCCCCGGAGGAGTGTTGGCCGCTTTCGCGGTTGTTTTGCCTCCGTTGTTAGTTTTGCCGATGGAGCGCCTCCACCGGCGATTTGCGAAGAGGGCGGCGGTTCGTGGGTTCGTGCGAGGAATTGTGCTAACCGTGGCTGCAACCGTTCCGTTGGTCTTCTTGCGCATCCTCGCGACTTACGGGCTTGACCCTAAGGCGGTGGGAATTGCGGTTGGTTGCTTAGCGATCCTCGCAACCCGCAGGGTTCCGGTAATCGCGGTTATTGGTCTAGGTACGTTCGCTGGACTAGCCTTGTATCGTTAACCATTGGCCCGATGCATGCAGTTGCGCTAGGTGAATCCTGGACGGGTGTCGAGCGTTCTCGCCCGGCTTGTCTCATGAGAGAGATCGCTTCTCATCCGCGATCAGGTCCGGAGACGTGCAGCAGTCCATCCCACTGACAAGAGGAGCTTCGTCGGCTTCCGTCACCGACCAAGGTTGGCCACAACCTCAGTGAACCGGTGATCTGGCTGTGGTGGCGAACCCTCTCCCACGCGCAAGGCGAGTCCCGACGCTGTCCCGGAGCGGATGACCGCCATTGCCTTCGCATGCGGAGAAGTCAAAGACGTCGGCGGTAGTCCCCACCGCTGCGCAGCATGTACGCGTGTGCGGGGTCGCGGATCCCCACAGTCCAAGACGGCGTGTGGGTTGATCGCGTACACCGTGTACCCCGAGGCCACCACGCCCTGCACGAGCAGGCCGCGATCTGTCTCGATGCCGACGATGACCGACTCCGCGCTGTCAACATGCGTGGCAACGAGCTCGTGGATGCGTCGCAGTCCTTCGACTCCTCAGGAACCAGTGCGCCAGCCAAGCGCTCACCAGCCTCGTCGAGCAGGCAGAGATCGCGATGATCCTCGGCCCGATCGATGCCCAAGTAGATCACCGCTTCCCTCCGTGATGCCGCTGACAACGCGAGCCTGAGGAGTTCACGGCGTCCTAATGGACCAGTGCTTGCGGCACGACATCCCACGAGCCGTCAGGCTCCTCACCACCTGACGAGGCCACGGTCTGGCCCTAGTGCTTCCTCCTCAGCATCCGCGAGTCACATCTCTAGGTCAGCCGTTCGCCAATCTCCCGAGCACCGTGCTCAAGGCGGTCGTGGCCTACCTCCGGAGTCAATGACGTCCTCGGGCAATGTTGCCAGTCGCACGGTTTCGCCGATGCTCACATACCCGTGCCAACCGTCGGTAGTGCGACGATCGTAAGGGTCATGGAAGCCCCATGGCCACGACGGTGGCCAACGATGTGTGAGCCGACGAGCCGCTGCCTGCGCGACCATGCCTGCGTAAATCGCCCGAGACGTCGGGACGCTCGAGAATAACCAGCGGGCCCCGTTTGCGTCTACTGGCGGCCCGCGTTCGGGGAGAAAGGAAAGAGCGCTGATGCAGCTCATCGCTCCAGCCCCATATCCCGACGGACGCTACGAACATGTTGCGTGGCGTAGAACATGCTGCTTTCGACGTCTCCCTCGATGATTGCACGATAGATACGCTCATGGTCGTCTGCATATCGCTCGAGGTGCTCTGGCCGTGCTAACGCATCGTCACGGAGGCGTCGCCACAGCGGCTGATCCATAACCGAAGCAACGTACTCGCAGAATTGGGCGAATACCGGGTTCGTCGTCATGTATCCAAGTTGGCAGTGGAACAGTCTATCGGCATCGCTCCATGCAACTCGTTGGGCAGGGTCGAGTGGATTTCGCACGCTGCGCATGCGCTCGATCAAACCCTCAGCGATCGGATCCGTCTGTCGTCTCGCAGCAGCTGCTGCAGCGACCGCGGCGTCGAGATACTGTCGCGCCTCTAGGAGGGCGATAGGACTGATGTCTGCGCCGGAAGGTCCCGTTGAAGCCAAGAGCGATGGCCGCGTCTCCAGAATACGAGCTGCGTCATTGCTGATGTATGAGCCCGAACCCGGTCTGGTCTGAACGGTGCCGTTTAGTTGTAGGGACCCGAGCGCCTCTCTCAAGCTGGGTCGGCTAACCTGCAGCAGCTTTGCCAGCTGCCGCTCCGAGGGAAGACGGTCACCTGGTTTCCACACCCCCGCCCGAATTTGCTCTTCAATCCGATCGGCGATCTGCTGATACAGCTGGACCGGCGACACAGGGTGAAGAAGCGCGGCGGTCGGCGCGTCCTCTTGGCTTGGCGCCTTTCTCGTGCTGCCGGTCATGACCCGTTCCGTGGATGCGCCATGAGTCTGCCCATAACGTGACGTCCAACGTTGTATGGATACGGTATCCGGTTGGCACTCCCGACGTCTAGCCGGAACGTGAGAGGAGGGTCTTCGCAGTCTGCATCGTGTCGCTCAAGAGGTCGAAGAGCGCCTGATCGAGGCGGTCAACTTCGTCTTCCGTAAGGAGTCCCCGCGGTGGGCGAACTGGACCGCCGAACCGCCCGATCCGGTCGAGAGCAGCCTTGAATATCTGGACTAGCTTGGGATGGTTGTCCAGGCGAGCAAGCGGTAGAAGTCGCAGGTATAGGGCACGCGCCGCGAGCAGCTCCCCCGATTCGCACAGGTCGAAGAGTTGAGCACATTCGGCAGGTGCGATATTTGAGCAGCCTGACACCCATCCACCCGCGCCGGCGCATAGACCCTCCAACGCGCAGTCGTCTGCTCCGACGAGAACCTCCATCCGCGAGTTGGTAGCGCCAAGGATTGCGGCCATTCGACGCGCGTCCTCAGAGCACTCTTTGACCGCCACAACGTTCTCAATCTCGGAAAAAACTTCGGCGATCGTAGACGGACTCATATCATTCCGGCTACTGGCGGGGCTGTTGTAGATCATTAGGGGAAGCTCAGTAGCGGCTGCAACCGTTGCAAAGAAAGCGATGAGCTCGTCGTGATCCGCATGATAGAGGACGGGTGGTAAGACCATCAGACCTTGAGCGCCCGCCTCGGCTGCATCCTTCGCGAACTCCACCGAAAGCGCCGCCCGCTCGGCGGAAACGGCCATCGTTACTGGAACTGTCCCGCCAGCTGCCTCCACGAGAGTCCGGCAGATGAGCCGGCGTTCGTCACGACTTAGCGTGGCGCCCTCACCGACGGTACCTGCACCCAGGAGTCCATGTACGCCGTGACCGATCATCCAGGCTGCATGCTCCGAGAGCGCCCTCGCATCGACGGTATCTCGGCGATCGAAAGGCGTGAGTATCGCTGTAATTACGCCTCTAAAGAACATGACACCGACATCTCGATGTTAGGGTTGGATAGGCTGGCGGCCGCCCCTTTGGGAAGGGCTTCGACCCCAACGAGTTACCTCTGTCCGTCCTTCCTTGCGGAGGCGGCCCGAGGTGTTCGTGCATGATGGCTCCTAGCCCAGCGGTCTGATAATATGACCGCATACCGTACGCCCGCCAGCGGGCCCGCGTCAAGCCTCCCTCACGCATAGTCGATCGGCAATTCCCCGGGTGCCTCGAGGAGCGGCATACGGTGGTCAGGCCAGTTCGCGTTCCGAGGCTCGAGGTTATAGGAGGACGGCGAATGCAAGGGGAGCGATTCCCAGGCGACGGTTCGGTTCTGAATGGGTGCGATCCTTCGGTTTTGGACGCGGCGTACTTGGAACTCAATCGCGACAGCGGGGTGCGCGCCTTCTCAACGACGGTTGCGATCAACGAGGGCTTCGAAAGCACACGCATCGCCGTAGCACGGGTCCGTGACCTCTGTGCCGCCAATGATGCGCGCGTGATCGAAAGCCCCGAGGACCTCGCAACGGACGGCAAACTTGGTGTGATCCTTGCGACCCAGAACACATCGCCATTTGATGGTTCACTCGCAAGGCTCGACGAGCTGGTGGATATGGGTATCCGCATCGTGCAGCTCACCTACAACGAACAGAATCTCGTGGGGGGCGGTTGCTCGGATCCTCATGACACGGGTCTCACGCCTTTTGGGGTCAGCGTCGTCCGACGCCTTCAAGAGCGAGGTGTAGCGATTGACCTGTCCCACTGTGGTCGGCGGATCGTCAAGGACACTCTAGGCATTACAAGCGCGACTGTTCTCTTCACCCACGCGAACTGTGACGCCCTATGTCCAAACCCACGCAACCGAACCGATGAGGAGATCCGCGAAGTGGCTGCGGCCGGAGGTGTGATCGGTCTGAATGCCTTCCCATTCTTCGTTGATCGCGCTCACGGCGATGTAGATGGGCTTGCTCGCCATGCGGCGCACATGGCGGAGATTACATCCGTAGATAGCATAAGTATCGGGCTCGATTTTGTCCACGGACGGGACATGGATTGGGTGCGTTCGCTGGGCTACGGTGGCGCCGCGTATCCACCGCTTGATGAGTGGCCTCAAACCTACGCAGAGGGGATTGAGGACGTGGGCCGCCTCGACAATCTCGCGGCCGCGCTCAATCGCGTTGGGTTTTCGACGGATCACGTCCAAGCCATTTTTGGCTACAACCTCAATCGCGCCCTTACGGCGGCATGGGCGTCTACTGGTACACCCGCATGACACTCGCACTCCCAAAGATCGATCTTTCAGGTGCCATCACGACGATCGACTCGCACACGGGGGGTAACCCGACCCGCGTCGTGGTATCGGGGGTAGATCCGATTGCAGGCACAACTGTTTTGGCGAAGCGTGAAACACTGCGGCTTCAAAACGATAGTCTGCGCCGTGTCCTCGTCCATGAACCACGTGGCGGTGGGCTCATGTGTGCGGTGCTCGTGCTAGAGCCTTGCGACCCCTTGGCTGATGCATCGATCATCTTCCTAGAGCAGGATGAGTACCCGCCGATGTCAGGGCACTCGACAATCGGTGTCGCGATGACCTTGGTGGAGACCGGTATGGTTGCGCGCACTGAGGGACGAACCCGCGTCGTGCTCGACACGCCAGCTGGACTAGTGACGGCCTGGGTGGATACTCACGGGGAGACGACTGGTCCGGTCACTCTGGAGATGCCGCCCTCCTTCGTCGCCGCAGAGCACGTTCCGATCGATGGGCATGAGGGGGTCACTGTCGACATCGCATACGGCGGCGACTATTATGCGTGTGTCGACGCCGCGAGCCTTGGACTCAAGCTGAGACGGGATAACACGGATGCCATCAAGCTGGCAGCAGCTGGCATACGCCAGTCACTTGCAACGCGGCGTTTCCCTCACCCCACGCGGCCTTACATCAATCGGGTCTACTACGTCTTGTTCTGGGAGAACGTCACGGGGGAGACGCGGCATACACGGAACGTGGTGATCTGCCCACCAAGCGTGGTCGATCGATCCCCATGCGGGACGGGAACAGCGTCGCTGCTGGCGCTCATGCATCATCGTGGATCAATTTCGGTGGGCGAGCATCTAATCAACGAAGGCATCCTTGGCACAGCGTTCGATGGATGCATTGATCGACTCGATACTATCGAGGGAATACCGACGGTCATACCGCGTGTCACGGGGACGGCTTACATCACCGGTTTTCACCAGTTCCTGGTCGACCGCCGCGACTCGCTGCCCACCGGGTTTGTGCTCGACAACCAGTAGGAGGTAGTTGTGTGGCCGCGGTGACTCGCAACCTAGACTTCGGGTATACCCCCATTCAGCCGGTGGAGGTGAGTAGGAACGGCGAGACTGCACTCCTGATAATTGATATGCAGTACCATGACGCGTCACCTGATCAAGGGTTTAACCTGGCGGCGGAACGGATACAGCCGGGATCCATGGCGTATTTCAACGAACGTAACGAATCGCTCACGATTCCAACCATCCGAAGATTGCTCGATTACTTTCGACACCACGGCCTTCCAGTGTTGCACGTGGTCGTTGGCACCGATCAGCGCGACTACGCAGATCTTCCTCAGCGGATGCAGGGGTGGGTGCGTGAGCTAGAGGAGCGCTCGGGCGTACCAGACTTGCTTTGGTCTGGGAATCCGGCGTTTCGCATAAGAGATGAGCTGACTCCGGCGGTCGACGAGCAGGTGATCACCAAGCATTCATCAGGGGCGTTTAGTGGGAGCGATATTGACGCCGTACTGAAACGAATGGGGATCCGCAATCTGGTTATCACTGGGGTCTCAACCAACATGTGTGTTGAAAGCACGGCCCGCGCCGCGGCGGATATCGGCTACGGTTGCGTGATGGTCGATGAGGCTATGGCTGACTATGATGCTGCCGCACATGAGGCGACGTTGCGAGCCTTCCACTTCAACTTTGGTCGCGTTGCGAAAACTGCCGAGGACGTCATAGCTTCAATGGATGACGGAGCCGCGATATGAGGTCTCAGCAGTTGGCGAGGAACAATCGACGCATGTGATGCCGAGCGTGCTGACCGCGATTCAACAGTCGGCGGATTGAGCGTGGCGTCGCCACACGGCATCGCGGAGATCGTCGACAATCGGCGTGCTCGTGACGCCATCTCGTCGACCGAGCTGACCACGACGTTCCTCGAGAGGATTGCTCTGCACAACCCGACGCTCAATGCAGTGTGGGAGGTGTTCGCCGAGTCGGCGCTGATGCAGGCCGCTCGGGTGGACCGCGCGCGTGCGACGGGACGCCGCCTTCCGTTGGACGGGCTGCCAATGTTAATCAAAGACAACGTTGACATTGGTGGGCACACGACGTCACTTGGAGCCGGGCCAGCCATTGCCCAACGCCCAGAGCGGGATGCCGCTGCCGTGGATGCACTTCGGCGCGGAGGTGCCGTGGTTCTCGGCAAGGCGGCCATGTACGCGTTGGCCTTCGGAGCCACGAGCGACAACGAGCACTTCGGTCCGGTGCGAAACCCGTGGTCGCTCGATCGGATGGCCGGCGGGTCGAGCGGCGGCTCGGGCGCCGCCGTCGCCGCCGACCTCTGCGTCGCGGCCGTGGGGACCGACACAGGCGGGTCCATCCGCATACCGGCAGCACTATGCGGCGTCGTTGGATTGCGCCCGACGTTCGGTATCGTGCCTACCGAGGGCGCGCATGCGACCAGCCGAAGCCTCGACACCATAGGGCCGTTCGCGCGCTCGGCTGCCGACGTTAGCGACGTGCTCGCCACGCTGCTCGGCCGGCCGCTGGAAACCTTGGCGCCAAATGCACGTGGCCTACGGATTGGCATTGCCCGAGGCCAATTCTTTGAGGGGGTCGACCCGGGCGTGGCGGACGCGGTCCATGATGCTCTCTATGTCCTTCGAGGAGCCGGTGCGCGGCTGTTGGACATCGAGATTAATGGCGCCGAGGCGGCGCGCGCCGCTTGTTCGACAGTGATGCATGTCGAAGCGTTGGCTGAGCACGAGATCAGGCTCGCAGCCCACCCGTCGGCGTACGGCGAGGCGGTGCGGAGGAGACTCGATGTTGGCCGAAGCATCACGGCCCCCGACTACGCTCGCGCCCTGCACTCGCAAGCTGATTGGATGCGTTACGTCGCGGCACTATTTGATCGTGTCGACGTCATTGCCACTCCGACGGTGCCACAGGTGGCGCCACGATTCGAAGGAGCCGAGATGATTTCCACCACGGCAGCCCTTGTCCGGCTTACTCATCCTTGGAGCTATGCAGGAGTGCCCGCGGTGTCTATCCCATGTGGTTTCTCTGATGGCCTTCCGGTAGGCCTCCAGCTGGTCGCGCGCCCTGACGAGGACCAGCGGCTGCTCGCAGTTGCCGTCGCCTACCAGTCGGTCACCGACTACCATCGACGTCGCCCATCGGCGCTGAGGGAGGATCCGTGATCATCGGCGAAGCGACATCAATGCGATAATCCGCCGAGGCGAGGTGGTGGTGCCGATACGACCCGGTGTGACCCGAACGGTCTCGGGATTCGGTTACTACCTGCGGCATTGAGTCTTCGAAGCGCCTGCACGTGGGCATTGGTGAAGCAAGAGAATCAAACGCCGCACAGGCTCAGCACGGAGTCACAGCTGCGCCGTCACAGCGCCCTCCGTGGCTCGGGGAACCAAATGATCACATACCGACTGTCCAACATCTGCTGTTGAAGCGATACCACCTAAGTCCGGAGTACGGTCTTTCCCATTGGCGAGAACCGTCTCCATCGCGGCGATTACAGCTGTCTCCCAGAACGAGAAACCCAAATGGCCGAGCATGAGCGCGGCACTCCAGATTGAGCCCAGTGGATTGGCGACTCCCTGCCCTGCGATGTCGGGTGCGGATCCATGAATCGGCTCAAACATCGACGGAAACGCGCGTTCCGGGTTGATGTTTGCGCTCGCTCCGAGTCCCATGCTTCCCATCAGCGCGGCGCCCAGATCGGTGAGGATGTCGGCGTACAGATTGGAGGCGACGACAACCTCAAATCGACCTGGAGCAAGCACCATGAGCATTGCAGCTGCATCCACAAGCAACCGCTTGACTGCAACGTCTGGGTAGTCATTCGCGACCTCATCAACCACGTCGTCCCAGAGGCCGCCCGAGTACTCCAGCGCGTTGCCTTTACTTACACTCGTGAGCGACAGACTATGTGACCCCGCGTATTCGAAAGCCCATCGCACAACGCGCTCTGTTCCCGCTCGGGAGAACACCGCGGTCTGGTAGGCGACCTCGCGCGTCGTGCCGCGGAAGACGCGCTCTCCTACGCCGGCGTACTCTCCTTCGCTGTTCTCGCGGACGAAAGTCATATCCACGTTCGCTGGAGAGGCGCCGCGAACGGGAGACTCCACCCCCGGGAAAAGACGCACCGGACGGAGATTTACGTACTGCTGAAACCCGAACCGTATTCGGAGGAGGAGTTGGCGGAGCGTGATGTAGTCCTTCACATCGGGAGCTCCCACCGCGCCGAAGAGTATCGCATCGTACGGTTGGAGGACTTCCAAACCGTCAATAGGCATCATGCAGCCGTGGCTGCGATAGTAGTCCGTACCCCAGTCGAAGAAGTCGAACTCCAAGTCAACAGATCGATCCAAGGTCGCTACGCAGCGGAGTACTCGCATTGCCTCCGCGGTGACCTCAGGGCCGACCCCATCACCTGCAATGACGGCAACACGGTGTGTCATATGGCGGGGTTTTGGCGCCGACGAGGGGAGTTCGAGGCTAGGCTCTGGTTCAGTCTGGCCATAGGAGTTCGAGCTTCCTCATCACTACTTGTTCCGCGGCGTCGCGCCCCGGTCGCAGCGCCGCGTCAATGGAGTCGCCTTTGAGGGTGTCGAGCCCATTGCGGAGTCCGTCAAGATAGGCGCGTCGCAATTCAGTATTCACGTTGATCTTTGCGACCCCCAACCTGAGGACCGCGCGAAGCACATCATCGGACAACCCTGAGGCGCCGTGGAGGACGAGCGGTACCGAGCATTCGTCTCTGATGGCTTTGAGCCGTCCGAAATCGATTCGCACGGGGTCTGTGGTGACCCCGTGGACATTGCCCACCGCCACCGCAAGAGCATCGACCCCGGTTTCAAGCACGAACGTGCGCACAGCGTTGGGGTCAGTAAGGTGCGGTGCAGATGTGGTCTCCATAGAGGCATCTTCGTTTCCTTGGATCGGGCCCAATTCTCCCTCAACCCAGACACCTGCCTCATGCGCTAGCGCCACTGCCGACCGGCTTACCGCTATGTTCTCGTCGAAGGGAAACGCGGAGCCATCAATCATCACGGATGTGTATCCGAGGGCGATACACGCCATGATTTCGCCGAGGTCTCGCGAGTGGTCAAGGTGCACTCCAACCTGAACGCGACTGCTCGCCGCCAATGCGAGCGAGATTGCTGCAAGGGGTTCGCGGCCGGCGTACGAGAATGCGCTTGAGCCCGCTTGCACAATCACCGGACGGTCCATGCGCTCGGCCGCGGCGATGATGGCCTGGGTGAGCTCGAGGTTGTACGTTGAGAACGCCCCTAACGCATGGCCGCCACGCACGGCCGTCTGGAGCAACCCCGGTCCTCTCGCTAGCATGCTCGCACTACCTTATGCCCCGAAGGCGTCTTACGACTTCGGCGAGGCTTCCGACGTCGCCCACGTTGCCTGGAAAAATCACGCATAGCGGCTGGGCGGGATCCCCACTTGACGCCGGTCCCCATACTGAGACCCGCCCCGATAGCATCTGCCCAAGCACCCAAGCGCGTCGGAGCCCGAGGCCGATTGTCGCGACATCGCTGGCAGTCGTGCCGCCCTTGCCGACCACCCAACGTGGTCGCGCCTGCCGAACCGAACCGGCGACAACTGCTGCAAGGTACCCAGCAACAGATCCCGATATGCTCAGGCTTTCTTCGGGAGTCGACCCGATAGTCACTCGTCGACTCGTGCGAAGGAGTACGTCTCCGATTTTGAGTCCGTCCACGACGGCAGCGGTGGCGATGTCTACCTCAGCCGCGGACTGCAGCGGGTCGAGAAGCTTTGCGACGTTGATCTCGACCTCGACGAACCCCCCAAGTGCGACGGCGCGGTACATCTGCTGGGTAGAGAGTTGAACGTGCGATCCCACCACCACCAAGCCATGCTTAGACGAGGCGTCTCCAGTCGCCAGACGTAGCTCGGAGGGGGTGAGGGGTGGTTTGCTAGGCAATCCGGCACGGGCCCGAACGAAGGACGGAGCGGTCCGGCAGAGCACTGCCTTGCCTCGAGATTCAGCGATGAGGACCCCCATTGCCACGACGTCGAGGTCGGACGGATCTGTTGCATTGACTACCACGGGTGCGCCGTCGTCATGAACCATCAGCTTGCGCGCAACCACGGACGGGCCTCCACAACGTATGTCCTCAAGGCTGATCGAATCGATTAGGCGCGCGGGCCAACGACCATCCGAGCGCTCCTCAATCCAGTCCCTGAGGTTCGAGTGACCGAAGCTGAAGGTCGAGTCGCGAGCGAACTCAGTCTCCGCGACGGGTACGCGTACGCCGCCAACTGTGACGAAATGCATGTTATCGACCGTGACCCTCCCCGCCTCAGGATAGGCCGGGCAAACGAGAATCACATCGATCCGGCGCCCCGATATACGCTCCCAACTCTCCTTGATGGCGTCGATCTCCGAGAGGAAGTGGCCGCGTAGCGTCGAGTCGCTGCGGCTAATAATGCTCACGTTGAGGTTCAGCTCGGCCCTGACTTCCGCCAGATTGGTCACGACCTCCGCGTTGACCTCCCTAGCGCGCATCGCCGACATGCTGCGGCTGTTTGTCAGCACGAATGATGCGGTTGCCGGCTGAACCAGCGCCCACCGAAGGTCGCCGACGGTCCATTGAGTCACGATCGGTACGTCGGCGACACTCTGGCTGCCGGTGGGGTCGTCGTCAATGACTACAACGCGGCGACCTGACCGAACCACAGCCCCATGGAGAAGGGCCGACTCGATGGTCAGGATCGGCGGCTCGCTGTGGCTTCGACCAACAGCAGATGGTCCTTGCTGCACGGTCATGCGTGGCTCATCAATGCTCGAGCTCCGCCAACCGTGGTGTGCTTAAGCCTGAGGGGCGTGAGCGCGAACCAGTCCGGCACCGGCGCAGATCCGGGTGACGTCGCGGACGCAGTGCTTGTGAACGACAGTCGAGTCTTCGCCTCGAGGCGGACGAACTTCCATGCTGACGACTGGCGGAAGGGGTTCCGAATCGCCTGCCGCAAACCCTGCTGACCAGGCTGCCAGTGCTCGCGATACCTCGGAGAAGGTCGGGTGAGATCCCGGAGATCCAAAGGGTAAGTGCTGGTCACCCCAACGTGGGTCACCCAGCCGAAGCACGCAACACGACAGCTGAATATGCCGGACGCGACCGCGAGTCGCGGCGAGACTCTGGGCGAGATCCTCGCCCAGCTGTAGGATGTGAGCAAGGTCAAGGGTGATCCGGAACCGGGCATGGTCGCGCTGGATTGCCTCCATTAGCCAGAGCGCCAGCGGAGTCGGCCCCACATACTGCCGCTGAATCGCGAGCGTCTCGAATGTTTCGACGCTGATGCCCGGTGCCCGGTCGGAGAAGCTTCCAGCGTATTCACAAACCTGCTGAAGCGATTCCAGGAGAGGCCCCCAGGAGGTCGCCCCTCCTGCGACGGGGCCGCTGACCAACATCAGATTTTCAGCGTCGGACTCGACGGCCCTCTCGACGAGCTTTTGGACACGTGACACCGCCCGACGACGCGATTGTTTCGAAGCGGAATTGAGCGCATCGCGCCAACGGAGCATCTCCGGCCCCGCCGAGAGAAAGAGAGTCGTAGAGGAGGGGAGATAACTGTCGCGCGCGCCGGAGATCCAAGTCTGCGGGATCTCAGTCGACAGCTCGATCACGTCCCAGGCGCTACCTTCGGTCGCGATCCTCAGTGTCCGCCTAAAGGCGTCCATGTCAAGCAGCGATTCGGGGAACGTAGCGTAGTGAACGAGACCGAAACGAACAGCCCGGCTGGGAGCACCACCAGGTGCGCGCGCCCCGGCAACGTCGCCTGTTCGAAATTTCGAACTCCCGTTCGGCACGTCGCTATACTAGGTCTATCTATGGGCTCAGTCAACCAACGTTCGCGACACCACGGGACGGAGCGGGGGTCAATATCGCGCAAGCCCGACTCGCCACGGCATCGCTCGCCCCGTGACGCTCAGGCGCTGTGGATTCATCTGAGGTTTGCGGATGTCACCGTCTGCCGGCGCGTCTGATGCTCCGGAACCCGCGGACTGGACTCGCTGCTGTCGTCTTGGAGCGCCTGCAGAGCGGTTGAGTCGAGAGGTTGCGCTCTCTGGGACCAAGGACTCTGACCCGCCGCGAGACTCGGTATGTACCCCAAGCGCCGAGAGAGTTGGTCTCGGGCTCCCATCAACAACCGGGCGAGCTCGGCGCGGCGGTTAGGCGTCATGTGCGACCTATGCGCGGTAATGCTCATCCCCGCAATTACTACGCCTCGGTCGTTGCGGATGGGCACCCCAAGACAGCAGACCTCGATATGGCCCTCCTCGTCGTCGGTGCTGTAACCGCGCTCTACGGTCTTGTCCAAGTCGATGAGCAGCGCGTCGATATCTGTGATTGTATTTGCGGTCAGGCGCTCGAGATGCGCTCCATCCAACCGCCGCAAAGTCTCTTCGCGAGGCTGGAAGGCGAGGATTGCCTTGCCCACGGCAGTCCCGTGCGCCGGTACTCGTCGCCCAACAGCGGACAAGTTGCGGAGCGACTGGGTGCCCTCTTCCTTTATGAGATACACAGTGTGCCTCCCATCAAGCATCGCCACGTGACTTGTCTCGTTCGATGCGCGCACGAGCTCCCGAACGATGGGGCGCGCCTCATTAAAGAGATCGAGCGATTGCGCGTAGACGCTGCCAAGTTCAAACAGGTGGAATCCGAGCCGGAGACAGCCGTCTGAATCGAGATGCACGAGGTTCCTTGAGACGAGCGTGTTCACAAGCTCATAGGCCGTGTTCCGAGGGAGGCCGAGGTCGCGCGCGAGTGCGGATACCCGGGGTGGCTCGGCGGATTGGGCGACCGCGTCAAGAATGTCACACGCGCGAACCAGCGCCGGCGAGTACCTCACTGTACGAAATTTCGGTAAGTGCTCAACATATTAGGCAGGATAGGCGCCAGAGATGGCTTGCGTCAAGAGACAGTCGATCTGGTACACGCAATGGACCGCTTGACACCGGGCGTGGGTTGAGAGTAGCCTTCCGCTCCAACGGTTGTCCGAAATATCGTACACAGCTAGCGAGGAGGCAAGCTGGTACGAGAGGCCACAGTGGTCCGCCTCAGTGACCGCTTACGTTGCGGAGACGTCAAAGGTAAAGGAGGAGTAGGTGGCAGATTCCAGCGCCGTGGTCTCAGGTCCGTCGCTTCGTCGGAATGCTATTGGGTTGCGCGAGGTCTTCTTTCAGGCCGTAACACACACAGGGCCGGCAATCTCAGCGGCATTCGCCATTGGGTTGGGCGCGGCCTATTTCGGAGCATCACTTCCGCTGGCGGTCATCCTCGCGATGGCGGGGATCCTCTGTTGTGCCGTGTCGTTCGGCGAACTCTCACGGCACATTCCATCGGCCGGTGGCCTGTACACCTACATCGCTCGATCGCTGCACCCGAGAATAGGATTCCTTATCGCGTGGGCATACGCCTTGGCTGAGCCGCTGGTCGTTCCGGCTGTGTTGGGATTGCTCGGAAACCTCGTCGCCACTACCCTCAACGCCCAATTCGGATGGTCGACGGGTCTCTGGTGGATCTGGTTCGTTCTCGGTGCGGCTGTCGTCTATCTACTCAACATCTTCGGCATTCAAATTGGCGCTCGAACCGGCTCGATCCTCGGTCTTCTTGAGTTCGCAGTCTTCGCGATCCTGGCTCTATTCCTCATCGTCGAGGCGGGTGGCTCAAACACGCTCGACGTGTTTACGATGCACTACGCGACGATCAAAGGATACGAGGGTTCATCCGGGCTATTTGCCGCACTTGTCTTCGTCTACTTGTCCTTCACTGGTTTCGAGGGCGCTGCTCCGCTCGCGGAGGAGACCGAACACCCGAGGACGGCCGTTCGGTGGGCGCTCATCTTGTCGGTAACAGCGGTAGGCCTGTTCTTCATACTGACCACATACGCATCAGTCGTGTACTTCGGGCCCGCCCGGATGGCCAGCTTTCTCGCGTACGGGGGCGGTAACCCGTGGACCCAAATAGCGCGCCAAGTCTGGGGAGTTGGCTGGGTTCTCATTTTCTTGGCTCTGGTGAACTCCTGTATTGCCAATTCGAATGCGGGAGCGCTCGCAGGGTCGCGGATCCTCTTCTCATTGGGTCGGATTCGGGTGCTGCCTTCTGCCTTCGGGCGGGTTCATCCGCGGTGGCAGTCTCCGTACTTTGCTCTGACGGTTCAAATAGGCGTCGGAGTCGTGGTGGGTTTGATCGCCGGGGCGCAATTCGGACCCTTGACTATCTTCGGTCTGCTCGGCACCGTCATCAGCGCGATACTTATTCCTATGTACTTCCTCGCTTGCGTGGGGTGCATTCGATTCTTCGCAACCGAGAAGCGGTCGGAGTGGAACCCGTTCTTTCACCTCATCATCCCGCTGTTGGGGATTGCTCTAATCGTTCCTGCCTGGTTCACGGCGGTCGGAATCCCCATATTTCAGTTCGTAAGTCCGCTCGTTTACCCCTACACCCTTGTCGGCCCCATCGTGGGTGGCTGGGTTCTGATTGGGGTGATCTACTTTGTGTACTTGCTCAGCAAGGATCCAAAGAGGCTGGACGCCGTCGCAAACGTTTTTGTCGATGAGGGAATAGCAACCAGCGCAGTCTGAGTCTCGTGAGAAGCGAGGATCGATCGGGTTTCTCAAAGCGGAGGGCTCCGTGGAGACAGTAATCGAGATCGCGTCCGGCGTTCGCAATCGCCTGATTTCGGCACGCGAGGAACTAGACGAATGCCGGCGTCGTGTTGAACGGGATAACGAGCGGCTGAGGGCTTTTACATATCTCGACTGGCCCGGGGCGGAGGTGTGTGCAAATCGAATCGACATCGAGATTGAACGGGGTGGAGACCCGGGACCACTGGCGGGGGTGCCTTTCGGCGTCAAGGATGTCGAGAACTGTGCAGGCATGCCCACAATGCATGGATCGCTGGCGTTCCGAAATGCAAAGCCAGAGTCGAAGGATGACCCCAACATAGCCAGGCTGCGTCGGGCCGGAGCCGTTCCCATCGGCAAGACCGCAACGCCCGAGTTCGCTCTCGACTCGATAACAGCGTCGCCGGCTTTTGGCATCACGCGAAACCCCTGGGACACGACAAAGACTCCCGGTGGGAGTAGCGGCGGATCAGCGGCCGCCGTTTCTGCCGGGATGGTGCCCTTTGCGACGGGGTCAGACAACGGGGGATCGGTCCGTTCGCCCGCAGCCTTCTGTGGCTTAGTTGGCTTGAAGCCAACCCACGGATTGATCGCGCGCGCCGATGGATCATCCGACACGAACACCGTTTCCGTGCTGGCGTGCACAGCACTCGAAACTGCCAGGCTCATTGATGTCATGTCCGGCCGGGACGATGTCGACAAGATGTCGCAGGAATCCCCGGCGACCCGCACGCTGGAAGCAGGTATTGCGGAGGCTCCCCCACGCGGACTGCGCGCGTTGTGGTCTGCGGACCTCGGATACGCGCCTGTTGACCCGGAAATGGCAGCCATAGCCGCCGAAGCGGCGAGAGTGTTGTGCGAGTCCATGGGATACGAGCTGTCGGAGGAGCCCCGCAAGTTCAGCAACGCCAATGAAGCGCTGGTTCCGATCATCGGCCACCGTCTGCGCAGTCAGTTGGAGGACCTAGGGATCTGGCCGGATGGTGCAAAGGAGATGGCCGACGGGCCACGTCAGTGGCTCGAAGAGTATGGATTGCCCACACCGCGCGAATATGGCGCCGCGTTGGCACTTCGAGCCACGGTGGAAGCGGAAATGGCAGCATTCTTTTCAGATCACGACCTGCTCATCACCCCGTCGGTCGCGTGCCCCGCGTTCGACGCCGCCGGACCTAATCCCGATGTGATCGATGGGCGGGACGCGTCAGCAACAGGATCCGAATCGTTCTCGATGCTGGCGAATGCCGCGTGGGTCCCCGCCATTTCGATACCAGCCGGGCTCACGAAGGAGGGCCTACCCGTCGGCCTCCAGCTTATCGGCAGGCGGTGGTCCGATGGCTTGTTGCTGCAACTGGCTCACGCGCTTTACTCGATCCAACCGTGGCCTCGGAACGCGCCGATTTGAATGTGGAAATGGCCCAGGACGCGCGTGCGACTCTCGGCGAGTGCCCAGTGTGGGATCCGCGTACCGAGAGGTTGCATTGGGTCGATATCCGGGCTGGACTCGTGCATCGCTTTTCGCCGTCCGACGGCTCCGATTTGGTAGTCGACGTCGGCCAGCCGGTAGGATCCGTCGGCCTCGGTGCCGATGGAGGGCTCGTCGTCGCCTTGCGCGATGGGTTTGGCCTGATCCCAACAAACTCGGACTGCGTCGACGGCATCATCGAGGTGGAGAAACAACTGACCGCCAATCGCATGAACGACGGTCGCTGCGACGCGGCCGGTCGTTTCTGGGCCGGTACGATTGCCTCAGCATGGGAGCAGGAGCCGGGCGCCGGCGCACTCTACAGGCTGCAGCAAGTGGGTGAAACGTTTGGCGTCACGCAGGTACTGACCGATCTCACCGTAGCGAATGGGATCGACTGGAGTCCGGACGAACATCTGATGTACTTCATTGACAGCCCAACACAGCGCGTCGATGTTTTCGACTTCGATCTGGGGAGCGGTACCATACGAAACCGTCGCCCGTTTGCGGAGATTCCGGTGGGGGATGGAATGCCAGACGGGTTGGTCGTCGACGGAGAAGGGTGCGTCTGGGTAGCCTTGATCGGGGGAGGCCGGCTGCGGCGATTCTCGCCGCTGGCACGTGTCGACCTGGATATCGAGTTACCCGTGACACTCGTTACCAGCGCTACTTTCGGCGGCGGCGATTTCGGCGACCTCTACATCACCACAGCGAAGCACAGGCTGACAGACGAAGAACGGGGCCGGCAGACGCACGCCGGTAGCTTGTTTTGCTGCAGACCAGGACCGACCGGGAAGCCCCCACACTATTTCAGTGGTGTGTAGTCTCCGCGTCGAAGACACCGAGTAAAGTCCCTGAAGGTGCAATGGAGGCACGTGGCGACGTAATGGAAAACCGCACGACAGAAGACACCGACCTTACGACGCGGCTATCTGGTGACGTCGCAGTGATTACTGGCGGTGCTCAGGGCATTGGCCGGGCCACTGCGGTTCGATTGGCCAGTGAAGGCGCGGCAGTAGCGATACTGGACCGGAAGGCGGACGAGGCACGGGCTGTGGCTGAAGAGCTTGCTGCCGCAGGTCGTAGCGCGATCGCCATCGGCTGCAACGTAACGGACAGGGGTGAGGTGTCTTCGGCTCTCCGTGCCGTTGTAGAAGCCTTCGGCCGCATCACCGTCGTCGTAAACAATGCCGGGATCATTCAACTCGCGCCGTTTATCGAGATGACCGACACGATGTGGGGTGAGGTCCTCAATGTGAATCTCACCGGCATGTTTATCGTTGCCCAGGAGGCCGCGCGCCAGATGTACAAGCAGGGCTCGGGTCGAATCATCAACATGGCTTCGGCTTCGGCTCACGTTGCGCACAGCGGGCAGGCAGCCTATGCCGTGAGCAAGGCCGGCATCGAGGCTCTGACGCGAATCATGGCATTCGAGCTGGCGCCTTTCGGAATCATCGTCAATGCCGTCGCTCCAGGGACGATTGAGACGAGCTTTTCGGGCGGGTCCCTCTCTACGGAAGCCGCGGCCGAGAGGATTCGGCGGATCCCAGCCGGTAGGTTTGGAACTCCGAGCGAAGTCGCGTCAGTCATCGCATTCCTCGCGTCGAACGACGCCGCGTATGTCACCGGAACCGTCATCTCCATCGATGGCGGCCTTATCACGGCAGGTATTCGCAGCTCATGAACCAGTGGTTCGTTGGGGCGCGCAAGGAAGTATCCAGGCCACGATCGCAGTCGGCAGTCGGGCTTTCAATCGAGGGATCTCGGGAAGCTGTCGGCGATGAATAATCTGGAGACTCGTCATCTGGATGGCGGCACGCTCCCTGTGAGTGTCGTTGGCCTCGGCTGCAATAACTTCGGTCGGAGGTTGGACGCCAACAGTTCCATCCGCGTCGTGCACGCAGCACTCGATGAGGGAATCACATTCTTCGACACGGCGGATGTCTACCGCGAGGGTCAGAGCGAAGTGATGCTCGGGACGGCTCTCCAGGGCAGGCGCGATGCCGTGGTCATAGCGACGAAGTTTGGCTATCCAACGGCTGATCCTGACCGTTGCGGCGCATCGCGCCGTTGGATCCGCATTGCGGTGGAGGACAGTCTGCGAAGGCTCGACACTGACCGGATCGACCTATATCAATTGCATGCACCGGACCCAACTACTCCGGTCGAGGAAACGCTCGAGACACTCAGCGAATTGGTAAACGAAGGCAAAATACGTTGCGCCGGCTCCTCTAACCTGAGCGGCTGGCAGATCGCAGATGCGGACTGGACATCACGCGCAAAGGGGCTGACCCGATTCGTGAGTGCGCAGAACGGCTACAGCTTGGTCGATCGCGCAGCTGAGGAGGAGGTAATACCGGCGTGCGGGCGTTTCAACGTCGGGTTCATCCCCTATTTGCCGCTCGCTGGCGGTCTACTCACCGGCAAGCACCGCCGGGGACAGGGTGCCGCGCCAGGGAGCCGGCTCGAGCGCGTACCCGACCTTGGCGATCGGCTCCTCATTGATCGTAACTTTGACGTCGTCGAGGCTTTGGACCAATTCGCTCGTGAACGGGACCTCTCGCTGGTCGATGTTGCGATCGGGGGTCTTGCGGCGCAACCACAGGTCGTCTCGGTCATCGCCGGGGCGATGTCGCCGGAGCAGGTCCGAGCGAACGCTCGAGCGGGGCGCTGGCGACCGAGCGTGGTTGACCTCGAACTACTCAACCGACTCGCCCCGCGTGGTTGAGGGCTTTGGTTGTTGGTCGGACCGAAGTCGCGGACACCGAAACCCATAACCCTCCAAGGCGAGACCCCTGGCCACTTGCCGGGGGTCTCGTTCGTGAGGGCGTCTGCAGGAGCACACAGAGCCAGGATTGCGCAGCCAGAGGGCGCTCCACAGCAGGTTCTTGTTACTTGGCAGGCGATCCTGGCGCTGGCAGGGGTGCTACTGCCAGTTCGCAGACCCAACGGAGTCCCAACGCCGGTGCCCCTGCGTGCCCCATGGTGCCCTCGACACCTCAATCTTGAATACGCGGTGCCCTCCGATGCCCCAGCCTGCACCCCCCTCGGGCGGTCTGGAAATGCGGTATCTGGGGTAACTCGGATCGAGGGTTCGAATCCCTCTCGCTCCGGGTTTCGCTTATGCCACAAGGCATTTAGACCACTTGCGTGGAACCTATGGCGTCGAAGCCGACTGATGGCCCGTCGTCTGATGCCAACGGCGATGCCGATCACCTGGAAAGGGCGAGTAAGCGCTGCCCAAGTACACGCCGACGTCGTTCACGATCGCTCAGGCGATCGAGGACCAACGGGCATGCCGAAGACCGAGGAGCCGTTCGCCGACATGAGTGCCTCGACTGGCAATGCCCCATGCCCTGCGCGGACGGCACTGCCGGAGCACCGCGGACCACCCCAGTTGCCGCCGCTGCCATCAACGGTGAGCGCTACCTGGTCGCTGGCGCTGAGACGTCCGACTGGGTGACGACTGCCCGCATGGCGGGATGATCGCTGATCGGGCGCCGTAACAGAAAAGCAGCGCGTCGTCCTCACCGCGATGCCCCGATCAAAGTGTCCCGATCGTGCGCGGGGTTTGCCCAGACTGCCAGGGCGGGGCGGTCCTAATGGTGAAGCGCGTGCGCCGACGAGGAGTTCGCCGACGCGAGTAACTATCACCCGATTTTCCATCTCGTGATCACCCACAACTTCTCCCGTCGAGCGATGACAAACGAGCTTGACTCTCAAGCTAGGAGGAACCGATCCGCTGAACTGAGCCGGCTTGCCACCTCCATCGTGGGTGCCTTATGCACGCCTCATGCGTGCGAGGTATCCTGCTAAGGGCATTGACGATGCCTTGGCAACGTGCCGGCATTCCCTGAAGGCCCCGACCGCGTTGTGCTCGATCTCGTGCGCGTCTCGAAAGCGACCGTCATTCTCGTAGTGCATCTCGACCGCGATGGTGTCATCGAACAGCCAGAAGTCGACGAACGGAAGGTCGCCGAACAGGCTGCGGGGATCGTCATTTTCGAGGATGAAAATGCGCTCGCCCACGCGCGCGCTATGTGCGTATCCCCAGGCAAACTCGAAATGCAGGTATGGCGTCAAGACGGAAGGCACGGCGTGAACACGTTCAAATACCTTCCCAGAGCTCGTTGCCCGGGCGATCATCTCGAGCCATTCGGCATTTAGCCCGGTGGGACGCGACCCACCGGCGAGGAACCTCGCGAATTCATCCCACTCGCCGGCAACTCGGTACTCTGGGAGCGTTTCCAGTCGAAACGCTGACCATTCGAAGTTCGTGAAGAGGTGCGCGAAGTCGTCGTCACGCATGCTCGAACTCCTTGCGCGTAAACGATGTCACCCCGACCCGCGCGGTTTCCAACGGATAGTCACCGTGGGGCGTGTCAGCGTCCCGCGCCAGCTGCCACCCGACTGCACGACTATGGCTCGAGAAATGGGATGACCGTAGCGGCCAGCACCGGGGCCGCGTTCATGTCGTAGTGGGTGATGCCGGGGAGGATCGCCAGCCGGTGATGGGTCATCCCGGAACGATCCCAGTTGGCGTCGCGTTGGCCACCGCCGAGTAGGGCAAAGAAGTCGACCGCATGAGATGGAGGCAGCCCGTCGGCGTCCCCGACCACCAGCATTACCGGCATAGGCAGCTTCGGGATGTCAGTTGACCAGTCGTAGTCGACCTTCACGAGCTCGCTCACCTGCTGCACGAGGACAGCCCAGCCGTCGATATCGGGAGCGATCTGCTCGTAAGTCTGGTAGAGCGGCGTATATCGTAGGTGGTCTGCGGTCTCGGGTCCCATCGCGTCCAATGTGGCGATCATCTCTGGATACCAGCCTTGTCGCTTGAATATCGTCGAGACGAGGACGAGCCGGTCGACCGCACTTGGGTGTTGGATCGCCGTGCGAAGGGCGACCGCGCCACCGAGAGAGAACCCCATGACGGCTGCGGGCGCGAGGCCGAGGTGATCGATGAGAGCGGCGATATCGTCGGCCATCGTCTCGTAGCGCATCGGCCGATCGGTGGCCGGCGAGCGCCCGTGCGACTGGAGGTCAACAGCGATGACCTGACGATGTGCGGCCAGCAATTTGATGTTCGGACCGAACATCTCACGCGAACCATAAGCGCCGTGCAGGAGAATCAACGGCTTACCCTCGCCGAACACCCGATAGCCCAGTTCGACCCCGTTGACCTTCGCTCGCTCTTCACTGTCGGTAGCCTTCATATTCATCGATGTCCTCCTGTTGTTTGGTGTGGGCACTCGCCCTGCATACGGTCTGCGATCGGATTACGCCAGATAAGACGTCGGGCAAGTTGAGGGATGGCGCTGACGCTGAGCCTGCCCAGCTTTCCTGGCCAGCATCCGGCGGACGGGAAAGTCATCCTCGCCGCGGCGAGTGATCGACGACCCACTCTGTGATCAACGTTAAAATCTCGGGGCTGACAGGCTGGCGCACAGCGCGGCGATAGTTGCGAGGCCCGCGCGAGTCAGGATCCGACCGGAGAAGATGACTGAGGTCGCTGACGATCCGTGCATCGCACGGGCCGGCAACGAGGCGCTTGATCGTCTCGGCATCTTCCGGGGGTACCTGGAGATCGTGACCGGGTGCGATAGCAAGAACCGGGACGGTGATCCGGCGGAAGACGGGCGCCGGGTCGTAATCAAGAAACTGGCGAAGCCACCGGGCGTTCAACTTCCTGCCTTGGACCCGAATCACGTCTGCCGAGGTCGATCGAATCCGCGCAAATTGTTTGCGTTGACTCTTAAGCGGGTCGAGGTGGATCAGCCCAAGCAACGCCTTTGTCCGCCTTGAAAGAGTCGCCACGATCGCCTGTGCCTGCCAGATCAGGATTTCCTCTCCCACGCGAGCCGAACATGCCAATAGCACGATGCCGGCCACCCTTTCGTCGGTTGCCAGACGTGCGGCATGGAGTGCTCCCTCGCTATGACCGATCACGAAGATGGGAAGATTTGGGCAGCGGGCGGAGAGCCATGCGAGTGCCGAGTGAGCGTCGGCATAGTTGTCCGTGAACCCAGTGGTGAGAAAGTCGCCCTCGCTTGCTCCCACGCCGCGTTTGTCGTATCGGAACGTTGCAACCAGGTCGGTCTCTAGCGCTTGTGCGAGAGCCAGGCTCACGCCGACCGGTAGCTTGCGAATGTTCCCATCTCGATCGGGCTTGCCAGACCCGGAGAGAATCAGGGCTGCGGCACACGAGGTCGGTGCGTCGACAAAGGTTCCTGCGATCGCCAGCCCGTCGCTTTGAAAGCTCACCAGTTCGGTCATTGCTTTCGTCATCCCTTGTCCAGGGATATGCCGATGGATGCGGCGACAGCTTCGGGGTACTCGCATCCAACGATCAGTGCGTCGCAGGCCGCTCCTTCCAAGGTCACTCGAACTGCGCGTCGCATCCCATGGTGGACGACCGCGAAGGTCTTCTTGCCTTGATAGTGAAACATGCCCACCGCATTCACCCCTGGCAGAAACAACCCTGCCCACCAGCGAACGCCGCGCACCGATTTCAGCCCACTATCCGCTACCTCGACACCGCGGACAGACGCAATGGGAATCCGCAGATCGCCGCGCAATGTCGCGACCTTCTCCAGCCACGTCAGTCGAACGACCAGCTCCTTGTTCTTGATTGCCAGTTCGGCCATCGTCAATACCATCCTTCCGTTATTATTTTCGAGAATGTTACCAGGATTGATAGCAATAGGCTATCCTCGTAGCGATGACAAGTGCGGATCTGCTGCTCCACCCGGTCAGGCTCCGCATCGTTCAGGCGTTCCTGGGTGATCGCGCGTTGACCACGACGGATCTTCGCGCCGAGTTACTCGACGTGCCCCCTGCCAGCCTCTACCGTCATGTCGCCCAATTGGTCAACGCCGGTGTGTTGGCCATCGTGGCGGAGCGGCGCGTGCGCGGCGCATTTGAACGCACCTATACGCTCCGCGTCTCGGCGGCCCAACTCGGTCCGGACGAAGTTGCCGCCATGACACCCGACGAACACCGGCAAGCCTTTATGGCTTTTATCGCCGGCCTCCTCGGCGACTTCGATCGCTATCTCGCTCGCGACGGCCGTGATCTCGCCCGCGACGGCGTCGGCTACCGGATGGCAGCATTGTGGCTCAGCGACCTCGAATACTTTGAGTTTCTCCGAGACCTCTCGGTTGTCACCCAGACCTACATGGCGAAGGCACCCGAGCCAGGTCGTCGGCGCCGAATTCTCCGTACGATCCTCCTCCTTGGCGGTGAGGAACCGCCGGCTGCTGGAAACCCTAGGAGCTCACCCCGTGCACCAAGGATCATCTCGGATGGCTGATGGCTGAGGATGCCGTCCCGACCCGAAGATGCCGTCTAACACCCTCAGGTACGGTGCAAATGTGAAGACCCTGCACACGGCGTTCCGCGTCAGCAACTTGCCTGCCTCGCTCGACTTCTACACCGCGCTCGGGTATACCGAAATGGGCCGCATCGAGATCGGTGACGGGGCGACTCTGACCCTCCTGGCGTTTCCGGAGGAGGAAGTTGCGACGCTCGAGCTCGTGCACCGGCTTGCTGACGATCCCGTGGAGGTCGGTACCGGGTTCAGCCACCTCGTGGTGCAGGTCGACGACCTCCACGCCACCGTCGAAGCCCTCTCGCGGGTAGGCCTGGAGCCGGGGTCGGTAGATCGTCCGGGCGGTGCGGACGGTCCACAGACGTCACGGCTTGGGGACCCCGACGGATATCGGATCGAGCTGGTGCAATGGCCGCCCGGACACCCCAGCGGGATCACGGCCGCCGACTTCTGTTAGGAGGCCATTGTCCGCACTCCGAGTTCTAGTCAACTGTGGGGTCGCCGCCACGGCCTTCCTGCGACTCTTCGTCACTAGAAGACGCGACGCCGGTTCATTCGCTGCCTCGCGTGCCATCAGCCGCACGCCGCGGGTTCAGAAACGGTGTGGTGGAGCAGCGTCCATCCGGAGCCCTCGGCGATGCCAACGCCGATGCCAATTGGGAGTCGGAGCTAGTCGGTTGCTGTCGGTTCGATGGGCCGCCGTGTATTCAGGAGACGCTTCCAGACGGGGCGAGTCGGGCTGTGTACGCTTTCTGGAAATGCGGTTGGTGGGGCAACCCGCCACGAGGGTTCGAATCCCTCTCGCTCCGGTTTCCCATTGCAATACAAGGAACTTCGCCTTGTCAATGGGCGCGAATATCGTGGCGGCTGGCGTCTGCGTCCCAATAGAGGCCCAACGGATTGGGCCCTCGGCGCAGCGTAACGTTGGTCAGGACTGCGGTCCTATTTGGAAACCGCATCGACCCTGACGGAAGCGATAGGCGCCGGTCGAAGCCTCCCTGTGCAGGCGTTACCCCTTCTGATTGAATGGCACGCGTGGAGCTCCGCGACATCGTTCGAAAGCGCCGGATGGTTCACCGATTCACACGCCAGCCCGTCGCTGACGAGACGCTCCTACGCATCCTGGAGATCGCGCGGCACGCACCCTCGGCCGGCTTCAGCCAAGGCTTCAGGCTCGTCGTCCTCGATGATCCTGGGAGGCTCGAGTGGTTCTGGCGCGTGACGACGCCCCCGGAAGAGCTCCCGGAACTGGACGAACGAATCGCGACCGGGCCGCCAGTCATTGTGCTGCCTTTCTCCTCGAAGGCCGTCTATCTGGATCGATACTCCGCGCCTGACAAGGCCGAGTTCGGTCTGCAGAGCGAGGAAGCCTGGCCGGTCCCGTTCTGGCATGTCGACGCCGGGATGGCGATCATGCTGATCTTGCTTGCCGCAATCGACGAGGGTCTCGGCGCCTGGTACTTCGGCTTATTCCACGGCGGGACTGACTTGCTGCCTGAGCTCGGCGTCCCTGAGCACTACGCACTGCTTGGAGCGATTGCAATCGGCCACCGATCGCCCGACGACGTTAAGACGAGGGGATCAGCCTACAGTCGGACGCGCATTTCGGCGGATGATCTCGTCCGCCACAGCCACTGGTGACCTCTCGCTGACGTTGAAGTCGGCCCGACGTCGGGTTCTTCCGTGCATGGCGGTTTACGCACGCGGGCGACTGAGCGCTCGCCGAGCGTGCAGCCTACCCGCTGGTTAGGGTCCAAAGAGACCCAAACGGCGTCCGCTCTCGAACGACGTGCCGGGTTGGCGGCGATCTCCACCGCGCTGCCCCCTCTCCGTGTGATCGCGCTAGGGTGAGACTGGACGAGCGAAGTTCGACCGTCGGTCAGCTGCTCACCGGCGTACGCTTCCGTGCCATGAGTCGGTGTCCAACTTGCGGACACGAGAACCAGGCGGGGGCTAAGTTCTGCTCCGGTTGCGCCGCGCCGATGGTCGAGACGGCTGTCGCGGTGCGCGACGAGCGCAAGCTGGTCACGGTGCTGTTTGCCGACCTGGTTGGCTTCACCTCGCGCTCGGAGCAGCTCGACCCGGAGGATGTGCGCGCTTTCCTGTCCCCTTACTACGCACGGCTGCGCACCGAGTTAGAGCGCTTCGGGGGCACGGTCGAGAAGTTCATCGGGGATGCGGTGATGGCGCTGTTCGGTGCCCCTGTGGCGCATGAGGACGATCCTGAGCGGGCGGTGCGGGCGGCCCTGGCGATCCGCGATTGGGTGTTGGAACAGGAGAAGGGACTCGAGGTGCGCATCGCGGTCAACACCGGTGAGGTGTTGGTCGCCTTGGGAGCGCGCGCCAGCAAAGGGGAGGGGATGGCCTCGGGCGACGTGGTCAACACCACGGCGCGACTGCAGACGGCGGCGCCAGTGAACGGGATTCTGGTGGGGGAGGCGACGTACCGGGCCACGTCACAAGTGATCAATTTCCGCGAGGCCGAGGCGGTGACGGCCAAAGGAAAGGCGCTGCCGGTCCCGGCCTGGGAGGCGCTGGAGGCGCGCTCCCGTTTGGGGACGGATCTTGCCCGCGTGAGCCGCGCACCCCTCGCCGGGCGTCTGCGGGAGATGAACGTGCTGAAGGATGCCCTCCAGCGCGTTCGGGGCGACCGCTCGACCCATTTGGTGACTCTGGCGGGCGTGCCCGGGATGGGCAAGAGCCGGCTTGTGGCCGAACTCTTCAAGGCTGTCGCTGCTGATCCAAGCGGGCTCGTTTTCTGGCGGCAGGGCGCTCCCTGCCGTACGGGGAAGGGGTCACCTTCTGGGCATTGGCCGAGATGGTCAAAGCCCAGGCCGGGATCATGGAGACGGACACTCACGAGAAGGCCGAGGAGAAGCTCCGGGCATCGGTCGCGACGCTCATTGTTGAACCAACCGACGCGCGGTGGATCGAGGGCCATCTGCGCCCCCTTGCCGGACTGCGCACTCGCGGTGAGGGCGGCGGCGACCGGCGCGATGAGGCGTTCACGGCCTGGCGGCGCTTCTTCGAGGCGCTTGCCGAGCAGGGTCCGTTGGTGCTCGTCTTCGAGGACCTCCACTGGGCAGACGACAACCTGCTCGATTTCCTCGAGCACCTTGTCGGCTGGGCTGGCGGAGTCGCGTTGCTGGTGGTGTGCACGGCCCGGCCGGAGTTGTTCGAGCGCCGTGCCGGCTGGGGAGGTGGGATGCGCAGCAGCACCACGCTCTGGCTCAGTCCTCTCTCTGAGGAGGAGACTGCGCAGCTGATCAGCAGTCTCTCCGACCGCCCGGTCATGGATGCCCAGACACAGCAAGCATTGCTAGACCGAGCCGGAGGTAACCCGCTCTACGCAGAGCAGTACGTGCGCATGCTGAAGGAGCGGAGCGACTCGGCAGAGCTGCCGCTGCCCGAAAATTTGCACGGCATCATCGCCGCGCGGCTGGATGCGCTGCCGACCGAGGAGAAGCTCCTTGTCCAGAGCGCAGCGGTGATCGGGAAGGTGTTCTGGTTGGGTGCGCTGACAGCGATGAAAGGCGCCGATCGTCGTGATGCAGAACTGCGCCTGCACGCATTGGAACGCAAGGATTTCGTGCAACGGGCGCGGCGGTCGTCGGTGGCGGAGGAGGCCGAGTACTCCTTCCTGCACGTGCTCGTCCGTGACGTCGCCTACGGACAGATCCCTCGCGGGGAGCGGGCTGAGAAGCACGCCCTGGCCGCGGAGTGGATCGCATCATTGGGCAGCACCGAGCATCACGCCGAGATGCTCGCCCACCATCACATGAGTGAGGTGGCATTACGTCGTGCGGCGGGGCAAACGATCGATGCTGCGCTCGCGGAGCGAACGCTGGCTAGCCTGCGCGGCGCGGGTGACCGTGCGTACTCGCTCAACGCGTACGGCATAGCGGCTGGCTATTACCAATCGGGACTGGACCTAGCGCCTGGCGGCTCGCTGGCTCGCGCCCAACTGCACTTCAAACTGGGCGCTGCCAAGTACGTCGCAGGCGACCTCGATCCCGCCATGCTGCTCGCCGCGAGCACCGAACTCGGCGCATGTCGCGACGACGAGACACAGGCGGAGGCAGAGGCGATGCTCGCCGAGCTGAGCTCGCATCGAGGCCGGTCGGAACAGGTATTCGAGCATCTGGACCGAGCCCGTGATCTCGTTGGAACAGGCGAGCCCAGCCGCGTCACCGCGCACGTGACCAGCATCATCTCGCGGTATCTGATGCTCGCGGGGCGACCTACCGACGCGATCCGTGTCGGCCGCGAGGCCCTGGCGATGGCCGAGCGACTAGGGCTTGACGCGGTGCGCGCCGACGCCCTGGTCAGTATCGGCGCATCCAGGTGTTTCAGCGGCGACGCCGCTGGAATCGAGGACCTCGAGCAGGGCGACGCCGCTGCCGTGCAATGCAATGCCCCATCCGTGCTCTGTCGAGCCAAGACCAATCTCGGGGCGACGTGGTGGCTGCGGGGAGATCTCGAGCGGGCAATCGCATTCTGGGCGGACGCCGAAGCGGTTGCCGTGCGGTTTGGGCAGAACGTCTTTCGACGCTGGCTTCGAGGCAATTTCGCCGCTGACCGGTACGTCCTCGGCCAATGGCAGGCGGCGCTGGCGGCTGCCGACGAGGTGTTGGCCGAGGTCGAGTCGGGCTTGCCGCACTACTGGGCGCCATTGTGTTACGCGACGCGAGCGCAAATTCGGCTCGGGTATGACGACGCCCACGGTGCCCTGGCCGATATCGAGTCCGCGATCGAACTAGCGCGCCTCGCAAAGGACCCGCAGGCGATGGACCCGACGATGGCGATGGCCGCATTCGTGTTCCGTCAGGTCGGCAACCTAGACCGCTCCGAGAAGATGGTCGATGAGGCTTTCGAACTGTTGCTCGCCGAACAAGCCACCGGCCCGCAGCGCACCGATATCCTGCACGTGCTCGCGTGGACGGCTCTCGCTCTTGGGCGAGGGCGCGAGCTCCTGGCAGTCCTTCCTACCAACGATGTCCCGTGGGTGCGTGCCGCGCGCCCCTTCGCGACGGGAGAGCTCCGGGAGGCTGCGGACATCTGTGGCTCGATGGGGGCACGAACCGAGGAGGCGAGGGACCGGCTCTGGCTCGCCGAGGCTCTCGTGAGGGAGCAGCGTCGCCCGGAAGCGGACGTAGAGTTGCACCGCGCTCTCGCCTTTTACCGGTCAGTCGGTGCGAGTCGCTACATCCGCGAAGCAGAGGCGCTGCTCTCAGCGTCGGCGTAAGGGCGCCGCCACCGCTGTCGCAGGCTGGTGTGTGAAAGCGCGCTCGCGCAGCCGAGTGTCTTGGTCACCAGACCGTCTTCACGGCGACGTGAATGGGCTCAGGACGTGTGCTCACGAACTCTACAAGGACCCAAAAGGCGCTAACGCCGGACCCAACGGAGTCCCAACACGGGTGCCCGAGCCTGCCCTGCGGTGCCCGTTTCACCTCGATTTCGAATACTGAATGCCCGCTCATGCCCTTCCCTGTACGTCGTTCGGACGGTCTGGAAATGCGGTTGGTGGGGAAACCCGCCACGAGGGTTCGAATCCCTCTCGCTCCGGTTTCCCCCTGTAATACAAGGAACTTCGCCGTATTAACGACCAGAAATAGACCGCGCCAACCCGGGTCGGAGCCCCAATGCGAACCCAATGAGGCGAAATATGCAGCACGGCCGCCGCCCAAGTCCTGTCTGATCATCAATCATCGAGACTCCCCGTGGGATCCACGTGATGGGCCGCGGTCGGGCGTCGAGGCATTCTCCGGATGGTATGTGCCGAGATCGACGATCCATTCACAGCTGCGATCGGCCTCCGAGCACGGCCTCTGCGCCGGCGATTGCGCTCCCGCACACACACGGTGGCCGACTTGACGTCGACTTACAGTACTCGCTCGACCGTGCGGTGGTAGATGAGCTCTCGACCTCTGCGCCTCGTCGAGGAGAAGGGTAACGTGCTCCCGCTCAAACTTCCGGGCGTCAGCAAGTGACTCCTCGCCGCCGGGCTCACGGCCGACTGCTACGGGACGACTGTTGATTCTTGTCACGGTGTTGGGTGTGCTTGTTGGAGTGGCCGCGATGTCATTCTTCTTTGGCGATGTCTATGCGCTAGGCAACCTCAGCGTCCGGCAGGTAACCCCCGACCAACTAGCCCAGGCGATGAAGGCTGACGAGTTCTATTCCGACTTCAGGGAGGTCACGCTCCTGGTACGGGAGCCGGTTGCGTCGATGTACGGGAATGCCGGCGGAATCACCCTCAAATTCCAGTCTCAGGAACGCATGACGACTCTCTGCGGGTTGGAGCAGTACCCGACGGCGCTTCTACAAGGAAGACGGTCACGGTGGTGACAGAGGGAGGCAACGCGCAGCGCGTCTCGTTGGGCGTGTTTCTCAGTAGGTGCGTCATCGTGAGCGTGGAGTGATGTGGTAGCGCGTACATCACTGCGGCAATCCTGACCTTTGCGATCCTTCGCGCGTGACGTTGACAACAGAGTCAGCACGGGACATGTGAGGCGGTCAGGTGGCCTCTGCTGGCGCTTCCGTCCGGCTCGCGCCACCCGTGTGTTCGCGGCGGCTGCGGGTTACCTCGCGGCGTTGTAGCTTCGGCCGATCTCGCGCAGTCGCTGGTGCACGTCGGCGAGAGGGCCGCTACGCGGAGGAAGCCATGCTTTGCGGATTTTCGCCAGCGACGTGTAGTTGGTGTCGCAGACGTTCGCGAGCGGTGATTCCACCGCTTGACTGATCAGCTGGTATGCGTCCATGAGCGCCAGGCCATGATCCGACACGAGCCAGTTGACGAGGTCGGTCTGCGCGATGCGAAACGCATCCTCCAACGGGCGCGCGGATCCCGTCGACATGATGTGCGTATCCGATTCGAGCCGCGGCCAGGGGGTCGGACGGGCCTTGATCAAGTCGACGGCGACGACGGTGTCCATAGCGCACTCGATCGCGACCCCGCACGTCTCGCCTTCGCCCTGGCGGGCGTGGCCATCGCCAATCGAGAAGAGCGCGCCTTCGACGTTGACGCCCAGAAAGCAGGTTACCCCAGCTTGCATCTCCGGAGTGTCCATGTTGCCTCCGTAGGCGTCGGGAACCAGCGCGGACCTGACCTCGAGGTTGGCGGGAGCAACACCGACCGTTCCATGCATGGGCACCATCGGCAGGTCAACCGTGAAGGCGCCCTCACTCGCCTCGAAATGACAAAGTCGCGCCGCTCGATCGAGCTGCCACATCCACACGATCTCGGGGAGGGGATCCTGCAGGGTGGCCGTCAGATGTGTGCTGGTGAGGGCGCCAAACAACGGGACCGTCGTCGACGCAGCCCAGTCTCGGCTTGGTTCGATTGCGATGAAGTGGACCGCAAGGGTGTCGCCCGGCTGTGCGCCCTCGATATAGAACGGGCCCGTCTGTGGGTTGAGAAAGGGGAACTCGCACACCACCGACACCAGGTCGTTGCGCGAACGGACCCGACCCGCGAAGCAATCCTCTGTCCACAGTTCGAGGACACTACCGGGCTGCACACGCATCACCGGCGCCGCACCGCCGAAGGTCCACGCGAACTGGTCGGCTTCGGGCCGATAGGCGATCACCCGAGGGAGAGTCACGGGCGCAGAGGCGTCTGGTCGGCCGGGACCTCATCGAGGTGCACGCGCGACATCTCCGCAACCCGTTCTGGGTGCGCGGAGGCGAAGTACACGAGCAGGATCACTCCGATCAGCAGCCACACCCCGACGACGATTCCGGAGTACGAGGAGGGCGATGTCAGCGGAGCGATGAAGCTGAACACCTGAATGCCCGCCGCGGCGAGCAGGGCCGGCGCAAAGGCGACGACGCCGAGGACGGGAACGACTAGGTGGAGCAATGGGTTGAAGTCCTCGCGGCGATGCCGGAGGTAGTATCCGATGCAAGCGAGGTCGCACGCGATGTACACGCCCACGACGATAAGCACAATGACTGTCGCATCGAAGACGAAGGCGGTGATCGGCCCGTATTTGAAGCCGAGGATGAGGGGTACTGCGAGGCCGATCACCCACTGCACGAGCACGGCGAGATATGGTGAACGGTATCGCGGGTGAACAGTGCTCAGGAACCGCGGCAGCATGCGGATGCGCCCGAGCGCGAACGCCATGCGGGTGGAGACGTTGGAGCCGGCATTCGCGTTGGCGATCGTCGAGTTCACAACTGCCAGGAAGACGAGAACCCAGAAGATTCCGTACGAGGCCTTGGCCACCCCCTGCCACGAGCTTGCCCCGGCGCCGGTGAAGCTGGCGAAGTTAGCCGGGCCGTATGCGATGTCGACGGCGTACGTCGTGAAGATGTAGATGATGCCGATGCCGATCGTCGCTCCGACTACGGCAAGCCGGATATTGCGTTTGGGATTCACGGTTTCCTCAGCGAGTGGAGCAGCCGCTTCGAAACCGCTGAACGCGAGGACGGTGTAGATCGATCCGGCGATGATGCCGGTGAACCCCTTGTACGTGTCCGGCGTGTGCGAGGTGCCAAACACTGTGAGGTCGTTGTGCGAACCTGCGTTGATGACAAACAGGATCGAAAGAATCACAAACACGGCGATCTCGAAGCTCCCGAGGACGGTGCCGAGCCTCGCCGAGAATCTGATTCCTCGGTAGCCGGCAAAGAGGACGATCAGCGAACCGAGGATAACCCACGGCCACCACAGGTCGGCTGGTACCGACGGCCACTGCGAGTTCAGCGTCGCGGCGACCGTGAATCCGAGCTGCAGGAACAGCAATGGCGGCACTAGTAGCTCGACAAATAAGTATCCCCACCCGACGAGAAAGCCCGCGCCCGGGTGAAGGCCCTGCGCGGTGTATGTGGCAACGCTGCCCGCTGCGGGGATGTGACGAGCTAGCTCGCCGATGGCTATGGCAGTGAACAAACACGCTACCAGCGCCAGCACGACGGCGAGTGGAAGCGATCCCCCGGCATACGCTGCTCCGGCGGGAATTGATGCGGCGATCGCGGCACCCGGCGCCATTGCGGTGATGCTCTGGAACAGCACCTCGCGAAGGCCGATCGCTCCATGACGTAGTCCGGGTCGGTCCGGAGTGCCCGCGGCGCCTCCGATTACCTGGTCCATCGCGCCTCCTCATTACGCCCGCCTTCGGATGCTCGCGGCACTCTAGCCCCGATCGGCCGACCTTGGCAAGCCGATGGCCGTGCAGATGCGCTGCTGACCGGGATGGCGATGGCACGCCGCGAGGTCAGTGAAACGGTCCACCAGCGCCGGGGGAGGTGACAATTGAGCAGGCCAGCATTCGTGAATGTACCTTGGGAGGGTTGGCCTCGAACACGAGCGCTTGCCGATTGGTCGCACCTCGTCCGGCTGAGTTGGAGCTCGGCGCCCGCAGGACGTAGACACAAGCATGGAGAGACGCGTCCTTACGCTGGTAGCTGTCCTCTCGCTGCCGCCTGGGCGGCGTGCGACGCTCGTGGCTCCTCCAGACGGAGGCCCACGTACGGCGGTATTGTGGCTCTCCCAGTCTGCGCGAGGAGGACAGCAGTGCTTGAAGGTGCCACGGCTCACACGACCCTGCCGGCCATAGACATGGCGCGGGCAACCCAGTTCTACACCGAGAAAGTCGGGGCGGCTCCTGGCGAGTCCAGGGAGGGCGGATCCTTCTTCTCGCTCGGCAACTCCACGTTCAGCATCTATCCGACACCGAATCCCAATCGAGGCGGCCACACACAGATGGGGCTGCGCGTGCCCGATGCCCGGGCGGCGGTTGCGGACCTGCGGTCACGTGGCGTCGTCTTCGAGGAGTACGACCTTCCGGGGCTGAAGACCGTCGACGGCATCGCGGATATTGGCGGCGGGTCGGCCGCGTGGTTCAAGGACACCGAGGGCAACACCATCGGGGTCGTGCAACTCAACGTGTAGCCATCGCAGCTGACGGGCATCGTCCACTCAGCGGGTCGTCCGCCACGGTAGAGCCGCGCTGCGCATACAAGCGTCTTGTCACCTGAGATGGCTGTAGCGCTCCACCGCCGGCCGCTGAGCCCACAAATCCAGGCCCAACGGAGTCCCAACGGGGGTGCATTCGCATGCCTCGTGGTGCCCTCAATTACTGAAATCTGAATACGCGGTGCCCTTCGGTGCCCGGCTTTGCACCTCGCTCCCGAGACCTGGAAATGCGGTTGGTGGGGTAACCCGCCACGAGGGTTCGAATCCCTCTCGCTCCGGTTTCCCATTGCAATACAAGGAACTTCGCCTTGTCAATGGGCGCGAATATCGTGGCGG